>Ga0210383_10000184_pt1 | contig 62281 bp, 49 predicted proteins | sample IncBWC14OmetaG_FD_160072 | JGI IMG/M metagenome (GOLD analysis project Ga0210383, IMG submission 160072) | Forest soil microbial communities from Barre Woods Harvard Forest LTER site, Petersham, Massachusetts, United States - Inc-BW-C-14-O ...
AGCTCAGTGCTCTACGTTGGCTGGTGCACGGTTTCTCCACGCGACTGGGCGGCTCATCGCGCGCCTACGGCAAGCGCGACCTCAATCTCGGCTTCACTTCCGACGACTCCCGCGCCGCGGTCGAACGCAACCGCGCCGCCTTCCTGCGCGAGCTCGGAGCACGTGGCGACGGACGCATTCGGCCATCCGTCCGACCCAAACCCGCGCTCATCTGGCCCCTGATCACCCTGCGCCAGATTCATTCCGATCTGATTCACTGCATCGACACGATCCCCGAACACACGCTCTCGGGTGATGGTATGATCACCGCAACCCCCGGCCTTCTGCTGGCGATCCAGACCGCCGACTGCTTGCCCGTGATTGTTGTCGACGCCAAACGCCACGTCGTCGGCGTGTTTCATGCCGGCTGGCGCGGCACGGTCAAGCGCATCGTCGAGAAAGGTGTAGGCGAGATGCAGCGCTGTTTCGGCAGCCGCCCTCGAGACCTGAAGGCAGCGATCGGTCCCGGAATTCGCAGCTGTTGCTATGAAGTCGGAGAAGAGGTTCGCATCAAATTCGAATCGCAATTCGAATATGGTGCCAGCCTGTTTCACGAGGTAAAAGATTCCGACCCGGTGCGCGAAAAATATCCGCTGCTATTTTTGACTGCCCGCGCCCCCGGCCACAGCGATTTGCCGAAGAAAATATTTCTCGATTTGGTCGAAGCCAACCGCCGGCAACTACTCGACGCGGGCGTGCCGAAGAAAAATATCGAGGCGTCCCCACTCTGCACCAACTGCCACCCGGAATTATTATTTTCCTACCGCGCCGAGCGCGGCAAAACCGGGAGGCTGATGGCCGTAGCAGGCATCCGGGCCGCCAACAAAAAGCGCGGCAAAAAAAGTTGAGCGCCGGAAATACTTCCGGCGCTCGCCCAACGGTCGGCCCTCGCGCTCTTACGCCCCCGCGCCGACTTCGGCAATGCACTCTTCCAGCACATCCACCGCAACATCAGCCTCTTCCTTCGTGACCACCAGTCCCGGGCAAATCCGCACCGAACTCGGCCCACATCCCAGAAACAGCACGCCACGCTCGAACGCTTTCTCAACAATGCGGTCGCGCTCCGTGTTGCCGTATTCCCTGGTTGCCTTGTCCCGGACAATGTCGACGCCAATCATCAAGCCGCGGCCACGCACGTCGCCCACCAGTTTCAGTTTCTTCGGCCAGTCGGCCATCCGCTTCATCATGTGCCCGCCCACCGCCGCCGAGTTCTCCAGCAGATGTTCCTTCTCGATCACATCCAGCGTAGCCAGCGCGGCAGCAATGCAAACTGGATTGCCGCCAAAAGTAGACGCGTGCGAACCCGGCACCCAGTCCATGATTTCCGCCCGAGTCATCGTCACGCCGAGCGGCATCCCCGAGGCAATGCCCTTCGCCATGCAAACCATGTCCGGCTCAACCCCGGTGTGCTCGACCGCGAACCACTTCCCGGTGCGGCCAATGCCGCTCTGCACTTCGTCCACCACCAGCATGATGCCGTGACGATCGCAGATGCGCCGCAGTTCCTGCATGAACACTTTCGGAGCCACCACGTAACCGCCCTCGCCCTGCACCGGTTCGACAAAAATCGCCGCCACTTCCTCCGGCGCCAGCGTGGTCTTAAACAATTTCTCCTCGATGAAACGCGCACAGCCCAACGCAAAGTTTTCTGCCTCCGGATCCTGCGCACCCCCCGCGCACCCGCGATACACATCGGGATAACGCACATGGGTCACGCCCGGCACCAGCGGAGCAAACCGCCGCCGCTGCTGCGGCTTCGAGGCCGTCAGCGACAACGCGCCCATCGTCCGCCCGTGAAACGCGCCAAAGAATGCAATCACATGCTGCCGCTTCGTGTGGTATCGCGCCAGCTTCAGCGCGCACTCGACCGCCTCTGCTCCCGAGTTGCCGTAGTAAATTCGGTGCGGCCCGGGCATGGGCGCAATCTTCGAGAGCCGCGCCGCCAGCTCAACCATGTTCTCGTAATAAAAATCCGTGCCCGACATGTGAATCAGTTCGCCCGCCTGCTTCTGAATCGCGGCCACCACATCGGGATGGCAATGTCCGGTCGACGTCACGGCAATGCCGGCGGAAAAATCAAAAAACTCGTTGCCATCCACATCGGTCACAACGATGCCACGCCCGCTCTTGGCCACCAGCGGATACGAACGCGTATACGAGGGCGAAATATATTTCTCATCACCCTCGAGCACGCGTTGCGCGTTAGGCCCGGGCAGGGCGGTCTTGATCTTGGGTCCAATAGCACTCATGGTCTTAGTAGTCATGAAATCCTCCGTGGGTCAGTGGCCAGGGGTCAGTGGCCAGGGGTCAGTGAAGCCGGGCCTCGGGGACTGCTCAAGGTTCAAGCAGACCTTAGCGAGGCGAATCAGTAAGGAGGATGAAGGAATTAATCGCTGCCGAACAGGCTAGGACGCAATCGCGACGGTAGATTCGCCCGGTAACGCCGCGGGCACACCAGGCAGTGCAGCCAGCACTCGGCCGATTGCACACGAAGCAGATACGAATTGGATTGGTTGCGGAGCATCGCGATCCGTCGACATCACTGGCTAATTATAGCCGGAAGGTTCGAATGGCGTAACCCCCTCTTTAGTAACGTGATGTACTTCCGTCAGGACCTAGTCCGCAGACAGCCGCCCGCACTACGCCGAGAATCGGACCCGAGTTCGCAGAATCTGCTTTTAGCGAGAGAGCGATTTGATCGCCAACAATCGAACCTTTCGGAGTCCGGAAACTGCTCTCTTCAGGCGGCGGCTTCAGAGTATAATTTTTTCGAACTTTTCACCTATCCCCACGAGGTGAGAAGAACTCATCGCATTGTATCTCGCACATTAGGCGGTGGTAGGTATGGCACCCAACGTAAAGCGGCCCGCTACCCTACGCTCTCCCTGGCCTCCTGTCGATGACTTATTGAAGGCTCAGCCAGTGCTTGGTTGGGACGACTGGTGGAGCCTGCAAACGTTTTTCAAGCGCTGTGACCCATGGGACATCATCTACTACAACTTCGCCACCTATAGTCCCGAGGAAGTGAACTGGTACCTGCATGAATGGATCGGATGTCACGACGTTAGCCGGGACGGAAAGAACTACCAGTTCGGAGCGTTGCCTAACGGCCAGCCGATGCAGATCTATATTCCAAAGGACGACTGGCTGCCGCCCGGTCCTGAGCAAGCAGCTGCAGAACAAACAGCCCTGCAGATTCTGCGGGATCCCATCGCCTCCTCGATGACCTTCAGCGCAGGAGGGCTGCAACTCGGTCCGGGCGACATGCTCAGCGTAGCTTCTGCGATCGAAAGCGGACATATCACCGTGATCCACCGCCCTTGCATGCGCTGGACAGCACAGTATCGTTCAGGGACGAAAAATCAGCTGCTGATTCCGTTTGCGAGTTCGCCGGCGCTCGGGATGCGGGCGCTCATGGTGCACGAAGCCGTTCACGCGGCCATGGACCTGGATAGGACGCCGCTCACCATGCAGCAATCCGAAGCGCTGGCCTATATCGCGCAGGCACTCTACTTACGCAGAAACGGCGACGACCTGGGCGCCACGCTCGTGCAACCCTCGTTCGCGGAAAATCCCCGGAACTTCCTGGCTTGGAAAGGAATATTCAAATTCGCCGCCAGTATCGCCGAGGATATTGATAACGGAATGCCCGCAACGGAAGCCGATTTGATTGGCATTGGACTTTCCATCACCGCAGCGCCTATGTATGAACACGAGGGCGCACCGGTGAATGACGGATAAGTACGATCTGACCGTTCAATATCTATTTCCCTCGCCTGGTCGCTTTGACTTCCTCTCGCCCGCGCCTTAGCATGGCTCGACCTACCTGGGGCGGGGATTTCAGCTCGGCCAAACCATGCTCGACCAGACCATCTCTCACTACCGCATCGTCGAAAAGCTAGGCGGCGGCGGCATGGGCGTGGTCTACAAGGCCGAAGACACGCGCCTCGGCCGCTTCGTCGCCCTCAAGTTTCTCCCCGAAGATCTCGCCCAAGACCGCCAGGCCCTCGAACGCTTTCGCCGCGAGGCCAAAGCCGCATCCGCACTCAACCATCCCAACATCTGCACCATTTACGACATCGGCGAGGAAGACAACCGCACCTTCCTCGTCATGGAGTTTCTCGACGGCGCCACGCTCAAGCATCTCATCGGCAACCGCGCCATGGAGCTCGAAACCATCCTCTCTTTGGGCACCGAAATCGCCGACGCCCTCGACGCCGCCCACGCCGGAGGCATCGTCCACCGCGACATCAAGCCCGCCAACATCTTCGTCACCAAACGCGGCCACGCCAAAATTCTCGACTTCGGCCTCGCCAAGGTGAAGGCCGGCCCCGCAGTTCCTGGGGAAGTTCCCGACGTCACCGCGCCGACAGCCGTCGTGGTCGAAGAACACCTCACCAGCCCCGGCTCCACTCTCGGCACCATCGCCTACATGTCCCCCGAGCAGGCGAAAGGCAAGGAACTCGACCCCCGCACCGACCTGTTTTCTTTCGGCGTAGTGCTCTACGAAATGGCGACCGGAACCTTGCCCTTCCGCGGCGAAACTTCGGCATTAATCTTTCAGTCAATTCTTGATCGCGCCCCGGTTTCCCCCATCCGCCTGAATCCCGACCTGCCGCCGAAACTGGAAGACATCATCAACAAGTCCCTCGAAAAAGACCGCAATCTCCGCTACCAGAGCGCCGCCGACATTCGTGCCGACCTGCAGCGCCTGAAGCGCGACACCGACAGCGGCCGCGCCGTCGCACAAAGTTCCGGCTCCGTCCCCGCCGCCGCAGACTCCGGCCCGTCGGCTGTGGCGCCACCTCCCGCGCGACCTTCCGCATCTGCGCACACCACGCCCGCGTCATCCGCAGCCACTCCCGCGGCGGTATCGTCAGCGGCAGTAAGCACAGTCCCCGCGTCCAAAAAACCGTGGAAAGTTCTTGTCCCCGCCGCGATCGTGCTCGCGCTGCTCATCACCGGAATCCTCTACTTGCGTACCCGCCAGTCCGCCAAGCTCACCGAAAAAGACAGCGTCCTGCTCGCCGACTTCGTCAACACCACCGGCGACGCCGTTTTCGACGGCACCCTGAAACAAGCTCTGGCCGTGCAACTCGAGCAGTCGCCCTACCTCAACATCGTGCCCGAATCGAGAATCCGCGAGGCCCTGCGCTTCATGGGCAAGCCGCCGGATGAACGCCTGACCAACGAGATCGCCCGCGAAATCTGCCAGCGCCAGGGCATCAAAGCCATGCTGACCGGCACCATCGCCAGCCTGGGAAATCACTACGTAGTCACCCTGACGGCCGCCAATGGATCGACCGGAGACACCCTGGCCACCGAGCAGGTCGAAGTCGAGAACAAAGAACAAGTTCTGAAATCGCTCGACAAAGCCGCCTCCGACCTGCGGCAAAAAATGGGCGAGTCCATGGCCTCAGTGCAGCAGTTCGCCAAGCCCTTGGATGAAGCCACGACTTCATCGCTCGAGGCGCTGCAAGCCTTCAGCCTGGGCAACGACGAGCATCAGAAAATGCAGGACGATGCAGCCATTCCTTCCCTGAAGAAGGCAGTGGAACTCGATCCCAATTTCGCCATGGCATGGGCCACGCTGGGCGTCGCTCTTAACAATGTGGGCCGTGCCGCCGAGTCAACTCAGGCCGTCAGAAAAGCTTATGACCTGCGCGATCGTACCAGCGAGCGGGAAAAGCTCTACATTCAGGCGCATTACTATAGCGAAGTCACCATCAATCCTGAAAAGGCCTTGCAGGTCTATGCCGAGTGGCGCCAAACCTATCCGCGGGATACCATCGCCTACGACAATGCAGCGCTAGCCTACTCCGAACTGGGACAGCCCGAAAAAGCGCTCGACCTGGCCAGCCAGTCCCACCGCATCAATCCTCACGATGTTTATGCCTACGACAACATGGCAGAGGCGTATGAGGCACTCAACCGGTTCGCAGAGGCCAAGAGCATCTCCGAACAGGCCGTGGCCGAAAAATCGGATGGAATCGCAGTTCACTTCGTGCTCACCGATCTGGCCTACATGCGCGGCGACCGCGCCACCTACGAGCATGAACTCGCTCTGGGAAAAGGCACCTCTACCGAGCCTTTCCTGCTCCTCTTCAATGCTGCATGGCAGGGCTCCGAAGGCAAGGTCAAAGCCGCGCACGAACTGTGGCAACGCGCCGATCAGGTAAGCATAAACGCGGGCGCCAAAGACCTGGCTGCTCAATTTCTGGCGATCGAAGGCTACACCAACGCCTTGTTTGGCGATCCTGCCGAAGCCCGCCAGAAACTTTCGCAGGTGCTGGCGCTCTCGAATGATCCCGATGCCCGCACCCTTTCCGCGGTGGTTTTCGCGATGATCGGTGACCTGCAGAAATCACAGTCCATCGCTGCCGGCGTTGAACGTGAGTTCCCAGAGAACCACTTCCTCCAGACGCTTTCCATCCCTCAAGCCAAGGCCACTCAGCAATTTGAGAAAAACCAGCTCTCCGACGCGATCAACACACTCGAAACCGTTCGCTCTCACGAACTGGGAACCGGCCCCCGTGGAGGAGGGGTTGGGCCGATTTTTCTGCGGGGCCAGATTTATCTCAAAATGCGCGACGGCGCCAAAGCCGCCGCCGAGTTTCAACGCATCCTCGATCACCTGGGCGCAGCTGGTTTCTCCCCGGAATATCCCTTAGCGCGCCTCAATCTCGGCCGCGCCTACGTAGTACAGGGGGATACCGCCAAGGCCCGAACCGCCTACCAGGACTTCTTCGCCGCATGGAAAGACGCCGATCCGGATGTGCCGATTCTCAAGACCGCCAAAGCAGAGTACGAAAAACTAAAGTAGCCGTAGCTTGCTGGAACCATCACGACAGAGGCTGCCCCACGCTTCGCGATTTTCGAAGCGTGGGAATCCCGGACGACGCGAGCGTGGGTTGGCTGAAGTCATCGCAGAAGCAGGCTGGGAGTAGGCTAGACCACATCGATCGATTCGCCTAAGAGTCCGAACCCGGCCCGCCACTCGCCCCGCATTCCCTCCACAACTTTTCCCAATTCCAGATCCCCGCCGTCACCGCCACCGGCAACGGAACCCAAGCTGATGCGCCAGCATGCAAACTTGCCCGCGATGGTGAGCTTCGTGAGCCAGCATATAGCACAACATCTCCACGCCCACCGGCCAGGGCCGGGCCCAACCATCGCGGAGAAACTTCTCGATCCGGCCCTCGCCCCCGAGCGCTTCCCCGAGCATCTCCGCGCAGCGAGCACTTTCCGCCAATCCCGCGCGAGCCTGCTGCGGCGTGCAGTGCGCGCGGTCAAGCTGCGCCGGCACTTTCAAATGCGGAGCGGTCAGCCGCACCCACTTCGCGCGCATATTGTGCATGTGGGTAAAGATCGCCGCAATCGTGCGGACTTTGCCGGGCTTGGCCGTCGCTAGTTTGCCAGTCTTTAGTGTGGCCGTCGTTAGTGTGGCCGTCCAGGCGGACGGGTCCAGACGTTCGATTAGAACCTGGTTCATACGATCATTGGCGGCAAAGATTCGCGCCGCGGCTCGGCCATGTTGGGTGCCAACCTGGGTGCCAATCTTGGACTGATTCTGAACCTTTGCCTGGCGTGGCTTGCTGGAACGAACCTCGTCTCGACGAATCTTCGGTCGACGTGTGGTCACGGTTCCTGCTCCTAGACCTAATCATACGTCCGACGCTGGCGCCGAATTTTTCTTCGTAGCCGAGGAAGAAAGAATGCACCGGCCTTCGATCGGCTCGTGATCAAGAAACCTAAGCTCCCATGCCATACTGTGGACATGCTGGTCCGGCGAGCCGAACCCGAGGATGCAATTGCCGTAGCCCGCGTGCACGTCCGCTCCTGGCAGGTTGCCTACCGAACGCTCCTTCCGGATGACTACCTCGACCAACTTCGGCCCGAAGATCGAGCGGAGAGGTACGATTTCGCCACCCTCGACCCCCTGAAGCCGCGGACCATCGTTGCAGATGAACAAGGGACGATCCAAGGCTTTGCTACCGCCGCGCCGTCGCGCGACCCGGATATGCCCAACCACGGAGAGCTGTTTGCTCTCTATGTGCACCCCGAACAGTGGGGCAAGGGCATCGGCGCTGCCCTCGTGTCGGCCGCGCGTGCCCATCTTTTCGAACTCGGCTTTCGCAAGGCGCTTCTGTGGGTGCTGGCGGGCAACGTTCGCGCGGAGCGCTTTTATCGAATCGATGAGTGGACCCCCGACGGCCTGCGCAGAACTGACACGGTCTGGGGAGTAACCGTCGACGAACTGCGCTACCAGCGCGGGCCGTGAAGCCTTCACGTCTGCTCAACTTTAGAATCGAATGCTCCTCCGCGCTCGTCTGATATCTTTTAACTTCCCCCGGTCTTTCACGCCCATGCAATCTGCCCAGCGCCCACGCCCGTGGATGGTGATTCTGGCCTTCGGACTCGTCTACCTGTTCTGGGGCTCGACCTATCTCGCCATCGACGTCGCCGTGCAGACCATTCCTCCCGCGCTGATGTGCGGAGTGCGCTTTTCGATTGCAGGCACGGTCATGCTTGCGGTGTGCGCCGCTACCGGGCGGAAGATTTTCTATTCTCCGAAACAGATCGCGTTGGCGGCAGTGGTTGGCCTGCTGCTGCTCATGGGCGGCAACCTCACGCTCTCCTATGCCGAACTCGCCGTCTCGTCGGGCCTGGCCGCGCTCATTATCGCCATCACCCCGCTCTGGTTTCTCGTCCTCGATTCGCTCCTGCTCGGCGACCACCACATTTCCGGTCGCGGCAAGGCTGGCCTCGCGCTCGGCATCGTCGGACTCTTAGTCCTGGTCTGGCCCCAATTGCAAGCCGGCAGCATGGGACGCCGCGAATTCTGGGCCTCGCTCAGCCTGATCGCCGGCTCGTTCTCCTGGGCTCTCGGATCAGTCCTGTCGAAGCGCTGGCAGTCCGGCATGGACGTGTTCAGCGCTACCGCCTGGCAAGTCACCGCCGCCGGAGCCGGCAACCTGATTTTCGCGCTCATCGCCGGCGACCCCTCCCACGTCGTCTGGACCGCTCGAGGCATCAGCGCCACGCTGTATCTAGTAGTCTGCGGCTCCTGGATCGGCTACACCGCCTACATCTGGCTGCTGGAGCACGTTCCCACCTCCAAGGTTTCCACTTATGCCTATGTGAATCCGGTCGTCGCCGTGTTTCTCGGCTGGCTGATTCTGCACGAGCGCGTCGACCGCTTCATCCTCGCCGGCAGCGCAATCGTGGTATTGTCAGTAATCTTGGTCACCAGCGCAAAAGTAAAAGAAAAAACAGCGGCAGAAGACTTGCCTGCGGTCGAAGCAGCAGGAGACTGAAGAAAATGCAGAAGTCAGAATTCAGAATGCTGAAGTAACACACCACTTCTGCATTCTTACTTCTGCATTCTTACTTCTGCATTCTGCCTTCTGCATTCTGACTTTTGCATTCTGCATTTTGCATTCTGCCTTCTGCCTTCTGCATTCTGACTTTTGCATTCTGCATTCTGACTTCTGAAATTACTTCTCGTCCTCCTCCTCCGCATCATTCACCAAGTCCACAACATGCCCGCGGATGGCAAACGTCTGCCGAACACTCCCTGCCGGCTCAAAGCTCACCCGCACCGGCCCCCGCTCCCACGTCGGCGCAGGACAAGCCGAGTCCGGAGCCGCATCCTCCGCTACACCAGCGCCAGACAGTTCCTTCTTCAACACCGCCTTGCGCCGGCTGAGCTGTGCCACCATCGCATAAGTCTTCTTCCCATCGTCCGCCACTCCGCAGTACGCCACGTAATCGCGATACCAACTCGCGGCCGAATAATACGCGTCGAACTCCGGCAGATTGATCGCCGACACGCGCCCCGTCACCCGGTCGACCAGCAGCCACCCTCCGCGCTGCCATTGCCACCGCGCGACGGATTCCTCGGGAAGGCTATCGTTCACGCGAAATGCGCGTCGCACTACAAACAGCCGCTCGGTCACGTCGTGCGGCGCTCCCAGCACATACTCTTTGACGCGCCCATCCACGATCAGCGCGCGCACCTTCATCGTGAGCGGCTTCTCCTCGGCACCGGTACCGGGAAACCATTGCACCGAACTCGATTTCCCAAACACAATGACGTGAACTTTCGCGGCCGCGCCGATCGCAGCTGTCCCCAGCATCGCCCAGACCAACCCAAGACCCATCGCAGTTCGCGCCATCCGCATGAGCCGAGATTAGGCATCAAGCGAGCCGCAAGCAAGGCTTACGGTCACATGCGCGAATAAGGCGTACCGAAATGGGAATAGCCCGGCTCACTTAAACCGTGTTACCGTCTTCAAAAAGCTACCCCCTGCCCGGCGGAAACTGAAGAATGCGGTAGAATCCAGAGGGGGCTACAATAACGATTTTCAATATGAGCTTGCCTCCTTCTTCTTCGCGGCCGGATGCGCGGACAACTGTGGCGGGCCAAGCTGCTTCTTATCAGAATATGGGTGATCTCTTACCACGACGTCGTGCCCCGCGAATCCTGGTCGTCGACGACCAGCCCGGCATCGCCGGCCTGATGAGCCAGTTGCTCATCATGCGCGGCTACGATGTGATCACCGCCTCCAACGCCGAGCAAGGCGAGGCCGAAGTCCGAAAGCAACTGCCCGACCTGATCCTCTCGGACGTGATGATGCCTGGCAAATCAGGCTATGACTTCTGCCGCGGCCTGAAAGAAAATCCGACGACGCGCCTCATCCCCTTCGTCCTCATCACCGGCCTCAGTGACAGCACTGATAAAGTCCGCGGCATTGAAGCCGGCGCCGACGACTTCCTCAACAAGCCCGTGCTCGCCGAGGAACTCATCGCCCGCGTGAAGTCGCTGCTCCGCCTCAAAGAATTCACCGACGAACTCGAAACCGCCGACTCCGTCCTCTGTACGCTCGGCCTGATCGTCGAAGGCCGCGACCCCTACACTGAGGGCCACTGCGAGCGCCTTTCCATTCGTGCCGCCGAACTCGGACGCCATCTCGGCATGGACGAAGATTCCATCCTCGCCCTGAAGCGCGGCGGCTATCTCCACGATCTCGGTAAAATCGCCGTGCCCGACGAAATCCTGAAAAAAGGCAGCGACCTTACGCCCGCCGAGTGGCTGGTCATGAAGATGCACCCCATCACCGGGGAAAACATCTGCCGCCCGCTGCATTCACTCCGCCTGGTGCTCCCCATCATCCGCTACCATCACGAACATTCCGACGGTTCCGGCTATCCCGACGGCCTGACCGGTCCGGAGATTCCCGTACTGCCGAGAGTACTGCAGGTCGTCGACGTCTACGACGCGCTTCGCACCGCCCGCTCCTATAAACCCGCCCTCACCCACGAACAAACCGCCCAAACCATGCGCGAAGAAGCCGCCCGCGGCCTCTGGGACGCCGAACTGGTCGCCGAGTACTTCTCCATGCTCGAGCAAAAGCGCCAAGTCGCGTAAGCGTCCGTCATCGTGGAAGAGCGGGGCTTTAGCGCCGCGTAAAGCCCACAAAATCAGCCGGGCTTTAGCCCCGGCGGCCTCAAAAGCCTTGTGATCTGGTTACTTCGCGAGTTACCTATGCACCAATATTGATGCACATTTAATCACCCCGTAACATTCCACTGCTAGAAATATGAACATGGATCTGCACGTGTACAACACGCTGATCCTTTCCGACCTGCACCTGGGTGCAGAGACCAGCCGTGCCCGCGAAGCCACGCGGGTGTTGAAAGAGAATCGCTTCGAGCGACTGATTCTGCTGGGCGACATTTTTGCCGACCTAAACTTTGCCCGCCTCACCAAGGAACACTGGAAGTTTCTCGGGTATATCCGAAAACTATCCAATCCCAAGCGCAACATTGAAGTGGTCTGGGTGGAAGGCAATCACGACCACGGGTTGACTGACATCATGTCGCACTTGGTCGGCATTCGCGTGTACCAGCATTACACCTGGGACTACCGCGGCCTGCGGCACATTGCGATTCACGGTCACCAGTTCGACGGCTTCCAGGTGGACCGCATCCGGCTGAGCCAGTGGGGCACGTCGCTCTACCTGCTGCTGCAGAAGCTCGATTTCAAGAGCAAGCCCATCGCGCGGATGATTGACCGGCTGAACACACGCTGGCTGCGCATGTCGCCGAAAGTGGCGGCGGGAGCGCTCAACTACGCGCGGAATCACGGAGCAGACCGTATTTTTTGCGGGCACACGCACGAAGCGCTTCACCAGGAAAAAGACGGCATCCAGTACTACAACGCAGGCGGGTGGGTCGATTCCCGGCTCACCTATCTCACCATCGACGAACAGGGGGTAGAAATCCATGACTACAACCAGCACGACCATGAACGAACTGACGATCGTGATTCCGGCGAAGAACGAGGCGAAGCTGATTCCGCGCTTGTTGACCTCGCTGACGAATCAGGACTACTCGAAGATGTCGAGTACGAGAGTGTTAGTCGCTGACGCGAACTCAACCGACGGAACTCCCGAGATCGTGATGAGCTTCCGCGACCGGCTGAACGTGAGCGTGATTCCCGGCGGAATGCCTTCGTTTGGACGCAACCAGGGCGCGGCGCATGCCGACACTCCCTACCTGCTGTTTCTCGATGCGGACATCGAACTGGCCGACCCGTCGCTGATCCGGCGTTGCGTGGAGCGGGCGCAGAGCAAGCAACTGCACTGCGTGACCACCAACATTCTGTGCAACCAGGGCAGCTGGATCGACAAGCTGTTCTATGCCGGCAACGATTTCTTTCAATACCTGTCGTGGCTGCATCGTCCGTTCGCGACCGGAATGTTCATGTTCTTCGAGCGCAAAAAGTTCTGGCAACTGGGCGGATTCAACGAGCAGATTTTGTACGCCGAAGACTACTGCCTGAGCAACCAGGTCGAACGCATGCGCTTCTCAATTGTGCGCGGCGGAGTCTACACCACCAACCGCCGCTTCCAAAAGATGGGCCATCTGCGCGTGGGCTGGCTTTTCCTGTGGACCGCGATGAATTTCTGGAACGAGAAATATTTCCTGCGCGACCATAAATACTGGGCCGACAGCGCTCCGCGCGCCTAGTTCTCGCCTCTCCTTTCACACAAGTTTTGCCGGCCACAAAAATCAGGATTCAGCCAACCAGCTGAATCCTGTTTTCTATGAAGGGGTGAAAGGCCTAGAAGTGGAACGCGATCCCAGTCGACAACCGCACGTTATTTTGTCCGGCTCCGAAAAAGTGGGTGCGCACGTAATCGCCTTCCACACGCCACGCAACATGGCTGAAGATCTTATAGTCCAACCCTCCGCCCAGAGCGGTTGCGTAGGAAGTGTCGGAAGCGGGAATTACATTTGCATCTGTCGCGGAGCCGCTCGTGGTCACATGTCCAACGCCCACTTCGAATTCCGCGAACGGACGGAACTTGCCGGCAGGAAACGAAACCCGCGGCCCGAACATCACTTCATATTGGTGGGCGTTAGCGCTGGCTGTCGTGCCGGGCGTGCAGAGAGAGCAGAGCGCCGGGAGATTCAGCGAACCATAATGGCCGGTGAAGTCCGCGACGATTCCCAGCATAGGCGCCACTTTTCCTTCGAGCGTAGCCTGAAATCCGTTGAGGTCGCCGCGGTTCGGCGAAAAATCCGTGTTGTAGTAGGTGTAGCCGAAGTAGACGTTACCGCTGGGCACCTGGGCCGCCGCCGCAGCGGCCAACAGCGCGAGCATCAAGACGACGAACCAAGCCTTGCGCATGATTCTCCTCCGCCCATCTGTTATCAGACATACCAGCACATCGGTTTGTTAGATGCCGGATGAAGGCGATCGTTGTATTGGCGTGCCGTTAAACAGAACAGGATTCAGCCAACCCGCTGAACCCTGTTCTCCTTGCGGTCTAATAAAAGTTGATGAAACTCAGAAGCGAAGCACAATGCCGGTCGACAAGCGCACATTATTCTGCGTGGTCCCAAAGAACCGCGTCTCCACGTAATCACCCTGGAAGCGCCAGGCGACAGGCCGAATGATGCGGTAGTCGAGTCCACCTCCGATGGCCGTGGCAAAAGAAGTATCCGACCCAGCCAGATTCGCATTCACATGGCCGATGCCAACCTCCACTTCGGCAAAAGGACGAAACCGTCCAATCGATGCCGACACGCGCGGTCCAAACAGCACGTTGTGTACTGCAACGTTCGCGTTAAACGTTGTGGGCGAGCAACCGATACCGCACACAATTCCTCCCGCAAAGTTCTGCGAGCCATAGTGGCCGCTGATATCGACCAGCAGGCCGAGATGGGGCAACGCCCTGCCCTCAAAAGTTCCTTCCCAACCGTTCGTATTAGCGCGATCGATCGAAGACAGATCGGTGTTGTAGTAGGAGTACCCGAAGAATATATTGCCCGACGTGGGCACCTGGGCCGCCGCCATGCCCCCAAACAGCGTCAGCATGAAAGCCATAAGAAGAACGTTGCGCATGATTTTCCTCCAGATCAGTGTCTGAGCAGACCAGCGGCGCATCACGTGCTTAGATGCCAGACGGCGAGGATTCGTACATTGCCGTCACACGCCCCAGGCCAGTCAACCTGCTGCCGTTTTTCCTGTAGAGGGATCGCCGGCTAGAAGCGCACCACGACACCCGTCGAGAGGCGAATGTTGTTCTGGTACAAGCCGAACAAGTGGGTCGAGACGTAGTCGCCCTGAAATCGCCACGCGATCGGGCGAATAATGCGATAGTCGAGTCCTCCACCGGCGGCAGTGGCAAACGAGGTGTCAGACACCAGGCCGTTCACGCTGGCGTGGCCGAACCCAAACTCGAATTCCGCGAAGGGACGAAACTTCCCGAGGGAGGCGGAGAAGCGCGGCCCGAACATACCTTCAAACGCGTGGATGTCGTAGCCCGATGAACAATTGCCTCCCATCGCGCAAGCATTGGAGGTACTGATGTAACTCTGGGAGCCGTAGTGGCCGCTGAAATCGGCCACAATGCCCACGCCCGGAAAAATCTTTCCCTCGACAGAACCTTCCCATCCGTTGAGATTGGCGCGGCCGACTCCGGAGAAATTCGTGTTGTAGTAGGAGTAGCCAAAAAAAACGTTGCCGGCGGTTGGGATTTGCGCAACTGCCGAGGCGGCGAAAAGGAACAGAGCAAAAAGGATCGATGTAATCCGGGCCATCAGAATCCTCCTCTTCTGTTGGCTAGAGATGCTGCCAACCAGCAGAGAGTTGCGCGGCGGTCAGAAGCGAAATACGATTCCGGTCGAGATGCGGATGTCGTTCTGGGAAGTGCTGAAAAAATTAGTGCGTACGTAGTCGCCTTCCACGCGCACGGCTACCAGGCGAACCAGGCGATAATCGAGGCCTCCGCCGAGCGCGGTGGCCCAGGAGGTATTGCTGAGAGAGAGAGACCCCGCGCTGATGTGCCCTACGCCGACGAAGAACTCGCCAAATGGAGTGAATTTGCCAACGGGCACGGAGACACGGGGACCGAACAGGGCTTCATACTCGTGGGCAGTCACATAGAAGTTGATTCCTCCGCCTCCGGGCCCGGGTTCGGTGAAGGCTTGCGTGCCGTAGTGTCCGCTGATGTCGGTGACCAGCCCGATAAACGGCGCGAGTTTACCTTCGAGCGAACCATCCCATCCGTGCAGGCTGGGGCGAGTCGCGTTGACTAGCGCGGTCGAACTGGCGTTCTCAAAGGAGTATCCAAAGAAAATGTTGCCCGACGTCGGGATTTGCGCGCTGGCTACTCCCGCTCCAACGCTCAGCAGAACCGCGATCCATATACCTTTGAGCATTACAGACACTCCTTCCTTGGCGACCATGAACCCGAGCGAAACGAAAAAGTTCCTGCTCGAATCATAGATTCAAGTATCGGCCAAGGGGTTAACGAAAGGAGTACTCAGTAGGACTGCTTCAGAACCGCCAGACAATTCCGGTCGAGGCGCGGTAGTCGTCCTGGTTGGCGCTGGCGTAGTGGCCGTGAAGATAATCGCCCTGCACGCGCCAGGAAAAATTTCTGAAAGGAAGCTTGTAGTCGGCGCCGCCGCCGATATCGAGGGCGAACGGATTGTAGATGAAGTTGTTGGAGTTGACGTGCCGAATTCCGGCCATGGCGTGGACGAAGGGCCGCCATTTCCCATAGTTGAAAGAAAGCCGCGGGCCTCCAACGAAGACATATTGCGTGAGTTTACCGGTGCCTCTGCGGTAGTAGCCGCTGCCATCGCCCACCAGCCCAAGGTGCGGAAAACGGGCAAAGGGAAAGTCTTCAAACGATCCTTCAAACCCGCGATAACTCTGAGTATTGATAACGTCGGTGAGTTGGCCGTAGGAGACGCCGCCGTAGACGTTGCCGTTGGGAAGAAGTTTACTGAATTGTGCCGACATCGGAATCGAGAACAACAGAAAACCAGCAAACGCCAGCACCGCGGCAGCAGTCTTCGACACGAATTATTCCTCCCCGGCGGTTGCGCCGGCAAAAAGCCCATTGAATCAACGAAATCTGTTAGATGCAGTGTACTGGATGCCCAAGATGCCCCGGCTGACAAAATTTGTCCCGAGCGCGCCGGCCTTGCGGGCTTTGCCGATGGTGAAAATTTATCAGATTTTCACGGTTCCAAAACCATCGCTCCTGCGTCTATCTACTAGCATGCAAAAAATAGAGACGAATTGGCAAATGGGGCCGCACCCGCAGGTCGCGGCTGCTTTCGAACGGGGCTTTTTCGAGCCGTATAAGGAGTCGAAGTTGAAACTCAGTCTGGAAACACGCAATCGCGGCGACGTCATTATTGTGCACTGCCAGGGCCGCATCGTCTATCGCGACGAAGCCGCCGTATTGGCGAGGGTGGTTGGCGAAGTTCTGCAGCAGGCGAAAAAGCTGGTGCTCGACCTGAGCGGGGTAACCTCCATCGACAGCGCCGGCATTGGCGAACTGGCCCTGCTGCAAACCTGGTCCCAGGCTCGCAACGGCAACCTGAAGTGCGCCGGGGCAAGTCCGCTGGTGGCTGGGCTGCTCGAGCTGACGAACCTGGATACGGTGCTGGAAATCTATCCCACAGTGGATGAAGCGCTGGAATCGATTCGCGATGAGGAAGAGCAAGTCGGCGAAGAGCAGGTCTGCGCCGACTGCTGATCGGGACGCAAAACTCCTAACCTCGAGGAGCAAGGTTCGCCTTGCTCCTTTTTCCGTTTCTTCCGGCTCTACGTCTCACGCTGGAATCGGTAGCGGCCCTTGCGCTCCGTAGACACGGCCTCGGCCACTTTCAGAAATGCGCGGGCAGCGTGCGACAGGTTCGCATCCTTGCGGTAGATAAGGCGCAGCTTCCGTTTCAATTGCAATTCCTTCACCGGAATCCGCACCAGTTCTCCGCGCGCGATTTCAGTTTCCACGCTGATCTCCGGGATCAGCGCGACTCCATTGCCCATGGCGACAAATTGTTTGATGGCCTGCAGCGTTGGCAATTCCAGGTCCATGTGCAGCGGCGTTTTGTGCGTTTTGAATAGTTGAATGACTTTCTCGCGGTAGGGCGACGAGACGATGTGAGCGACGAATGACTCCGCCCCGAGTTGCCGGATGCTGACCCGCGGCGCCGACGCCAGCGGATGCTTAGGCGGCACGACAAACACCAACTCATCCAGATACACGACCACCGAATGCAGGCTGGCCTCCTGCGGTTCATACGACAGCACGCCGAACTCCGCGTTGTAGCGCAGCACGTCGTCAGGAATGTGGCTGCCCAGCGCGCGTTCGACCGTAATCCGAATCATGGGATGCAGCCGGCGAAACTCGGCCAACACCGGCAGCAGGTAAAGCACCGTGAATTCGTTGGCCGCGATGACCAGTTTGCCTTTCTGCAACTCGCGCAGTTCTGTCAGGGATTCGGCAGCTTCAGTGCGCAGGTTGATGAGCTTCTCGGCGTATTCGAGCAGAACCTTCCCCGCGTCAGTGAGCACGCCCTCGCGCGAAGACCGGTCGAACAGCGCTTCGCCGAGTTCATCCTCGAGTTTGCGGATGGTCTGGCTCACCGCCGACTGGGTGCGATAGAGTTTTTCGGCGGCGCGGGAGAAGCGATGTTCACGAGCCACGGCCAGAAAGACTTCGAGTTGGGAGAGTTCCACGAGTCCAGCCTCGCTTAATAAATTCTCAAATATCCATTAGCACAACTTATTATACAACTATCGCTAATGATTACTGAAGAATTATAAGTTTTGCTTCTACAGCTGCCGACCGTACCATAGAAAGTTAGCTGAGGGAGTTTCGTTTCCCGAGGAGATCATGACCGCAGAGCGAGCCCACATCACGATTTTCGATACCACGCTTCGCGATGGCGAGCAGTCGCCGGGCTGCAGCATGAACCGGCCGGAAAAATTGCGCCTGGCTCATCAGCTCGACCGCCTGGGCGTGGACGTGATCGAGGCCGGCTTTCCCATCGCCTCCGATGGTGACTTCGAATCGGTGCAGGCCATCGCCGCGGCCGTGCGGCGCCCCATCATCGCAGCATTGGCTCGAGCGTGCAGGCCTGACATTGAGCGCGCCTGGGAAGCACTGCAGGATGCAGCGCGTCCGCGCATTCACGTGTTTCTCGCGACCTCCGACATTCATTTGCAATACAAGCTGCGCATCACGCGCGACCAGTGCGTGCAGCAGGCGCGAGAGGCGATTCAATTCGCCAAGTCGCTGTGCAACGATGTGGAGTTTTCTCCAGAGGACGCGACGCGCACCGAACCCGATTTCCTTTGTCGCGTACTGGAAGCGGTCGTCGAAGCCGGCGCGACCACGCTGAATATTCCTGACACCGTCGGCTACACCGTCCCGGCCGAGTTCGGAGATCTGATCACGACCATCCGGCAGCGCGTGAAGGGAATCGAGAATGTAACCATCTCCGCGCATTGCCACAACGATCTCGGCATGGCCGTTGCCAACGCACTGGCCGCCGTGGCCGCGGGAGCGCGCCAGGTCGAGTGCACCATCAACGGCATCGGGGAGCGTGCGGGCAACGCGTCGCTGGAAGAAGTTGTGATGGCGATGCGGGTGCGCCCCGATCGTTTTGCTTACGAAACCAGCATTGTCGGCGAGCAGATTTTCCCTTCCAGCCAGTTGTTGAGCGAGATCACCGGCGTGCCCGTTCAGCCCAACAAAGCGATCACCGGGCGCAATGCATTCGCGCACGAAGCGGGCATTCACCAGGATGGCGTGCTGAAAAATCCGCTGACCTACGAAATCATGACGCCGCAATCGGTCGGCGTGCCCGACTCAAAGCTGGTGCTGGGCAAGCACTCCGGCCGTCACGCGCTCAGTATCCGCTGCGAACAACTCGGCTACCAGTTCGACCGCCGCGCGCTCGACGACATCTACCGCCGCTTCGTTCGCCTGGCCGACAAGATCAAGAATGTGGAAGATCATCACCTGCTGGAACTGATTCGCGACACGCACAAACCCTCTGGCTCGGCGACGCCGCTCATCGAGAAGCTGATCGAGAAGATTGTCCCGCAGCCAGCGGCCATGGTCAACGCACCTCAACCCGAGCCCGCGCAGGAGCCCGCAAAGCCGTTTCCCGTGGGCCCGCAGACCAACGCCTTCGGAGTTCCCTTGCCGGCCAACGCCGATTCCCACCACGAACAGACGCAGCAGGAAGATTACCTGTGGGGAGTGTAGAGCGATTGAGTAATTGAGCTGAATTGAGTAATTGGGAAATTCGGTAATTGAGTAATTGAACTGCAAGACTCTTCTGGAAGCACTCTTCCCGCGCACAAGATAGAATTGCAAGGTTTTCAATTTCCCAATTACTAAATTTCTCAATTACTCAATTTAGAAATTCATCCCCATGCTCCTCAAGCTAACGATTCTCCCCGGCGACGGCATCGGTCCCGAAGTCACGGAACAAGCCGTGCTCGTTCTGCAGGCAGTGGCCGACGCTTTCGGCCATCAACTTCAGTTGCAAACCAAACTCATTGGCGGAGCGGCGCTCACCGCCACGAACGATCCTCTCCCTGCGGACACAGTGCAGGCTTGCCTCTCGTCCGGGGCCGTGCTGCTCGGCGCAGTCGGCAGTCCGGCGTTCGATCACAATCCTGGTCATCTTCGTCCCGAGGCAGGATTACTGCGCATACGCCGCGAACTGAGCGCGTACGCCAATCTGCGCCCGGCGGTATTTTTCCCGGCACTCGAAGAGTGTTCTCCGCTGCGCGCGGAAATCGTCCGCGGCACCGACATCATGATCGTGCGCGAACTCCTGGGCGGCCTGTATTTCGGCCAGCCTCGTTCGATCGAAGGTGAACCGGGATCGCGTGTCGCCGTCAACACCATGACCTATGGAGAAACAGAAATCGAACGCATCGCGCGCGTCGCGTTTGAGCTGGCGATGAAGCGGCGCCGCAAGGTGCTCTCAGTCGACAAAGCCAACGTCCTCGAATGCTCCCGGCTGTGGCGCGAAGTCGTCACGCGCGTGGGGAAGGATTATCCCGAGGTGAAGCTGGCCCACCAGTACGTCGATTCCGCGGCCATGCTGCTGGTGCAGCGCCCCGCGGATTTTGACGTCCTGCTCACCGAAAACATGTTCGGCGACATTCTCTCCGATCAGGCGGGCGGAGTGGTGGGCTCGCTCGGCTTGCTCGCGTCAGCGAGCGTAGGCGGTCCGGTCGGCCTGTATGAGCCGGTGCACGGCTCCGCGCCCGACATTGCCGGCAAAGGCATCGCCAATCCATTGGGCGCAATTTTGTCGGCGGCGATGTTGCTGCGCCATTCGTTCCAGCTGGAGAAAGAAGCGGCGTGCATTGAGAAGGCGGTTTCGGCGGTGCTCGCGCAAGGCGCGCGCACGCCGGATCTGGCAGGGAAGTCGCATGCCGTGATTTCAACAACGGAGATGGGACAACGAGTTGTTGAGGTCGTCAAGGCCAGGAGCTGAGCTTGTGCCCCCGTCCGGGTGCCCGAGACATTGATTTCGCTGATACCAGCAACACACAGGCTGCCCCATCCTAGCCGCGCCTTTTGCGGCTAGGGTGGGAACCACGGACGCATACATCAACCAGGGTCCGAATAAGTGTGTGGGCATCCTTTAGATGCGCGTTGGTCCGTTATCCGTAAACGAATCCTTCGCTCGAGATGAATCCCGTCCTGACTCGGCTCACCCTCGTGGGCCCCGTTGGTCGGGTAAAGGCTTGGCATTCGGCGCTTTCGCAGTGTCGTATTTTCCCGTCAAGCTGTTCCAGCGAATGTGCAGCATCTCCATCACCATGCGGGATCCGTCGACCAGCGGATTGATGCTGGTGCCTTCACGGTGTGCCCAGGCGACCGGAACTTCCTGGACTCTGAATTTAAACTTTCGTGCGAGGAAAAGAATCTCCGGGTCGAATCCCCAGCGCTCGATTCTCTGCAGCGGGAAGATGGCCTGCACCGCAGTTTGCTTGAAGGCTTTGAATCCGCACTGCGTATCGGCGAACTGCAGGCCGAGCGTCAGCCGGAGGACCAAATTGAAGATGCGCCCGAAAAGTTGTCGATGCAGCGGCTGGCGCTGCGTTTGAGTTTCGGCACGCAGCCAGCGCGAGCCGATGGCAATGTCCGCGCCGCGTTCGAGCGCTTCGAAAAGCTTAGGCGCTTCTTCAATCGGCGATGACAGATCGGCGTCGCTGAACAGCACGATGCTGCCGCGAGCGTTCAGCATGCCGTTGCGCACGCTGTATCCTTTGCCGCGATTACCCGGATTTTCGACCAGCCGCAGCGCCGGATCTTTGGCCGCAAATGATCTGACAATCTCAGCCGTGTTGTCTCGCGAGCCGTCATTGACGACGATCACTTCAGCGTCCCATCCCTGCGCGTGCACGTACGCCAGCACCTTCTCAAGCGTCGCCCCCAAACGGGCACTCTCGTTGTAGGCCGGAATCACGATGCTGTAGGTGGGGTCCAAAAGCAGTTCCCAGTTCTTAGCTCCCGTTTCTCAGTCGGAGCGGCCGACAGGGCGAGATTCTCCGCCGGATGCGGAAGATCGGCCTTGTGCATTGTACTTTGTGCGTTGCAGGTTTCGGAAATCGGGGTTAGGAAATCGGAGCTCGGAAATTGCAGCCCGAAGATTGGACTCCGGTCGATCTACCTCTATTGCTCTCGCTCCGCCAAACTCTTTACTACGCCGGCGGCACGTACTCCTTCGGCTTGGCCGAGCCCTCGCCGAAGAAAAACTGTTCCATCTGCTTCACAATCACTTCCTGATCCTCGCGCCGCGCTGGATTCAGCCGATACTCGTTCAGCAGCATCTTGCAATGCTCCACCCACATCCGCCACGCTTCCTGTGACACGTTGTCATACACCTTCTGTCCCAGATCGTTGTCGAACGGCGGCTCTTCCAGCCCCGGCATTTCCTTCTTCAACTTCACGCAAAAAACGTTGTGCGCCATAACTTTCCTCAGAATGAATCCAAAGCGACTCGACCACCGGAAAGATTATCTTACACGCACGGCGACAATAGCGGTTGCGAGGGGAACTCGCCCGCAGGTCAATCCGCTTCCCATGTCAATGGCAAGCGGAAGAAAAGAAGGAGTCTACGGTTTTCCGCAGGTTCGTTCCGCGAAGTTGCCCATCCCCGACCGCGTGTACGAACCACCGCGAATACGGCTCGGGCTTTTGAGACGAAGCCTGCTTGTAGTCGGTGTAGATCGCGGCCGCGAGCACATGCATGCCGTCGTCCTGCTCTTTCCAGTATTCGCAAGCATTGTGGCCGACTCCAAACTTCTCGCTGACCAGCTCCTCTAGCGCTTGCACCGAGTCTTCTTCGATATAGCCAGCCGAAGTGTTGTAGCCGAACGAAGGGTCATGGTGCTGAACCTTGTCGATCACCAGCGGATCCCGTCCCAGCAGGTCAATGGCCTCGCGAACCTTCGGATCGTCCGCGTGATAGGGCGGGTGCATCGGCTCGTGAATTGCATTATGCAGCACGATGCGAAACGGATACGACACGTGCGTCAGGAAACGCAACCCGGTGATGCGGATACCGTGCGGTTCAGAGTATGCAAGCAGATATACCGTGATCGTCTGCGAGGGCAGCGGAAATCCCAGGTAGTTCTCGATGACAGGAACAATGTTGTACTTCGGAAGCTCGGCAGAAATCTCGACGATGCGCTTCTCGATCTTTGGCTTGGCGTTCGCTTCCCAATATGCCGGAAATCCAACTCGCTCTAACGCCCGCAGAGTGGCCTCCAGGGCCGGCCTCGCCGCCTCATAGTTCTGCCACTCATCGGCGCTCCAGTATGTGGTCTTCTCAAGGCTCGTTTTCATGGCAGCGCTGTCGTGCGCCGTGCGGATCATCTCCGGCAACGTTTCATCATCGACCGCAGAATAGTAAAGAGCCAGCTTCGCCGAGATAATCCCACGCCCCTCGTCTTTGATCACATGCTTCAACTGCGCGAACGCGGCCTGCTCGTCAGCCGTGAACAAAGGATGGAAGTGCTCGTACTCGGATTGATAGTAGTGCAGATAGTAAGGATCGCCGCTGAGCGCGTTCAACAAACAGAGCGTGTCATACTTGAAAGAAGGTTTCAGTTGCCAGTCGGTCGTCGTATGAAATACGGTGGTCTGGCCAACCAGAAGCGGCGGCCTTGTAACCGCAGCAGAACATCCAAAGAGACAAAGCAGAGCAAGCATCCGGCGCATTGCTTCGTTCTAAACTTCGCTCTTCCTTCCTGTCTTGAATCCATTTGCAGCCGATCGCCACGCCTGCGGCCCAATTCCGGTCAGTCGCTGAATGCTTCGTGTCATGTGCGACTGATCGGCGAAACCAACATCAACAGCGATCCCTGCCAGCGACGCTGAAGTCTGCCGAATGAGCCTCCATGCCCGCCGAGCGCGAGCGCGCGCCCGAAAGGCTTCCGGCGAAACGCCAAATACCAAAGCGAAGCCTCGCGACACCGTCCACGGCGCGATTCCATTCTGCTCACTCCACTGCGACAGCCTGAGAGAAGGATTCTTCACCAGCGCCGCCGCCAACTCGTCGGGCCAGTCGGCAGCGTGCCCGCTCTCGTATCTGACAGCGGAGAAAAGCAATTCCGCGGCCTCTCGACGGCTTCGTTCCGCCAGCCGGGCAACCGAATCAGCGTCGTCCACTCGCGCCATTCCTGTCGTGAAGAAACAGCCCACCGGCAGCTGAAGATTCAGCACCACGGCTCCGCTTTCCGAGAAGCGGTCCAGGTGCGCTTCAAACGGTTCATGGAAGATTACATCCCCGGCTTCGACCCGGAACCGCCCATGATCTCCCGCCTCTTCATATCCGCCGGAAAGCACCAGAGCCGCGTACGCTTTCTCGTGAACATGACGGCCCAGGGCGGAGGCGCGTATTGTCTGCCACATTCGCATCGACTCAAGTTTGTGCTATGGACTACGGCGTGCACGAGCAGAAGGGTTACCGCCCGTATTCCTCTGCGTTCCGATGCGTGAGAAGTGGAGATGTCGAGCAAGGAGAACCTCGACGAACTTCGTCACACCTCGCACAACTTAGCCTGCCAACCGTTCTGAAGTTTTACCAGCTGGTGTACCCGCAATCATGTGCCGCTTTGCCAGTGCCTCAATTTCCGGCTCGGTCACCGCCGAAAGGTCTGCGCTTTCGGTAGCGATCACCCGTCGAGAAATGTCAGGATGATGGGTCTTCAAATATTCTTTAAAGAATTCAGCGGCGTTGCTCTTTCCTGTGGCGTGACCAATAAGCACGATCTCACTCGCCGGAGTGATATCCTTCGCGACTTCCTCATAAAACGAATCTTCTTCCGGCACGCGCTCGCCGCGGTAGTGCGCTTCCTTGCGATGAATCAGATGATGATGGAAATTGTAAGGGTCGTAAGGCCGGACCGTCTGTTCGTCTGCCGGACGACTCCCGCCCAAATCCCGGTAAACATGCGCGGCGTGGTGGTCGATCACGACAATCATCCGCCCGGACTGGGCAGGTTCTGCTCCCTGCGCAACTGCTCCCTGCGCAGATGGTCCGGCTTCCTTCAATAACTTACGCAGGCGGGAAACTTCTTCCACGCCAAGATCATGGCTGGGCGGCCGTTTGAAAAACACGCGCTGGTCGCCGACGCGGAACACAAATTCATCGCCGCCATGCGGCTCGACCTCACCACCCAGATGCCCGACCAGATCGACGGCCTCGCTCCAACTAAGATTATGCGGCAGCTTGCCGTGGAGAAGATTCTGATGCAGCGACTCGAGATGTTTGCTCATCCCACCAGTATAGTATTGGCCGCTCTAAAGTGGAATGCCACTAGCTTCCGAGATGTGCGAGACAATGACCAATCCGCCTGCGATTGCGGGCGCTGTCAAGGAGCGTAACCCATCTACCAAACCCAATAGAAACGATGGCAGGAACACCATTATCGTCTGTCCTCACAGTGTTTAACGCCGGATCATTGAACGCTGGATCGTTTAACGTTGGATCGCCCGGTGTTGTCCGATCGGACCCCTCGCTCATAGTAACCAACGTTACCAGCGATTTCACCCCTAAGACGCCGATCGTGGGTGACGAGATTCGTTCATTTTGATTGAAACGTTTCCCTGCCCAAACTCACTATCTCTCATTGTAGGTATCCGGGGTTGCGGTCTGCACGGAACACGCGTGAGATTCGTGGCCTGATGTTGGGCAGGAGGCCATTTTGATCTCGACGTATCCCACCGCGAAACGAACCATTCTGTGCATCGATGACGACGAAGCAATCCTGGCTTACGAGAAAGCGCTGCTCGAAAGGTCTGGGTACGCAGTTCTCACCGCAGGGTCGCCACAACACGGACTCATGCTTGCGACGATGTGCAAGTGCGATGCGGTCCTTCTCGACTTCGACATGCCTGGGATGAACGGACACGAAGTTGCCTACGAAATAAAACTCGTGAAGCCCGAACTGAGGGTCATATTGCTGTCAGGTAGCGACGTACCAACCCAGGCGTTGGCCTTTGTCGATGCTTTCGTGCCGAAGCTCGAAGCAAATCGACAGTTGCTGCCCGTGATCGCGAAGCTTTGCAGCTGGACGGCTGAGGGCACGGGTATGATTTAGAGCATGGCCAGTAGCGGCGAGATCGACAACTTCCTCGCGGACCATCAACCGGTCCGCAACGTTATGACGAAAGCGGCAAGACGAATGCGCCGAGTGTGAATCGATAGTTGACCGGTTCGCCGGCAGCGTATGAGTCGGCAAACTTCGAGTCGGCAATTGTCGCTGGGAAGCTGTTACCAAAGATGCCTCTCCCAGCCTGAGGTTGTCGTAAACAATTTGCCAACAGTGTGGGGTGTGGTGGGCCCACCAGGATTTGAACCTGGAACCAACAGATTCCACGACATCCACTATAAACCAATGGCTTCAACGATTTCCCGGCTGTACTGTTAGTCACAAGTGGGCTGTTTTAGGCACGGTTGTTACCAGGTTGTTACCAGCAACGACTGTTAGTTTCTGTTGAAGAGTCCGCTGGCAACAACTCCGCCCGCGATCTTCCCCCTTCCCTCCGCAGGGTAGCGGGTCAGTTTGAATTCCGGTTCTCGCTTCCCACGAGAATCCGTGGCATCATAGAGCCATGCCGATCCCGCATATATCTAAACGGCACGTCAAGGCTGCACTCCGCGAGATTGATCGGGGCCGTCCCGTGCCTTTCAGTCGGCGCTCAATCCGCTCGTGCTTCATTGCAGAGAATGGACAGCACTACCCATCTAAATACGTGCTTTCGCGTGCCGTTTACCATGCGACAGGCACGGAATTGGGACCGTTTAAAGCTGGCGCAACTACCAAGAGTCGGCTACAGGAGGCAGGCGCAGGGAGAGTCGAAAAATGCAAGTGCCTGCCAGACTGCCAAGATCACATCAATTTTTCAAACTGACCCCCTTCCCTCCGCACAGATCACTTGGAAGTGCGCTGTGCAGACTGCGTCGCGATCCTAAAGCGACCCAGCAGGCCAATCTGCCATAATCTTTTCCATGTGCGGTGGTTTGCTATGTTTGAATTGGAAGCTTATTTCGATGACAGCGGTACAGACGGAACCACTCCGATCGCAGTAGCAGCATGTTACGTCTCTTCTAAGGAGCAATGGGATCACTTTGCGCGAAACTGGGATGAGGTCCGGAAAGCCGAAGGCTTCGACGTGTTTCACATGTGCGAATTCGTGGCGAAGCGGGAGGCGGGGCATAAACCATTCTGCGATTGGGACAACAAGAAGAAAGATCGAGTCTATGCAAGGTTAGCATCCATCATCAACACTCGCATTAGACACGGCTTCGCCGTAGCAGTCCCTAAGGCTCCATTTGATCGCTATGTTTTTGAAGAATTCAAGGATGGCTGCGCCGCCGATCACTACACCTGGGCCATTCGGAATATCTTGATACTACTCTCCGATTGGCGACAGAAATACCAAATTGGAAAGCCCATGCAATACGTGTTTCATTATGGCTCATTGAGTCAAAACAGAATTAAGCAGATATGGGAGTCTGAGTCTAAAAAGAACAGCCCTCTCGCTGGACTCAGATTCGGCATGGTGCCAGAGGGCATTATGTTTCAGGATGAGGCTCTGTTTAAGCCTCTTCAGGCGGCGGACATTCTTGCATGGCAAATTCAGAACCAGATGCGTCGTACGGTGATGGTCGGAATCCCGACACATGCAAGACGAGCACACGATGGACTCAGAGTACTTGTAGAAAATCGTCCGGTCAGCGTTGCATACTTCGGCACTGATCAATTAAGAAAGCTGTTCGATGACGCGAAACTGTACAAACAAGAACACGGCCAGTGGCCTTGGGAGAGAAGTCCGTTTCGCGATTCGATTGCTATGGGAAAACCCGGAACCGTATATTGACCCCACTCCAATACGCTCCGTCACGGCTATTACTTGCACGGCCAACGTCGGCTCGCTCGGCGTAAAGTCGCGGGATGCGAAAACCATTCGATCCGGTCGCCTTGTTATCTTCTGCCGCGATGGTAGCCCGCGAGGCCGAGACCTATCCCCCGGACGCGCACGTCATCGATCTGGCGGAACTCCGGCAGATTCGAGATGCAAGAGGAGAGTGTGCAAGAGGCCGGGTGATCTTCGTGGTTCTTTACGCCGAGCGCTTCCGCTTGTCGCCGTTAGCGCGGGTCTGGACTGGCTTCTTCGCTGACGGAATTTGAAATTCAGGCGCAGGCCAGAAGAGCGGACGGAAATGTCGGTGCATACAGCCGTGGCATCTGGCGGGGCTGAGGAGGAACAATAGAGCTGCCACATCTCCCCAGGTCTTGCGGTGCGAACGGTAGACATCTTCTGAGCCGCCGCAATAAGGACAATTGCCAAACGAAACTCTACGCATACAACACCGCCATGAAGCGGCACGCCCCAGAACGATGATACAGCAACCTGCACGACCACGTCGGCTCACTCAGCGTAAAATCGCAGGATGCCAAAACCAATCGACCTTGTCGCTCTTCTCTCTTCCGCCGCAATGGTAGCCCGCAAGGCCGTGACCTACCCACCGGAAACGCACGTCGTCGATCTGGCAGAGCTGCGGGAGATCGTGTTCGAAATGCAGGAGGAGAGTGTGAAAGGGGCCGGGTGATCTTCGTGGTTCTTTACGCCGAGCGCAAGCTGACGCGTCGCTTCCTCATTGAGTTCCCCGAGAGTTAGGCTTATGCCTAACTTTATCCTTGACACGGTTAGTCATGTAGGGTAACTTCGATGGCATGATGGATCACAATAAGACTCGCGCAGAAGTCGAGCGGCGCAAAGCCGAACTTCTTGAGCGCCAGCAACAGATTCCTCAAGAGATCAGAAAGCTCCACGAAGAAAGCGAATTTAACAAACGCCAGCTTATCGGAATCGAGCAGATTATTGATGGGCTGTCTTTTATGGACAGCGACGCGCCTTATGTTCCTGAATCTTTCGGCCTGACGGATAGCGTTAGAAAAATTCTCGGCGAAACCGCTGTACCATTGGTGCCGACGCAGATTCGCGACACTCTGGAGCAGAGGGGAATCATGGGGAGCACTTCTAAGAACTTGCTGATTAACGTGCACAAGGTCATCGAGCGCATCGAAGATGAACTCGACAAAACGCTCACCGCAGAAGGCAAGACGGCTTACCGGCGCAGGGAGGCGTGGTCTCCCCTCTTGCCGATGCTTGGGTTCCACCCTCTTAGTGGAGAATACTTGCCATCCATAGCGCGTCCCGTGTTTACGGCGCGGGACGCATTGAACCCTGCGGCCCCCAAGCCATCAACAGAGACTCCCTCCCTGCGAAAGGCATTTCGCAGCCCTATGCGCCGTAGGTTGTACGGTAGGGGACTTCAGCGGCCCGCATCCGAATCTGGCGAGAAGAGTGAAGAGAAATGACTTTGCCGGAAGATGGGCAAACGGGGCTGAGGTTGGTCGGGGAACACTAACGCAAATCCTCGGCCCCGTGTTTGAAAGGAGGTCGGATATGCCGCCTCCGCCGCAGTAGAGACAAACGCGGTATTCGCGGTTCCAGCCGTGGATACCGCTTAGTCCAACTCATGGTAGCAGGTCACTCCGCTCAGACAAAGCGGGAGAAATTACATAACCTGTACAAATGCCAAGAGAGATCTCGCGGACGAATGGTAGCGGAAGGATACAGGAGTGACCGGGAAACAAGGCTAAGTTGGCGTCCGGTCGTTCACGGTCTCGCGCTGGCCGCTGCCTTCGCAGCTTGCGGAAATGTCCGAAAGAGGTTGGCAGTATCTGCACGCGAGCACATGAAGAGCGCAGCCAAACCGGAATTGCTTGTAAGGGCCAGGACGCCGTACTGCATCACTGGCAGTTGGCGATTGTTATTGAATCGCCGGTCAGGGCCGCCCTTCTTGTTAACATACTGCCAGGTGCTTCCGACCTGATGAGAATCTCGCGGCACCTTCCCGCTCTCAACGAACCTGCTCTCCTGGACCTCGACTTTCAGGTCAGCGTAAGCGACTGCTCCAACGCCACCAGAGTCGTAAACCAGCAAGCGATCAGGGAAAAAGTAGAGCGTGGTGTTCCCGGCTCTAAGCGTAGGCAGATCCAGGTTGCACTGCACCTTCGGCGGACGGGAAAAGCTCGGACGTATCTCAGTGCGCTTCAGACTTGTAGTAGCCCCAGCGTTGCGCTTCGTGTCCGTGTTGTTTCCGGCTGCGTCGATGTGCCAGACGAGTTCACATCCCACTAACTGGTGGAACGGTGATTGCAGCGTCGCGAAGTTCTGTGCAGCCTCGTCCTCAAGGGCATAGTTGAGGACCGCCGTGCCTTTCAGTACATCGAAGTGCCGAGCATAGAGAGCGAGGACGCTGGTTGCGATCATTGCGAGCGTGACCACCCACCAGGCGGCACCCAGCGTCCCCAGCCCACAGATCACGATCAATCCGATGACACCAACAATGGGGAGCCGATCTCTGCGTTCCTTAACGCGATTCAATTCATTCAGTAGATCAGTGGCAGAGCTGTCGGCCATCATCACAGCCGCATTGCTCGCGATCTGTCGCAGGCTATCGCTGGGGGGAGCCTGCGGTGAAGTCGGGGCATGAGGGTACGGAGTCGGAGCATGAGGGTAGGGCCTGCGTGACGCCGGAGTTAAGGTCTGCCTGTAATAAAGACCGCCCCGGCCCATCTGAATGTAGCTACCCCTGGGTCCGATTCCGACGCGAGCGCCCTTGACGCCGAACGAAGCGCCCAGACCAGAGCGCGACAAGTTCAATCGCAGCGGGCCGAAGTTAAAACCCTTACGGATGTAGAAGCCCATCTCGACTCTAACCTCACTAATTACTTCTCTTGTAAGCCAGAATAAGCGTGGAAATTCCAATCAAGAAGATGACGCAGGTAACCGACAGTAGCCTGCGAGCTGAAGCGCCTTTGGCACCAACGTGCGATGTCGGTTCACCATCGTGCCACAGACACGTAGCGGGCAGATGACTAACATTGAGAAGTATGGCAGCGCACAGAATAACGCAGTTTCTTGCTCTCCTCGGACTTGGGAAAATGTTGCGCGGTATTGCTGTATTGATCGCAATCGGCGGATTAGTTGGGGCGTGGATCGCGTATAGGCTATGCTGCCGCCGCTTTAGCCTGACGTGCTTCTGCCGTCTTTCATTGTCCTGACCGCTGGCACCATCACTGAGGCAACCGTGACCAGAACTGCGTGATAAGCTTTCCGCTTGGAGGAGAGGTGGGATGAGAACCAGCGAAGCTGCGAAGAGAGGCGGAAGATGCCCGAAGTGCAAAGGCAAAACTTCTCGGGGACCTAAAAGACAGGGGCTTCGTTCGGCACCTTGAAAGATTCAGACCCACTGACGCTTCAGTGCCAACCAACAGCAAGGGTCAATGTCAATATGGGCGAAATGACCGCGATTAGTGCGCCTCGATCTGAGACCAGGGCGGCTGCATTACCGCCCCGGCTCTTTCTGGTTCTCTACGCCGCCCGCTTCAGCTTGGCCCACCGTGCTCTCTGTGCCGCCGCAATCCGCTTGCGCCCCGCGATTGAGATAGTGCGTTTCGGTTTCGGTGCGTGACCAGCCGCCTTCTGTTTTGCCCAGCGCGCTTTTTGCGCCAGGCTGATCTTCCTACGACCGGCTGCAGACATCGTGTGTGATGCCCCGTTAGAAGTGCTGCCGAGCGCTGCCAGTGCTTGGTCTATTCGCAGGAGCTGTTGATGTACTCGTTCGCGCTCTACTCTTAACTGCTGAACTACTGCGTTCATGTGCTTCATTTAGGACCCCCGCAAAGATGATATCAGGGGCGAAGCAAGGCATCGTAGCTTGCAGTTCGCTCTGGGCGCTGGTTTTAGGTAATTGAATCCAGCGGCGCGGATAGAATGGCGTGCCAACCTCGGCGGGAAATGCGGGCATTTAAGGTTTTGAAGTAGCTGCCGCCTTCGCGGCTTTGTCGGCCCTGTACTTCTCTGCCGTTTTCTTCCTGTATTCCGGGTCCTCGTTGCACCGTTGCATGTTCTGCGGATCGGCGGCGATCAGGCAATCATGGTGGTCGTCCGGAGCTGCTGGCTTCTCTGCTACGGTAAGGCCAGGAACATCGTGGCAGCGGTAGCCCTTGATGATTCCTGAAAGGCACAGCTCATGGCGCGCCTTCTTCTCCCCCGCGTCTTCGCGTTCGATGATGTCGTCCCAGGTTTTCTTTTCTCCCAAGTCCAGCACCTTGCCCTTGTTGTAATGCTTTTCCGTGAAGGTGCCATCGGGAGCCAGCGTAGTTTCGATCACGTCGCCATTAGCGAACTCGCAGACATGATGATCGGTCGGGCCCTTGCAGACTGCATCCGTGGCCTGCTGGGCGAGACTGCTCGCGCATAGAAGACAGATGCCGATGAATAGTCTGGTCATTGGTGCGCTGCCAGGAACGTCGTTAGGTTCTTCGCCGTGTGCTCCGCGAAGCTGGACGTAGCGCTGCGGGCAAGCGCACTGCTGTAGATCGTCGCCGCCCAGATCACCGTTCCGTTCTTATCAACCAGCCGCATCGCGCCCTGGACGCTGAAGTGCAAGTTGTCAGTGGTCTGAATCATTAGCGCGCCGGTGAGAACAGCATCGGCTGTATCTTCGCCTTCGCCGCTGGGGCCATCCATCACCGTGCAACTCGAAGCGCAGTCCTGGGCCAGCGAGCTGATGAGCTTAGATCGCACGAACGCATCCAGGTCCGGGTGGCTGGGAAAATGTAGCTCGTCAACGTAGATGCGGTGGACATGCTTTGCGGATTGCGCACTCAATGAAGCAGCCGCCAGCAGCAATGCGATCAGTATACCTGCCTTCTTCATAACGGTCATTCTCCCCAAAGAAATTCTCACCTACGGCTTCTCCAGCGTCGCGTCAACGTTGATGTTCCCACCGGCGCTGACGGTCATCTGTCGCTGCCAAGGCCGCAGCCCATCCTTCTCAACTGAAATCATGTGATCGCCTGGCGTCAGTGGAATCGTGGACGGTGTGTTGCCCATGAACTTCCCGTCCACGTTGATGTCAGCGCCCAGCGGCGTAGACTTCACGGTTACGGTTGCTGGCTGTGCTGGAGCTGCCGCTTCGGTCTGAGGTTCTGCTTGCGTGTTGTCGGCAGCCTGAGTCTCGGGTTGTGCTGACTGGGTCGTCGCTACAATGGCCTGCTGCCCATCTGCGGGTTTTAACCTGAGCACGGCGGCATTACCCTCTTCCTCGCCGACAGGTATTAGTCTTCCACCGCCACGCCAATTCCCAGCCATGATAATCATTTCTAAGTACACGGTCGTGTTCGGCTTGACTTCGACTTCCAGCGGAGCTTCCTTCTTCATGCTGGACTCGAAGTCGTGCTTCCCGGCAGCCACCTGCAACGATACATAGCGGCCATTGCCCAGCCGGGTAGCTTGATTGCCATCGATGTACACGGATGGCTTTAGAGCTGAGCCTACATATTTGCTTTGGCGATAGACAACGACGGTGCCGTCCTGCGCGAACGAAGCCGCTGCCAGCAGTACAAGAGCGACTAACATCCCAACCTTTTTCATGGATGTACTCCCTCTACAGATTCTTACCTCTGGAACGTCACGCTACAAGTTACTCAGGGCGGGCAGTATTACATCCGTAACTTGGCGCAGAGGGACGGGAGTAGTAACAAGTAAGGTTGGGGGAAGACTATGTTTTGCAGAAAGTGCGGCACCGAAGCGCCCGATGATTCCCAGTTCTGCCAGAAGTGCGGCGTGGGATTAGCCGTGTCCTCTACATCGACCGGAGCGGGTGCAGCAGTCGCCCCTGCGCGGGTCGCGGAAGCCCCGAAGACGGCCCCGAACAAGAAGTCGGTGCGCGCGCCGTTCATGGTCGCGGGCATCGTCATACTTGCCCTTGTTGCCTACGGAATCTTCGCCTCAAGCAACAATAGCCGAGGAACCGCCAGCCCTATTGAGCGTTTGGTTAAGCAGCAACACGTAGAGACGGCCAAGAACAATGACTTGCGAATAAACGCACTCGGCTTCTATGGCTTCAAGTTCGATGTTCCACAGGGGGCGACGGGTGTACAGCTCCACGGGAACTTCACGGCGAGCGGCGGACTCACCAATGATATAGAAGTGTTCCTCCTGTCGTCGGATGACTTCGTGAACTGGCAGAATAGGCACCCCGCGCGGAGCTTGTACAACAGCGGCAAGGTCACAGTCGGCACTCTCAACGTCAACCTGCCTTCCGATGCTGGAACCTACTATCTCGTATTCAACAACCGGTTCTCGCTGCTGACCCAGAGGAGTGTGCTCGTTGACGCCGCTCTGACTTATTACCAATAACCGAAGCCGGAGTCGATGTCGGCGGCGGCGGGCAAAATAGTATCTGATCTTACGAAATCCCAAAGGGGTTGAGACTTGCTGTTGGTTTACATACTGAAGTGGCTGGGATTGATTGACGCCAAGCACACAGTGGTTCGTCGGGGTGTATGGAACTTTGCACTCTTCTCTTTGGCCGGACTGTTGCTATTCGTTCTACTCGCATTGACTGGCGTGCTTGACCGTCTGTGATGTCACCTTCCGAGCGACTTATGCTACGCTGAACGAACGCCTTTTGCCTTGCCGCTGCCCATCCGGTCAGAATCAAAATACCCGCCCCGGCCCGAGCGTATGCCCGTCACGACCGCAATCTAAATCGCCGCAAACTTCCCCACGACTTCACCGATATAGCTGTGAAGCTGTGTCAAAGCTGGGATCACAGGCTGGATTGTCCTCCTACCGAAATCCTTGAACGATATCTGCGGAACCAGCTTGCCGTAGCTCTTGAGCTTGATTGCAAAATCTTCAGGAGCAAAGTCGGGATGCTGGCGCTGATAGTCTGCGACAAAGTCTCGGTTCTCGGGCGGGAATTCACGCGCCCCCGTCGCCAGACACACAACGAGTTCTCTGTGCTTGTCGATAATATCGAAGGTGTGAATGATGAACAACGCATCATCGAGAGGATCGGAGGAATTGTATGGCTGGATGCTTTCGATCAACTTGAGCGCGGCTGGATTCGTGATTCCCTTTACTTTTCCTTCGTAAACAGAAAGGCTGTCTTTGTCGAGGGGCCGTTCGAAAATCGGAAACTCGATCCGCTTAATGTTCTTTACCAAATTCAGGTCGGAGAAATTCCAGATCAAGTGATCGAGACAGGATCGCAAATGGTGAACGATCTCTCCGGCCAGCACACTAAAGCGTAGTGGAATGACTCGATTCTTATGATAGTGGATCGCCTCAAGAAGCAGCTCTTTGTCGTGTTCTGGAAGGATCGGGTATTTGCCTTCCTCAAAAAAGCGGGAGATTTCAGTCTCCAAATTATGGATGTTCTCGTCGGCCCGTTTTAGCTTTTCATTGATACCGGCGAATTCTTGCGGCATCCTAAAAGCATAGAGACCCACTCATGGTTGGTCAAGGTATCATGTATTGCATTATCTTGGGCATCTGTGCCGCGTCTCGCCACTGGGAACATAGTAGGCTCGACTGATAGCTGGAGACATCTATGACGCCACAATCCGCAGAATGGATTGTCCGAATGCTGGTCTATGTTGGCGGTGTTTCGACCACTATTGTTGGCTCGTGGGTAAGCAGTAAGATCCATGTTTATCAGGAAAGCAGAAAATCGCATCTCGAAGATATCAAGCAGAAAGTCTTGCTTCCGCTCAGTGAGGGGCTCGCCGAAAAGTACGGATCGTTGGTCACGCATCGCTCCCCGGCAGTGATCGAATATTGGGGCGTGCGGTTGCGTAAGGAGAATGTCAGCGTCACTGAGTATCCGAATGAGCATGGCCCGGTGTTGGCCAAGATGACTCCGGACGTAATGACTGCAACTGATCCGGCCCTTTACGCGGATGCAAGGAAGAAGCATTTCCAGAAGTTAATGAACAACCTATAGATGAACACGCCCAGGCGGTACTGCATGACGTATGCGGAACCATCATGGCAAGGGCGCAGCGCAGCTTACTCATCGTCCATGATCCCAAGTTGCTTGGGACCTGCACGATCTGCGGGCTCCAGTTTTCTGGCCGATGCGGACATCATGCAGAAATTTGCGGGCCACGCGTGCAGTGAGGATGCCAGCCAATCTGGTCGTCGGATCGGGAGTGAAGGTCCCGAAGCTCAATAAAGTTCCGCTGTGTCTTGCCGCTGTCTGCGACGGCAGCGCTTCTATCTCCACGATCGCCGTCGCGGCTCATCTCCTTCACAAGTGTGCTCATCGTACTTCCTTCGCAGGTAGTCTCCTGCCTCGATGTGATCGTTGTAGTAAGTGTTCGGCGTGAAGAACTTGAGCTTGCAGTTCGTGCAGGACGCCAGTATCGGGACCTGGTTCATGCGCTGTAAGATAACGAAGCTGCGCTGCGGGTTGAAGGGATAGTCCGGCATGGACTGACTTTCGCTACACGACTACTTCGTCGTGCTTGAATCGGCCAAGAGCCGCGTTACGAGGAAGATCGCCAGAACCAGGACTGCAGCCCCTAAAAATCCACGCCAGAAGCTATTGGACAGCCGATAGAAAACCAAGGTCAGAGTCGCCATGCGAAAAGTTTAACACTCTCGCCGCTATCCAAAAAGATGTTCGGGGTGTACGGGGAAAGTGTACGTACAGGGTGTATGTAGAAGGACCGGCGTGGGAAAAGACAACCACGTTTACGCCTGGCGATTACGGTGACTGAAGGGTGGCAAGGGGGGCTCTCCGGGGGTACACCTTGGCTGAAATCGTAAAGTAGTACTCGCCTACCGTGTCTTCCTCGCCCCGCAAACTCATCCGCGAATCGCGCGCGGATGTTCTCCTGATCTCGCGTTCTCCCTGCCTGCATTGCTCCCCTGCTCGCCGTTGCAGTCGAGGCCAATTACTTTGTTGCCGTCGCGGTGCGGGATCTTCACGCTGGCTTCTCTATACACCCTTCATCAACTCGGCCACTGTGATCTTGAATCCCGTCGCCAGGACCTCCAGCATTGGAAGGCAGACGTTCTTCTTCCCCGTTTCCATCTCTGAAAGGTGGCCGCGATCGATGCCGAAGCGATGAGCCATCTCTACCTGGGACAGTCCATGTCTCAGGCGCAGCTTTCGAACTCTCTCACCGAAGCGAGTGGCGATTGCGCTTGACACGCTACCATTCTGAACTGTAGGCTGCAGCCGACCTATCGGCAGAAGCCGACAGGTAGCGGGAGAACCAATGGCCGGACCATCGAGGGCAATTCAAGTCGTGCCGCCTGGGAAACCGCAGTCGTCACTGGACGTATTGAGTGCTGCCAACCAGGTTGTTCGGGGCATCATCGCGCAAGCAGAGGCGATCGTAAACAAGCCCACACAAGACTGGGATCTCGATGAGCGGAAGTACTCGATGGAGGTCCTCGCCAAAACTGCGGCAAACGCCATCGCCAGTTTTAATGAGTGGATGCAGCAGGATGTCTTTATCGCCGGAGCCGGTCGTCTTGTTGGATGTCTGGATGGGGTCAGACGCACCGCGAAGCACGCGGCCTGGCCGTACTCGACAAGTCGCATAACAGGCCGCAACCATCTCAAGAGTGGGCTGGAAGGATTGAAAGCTGCCTTCGGGGATAGGTGCTCGCTGGATACCAACGCTCTTAGCCTATTAGGCAAGGGGGCACCCTGTAATGAGATCGAGGCAACGAACAACGCAACGTGCGAGGCACCGAAAAAGCCGAGCCTGGTGATCGGTCCGGACGAGCGACCGTACACGGTCAACGACCTCATGAATCTCCATGGTCTCAGCCGCCAGACTGTGATCCGGCTGTACGAGAACGAGCCAGGAGTGCAGATCATCCCAGCCTTACGGTCAAAGACGCGGGGCCGCCGCTATCGGACGCTCCGCGTTCCCCGGCGAGTTTACGTCCGCATGAAGAACAGGATGGAAGTGAAATAGCCTGCTGGGCCGTGCCGCGAATCCGCGCCGATGTCGGAGTTTCTCCGCCGTGCGATTGATCTGTACCTCCAAGAAGGAACATAGGCGCTGTCTCAAATGTCAAGCCGGACGTGGCTTCTCGGCCACAACCTGTAGCGGTCTATACCGGGCTTTTCGGAGCTTTCGCGGTCGAAATTACTGGCTCACAGGTTATAACTTCTCAGACAGTCGGGAGGATTCCTTTGAAGATGAAACGAGCGGCGATCTACACGCGTATCAGTACCGGCGAACAGAATAGTGATCTCCAGACACGCGAGTTGCCGGAGTTCTGTGAGCGGCGAGGCTGGCACCTGCACGAGACCTACGACGATGTAATGAGCGGGGCAAAGGATCGAAGGCCAGCATTGGATCGCCTCATGGCTGATGCCCGGCGCGGGAAGTTTGACGTGGTTGCCGTGTGGCGCTTTGACAGATTCGCGCGCTCGACATCGCACCTGCTCCGAGCCTTGGAAGAATTCGCGGCACTCGGCATCGACTTTGTGAGCGTGACCGAGGCCATAGACACATCGACTCCTGCGGGGCGCATGGTCTTTACTGTTCTCGGCGCTGTTGCCGAGCTGGAGCGCAGCATCATCCGCGAGCGCGTCGTTGCCGGACAGAGAGCGGCTAAGAAACGGGGAGTGAGATTCGGTAGGCCCACCGTTGCCGTAGATGCGGCCCAGGTGCGCAGGCTACGAGATGGCGGGTTGAGCTGGAGGGCGATTGCGGCTGAGACGGGCCTGGGTAAGGATACGCTGAGACGATCAGTGGCGCTGTAGGCGTGAATCGCAAATAAGGTAAACAAGGAAGCGGGCACAACAAACCCCACGCGCCATTGCGTGGGGTCTGTGTTTCTACGGCTGTTGTTTTATCCGCGTTGCATCCTGGGCAGCGTTCGCGGTGACACGCAGGACTCGTTATGTGAGAAGTAAAGTCTCCGCCCAGCGAACTAAACCTAACCGCCCACCCGCCGCGATCACGACTTCCGCATCCACGTGACATGTTTGGAGTTGCGCCGCGAAATTACGTTTTCCTACCCTAGTTAAGTACCGGTAGTCGGTTAGGTCCTTGAGATTATGTAACTTGCTCGCCGGTAGCACACGCATGTTCCTTACGTTGAAGGAGATCCGTGCCGGGTAATAGCCGACGCATAGTCTCAAGGTCTTCGCCCCGACCGGGAGACGAGGCCCGCTGCAAAAGTGAACTTAATCACGTTATGTTGTGATGCTACGCAAGAGCGAGAACTTTAATGTTGATTTCCACAGGCCCGTTCGTCTACTGTCCATCGCAATCAGTGAGTAGGATATAAGGGCGGGCCAATGTAGCCTCGGGCGTAATCCTCTTCACTGCTTTCCCCTTCGGAGTAGAGCTTTGCTTAGCTGTGATCTGCGGTGGTCATAGCGGGATAGTGGTATGGGTGTGTGCTGACGAACGTTGAAGTTAAGTCAGTACTCCGAATAGTCGGAAAGCAGGACGCAAGAAAGCGAATCTCAAGCAAGGCGATTAACCTATACGCATAAAGGAGGACATTGTCGATGTTATATCGTTGACACTGTCAGCATTACAGCGTAGAAGTAATAATTGAAAAACTGTTTGCCGAAAGTGCAGCGGTGAACACAATTTGGGCAGGACCCGTTCCTCTACTGCTTGTCGGAGGGCGACATTAGTCGAGCGTGGTTAGGGTGTCTTTGGCAATAAACAATGGTGGGGTGGTTTTCTATCAACTCAAGCATCGGTGGGAGAGTGATTTTATGAGCAGGAGAACCATTGCCGAAGTGTTCGTTGCCGAGTGTTGATGCGTGGGTTTTTGCGAGTCAATACAAGCTTGGAGGTTTATTTGTGAACAAAAGAAATATTGTCTTCGCGTTATGCGTGCTTAGTGTAGGTTCTCCGAGTCGTCCGGCGATCGCTCAGAGTCAGAGCTGTACAGTCCAAAAAGATTACCAGCGTGGAGATCCTCTGGCACCGGGCGGGGTCGTTGTTAGCGACGGCGTTCCAGATTTTGAAGTGATAGCGTACACCCAATGCGCTACGCATGTCTGCGAGACATGTAACAAAGCAGCAGCTGGCCACCCGATCGACTTGGCGACGGGAAACACGTACATAACACAGAATGATATTCGACTACCCGGATTGGGAGGTGGGCTGACCCTTTCTCGTACGTGGAACAGCATCTTGCGATCCGACATTCCCAGAGCTGGAATGTTTGGGCAGGGTTGGGGATCGACATATGAAGAGTATCTCTACATCGGCGACGACCACACGATCGCTTACGCGAGGGGAGACGGCAGCATTTGGAGCTTTGTTCTTGGCGCGTCCGGAACGTTCAGTCCGACTCCCCCGCCAAACAGTTTGTTTACCTATAGACTCGTCGCTCCAGCAAGCGTAACCGCAGCCTTCTTTTACACATCTAACAACTGGACGCTGATCCTGCAGAATGGCGAGCACCGCGTCTTCGATAGCGTATCCGGAAAACTCCTTTCGATCACAGATCGCAACGGCAATACAACACAGCTTGCCTACGATGCTTCCTCTCGGCTGACGACTGTTACGGACGCGGTAGGTCGTCATTTGTACTTCACATACGGGCAGCCGTACGGAGGTCTCCAAGGTGTGTACTATCTGGTCACCGGCGTAACTTCGGATGCTGGGATCTCGCTGTCATATAACTATGACAATCTAGGTAGGCTTTTGCAGGTGACGGAACCCGACCAATCCACACTCTCTTTCCAATTCAGCGGCCCGTATTCGAACTTGATTGCTGCAGTTCTCGATTCAAACGGAAAGGTTCTGGAGTCGCACACGTATTTTCAGTGTTCTGGTTTGCTTTCGCCAGCTTATGGCTGGCTAGGGAGAGGAATCACATCTGCTAAAGCAAATGGTGTTGAGGCAGTCAGCGTCTCCTACAACTCGACCGGGGGCAGTTGTCAGGGGCTTTTACCGTAGCGGCTTTTGTTTAGCGGCGGCCGCGTCACGGGTGGCTGATAACTGGCGTTCCCATCGGAGATATGGCGTGGAAGGGCACCGAGAGCATCGTGAATAAGCAACGCAGCACGTGTTGCAGGAGTAGAAGCTGTGACTCTGTCCGTTTTCCCCGCATGTACGCCGCTTTGGCTTCGGTTCCATAAGCAAACAGCCCCGGGGTGTTGTACTCGGGCAGCCGTTCTCAGTAAGGAGATGGGCGTGAAGACATTGTCACGGAGTGGCCGCTTCATAGTTCTCATTGGCATTACAGTTCTGTCACAGTTTGCATTTTCACAAGCGCCAACCATCACGAGCATTTCGTCGGGGAGCGGTGTCGCCGGAATGCAGGTCCAGATTGTTGGCAGCGGGTTTGGCGCAAGTCAGGGGACCAGCACGGTTGCACTGAACGGAACCAGCGCAGTGGCCGCGAGTTGGAGCAGCACGGCCATAGTTGCGATCGTGCCGTCTGGCGCTAGTTCCGGATTATTTTCGGTCACAGTTGGGGGCCAGACGGCCCATAGCTCTTCGTTCACGGTCACGGCGCTACCTTCGGGATGGCAGGATGGAGATGTTGGCACCGTAGGCGACGCGGGCAGCGCGAGCTACGCGAACGGAGTTTTCAGCGTGACGGGCGCAGGGAGTGAGATCTACGGAAGTTCGGACTCGTTTAATTTCGCCTACCAGCAGCTCTCCGGGAATGGGAGCATCGTGGCGAGGGTGGTGAATCTGCAAAGTGCAGAAGGTTGGTATGCAGCAGCAGGAGTGATGATTCGCGAAACGCTGAACACCGGGGCGACGAATGCCACGGTGGAAGACTCGCCGGACCCGGAGAATTTCTCTTTCGATGTACGGACGACGACTGGCGGGAGTGCAGGGGAAATCGGATACGTCGGTGATATGAAACCGCCATACTGGGTGCAGGTGGTGAGGAGTGGAAACAGTTTTACGGGATATGTTTCGTCCGATGGAGTGAACTGGACGCAACTGGGTTCAAGCCAAACGATCAGCATGGCGACGAACGTGTATGTGGGGCTGGCGGTAACGAGTGGGAGCACTTCCTCGTTGGCCACGGGGACCTTCGACAACGTCTCCGTCAACTCTTCTACTAATCCCGCTCCTGTCATCACTGACGTGTCGGCAACGACGGGAAGTGTTGGGAGTCAGGTCACGATAACGGGATCTGGCTTCGGAGCTTCGCAAGGCAGTAGTCAAGTGACATTGAATGCGGGCCTGACCGCGATCAATTCTTGGAGTAACACGTCAATCACGGCTACGCTTCCTACAACGGCGACTTCGGGACCATTGGTCGTAACCCTGGCACCCAGCATGGACGACAGCAACCCAATCGTGTTCACAGTAACCTCACAACCGTTGCCATCGGAATGGTTAGATGGAGATGTAGGAGTGGTGGGAACAGCCGGGAGTGCGACCTACGCCAGCGGAGTATTCACGGTGGAGGGAGCCGGGAGTGAGATCTACAGTACGGCAGACTCATTTCATTTTGCCTACCAGCAAGTGTCGGGCAACGGGAGCTTCGTGGCGAGGGTGGTGAGCCTGCAAGGGGCAGAAGGATGGTATGCGGGGGCTGGTGTGATGGTTCGCGAGACTCTGAACACGGCTGCCACAAATGCCACAGTGGAGGATTCGCCAGATCCGGAGAATTTCTCCTTCGATGTACGCACGACGACGGGTGGCAGTGCGGACGAGGCAGGCTACCTCGGCGATATTGAGCCTCCGTATTGGGTGAAGGTAGTCAGAAGTGGGAACAGTTTTAGCGGATATGTTTCGACCAACGGCACGAGTTGGACGCAGCTTGGCTCAACACAGACAATCAGTATGGCGACGAACTTTTACGTCGGACTGGTCGTAACCAGTGGAAGCACTTCGTCCTTAGCGACTGGAACCTTCGACAACGTTTCTGACACGTTCGCTGTGCAGACGCCTGCGCCTTCGATAACGGGCTTATCGCCGAATGCCGCTGTACCAGAGACATCGGTGACCATCAGTGGGGCGAACTTCGGTTCAACACAAGGCAGCAGCACGGTGACATTCAATGGAACGACCGGGACGCCAACAAGCTGGAGTGCGACCAGTATTGTCATGCCAGTGCCGTTGGCGGCGACTTCCGGGAATGTCGTAGTCACAGTCAATGGCACAGCCAGCAACGGAGTGCCTTTCACTGTATCGCAGACACCCACGATAAACAGCATATCCCCAACTTCCGGACCTGCCGGAACCGCAGTGACCATCTCGGGCGTTAACTTCGGCTCGACGCAAGGCACTAGCACAGTCACGTTCAATGGAACTGGGGGAACTCCCACAAGCTGGACATCCACGAGTATCGTGGTGCCGGTGCCGGGCGGGGCAACGACCGGGAATGTGGTGGTAACGACCACAAATGGAACTTCGAGCGGAGTGTCGTTTACGGTCTTCCAGGTGCCAAGCATTGCGAACCTCTCGGCATCTTCAGCAACCATAGGGTCCCTGCTAACCATTACCGGGACGAATTTCGGTTCATCCCAGGCGTCGAGCACAGTGACGCTTAACGGAGTGGGCGTCGTTCCGACAAGCTGGAGTTCGACCAGTATCGCGTTGCTTGTTCCGGTCGGAGCCACGACGGGGAACGTTGTGGTGACGGTCAACACACTGGCGAGCAACGCCGTCCCTCTGACGATTGTGACTCTCTCTCTGCCTTCGGTCTCGCATATCCTGCCAGCAAACGGAGCAACCGCAATTCCGGAGAATGGTCGCGTCATCGTCCGTTTCGCACAACCTGTTCCGTCGGCGGCGGTAATACCTGGAACGATTAGTGTTTCCCAAGGCGCGACGAACGTGGGCGGCAGCCTCGTACTGTCCAGTGACAGGCTGTCGATCACCTTCACCCCGTCCCAGAACTTATCGGCGAGCACGACGTTCAACGTGGCCGTTACAGATCTGGCAGGAAACCAAACTACTCCTGAATTTCAGAGTACGTTTGCGACGGGGTCAACGACGGATACGGTCAATCCAACGATCGTGCAGACAAATCCGCAGAGCAATAGCACAGGCGTACCGACCAGCGCTCCGATCATCGTGCAGTTCAGCAAGGTAATCGACCCGACGACGGTAACGCCCCAGAGTTTTAGTGTGACCGACAACGTGACGGGGTTGTCAGTGCAGGGAACATTACAAGAAGATCCCTCTGGAATGACGGCATCGTTTATTCCGCAGGCAGCTCTCGGCGTGGGGCGGACGTTCGCTGTTTCACTCTCTTCAACGATTGAAGACTCGTCCGGCAATAGCCTTACCGGGAGCGCCTCCTCTTTCACTTTCACGACTGCCTTCGCGGCCGATTCCACCGCACCGCAGATGGTGGGAATGAGTCCGGCGAATGGCATGACGGGCGTTCCATTGAATGCAGTGATTGTGTTGCAGTTCAGCAAACCGCTCGACGGCATCAGCGTCGCGAACGGATTGCAGGTTGAAACAGGCGGACAGCCGATTTCGGGCGCCATCGCGCTGTCGAATAGCAACCAGCAGGTTACTTTCACACCGCTCGGTGGATTAGCACCCAGCGCGACTTACACCATCACAACAACCTCGCAAATCACCGATGTTGGCGGCCTTGCACTTTCAAATCCAGGAAGTTTCTCGCTGACTACCAGCAGCGCAGACGATAACACGACGCCTTCAGTCGTCGGCGTGGGTCCGACGAACTCTGCGGCGGGAGTGCCAACCAATGGCGTTGTGCAACTGCAGTTCAGCAAACCCGTCGATCCACTGACGGTAAACACTGCGACATTCCAACTGTTGACATATGTGACGGGCAGCGCGGTCACGCAAAATGGGGCCGTCTCGGTTTCGGCGAGCGGGCTGACCGCTACCTTCGTACCCAGTGGAAACCTGAATTCATTCACAACCTACTGGGTGGAGCCGACAAGCGGCATCACTGATCTGGAAGGTCACGCTCTGACGAACTTCTCAGCGTCGTTCACAACCGGTGCAGCGAATGACAGCTCTTCTCCGACCGTTCAGGCAGTGAGCCCGGCGAACAATGAGAACGGGGTTCCTGCAAATGTGCGGGTGGATGTGGAAGTCAGCACGCCCTTGGACCCCGAAAGTGTTACTGGCGGCGCGGTTGTGGTATCCGCAGGGAGCACGCAGGTTTCTGGTACCGTGAGTCTGAGCAGTAGCGGCACCATCCTGACTTTCGTTCCCAGTAATCTGCTGACCGCGAGCACAACCTACACCATCACAGTCAGCGGCGTTACCGATCAGGCGGGAAACTCGCTCGCATCGTTCACGAGCAGCTTCGCGACAGGAACCTCGGGTACGGCCAATACCACGCAGCCGTCCGTGGTGAGCGCGAGCCCGGCAAGTGGCGCCACGGGAGTATCGGTGACGGCGCCGATCGTGCTGACCTTCAACGAACCGATCGATCTAACAACGGTCAACGACACCACTGTGCCGATCTCAGTTAGCGGCCTGAGCGGGGCGTTGTCAGGTAGTTACTCCCTCGACACAACTGGGGCCGTGCTCACGTTCACGCCTTTATCGCCATTGCCAGGAAACGCCACAATCCAGGTGCAGGTGAGTTCCGGCGGGGTGTTGGATTTGTCCGGGAACGGAAGCACTTCATATTCCGGCAGATTCTCGACGGGTACGGGAACGGATACTACGGCGCCAACAATCGTCGCTGTGACTCCCACAAACGCGTCTACCGGCATAAGTCTGAACACACCTGTAGTCTTAACTTTCTCGAAGTCGCTGAATCCAACAACGATCAACGCAACTAATTTTGGCTTGCTGTTGAACGGGGTACCGTCCACCGGCTTCGGAATCAGCATTTCGGCGGACAACCGCGTCGTGACGCTGAACGCGAACGGGCTTCCAGCATCCAGCACGGTTACGGTGGTGGTGACGAGCGGAGTGACGGACTTGTATGGCAATCCTCTAGCGAACTTCGAGAGCCAGTTCACAACCGGACCAGCTCCCAGCCTGACGGCGCCGATCGTGGTGTCCCAACGACCGGGAAATGGTGCAACCGGAGTTCCTGTAAACGACACTGTAGTTCTTTACCTTAGCCAACCCATGAATGCGACATCCGTGACGGGAGCGCTGAACGTGTCCCAGAACGGCGCACTTGTAAGCGGCACGACACAGGTAACGGATAACGGACAAGTCGTGCAGTTTACCCCGTCTGCTTCTCTACAGCCGAACGTGCTCGTGCAGGTTTTTCTGACGCCGACTGCCGTGAGTGTAGCCGGACTCAGCGTTAACAATTATCAGAGTTCGTTTACGACGGTACCCAACGCCAGCACGGCCGTGCCAATACAGGTAAGCAGCAATCCCGCGAACAGCGCCCTGAATATACCGACGAATGTTGTGATAGACGTGGGATTCAACGTACCCTTGGACCCGACGACGCTGACGGCTGAGACGGTTCTCTGCAACCAGAACGGGGTTTGGTTCCAGAGCGACATAAGCTTGGTAAATGGAGGATCCGTTATACAAGTTGTGCCCAGATCTCAGTTGCAACCGAATACGTTCACCATCTGCCAGGTGAGCACAAGTCTGCAAGGATTGAATGGCGTTCCATCACAGGGAGGAGGACTAGGCTTCACCACTGGCAGCGGTCCGGACACTACAGTTCCAACGATCGTCACGCTGTCGCCACCGAGCGGTTTGACGAATGTCGGAGACAATGCGAATGTGCGGCTGGTATTCAGCAAGCCGATCAACCCGCTGACGGTCAATGCCAGCACGATTCAACTTAGCGGAAACGGCATCACGGCCCTGCCAGACTCGATCAGCTTCAGCAATAACAATCAGATGGTGTTCCTGGTACCCCACGCCCCGCTTCCGGATAACACTCAGATGACCCTGACTATCTCGGGCATCACGGATGTTGCCGGGAATCCTGTAGCGCCGCAAACGACGCAGTTCACAACAGGGACTGGTCCGGATGTTGTGGCGCCCCTGGTCGTATGGACAAATCCGTTGGAGACCAACCCTTATCAAGCCCCGACGGGTGTGCCCGTGAACGCGATCGTTCAGATTCAGGTCAACGAACCGGTTGACCCAGGTACAGTAAATGGCACCACATTCTCCGTGAATGACTCCGCGACCAATCAGAATGTGAACGGAACCTATTCTATAAGCGCAGATGGCCTCACGGTGACATTTGTTCCGTCTGCGTCTTTGACTGCCAACCATCAATACTCCGTCTATTCTTTGAGTGGGGGCATGACGGACCTTGCCGGAAACGGGCTTAGCAATGCGGTTAGCCCGGTGATGGGCAACTTCAGTTTCACGACCGGCGCGGCGGCAAGCACCAATGCGCCACAGGTAACCGGGGTCAGTCCCGCGAGTGGGGCAACCGGAATCCCGATCAACGCACGGGTTGTGGTTGGTTTCAACGAGCCTGTGGACGCTACCAAATTGAGCGGCCTGACTCTGAGCGGACCCAGCGGCGCTGTGAACGCTTCACAGAGCATCAGCAACGGAAACCAAACCGTAGCTCTGATTCCTGCGGTACCCCTGGCCGCAAGTACGCAGTACACGGTCAACATCGCCGGGGTGCAGGACTTCAGCGGCAACGTGTTGTCTGCGCCTGTTACATCGAGCTTCACAACAGGAAGTTCGGCCGATCTGACGCTACCGAACATTGCCAGTAGCAGTCCGAGCAACTCTGCGACCGGCGCGTCAACCACCGCCGCAGTCCAGGTACAATTCAGCAAACCGATCGACCCACTGACCGTGCTGCCAACAACGTTCTACCTCTACCCGTATTCCACTAACATTCCGGCGGTAGGGACAATCTCCGTCTCGGCGAACGGGCTGACGGCAACCTTCACTCCCAGCGAGCCGCTCGACTCACTCACACTCTACGAAGTTCGGCTCACAGGAGGAATTACCGACATGGAGGGCCAGAGTCTGAATGGCAGCGGTGCTTTTTCGTTCACTACGGGACAAGGCACTACTACTCTGGCACCCGTGATCGATGCCATCACTCCGCCGGGTGCTGCCGTTGGCTCGACCGTGGACATTAACGGATCGTACTTTGGAACTTCGCAAGGCACGAGCACCGTGACCTTCAACGGAGTGCCAGCGGCGGCAACCAGTTGGAGTGATGCCCAGATTGTCGTTCCGGTCCCGAGCGGAGCAACCACAGGACCGGTTGTGGTTACAGTCAACGGTGTCACGAGCAACAGCATGATGTTCACCGTCAAAGTCACGCCCGCCATCACCAGCGTTTCACCACCGTCCGCGACGGTGGGAACGGTGCTGACTATCGCCGGGAGCAACTTCGGAGATTCGCAAGACGCAACAACCGTGACGTTCAGCTCCAGCGTTTATCCCTTCTACCAGGCGGTCACGCCCATCAGTTGGACGGAAACGTCTATGACGGTCGCCGTGCCTGCCACGGCCGCCACCGGAAACGTGTTTGTTCAGGTTGGTGCGAACGCCAGCAATGCTCTGAGTTTCACTGTGATTCCAACCCCGAATGTCAGCAGCCTCTCATCGAACTCCGGTGTCTCAGGTACTGCGGTTGGCGTCTACGGCACGAATTTTGGAAGCTCGCAAGGAAGCAGCACAGTCAGCTTTAACGGAGTGGCAGCTTCCGTCACCGGCTGGACCAATACTTCGATTGCTGCTGTGGCACCGAGCAATGTAACTACCGGACCGGTGACGGTCGTGGTGAACTCTATCCCTAGCAACTCCAACGTCGTGTTTACGGTGACCAGTCCGGCGATTGGCAGCTTGTTGCCGCCTGCAGGTGCGGTCGGAGCCACAGTCACTCTGACCGGTTCGGGCCTCACGGCATCAGGACTAAACACGCAGGTCTTTTTCAACGGCGTTGCCGCGAATGTAACGTCCTCGAATAGCGGTAGCCTAACCGTGCAGGTGCCGTCTAATGCGACCAGCGGCCCGGTCACGGTGGAAGTCGGCACAATTTCCACCAACAGCTTGCAGTTCACGGTGGAGCAACCTCCCACCATAGCCTCAGTTTCTCCTAATGTAGGCCCGTACAATAGCTACGGCGTAGCCGTACCGATTACCATCACCGGTACCGGCTTTGGCGCAACGCAAAGCGACAGCACGGTAAACTTCTTCGCCAGCAGTACACCACCGCAAATCACGAACTGGAGCGACACCTCCATTACGCTCTACGTACCCGACGATGCAGCCACTGGTCCGCTCGGCATGCAGGTGGGAGGGCTGACCGGCTATGCACCCACATGGTTTGTCGTCAGCGGTTTTACACAAGTCACCGATTCCTTTGGGAACCAGACTACTTACAGTTTCTCCATGCAAGGAGGCCAGTGGATCGCCTCCTCCTCGGAAGGGCCGGGCTGCGTCACGTGCTCAATGCGTGGCAATATTCTGAACCTGGGCGATTCCAACGGCAATATCATCTCGACCACGGATGACCTCAACAACACAACCACGTTCACATACGACGGCAGCAACGACATGACCTCGGCTTCCAAGCCGCTCAACTCCAATACGACAGCCACGACTTCCTACACCTACAACAACTTCGGCGAAGTGCTGACCTTGACCGATCCGCTGGGCAATGTCACCACCAACACCTACGATCCCAACGGCAACCTGCTCACGGTCACTTCGCCCGCTCCCAATTCCAACACTCCGGCCAGCGTGACCCAGTTCCAATACGCCACCAACGGAGAGCTGACCCAGATCACCGATCCCAAGGGCAACCCTACCACGCTCACCTACAATTCTGTCGGCCTGATTGCCACGATCACCGACGCGCAGAACAATACGACCAGCTACCAATACGACCCGCGCGGCAACCGCACGGTCGTGATCGATCCCATCAATGGCTCCTCCCATCCCACCACCTTCACCTATGACATCATGAGCCGCCTGACGGGCATCACCTATCCCGATGGCTCCACTGTAGGCTTTACCTACGACATACGCGGCCGCCGCGTCACCGCGACCGACCAGAACAACAAGACCACGACCTACGCTTACGACGATGCTGACCGGCTGATTTCCGTCACCGATCCGGCCACCAACGTCACGCAGTATGCCTACGACACGGAAGACAACCTGCTCTCGATCACCGACGCCAACAATCACGTCACCCAGTTCGCCTACAACGCTCGCGGCTGGGTCACGCAGACCACGTTCCCGTCAACGCTGGCCGAAAGCTATACCTACGATCTGGTGGGCAATCTGCAGTCGAAGACCGATCGCAAGAATCAGACGATTCAGTACGTCTACGATGCGCTGTACCGGCTGACCTCAAAGACATATCCAGATCAGACCAGCGTGGAGTATGCCTACGACCTGGCTGGGAAAGTGCAGCAGGTGAGCGATCCGACCGGAACCTACGGATTCTCCTACGACAACATGGGACGCCTGATCGGGACCTCGACCCAATACTCGTACCTGCCGGGAGTGAATTTCCAGAACGCCTACGCCTACGACGCGGCCTCGAACCGGACTTCGCTGACGGCCCCGGACGGCAGCACGACCAGCTATGGGTATGACACGCTGAACCGGCTGAACAGCCTGGCCAACTCGTGGGCAGGATCGTTTGGCTTCGGCTACGATGCGCTCAGCCGGAGAACGCAGTTGACCCGGCCCAACGGCGTCACCACGAATTATGGCTACGATTCGGTGTCGCACCTGCTGTCGGTGCTGCACCAGGCGGGCAATACCACGTTGGACGGAGCGAGCTACACCTACGATCCGGCGGGCAATCGAACTGCCAAAACGAACTATCTGAACTCGGTAACCTCGAACTATAGTTACGACCCGCTGTACGAACTGACCCAAGTCACGCAGGGCAGTAGTACCACCGAGACCTACAGCTACGACGCGGTCGGGAATAGACTGTCATCATCCGGTGTGCCGACCTATAGCTACAACACGTCGAACGAGCTGACCTCGAACTCGAACGGCAGCTACACCTACGACGCAAACGGCAATACGCTGACGGATGCAGCCGCCCGCACCTTCACTTGGGACTTCGAAAACCGCTTGACGCAGGCGGTAGTGCCTGGCACCAACGGTGGCACCACGACCTTCAAGTACGACCCCTTCGGCAGACGAATCCAGAAATCCGGCCCGCTCGGCACCACGAATTACCTCTATGACGGGGACAACTCGCTTGAGGAAGTCGATCAGAATGGTAACGTGCTTGCCCGTTATACGCAGGGGCTAGGAGTCGACGAACAGCTTGCACAACTAAGATCTGGCGCAACTTCGTACTACCAAGCAGACGGTTTGGCCTCCATTACTTCGCTGAGCAATTCAGCGGGCACAGTCGCGGGCACTTATGCGTACGACTCCTTTGGAAACCTAACCGCCTCTACGGGAACCGTTGCGAATCCCTTCCGCTACACGGGACGCGAGTTCGATTCTGAGACTGGAATCTATGCGAACAGGGCGCGGTACTATGACGAGGCTGAGGGCAGATTCCTATCTGAAGACCCGATAAGGTTTTTCGGTGGCGAAGATTTTTACTCCTACGTTGCAAACAGTGCGCCCAATTTTTCGGATGCCTTCGGACTCTGTAAGGAACTGGAGCGCGAGGCTTGCCGAAGAGCGGCCTACAGCAGATACATTGGGGCATATCGGCGAAATAAAGCCGAATCTGACAAGCAGGCTAACCATATTGGGATTGACTGGGCTACCGAATCGTGGATGACCTATGGGGCAGAGAAATTCTTCTCCGGACCGGTAGTAATCGAAACAGGATGGGTGTGGGTAGGAAAAGTGACGCACAAAATTGTACCGGTGATCGAGATCTACCACGCAGCTCACACTGTGGAGGAGGAGGCCGAGGTAGTAGTGGAATCGTACCGCAAATGGAGGGACGCGGAAATGGAATTGAAGCGTGATTTGGCTCTCTGTGATTCGCTGTAGGCTAATCAGAACACTAGCAAAGAGAGTGGAGTTCTTTGGGCGACTCCAATCCATCGATCAAGAACGAGCAAGCTTATGAAGCGACTCTGGATAAACCACAAATGGGCGGTTCTGATTTTTGCAACGATCTCTTGTGCGGCGATACTCGTCCCACATGCCCTGGATTTAGGTACTGAGTATTACATCGCACATCCCCCTACCGAAATACCGGCGCCCGTTCGAGTGCTAATGGCTGCCGGGCTGTTCGTGACAGTACTCAGAATCCCGATCATCCTCGTTTCGGGTTTCGTAATATTTGTCACGTCTTTTATCCTCGGTGTCCGGCGCAACAGGGCCGATTGACGGTGTCTATGCCCAAATGCCCATATTGCGGACTGGAACTTCCGGGGCTCCAAACTTTGTGTAGGGAGTGCTACGCGAGTAGACAACTCGAATTGGACTTACCGCAATCCGCCCGCCGGACGCTATTCAAGTTCTTGTCCAACCCGCTTAACATCACGGACCGAGACATTGAGGAGGCGAATAAGGCGCCTGCGGGCGTTCTCTTCATTTTTTGGTGCTGTGGACTATCATTATGCTGGTTTGGTGGATGGGCGAGGGCTCACTACGAGTCCCCTCTATTTTCCGCCGCCGTACTTCATGGAGCGTTGATATGTCTGGCAGTTTCGCTTCCGCTCTCGCTAGTCCTAGCAAGGAAGAATCTACGGCTTCACTTGAAGGTCGCTTCGCTGGTATTCGTACTCATATCGATGGGAGTGGCGGGGCACTTCTACCTCGGTTCGATGGGCGTTTCGAGGCTGATTAAGGTTTTCGAACGGTAGGAGACAGTCCCGAGATAGATCGCGAGACGACGGACCGGCGTGAAACATGTGGACAGACGGGACGTTCACCACCTGAACTGGAGCGGGGCGGCAGCCCAACCGCCTAACCTTTTCCACAGCCGTCCACAAAAAGAATTCCCACTCCTGTGACGAACAACCTTTACTGAGGATTTCCAGAAAGCGCACGCTGAATGGATGCGCCAAAGCTCTCTGAACCAGCAATCGGCCACCAGTCCCCGTAGCGGCTCGCTGAGCATGTGCTAACCAAATGCTTAGCGGCAACTATGGCTATCCGCCGTTCAACACCGGTTACCGGAAGCCTTCTTCTTCGTAGTCGTCGATCAATTTTTCTCCTTTAGCCGCACCAGGCCAGCCTGGCCCCCAGCCTGGCCCCCTGCACTTTGGCTAACCAACCGGCGCACCTTCCGGGAGTATCCGGGACAACTCCGGGAAGGTTGAAGCGAAAGCATTGCATTCACAGGGGACAAAGAGCCCAACGGATGCAGGTGGCATACAGCCGTTATACCGCTTGTATCCAATGGTTCTTCCTTCCCCTGACCACCCCATCTAACTCCAACAATTAGGTTTCGCTTCGCTGCACCAGACCCAACACCAAGATCAAGATCAACAGCAAAAGCTATCGCCTTCGGCTCTGTCGAACTCGGGAAGAGCCCCTCGTTCGACGATTTATCTTTTTTTAGAACCAGCCGCCGAAGCGCAGCCTGAAGCGTAGCGTAGGCGGCTGTGGCAGGGTGTCGATGTAGCATGATGTCGGTGTTTCAGTAAACCTCTCTATAAATCAATCTATGGGGGGTTTATAGAAATGGCGTCATCATGCTACATGCGCACTGAGTCTCCATCGGTGCTGCCACCATCCGAGTTGATTCTGACTTTCATTTCATTTTCGCTTTCCTTTTTTTTGCCCTTTCCCTTTGGGTTAGCCTGGATTCGGGTTCGTCAGTGCGATCCCCTGCCACACCCGGCCTTCAGATGTCCGCTTGCCGGAGATGCCGCTCGCTCCTACAAGCTGGGCGAACTTCCGTTCATCCAGGACGTTCTCGCCGATGTTTGTTGCCCAGTCCTGAAACGCCGCATACAGAACCCGCGCCCGAACGTTGAGAGCTGGACCAACGGAGCAGCACGCTGCGACGAACCGGCCCAGCACGTCCTCTGACATGCGATACCCAGCCGTGGCTTCCTTAATTTCTTCGGGTGTATTGAGTCCCTGGATGCAGAACTGCACGTAGCCTTCGATGACCCAGTTCAAGATGCCGCTTGCCTCCAGCCGGAGCTTCTCCGGAAGCCGGTCGTCTTTCATGTCATCTGGGATATGAACCGTAAACGGAATCAGCTTCACCCGCCGCCAGATGCCGTCGCCGCCCATGTTCTTCGGCAAGTAGTTCGTGAACATCCAGAGCTTGAACATCGGCTTAAACTCGAACGCTTCCAGGTACAGGAAGCGAGCTGCAACAGTATCGCCACCTGTGAGCTGCTTGATGAGCGATTCGGCCAGCTCACAGTTCTTCTCTGACTCCGACGCCGTGACCAGCCGTGACCGAGCCAGCCTTGCGATATCGTTGCGGGCTCCGCCCATCGTTCGGCCCGAAGCGAAGGTCGAGAAGTCTGCGGCTGAAGCGTAAGGGCCGAAGACGTAGCGCAGGGCTTCGATGAATGTGGACTTGCCATTCTGGCCCTTGCCCCAGGCGATGAAGAGGACGTGCTCCGTCACTTCACCGCACAGGCTGTAACCCGCAGCGCGCTGCAGATAATCGATCACCGGCTGGCAATCGTCCGTGATCTCCCGCATGAACTGATCCCATCGCGGGCACGAAGCACTCGGGTCATACTCCACCGGCGAGCTGCGCGTAATCATGTCTCTGGGATGCGCGGGCTGCAGTTCCAGCGTATTCAGGTTGAACGTGCCGTTGGCCACGTTGAACAGCAGGGGGTTGCTGTCCAGATCTTTGGCTTCGACCGCAATGTCCGGGAAGGCGCGAGCGAGATGGAGCATGGCATCGATCTTCGCTTTACTGGAGGAGCGCATGGCGTGCTGGATGGCGACCTTGCGCTTGTCTTCGTCCTCAACCGCAAGAGCCTTGGATAGCATCTCCCTCGCGGTGCATTGGGCGAAGTAGGTAACTAGCTCGGTCGTATCCCACTGCCAAGAGTTCTCGGACCAGATCAGCCATTGCTTCGCGCTGGCACAATACCGCAGCGTGTCGCCGTACTCAGCTACAAAGCGTTCTGCATTGCCAACGTCGGTATGCGTGTCATTCTTGATCGTCATCATTTCTGGCCCTCCTGGTCATGCTTGCCAAACGTGCCCTGCGCGATATCAACCGCCATCCACAGCTTGCTTCCATGCCATTGGCCGTTGGCATCGACCAAGTAGTGCCGCAGGATATCGGCCAACTGCACGACATCCGGGTACACCCGCTTCAGTACTTCAAGCGGATCGACATTCGGATCGTTGGTGGCGACATGCACGGTCATGCCTACGATGGTTTTGGTTGGCTTCATTCCTTCGTTGTTCATTGCATTGCACTCCTCTTCAACGGCTTGCGCCGCCGTTGCTTTTTCATTGAAATCTTCTTCTCCGCCGCGACCGGATCTTCACCGCCGACTGGTGGTGCTGTCGGCGCGGGTTGCGTCCCGATCAGGTTGTCCAGGTCGCTCACAAAATCGAAGAACGTCTGGCCCTGGAGTGCATCTCGCCGGAGCCGTAATTCAGTCGGCGTTCGTTTCGCTCGGCGATCTTTCCCGACTTCACCGGCGGGTTTCTGCATTCTTCTGCTCCTTCAGCGGACATGCCGCGTCGATAAAATTCGGGAGCGCACGCTGGATGCGCTCCCGCCCAGCGTCAACTCGTTGCTAACTCCGCCTCTACCACCTTGATGCTGCGAAACTCTCCGTTCTTGTTGCGGATGACCAGATCGGGCTGGTTGTTCGGAGAGAGGCTGCCGTAGACTTCGAATCCCCGCTGAAGCAGTTCGGCAGCGGCTAACTTGGTCACCTTGTCCGGATTCCAGCAGGGTTCGATTTTTGCTTCGGGGCGGCTGGGTTCAGCCGTGTTCACTGGTTTGCGCTTCATTTTGGACGGCCTCCTGGCCGTGGAAGACCTGCGTTGGCTCCCGAAGGAGCGGGTTTTGGTCTACGCAACCGGCAGAAGGTTGCGACGGACTTTCGTCAGCAGAATTCTCAGCCGTGCGCGGACACATTCACTGCAACGCTCGCGGTCGGCGAACGGCCTGGCGAGCAGTTCGTTCACTCGCGGGTTGGTGGTCATCGCGGCGTCGGTGTTGAACGGCAGCGAGATGCGGCCGTGGGCGCAGACAGTGAGCTTGGTCACGCGATCTCCTCCAGCTCATCGCCGTCGCCGTTGCCTTCATCGCCGTTATCTTCAACTGCGCTCTGCTCGCCAAGGAACGCGCCCTCGGCGTCCAACTCTGCGGTCTCCTCTTCGCTTTCATCAGCGCTCTCGGACTTTTTCTTTTCCACTGGTTCGGCCTTCGGCCTTGCCTGCGGGAACGTCGGCAGCAGCGCCAACATCTCGGCGACCGACGTGATGAAGTAGCTCTGCTCCAACTTCAACGTGCGCGTGATGCTGCCGAACTTGATGTCGCAGACGAAGCCACCAGAGCCACTTGCGCGCAGTCCGACGAGTTTGCCGATGCCCAGGCTGCGGTGCTCGATGTCAATCTTCGGCGGTTGCGCACGGCTGCGCTTCACTGCGAGTGGTGGCTTGGCTGGTGAAGGAACGACGACGAATTCTGATCTGCGTGCCATGCTGACTCCTTGATTGCGGTCTGGGAGGGACTCCGCGCTACTGCGACTGGGATGGAGAACTGTCAACCCAGGCTGGAATCCGTTGGGATCGCTAAACAGTGCGGCGTGGTTATTCGCAATGTACAACCCCTTGTCAAGTATCTTTTTTTTCGGCCAAATACGTAGTTTTCAGAAAACACACTTTTTTCTTGCGCTGAATGTGAGTGAAAGAAACGGCGACGATTACGCGAGAGAGTGCTCCAACCCTTGTAAATAGCGGTCGAAACGCGTATAATGCTTATGTACCGACCGGCACGATTTAGCCGTGAGGTAGATTGGCAAGCAAGGAATCTGGGCCGCCAGTATCCAGGTTCGCTCCGAGAGTCGCTTGCCAGTTGCCCCGGACCAGGGCCTCACACCGGCGTATGTAAGCGCTCATCTCCACAAAGGCGCATGAATCCTAAGCGGATTCCCTCTCTACTTCCTCACAAATAAGGAAATTGACCGCGAGGCGGAAGCCTGCCCGTCCATTTCCGGGGAATAGGGTTCATGCAGTGCGTCCAGCTCGATAATTCCACAAGCGATCCCAACCTTGGCATCGTTAACGTCTCCCAGGCGGCGCGGATGCTCGCCGTGTCTCAATCGTGGGTCAGACGGCACAAACTGGAACTGCCGCTCGCCAACCTTCCTGGCCGGATGGTGCGTTTTGACAGCTCCTTGCTTTCCGAGCACATCCGGGGCACACTGTCATCCGGGAAATCGTTGAAGCCGGGAAGGAAAGTTATGCTTTCTCGGTATCAACGAGGTAGTGTTCGGCAAATCGGTAAAGCGAAAGTGTGGTACGGAATGTACCGCGAAGACGTGAAAATATCGAACGGAAAATTCGCGAGACGGCAGCGTAAGGTCCGACTCGGCACCATGGCAGAACTTCCTACCAAGAATTCGGCCAGAGCCAAACTGGCCGACATCTTGGCCAATTCACAACCAACGACGGAGATCACTTTCCGGGAACTGGTCAATCGCTGGAAGGCTGCGGAGGGACCAACGCTGAAAGATTCAACGTTCGACACATACAAGAAGGTGCTCGGGGCCCGCGTCTTGCCCACCTTCGAGACACAATCCATCACCAGTATCAACCGCGAGGTAGTTCAAAATTTTCTCGCAGGAAAGGCGGCCAAATTTAGCAAGAGCACGCTCAAGAGTATGCGAACTGTTTTAAGTCTCACGCTTGGCTGGGCGACGAATTGCGGCTGGATTCAGGCCAATCCGTGTCACGGGATCAGGCTCCCACGCATCACGGGCGGCAGGAAAGTAATCCGCACCGTCCTCACTCGGGAACAGATCTTGGCTTTGTCTTCAAAACTTGATGAACCATATGCGACGCTGGTGCTCTTCCTCGCGGCTTCCGGTATGCGCATCGGGGAGGCTATCGCCGTCAAGCCGTCATCGTTCTCGGGCAATCTCTTACTCGTTTCTCGTCGGATCTACGACCGGAAAGAGGACGACGTGAAAAGCAGAAAGGGAGTCCGATGGTTGCCGGTTGACCCTAATCTGGTCTCACGAATGCTCGGGCTCGGATCTGACGAGTGGATCTTTCGATCCAGGAAGGATACGCCTATCGATCCTCGGAACGCACTAAAGCGCTACATCAGGCCCGCCGCAAAAGAGCTGGGCATCGCTATCGGCGGCTGGCACGATTTCCGGCACACGCTGAATACGACCCTGCGGCGGGACGGGGTTGATCCGGGAGTGAGGAGCAGGATTCTTGGACAGTCAGGAACGTCGTTGGCGACGGATGTTTACGACCATCCTGACACCAGCGACTTCGAGCAGCCCTTGGCTGTTGTGGCAGGGAGGTTGTTACCAAGTGTTACCAAATCTGCCTCTACGGCGTAAGTTGCCATGAGGATTTTGTCAACTGTATGGGGTTTGGTGGGCCCACCAGGATTTGAACCTGGAACCAACAGATTATGAGTCTGCTGCTCTAACCGTTGAGCTATAGGCCCGCGAAACTCAATCTAGCATATCGCGGACCCGACCGAACTGCTCAAGGCAACTGGATTCGCCGGCCACGAGCTTAGAACCGGAACACGATCCCAGTCGAGACACGCGCCACGTTCGGAATTTCGAACTGGGTTCGCTGATCGTCCGTCGTTTGAAACCGGTTGTGCAGCCAGTCAACCTGACCACGCAGAGCGAACCTCCGCGTTAGCCTTACGTCGGCGCCGCCCCCAGCGCCGTAAGTGTACGAGTTGGTGGAAGTGAAGGTGTTCCCATTGGGAGCTTCGTCCGCCGCGGTATGCATGTTGGTGTCGCCGATCAAAAAACGTGCGAACGGCCTGACCCGGCCCAACGTAAACGACGCTTGCGGTCCAAACAGAAAAGTATGGATTTTGGCGCTTTCCCCACATCCGACGCATCCGGAATTGGAGCCGGGGTAGTAACCCGCGAAGTCGACGACGAACCCCACATAGCGAACCATCTTCAGTGTCGCCGATGCATTCCAACCGGTTAAGCCATCGCTGCTGAACGGACTGATCAGCGAAAAATCTTTGTTGATATAGGAGTATCCCGCGAAAATCTCACCACGATCCGGCGACTGAGCCAGCGCGCACGAGGCCGCGAGAAAAACAACCAGAACCAGAGACGCGACACGCATCCAGTCAGTACCCCCTTGCCCATCTCCGCCAAAGTAAGCGAACGCGGATGAACACTATGAGTGTGCGATGCGACGCAGGCACGACAGGATGCACCGCCGAACCCAGACCGCAGTCGCCACCACCCAGCCTGCGCTCCACCCCTACTCCTCCGTCCCGAACCGCTTAATATCGTCCGCGGCTTCCGCCACGACCACCGGCTCTTTCCCCTGCACCAACTCCCGCACCTTCTCCACCACATCCGGATTCGCCAGCGTCGTAATATCCCCCGTATTCATCCGGTTCGAAATCGAAGCCAGCACGCGGCGCATCAGCTTGCCCGACCGCGTCTTCGGCATATCCGGAACAATGTGAATGTGCCGCGGCCGCGCGATCTTGCCAATCATGGTTTCGATCGCCTTGTTGACCTTGTCGATGATCTCCTGACTCGGCGCGATTCCCGGCTGCAGCGCGATGTAAACTTCCGGCACGCGTCCCTTGATCTCATCAACCACCGGCACAACGGCCGCCTCCGCCACTTCCGAAACCGTCAAACAAGCCGACTCAATTTCCTTCGTCCCCAGCCGGTGCCCGGCAACGTTGATCACATCATCCACGCGTCCGAGTATCCGGAAATATCCGTCCACCGCCTCGACCGCCCCGTCAGCCGCGAAATAAGGCCAGTCGCGCCAGTTCTTGCTGTTCGGGTCCTTGCAATATTTCCGGTAGTACTGGTTGACGAAGCGTTCGCGATCGCCCCAAATCGTCTGCATAATTCCCGGCCACGGATTGCGAATACAAATATTTCCCGCCTTGCCCGATCCCGCTGCGACAATCTCCCCCATCTCGTCGCGAATCTCCGGGAAAATTCCCGGCATCCCCGGCCCCGCGCTCCCCGGCTTCATCGGATCCAGCGCCGGCTTCGTGCTGCACAGGAACCCTCCGTTCTCCGTCTGCCACCACGTGTCGACGATCACCGCCTCGCGCTTGCCCACCGTCTCGTAATACCAGCGCCACACCTCAGGCTCAATCGGCTCTCCCACGGTAGTCATGTGTTTGAAATGATAGTTGTATTTTGTCGGCTCATCGTGCCCCGCCTTGCGCAACATGCGAATCGCCGTCGGCGACGTGTGAAAAATATTTACCCCCAGCCGCTCCGCAATCCGCCACACTCTACCCGCATCCGGAAAAGTCGGAACGCCTTCATAGATGACGCTAGTCGCCGCCAACGCCAGCGGTCCATACACAATGTAAGAATGCCCCGTGATCCATCCGATGTCGGCCATGCACCAGTACACATCCTCAGGATGAATATCCTGAATGTACTTCGAAGTCCCCGCCACGTAAGCAAGGTAGCCGCCAGTGCGATGCTGGCATCCCTTCGGTTTTCCCGTGCTCCCGCTGGTGTACATCAGAAACAGCGGCGCTTCCGCATCCATCGCAATCGGCGCCACAATTTCACCCGAGTAGTTCGGCAGGATTTCGTCCACGAAAAAGTCGCGCCCCTTCACGAACGGCGAAGCCGAAGCATTCTGCCCGGCACGCCGCCGCCACACCAGCACCTTGTCGACCTTGTGTCCTTCCTTGCCCGCGACCTCGAGCGCAATGTCAGCCCCCGCCTTGTGATCGAGCAGCTTGCCATTGCGGTAATACCCGTCCATCGTAATCAGCACGGTGCTGCCGGAGTCGGCTACCCGCGTCCCGCAAGCCTCGCCGCTGAACCCTCCAAACACCACCGAGTGAATGATCCCCAGCCGCGCGCACGCCAGCATCGTCACCGGCAACTCCGGAACCATCGGCATATGGATGGTCACCCGGTCTCCCGCCTTCAACCCGCAAAAATCCCGCAGCAGCGCGGCAAACTCATTCACCCGCACATAGAGTTCGCGATACGTCACCGAAACCGGCGCTTCACTCTCCGGTTCCGGAACAAAAATCAACGCCGCCTTATTCTGGTGCTTCGCCAAATGCCGGTCCACGCAGTTGTACGAAGCATTCAGCTTGCCGCCCGCAAACCACTTCCAAAACGGCGGATCGCTGGTGTCAAGCGTCGTGTGCCAATACTGGTCCCAACTCAGCAGATCGGCGTACTCCCGAAAGCATTCCGGAAAATTCTCTTCGCTGAAGCGGCGTACGACATCGGGATCCGTCAGATTCGCCTGCCCCACAAACTTCGCCGAAGGATAGTAATATTCCTCCTCGCGCCAATGCACCGCGATCTGCGCCTCGCTGGTCTCAACCACTTTCTGTTTGTCGCGAATCTCCGCCATAATCAATTACCCCTCGTATGAATTAAGTTTGCGAAAACGTTATCGAGATTCTTCAGCGGCGATGTGCGGAAGAAACCAGAAACCGGAAACTAGAAACTAGAAACCGGTGCCGACCCAAAAGACGACACCCGGAACAATTTCACTCAGTGCGCCGCCGTCGCTTTCTCCGCTCCCAGTCCCGTGTTCGAACGCACCAGCAGCTCATTGAACTTCTCCTGAGAAGTCGGCTCGTGACTCACCAGCGTTCCCAGAATCGCTCCTAGAAATCCCAAAGGAATGCTCAGAATCCCCGGATTCTCCAGCGGAAAGATAGCCGCCCTCTGAATCAAATGCCGCGCCGCGCCCGTCACCGTCGGCGGATCGATCCCCATTACGCTGGGGCTGATCACAATCAGCCCAATCGAGGCCAGCAATCCCACCACCAGTCCCGTGACCGCTCCGGAAGTATTAAACCGCCGCCAGAAAATCGATAGCACAATCACCGGCAAATTCGCCGACGCCGCCACCGCAAACGCCAGCGCCACCAGAAACGCCACGTTCCATGTCTGCAGAACAATGGCCAGTGCAATCGCTAGGCCGCCCACCACAAACGCCGAAATCCGCGCCACCAGCACCTCTTCGCCCGGCTTCCGCTCCACCCCATTGTGGATCACATTGGTCCAGAAATCGTGCGAGAACGAAGTCGTCGCGCTGATCGTCAGTCCCGCCACCACTGCCAGAATCGTAGCAAACGCAATTGCCGAAATGAATGCGAAGAACACACTCCCCGCCAGCGCATTAGCCAGCAGCGGCGCACTCATGTTCGTCCCGCCGTGCCCCTTAATGAAGTCAGGGCCGACAATCGTGGCCGCTCCAAATCCCAGAAACGTCGTCATGATGTAGAAGCTGCCGATCAACACCATCGCCCACACCACGCTGTGCCGCGCCGTCCTGGCATCCGGCACGGTATAAAACCGCACCAGAATGTGCGGCAATCCGGCCGTCCCGAAAATCAGTGCCAGCCCCAGCGAGATCAAATCCAGCGGCCCATACGGAGGTTTATAGCGAAGTCCCGGCGTCAAAAAATCTTTCACCACCACCGTCCCCTTCGCATCGTGATACGTCACCTGCGAGATCGCCGTAAAAAATTCGCGGAAGCTGAAGTGGAAGTGC
>Ga0210383_10000186_pt1 | contig 62021 bp, 53 predicted proteins | sample IncBWC14OmetaG_FD_160072 | JGI IMG/M metagenome (GOLD analysis project Ga0210383, IMG submission 160072) | Forest soil microbial communities from Barre Woods Harvard Forest LTER site, Petersham, Massachusetts, United States - Inc-BW-C-14-O ...
CTTGGAGACGACCGCGCGGGGCGGCTGATGGATCAATTGGAGGCGGCGGGCGTCGTCGGGCCGGGGGCGGGCAGCAAGCCGAGGGATGTGTTGATCAAGTCGGAGATGGAGTTGAACCAATATTTGAATCACTAGGAGGAATTTGGGGGCGTTTTTGGTGGGGGTCAGGGTATTTTGGGGGCGTTTTTGAGGGGGATGCAGCGCTTTTGCATTAATTTTGCGGCATGAAAATGAACAAAGTATCTATATGTTTTGCCCTGATGCTGGGGGCTTGTCTGGCGGTGGATGCACAGAACTCGAATTATATCGGGAAGAATGATCCGGATGCCAAGAAAGTCCTCGATGCCTTGAGCGCAAAGCTGAATTCCTATAAAGGGGTTCAGGCGAACTTCACGTTGAAGGTGGAGGACCAGAAGGGGAAACTGCAGGGGAGCCGCAGCGGGATCATCTATTTGAAGGGGAACAAATATCACGTGAGTGTCGTAGGGGGCCAGGAGATCTATTGCGACGGGAAGGACATTTACACGTATGACAAATCGTCCAATGAGGTGACGATCACGAAAAATGATCCCACGACGCAGATGCTTTCGCCGGATAAGGTCTTTACGAATTTCTATGATAAGGATTTTCTTTATAAGTTAAATGGGGAGAATAAGATAGGGACGCATACCGTAGCGGAGGTGGAACTGACGCCGGTGGACAAGACGAAGACTTTCTTCAAGGTCCTGTTGTATGTCGATAAAGTGACGCATACGCCGGTGAGCATGAAGCTGTTTGATAAGGGCGGGAACGTGTATATCCTCGATACGAGCAAGATCAATGGGGCTGCGGCGATTACGGATGCGCAGCTGGCATACAATAAAGCGAAGTTCCCGGGGGCGGAGGAGGTGGATCTGAGGAATTAGGGGGCGCGGGCGGGTGGCGCGCGGGCGGGTGACGCGCGGCGGGCTAGTCGGGTTCGTTGCCCCAGCGGAAGGTTGGTACGGACAGTCCGGCGAGGTCGAGGACGCGGTCGACGACAGTGGCGGCTACCGCTTCGATGGTGGTGGGGCGGCTGTAGAATGAGGGGGTGGCCGGGCAGATGATACCGCCGGCCAGGGTGATGGTTTCCATGTTGCGGATATGGATCAGGTTGTATGGGGTATCGCGGACTACACAAATCAATTTCCTTCTTTCTTTGAGGACGACATCTGCGGCCCGCGTGATCAGGTCGGAGGAGATGCCGTGGGCGATACGGCCGAGGGTCCCCATGGAGCAGGGGATGATGACCATGGTGTCGTATTGGCCTGATCCGGAGGCAAATGGTGCGGTAAAATCCTGCTGGCTGTAGAGGTAGGCGGCGTATTGGTTATAGTCATCGTCGGCCAGTTCGGTCTTCCAGACCTCTTTTGCATTGGCGGTCATCACGATGGCAAGGGATTCCCAACGCTCCCTGATGGCAGTGAGCTTTTCGAGGAGGAGCCGGGCGTAGATGGCGCCGCTGGCGCCGGTGATGGCGATGACAATACGGGGCATTGGGAATTCGTTAAAGTTGGGTATGCAAATGCGAAAATACTTCAAAACTATGGTTTGGGGCGCGGGGATGCTGGGGGTTGTCGTTTTATTGAGTGGAGCGGCGCGGAGACCCATGGGAAGCGCGGTCGGGTGGATGACGGTGGAGCAGGCTGTGGACAAGCTGCAGCAGGAGAAGCGGCCGGTGCTGATCGATCTGTATACTTCGTGGTGCGGGTGGTGCAGGGAGATGGACAGAAAAACCTATTCCAGCAAGAAAGTTGCGGCGTACCTGGGGGAGAAGTTCTACACGGTGAAGGTGGATGCGGAGACGCGGGCGGTCATCAATTGGCAGGGGCGGTCGTACGGGTATAGTCCGCAGTACCGGGCCAGTGAGTTTGCGCTGTATCTGACGCATGGGCGGTTGGAGTTCCCGACGACGATCATTATTATGCCGGGTGAGGCTCCGCAGGCGATACCGGGGTTTATGGAGCCGGGGGAGTTGGAGCCGGTGTTGAAATATTTCGGGGAGGGTGCGTACAAGACGCAGGGGTTTGATGAGTATTTGAAGGGTTTCAAGAAGACCTGGTAACGGGGAGATCAGTAAGTGTGGGCCACGCACTAGAACGATTTAGCTATGGAGGGCAGAGGGAATGCCTCTAAAGGATTACATGTATAAACGGGGCTTGATCTGAATCAACAATTATGGTAAGTGGGTAAAAAAACCCGGCATCGGTTGTTCTGATTCAAGTCGGAGCCTCTATCTTTGTTTTTTCATAGGATAAGGTTTAATGGTTAATGGTATTTGATTAGTGCAGCCCCGCTTTGCGGGGCTCTTTTTGTGTCATTTTTACACTTCTTAAATAGGGCCGTTCTGATGGGACCGTTCTAACGGGCACGGTCGGGGGCTTGATTGGGCGGGACGGCACGTGAATGGGTCGAATTACGCTTCTGCCATATCGGGGATAGCGTGTACTTTGTACTCTCCCGCGTCCAGTTTCTTCTTCGTGGCGCGGAAAGCTTCAAGGGTCCTTTCGATATCTTCGTCCGTATGCACGGCAGTTGGCACGAGCCGATAGATGATATGTCCTTTGGGGATGACGGGATAGACGACGATGGAGCAGAAGATATGGTGATTCTCGCGTAAGTCCATGACCATTGCGGTTGCTTCGGGCACGTCCCCTTTCATGTAGACGGGGGTGACGGGAGAGTTGGTTTTGCCGATATCGAAGCCGCTGTCGAGTAGTCCCTTCTGGAGCTTGCGGACGACGTTCCAAAGCTTTCTGCGGAGCTCTGGCTGGGTGCGGAGGAGCTCGAGCCGCTTGAGGTTGCCGATGGTGACGGGCATGGGCAGGCTTTTGGCGAAGATCTGGGAGCGGGTGTTGTAGCGGATGAAGTCGACGATGGTGCGGTCGCCGGCCATGAAGGCGCCGATGGAGGCCATGGATTTTGCAAAAGTCGAGAAGTAGAGGTCGATCTCGTCCTGAACCCCTTGTTCTTCACCGGCGCCGGCGCCGGTCTTGCCGAGGGTCCCGAATCCGTGGGCGTCGTCGACGAGGAAGCGGAACTGGTAGTTACTCTTGAGGGCAACGATCTCTTTGAGTTTACCCTGGTCGCCGGCCATTCCGAAGACGCCTTCGCTGATGACGAGGATGCCGCCGGCGTTCTGTTTGTCGATGAGGGCGGTGGCGCGCTGCAGCTGCTTTTCGCAGTCTTCGATATCGTTGTGCTTATAGACATACCGATGGCCGGGGTGGAGGCGGAGGCCGTCGATGATGCAGGCGTGGCTTTCGGCGTCATAGACGATGACGTCATGGCGGCCGCAAATGGCGTCGATTGCGCTCATAATCCCCTGATATCCATAATTAAACAGGGTGGCGTCCTCTTTTCCCACAAAGGCGGCCAGCTCCGCTTCGAGCTGTTCGTGGTAGCTACTGTTCCCGCTCATCATCCGGGCGCCCATCGGGGCAGCCATGCCGAACCGGGCAGCGGCGTCGGCGTCGACCTTGCGGACCTCCGGGTGGTTGGCCAGGCCGAGGTAATTATTGAGGCTCCAGACTATTTTCTCTTTGCCTCTGAAAATCATTCTGCTGCCAATCTCTCCTTCCAGTTTTGGGAATGCGAAATAACCGTGTGCTCTTTCCCGATGCTGACCGATCGGGCCGTTGTGTTTGACTAATTTTTCAAAGATATCTGCCATTGTTACGAAATTATTATAATTAAGACAGGTGCAAAAATAACGCATTTGGAGATGCGGGCAAAGCTGGGGAAGGCGATCGAGGCGGTCCTTTGGGGGCGTCAGGGCTTACGGCGCGGCGAAAAAGTAGGAATTACGGTCATTTTAGTGGAAATTTGCAGTTGGCGGTCGCGGGATTGAGTTGGGACGCTAAAGATTTTCGGAATTCGAAAACAGAAAGGGGAACAGTTTGGGTTACCTTTTGTTCTATATGTATTAATAAAAAACAGAATCGATGATTACCGTTTCGTCTCATGCAAAGGAGTATATTGATAAGTTGTTGACGGACAAACATGCTGATCCTTCGACATTTCTGCGGGTAGGGGTCAAGAGCGGGGGCTGTTCCGGGTTGGAATACAAGTTGGATTTCGACACCGTGGAAAAGGAAGGCGACCAGGTTTTTGAGGACAAGGGAATCAAGGTGGTTGTGGATATGAAAAGCTTGCTTTACCTGTATGGAACGGAGCTGGATTATTCCGGCGGATTAAATGGTAAAGGATTGACTTTCAACAATCCGAACGCTTCCCGTACCTGCAGCTGCGGGGAAAGCTTTTCCGTATAGCGGAAACCCTTTTGAATTAACTGAGTTATCTTCGCGCAATATGGCCAACGACAACGAAATAATTGACAATATAGCCAACAAAGAGTATGAGTTCGGGTTTGTGACCGATATCGAAATGGATATTGCTCCGGCCGGGCTCAGTGAGGACACCATTCGCTATATCTCGGAGAAGAAAAAGGAGCCGGAATGGCTGCTGGAATGGCGGCTGAAGGGATTGCAGGCGTTTGGCCGGCTGAAGCTGCCGGATTGGCAGAATTTCGAACTTCCGCGGATCGATTTTCAAAAAATTTCCTATTACGCCGCTCCGAAGAGCAAGAAGAAGTACGATAGTCTTGACCAGGTTGATCCGGAGCTGCTGGCGACCTTCGAGAAGCTGGGGATTCCCTTGTCGGAGCAAAAAGCGCTGGCCGGGGTAGCGGTGGATGTGGTTTTCGACAGCGTTTCGGTCAAAACCACCTATAAAGAGAAACTGAAGGAGTTGGGGATCATCTTCTGTTCGTTTGGGGAGGCGGTGCAGGAACATCCGGACCTGGTGAGGAAATATGTAGGGTCGGTGGTGCCGTATTCGGATAATATTTTTGCGGCGCTGAACGCGGCGGCCTTTTCGGATGGGTCGTTTGTATATATCCCTAAGGGGGTCCGGTGTCCGATGGAGCTATCCACTTATTTCCGGATCAATACCGAGAACACGGGGCAGTTTGAGCGGACGCTGATCATTGCGGATGAAGGCAGCTATGTCAGCTACCTGGAAGGTTGTACGGCGCCGATGCGGGATGAGAACCAGCTGCATGCCGCGGTGGTGGAGTTGATCGCGCTTGAAAACGCCGAAATAAAATATTCCACCGTTCAGAACTGGTATCCGGGGGATAAGGATGGCAAAGGGGGAATTTACAATTTTGTGACCAAGCGGGGGATTTGCAAGGGTGCGAATGCGAAGATCTCGTGGACTCAGGTGGAGACGGGGTCGGCGATCACCTGGAAATATCCGAGCGTGATCCTGCAGGGGGATAACTCGACCGGTGAGTTCTATTCGGTTGCGGTTACCCGTAATAAGCAGATTGCGGATACGGGCACCAAGATGCATCACATCGGCCGGAATACGAAGAGCAGGATTATCTCCAAGGGGATCTCGGCCGGTCAGGGGCAGAACAGTTACCGGGGGCTGGTGCAGATCGGGCCGAAGGCGGATGAGGCGCGGAATTTCACGCAGTGCGATTCGCTGCTGATCGGTGACCGGTGCGGCGCGCATACCTTCCCTTATATCGAGTCGAAGAACAATACGGCGACAGTAGAACATGAGGCGACGACTTCGAAGATCGGGGAAGACCAGGTCTTCTATCTCAATCAGCGGGGGATCGATTCGGAGAAAGCGGTGGCGCTGATCATCAATGGGTATGCGCGGGAGGTGCTGAATCAGCTTCCCATGGAGTTCGCGGTGGAAGCACAAAAATTATTATCAATTACACTTGAAGGAAGTGTAGGTTAAACTTATGCTGATCATTAAAAATTTACATGCTGAGGTTGAGGACAAGCAAATTCTGAAAGGGATCGATCTGACGGTTAATGCGGGCGAGGTGCATGCGATCATGGGGCCGAATGGCTCGGGTAAAAGTTCGCTGGCCGCGGTACTGGCAGGAAGGGAGGGTTACCATGTCACCGAAGGGGAAGTGTATTACGAAGGAAAGAACCTGTTGGAGATGGCGCCGGAGGTGCGGGCGCGTGAGGGCGTCTTCCTGGCGTTCCAGTATCCGATCGAGATCCCGGGGGTGTCAAATATTAATTTTTTGAAGACGGCTTTAGCTGAAATCAGGGCGTATAAAGGCCTGCCGCCGATGGATGCGAAGGAGTTCCTGCAATTGTCGCGGGAGAAGCAGCGGCTGGTGGAGTTCGATGCAAAACTCGTGAACCGGTCGCTGAATGAGGGCTTTTCCGGCGGGGAGAAGAAGCGGAACGAGATCTTCCAGCTGGCGATGCTGGAGCCATCGCTATCGATCCTGGACGAGACGGACTCGGGGCTGGACATCGACGCGCTGCGGATCGTCTCGAAGGGAGTGAACAAGCTCCGGTCACCCAGGAATGCGTTTATCATCATCACTCACTATCAGCGTTTGCTGGAATATATTGTTCCGGACTTTGTGCATGTCCTGTATGATGGCCGGATCGTCAAGTCCGGTACGAAGGAACTGGCGCTCGAGCTGGAGGAGAAAGGTTATGATTGGCTGAAGGAAGAGAGCCGGGAAAATGTAACTACGGTTTAACCATGAGTATGATTCAAGAACAGACGGTGCCTCTCTTCGGGGAGATCGTCGAAGGATATAATCAACGTTTGGCCTCCGGTGTTGCGGAGCGGGAGAGTGCCAATCTGCGCCGGGCCCGGCAATCGGCTTTTGAAAAGTTCAGGCTGCTGGGATTTCCTACGATCAAGCATGAGGACTGGAAGTACACGAATTTAAATCGATTCTTAAAAGAAGAATATTCGATTGAGGATAAAAGTATCCAGGTTCCAAAAATTTCCAATGTCGCGATCCCGGGGCTGGATGCGTACCGGGTGGTGCTGGTGAACGGGATTTGGGACGGCAAGGTCTCCGGTGGTCCGTTGCCTTCGGGTGTGGTGATCATGCGGGTGGCGGAAGCGCTGCGGGATGCGGCCTTTGCGGGTTATTTCGAAAATGGGAAGTGGGGTAATTATGCATTCCCAAACCTGAATACGGCCTTGTTCACGGATGGGCTGTTGCTGGAGGTGAAAGGGACGGTCGAAAAACCATTACACATTGTACATTACTACACCGCGGAGCAGAATATACTGGTCCAGCCGAGGCACCTATGGGTAATCGGGGCGAATGCGGAGGTAACGATCGTGGAGGCAGTCCACTCCCCATCCGGTGCGGCCAAGGTTCTGGTAAACAGTCTGACGGAGGTGATCGCAAACCGGGATACTCGCGTACATCATCTGGTCATCCAGGCGGCGGAGGCGGGGGTGAGGCTGGTGAATCACACGACGGTCCGCCAAAAAAAGAACAGTCTTTACAACAACTATACGTTTACTTTCCCGGGCGCCGAACTTGTTCGCAATGACTTGCAGCTGCGGCTGGAGGAAGACCATACCGAGACGCATCTATACGGGCTGTATCTGACCGCGGGTCAGCAGCTGGTGGACAATCACACGCTGGTAGATCATCAAAAACCTTCTTGTTTCAGCAACGAGCTTTATAAGGGTGTATTGCTGGAGCGATCGACCGGGGTCTTCAATGGTAAGGTATATGTGCATCCCGATGCTCAGAAGACGAATGCCTTCCAGCAGAACAACAATCTCGTTATCAGCAAGCATGCGACGATCGACTCGAAGCCGGAGCTGGAGATTTTTGCCGACGATGTAAAGTGCAGTCATGGGTCGACGGTTGGACAGTTCAGCGAGAATGCGCTGTTCTATCTGCGGGCGCGGGGGATCGGGGAGGAGAAGGCGAAGGCGCTGCTGATCGCGGCGTTCGCGTTCGATGTGACGGAGAAGATCAGGGTGGAGGCGATACAGAAGTATATCAATCAATTAATCAATTATCATATTCCGGCGAACAATGGATAATGTGGTAATGCACGGGGTTGGGCGACAGCTGGATGTTGCCGCCATTCGCAAGGATTTTCCGATCCTGGAGCGGACGGTGTACGGGTATCCGCTTGTCTACCTGGACAATGCGGCGACGACGCAGAAGCCGACAGCGGTGCTGGATGCGATGGATGAGTATTACCGGACGATCAATGCCAATGTACATCGCGGGGTCCATTATCTGAGCCAGCAGGCTACGGAGGCCTGTGAGGCGGTACGGGTGCTGGTAGCGGAGTTTCTGAAGGCGAAGCATGTGCATGAGGTAATCTTCACCCGCGGGACCACTGAAAGTATCAACCTGGTGGCGGCGACCTTCGGGAAGCGGTTTGTCCATGGGGGTGACAGTATCCTGATCTCGGGGATGGAGCACCATTCCAATATCGTTCCGTGGCAGATGATCTGCGAGGAGAAGGGGGCGCGGTTGCAGGTGATCCCGATCGACGAGAATGGGGAGCTGGTGCTGGAGGGGTTGGAGCGGATGCTGGCGGACGGGGTGAAGCTGGTGGCGGTAAATTATGTTTCGAATGCGCTAGGCACCATCAATCCGGTACGGGAGATCATTGCGGCGGCCCATCGGCGTGGGGTTCCGGTACTTCTGGACGCCGCGCAGGCGGTGCAGCATCTCGAAGTGGATGTGCAGGAGCTGGATGTAGATTTCCTGGCGTTCTCCAGCCACAAGATCTACGGGCCTACGGGTATCGGGGTACTTTATGGGAAGGAGGAGTGGCTAAACAAATTGCCGCCGTATCAGGGTGGCGGCGAGATGATCAAGACGGTGACATTTGAAAAAACGACGTATAACGACCTTCCGTTCAAATTCGAGGCGGGCACGCCCGATATGGCGGGGATGATCGGGCTTGGTGCGGCGATCCGGTATGTGCAGGGATTGGGTCTGGGGAATATTGAGGCTGCGGAGCAGGAGGTGATGGAATATGCGTTGGACGTATTGCGGGAGATCGAAGGGTTCCGGTTGGTTGGTAGGGCGGATGCGCATCATCGGGCGGGGGTGATCTCGTTCCTGGTGGGGGATATTCATCCTTTCGATCTCGGGGAGATCCTGGATCAGCAGGGGATCGCGGTGCGGACGGGGCATCATTGTGCGCAGCCCATTATGGACCGGTATTGTATTCCGGGGACGGTTCGGGCTTCGCTGGCGGTATATAATACGCGGGCGGAGATGGACAGGCTAGCGGCGGGAATACGCAAAGCGATGACGATATTATGACGATTCGGGAAGCACAGGACGAGATCATTGCCGACTTCGGGATGTTTGGCGACTGGATGGACAAGTATGAATATATCATCCAGCTCGGGAAGGAGTTGCCGATGATCGAGGATCGGTTTAAAACGGAGGATAACCTGATCAAGGGGTGCCAGTCGAGGGTTTGGTTGCATGCGGAATATCGGGATGGCGTGCTGACGTTCACGGCGGATAGCGATGCGGCGATCACGAAGGGACTGGTGAGCATGGTGATCCGGGTGTTATCGGGGCATACCCCGGCGGAGATCGGGGGGGCGGAAATCTACTTTATCGATGCGATCGGGCTTCGCAATCATCTTTCTTCAACCCGGTCGAATGGACTTTTGTCGATGCTGAAGCAAATTAAGTTGTATGCGTTGGCGTATCAGGCTAAATCTCTTCAATGATGGAGGAAACGGGGGAAAATATTGGTGGGGGCGCGGAACCGGCGATGCGTGATACGCTCGGGGCGTCGCTACGGACGGTATTCGATCCGGAGATCCCGGTGAACATCTATGATCTCGGGCTGGTGTATGAGATAAAGGTGGAAGATAACGGGAATGTCAAGATCACGATGACGCTGACGGCTCCGGCCTGTCCGGCGGCGGGGGAAATACTCCACGACGTGCAGATGAAGGTGGAGGAGATCGAGGGGGTGATGGATTGTCATGTGCAGCTCACGTTCGACCCACCGTGGAGTAAGGAGATGATGACGGAGGAGGCGAAGCTGGAGCTGGGGTTTATGTAAAGGTGCGCGGGCGGGCGGGTCGGGTTGCTTCGTTCGCGGTCACCCGATGTATCGAAACCGAACATCAGAACAGTTTGCAGACCTTGTGAATCATTGTCCTTCAATGCATTATCCGTCTGGCATCGGCTTTGTCTCCTTCCAGCAAATTCATGGGAAAATGCTCAAAACCTACTGGCTGATTGCTGTCCGCAAGATGCTGCGGTATAAGACCAATAGCATTATTAATATTCTCGGCCTAACGATCGGGATCACCACTTGCCTGATCATCTTCCTGCTGACCCGGCTTGAGCTTAGCTACGATACCTTCCACCCCAACAAGGACCGCATCTACCGGGTGGTCGCGGAGGAGACCGACAACGGCAATTCGGCAAAAAGAGGGTTTCTGCTTGCCCCGCTGCCGGTAACGCTGCGCGACGAGCTCACGGGGGTCAAACACGTGGCCGCCTTTTATAACTATAGAGCGAAGGTCAATATTCCGGAAAATGGCGCCAAAGGCGCTAAAAACGTGCTTGGTAAATTATTCGACGTGCCCGGTGACGGAACGCTCAGTCCGCTGATCATAACCGACTCGAACTATTTCGGGATGTTCCATTATCAGTGGCTTGCCGGCGATGCGGCCACCAGCCTGATCAATCCCCATTCCGTCGTGCTGACGGAAAAAGAGATGACAAAATATTTCGGCAACATCGGGCCCGATCAGGCGATGGGCCGGACCGTGGTCTATGCTGATTCGCTCAATATGACCGTGACGGGCATTGTCAAGGATTGGTCTGGTAACACCGATCTGAAATATTCAGACTTTCTTTCGCTTTCCACCGTTGCCGGAACCTTTCTTAAAAACACGATCGATCTGACGCAGTGGGGAGCATGGTGGGGCAGAGCACAGGCTTTCGTCGAGCTCGGTCCAGGTGGCACCGTTCAACGGGTGGAACGGCAGTTCCCCGCTATCCTTAACAAATACTGGCACCATGACAAGGGGGAGACCGCCACGCTCGCCCTTCAGCCGCTGCGGGATCTCCATTTCAACGCGGACTACCAGGATTCCTATTCGCGGAAGGTCCATCTGCCGACGCTGTATGGCCTGATGGGTATCGCCGGGTTTATCCTGCTGCTGGCCGCCATCAACTTTATCAACCTTTCGACCGCGCAATCGCTTCAACGGACCAAGGAGATCGGGATCCGTAAAGTACTGGGCAGCCGGAGGATTGACATTGCCGTTCAGTTTCTGGGGGAGACCCTGCTCATTGCCATTTTGGCCGTTGTGCTCAGTGTCCTCTTTACTCCGGTCGCTATCTCGCTATTGCACGATTATTTCCCCTCCGGTGTCCGGCTCGATACGTCCTTACCGACCCTGACATTCCTGGCCCTGATCACGGTTGGTACCGCTCTCCTCGCGGGCTGGTATCCGGCCCGAGTCATCTCCCGTCTCCTGCCGGCACTCAGTCTCAAAGGACAAACGAGTAAGTCGGCCACCCCGAACCGTTATCTTCATCGTGCACTCATCGTATTCCAGTTTACGATCTCGGTGGCCTTTATCCTTTGTACGGTCATCGTGGCCCGTCAGCTCCATTACGTGCTGAATACGGATCTCGGGTTTTCTTCCGATGCGATCCTGACCTTCCGCCCGGCGGACAGTGATCCGACGTCCGGTCTGGAAGCTTTTGCCAACAAACTCGGGAAACTGCCTGAGGTAGCGCTGGTCACCCGGCATATAGAGACGCCGATTGCACAGGCCCATGACGGAACCGGTTTTGACTTTGAAGGCTCCGGGGGCAAGAAAAGCGTCGACGCCGCCTTTGACCTGGCCGACACAAATTATCTGCGGCTCTTCGGCCTGAAGCTAGTTGCCGGCAGAAATTTCTTCGCATCCGATACGATGCGCGAGGTGCTCGTCAACGAGACAGCCACAAAGCAAATGGGCTTTAACCATCCCCAGGATGCGCTTGGTACGGTTATTACGACCGGCGTCAACGGCAAAGGCGGCCCGATCGTTGGTGTGATCAAGGACTTCCATTCACAGGACCTGCACTCAGCGATCGCTCCCTTCTTTGTCAGCACCAGCCGGGATTGGTGGTCGGTCGTCAGCATAAGGCTCACGCCGACAGCACGCAATCCTGAAGCCATTTATGCCCTGCTCGGAAAAGCAGAAAAGGCCTGGCATGAGGTCTTTCCCAACGAAACATTCAAATACAGCTTTTTCGACGAGACAATCGCCGCGCTTTATTCCAATGAACGGCATTTATCGAATCTGCTCAGGCTGGCCATGGTGATCGCTATCGCTATTTCCTGTATGGGGCTGCTGGGTCTGGCCAGCTTCGCGGCGCAACAGCGGAGTAAGGAGATGAGCATCCGAAAGGTACTTGGAGCAGGTGTGGGCCGGATTGTCGCCCTGCTCACGGGAAGCTTCCTCTGGCCGGTAGCGCTGGCCTTTGCCATCGCCGTACCCGTCGCCTGGTATTTTATGAATCAGTGGCTCCAAAGTTTTGTCTATCGGACTACGATGCCCTGGTGGATCTTCGCTTGCTGTGGTATTGCCGCGGTTGCGATCGCTTTGCTGACGGTCGGTTACCAGGCAGTTCGCACGGCCAGGGCCAATCCCGCGGATATATTGAGAACAGATTAAATTACTTGTTCAATAAGATCATTAGGGTGCCGTCTGCCTGATTGGTAACGGCGATATCGTTTTTCCCATCTTTATTCAGGTCCCGGATGCAGATGCCATCGGGGTGGTTGCCGGCCTGGATCGTCATGGTGCCGGCGACGCCCGTCTTGTTCATTAAGAAAATCGTCAGGGTCTTTTCGTTGTAATTGGTGACGGCGATGTCGTTGATCCCGTCGCCGTTGAGGTCGCCGATGGCGATGCGGCTCGGGCTTTTGCCGGTTCCAAAGGGGGAGCCCTGGAGCGGGTCGAAGTGGCCGGTGCCATCGCCCAGCAGGATAAAGAGACCGTCATGACCCTTGCTTTCGGAGGTGATGGTTGGAGCGTCGGCGATGGCGAGGTCCGGGTGACCATCGCCGTTGATGTCGCCGATCGCGACGGCAAAGGGGGCGTCGCCGCATGGGAAAGGGGAGCCGGGGGCTTCCTTGAACGTTCCGTCGCCGCGGCCGAGCAGGACGGTGCTGTTATTGCCCTCCAGGTTAGTGGTGACGAGATCGGGTTTGCCGTCCTGGTTGACATCCGCGGTCCTCAATCGCTGGTAAGGCCGTTTACCGACGGGGTAGAAGGTCTGGCGATCGAAACTCAGGTTGGTGTCGCCGAAGATGATCGATATTTTGTTCTCGCCCCAGTCGTCGGTGGCCATATCGAGACGACCGTCGGTGTTAAAGTCGGCGACGGCGATCCCGTGGGTATGGGGTCTTGCGTATACGACATAAGGTGAGTGCGGCGCCTGGCTAAACTGGCCTTTCCCGTTGCCCAGCAAAATGGTCAGCTCTGCGATCTCGGTATTGGCGATGGCGAGATCGGGGTTGCCATCGTTGTTGAAGTCAGCGATGGCGATGTCGTTGGGATGGCGGTTAGTGGAGAAGGGTGAGCCGGGTGCGGGGGAGAATTGTCCGTGGCCATTGTTCAGGAGGATGATGACCGAGCTGTCGTCGTCGTTGGCGATGGCGAGGTCGGGGCTGCCGTCATGGTTGAGGTCGGCGGTCTCGATGCTGTTGGGGGTTTTGCCGACGGGAAGGATGGTAGCGGTGAACCGGGGGCCGGGTGTCGCGGGATCGGACAAGATGGCGGTGCCGGTAGCCGTTGAGGGGTCGTGCGACGTCGAAGGGCTGGTGCAGCGGATCGCAAGGAGGACGCAGATGGGAGCAAGCAAATATCGTTGTGACCGGGACATAAATGTTCGCGGTCGATAGGAGGAAAGAAAGTTACGAAAAATAAATGACCTTTGGTGGTATGAGAACGGTAGGGACTTTTTTGGTGGTTTTTGTTGGTTTGGGGGCTGCGGCCGCCGCGCAGGAGATGCCGCATCAGGTGGAGGTGCTGCGCGCGATGCGGCTGGCGAACGGATATCTAGTGGCGAAGTGGCCCGATCCGGCGGTTGGGACTATTGAGTGGAACCGTGCGGTCTATTATGAGGGGCTGATGGCATTGTATTCGATCGATCCGAACACAAAATATTATGACTATGCGGTGGAGTGGGGCGCTGAACATCAGTGGATGCCGCAGGGCGGGGTAGGGACGGGGTTGGCGGATAATCAATGTGCGGGACAAACCTGGCTCGACTTGTATGGGGTTGATCCGCGGCCGGAGCGGATCAGGAATATCAAGGAGAATGTCGATCGGATGCTGCACAGCGACAAGTCCGATAACTGGTACTGGATAGATGCATTGCAAATGGCCATGCCGGTGTTTGTGCGGCTGGGGATGCTTGAAAAAGATTCTTCGTATTTCCGAAAGATGTATGACCTCTATCACCATACAAAGACGATGGAAGGCGGTCATGGGCTTTACTCGGCGACGGAGCATCTTTGGTGGCGGGATAAAAACTATTTGCCGCCTTATAAGGAGCCGAATGGTCAGGACTGCTTCTGGAGCCGGGGGAATGGGTGGGTTCTTGCGGCGCTTGTCCGGGTGTTGTCGTTTCTGCCGGTGAATGATCCGCATCGGGCGGAGTATCTGCAGGATTATCTGGACATGGTGAGGGCGATCGTGCCTTTGCAGCGGGCGGATGGGTATTGGAATGTGAGTTTGCGCGGCCCGACACATTATGGCGGCAAGGAGTTAACGGGGACGGCGCTTTTTACATATGGGATAGCCTGGGGCATCCGGGAAGGGTGGCTGGACAAGAATGTTTATTTGCCGGTGGTTGCGCGAGCCTGGAATGCGGTTATCGGCGGGTCGCTTCATTCCAACGGGATGCTGGGGTATGTGCAGGGAACGGCGGAGAAACCGGAGGACGGGCAGCCGCTTGGCTATGACAAACGGCCGAATGTAGAGGACTTCGGCTTGGGGTGCTTTCTATTGGCGGGGAGCGAGGTTTATCAGATCGCGACGCCGCCGGCTGCCAATCAGGATGAATCGAAGGTGCCGCCTTATAAGGAGCCGGCCCTGGAGTTGACGACGGCTGCGGCATGGGAGCGGTCGGGGCGGGCGGAGGTGTATGGGTTGATGGCGAAGAATGTTTATGGACGGATGCCGCTGGTGGCGATCCCGGTCCTTCGTCATACGGATGATGTCGACACGTCGGCGCTGGATGGGTTGGCGATCAGGAAAAAGATCACGCTGGAATTTCTGCCGGGGGATATGGCGGCGCGGCTGCATATGGTATTGTATCTGCCGAAGAAGGTGAGGAGGGCGCCGGTGTTTGTGGGGTATAGTTTTACGGCCAATGAGGTAACGGAGCATTCCACGCAGTGGCCGGTAAAAGAGATTGTCTCCCGCGGCTATGCGGTGGCGGTAGCCTGGTATGAGGAGATCGAGCCCGATCGGCTGGATGGCTGGCAGACGGGGATCCGGACGAAGCTGGCGGGGGTCCTTCATATTGAACCTTATGAATGGGGTGCGATCGGGGCCTGGGCGTGGGGGTTGGAACGGATGGCGGATAATCGGGGGACGGAAGAGGGGGTGGATACGGGGCGGATGGTGGTGATCGGGCATAGCCGGTTGGGGAAGACGGCGCTGTGGGCGGCGGCAAATGACCGGCGGTTTGCGATGGCGATCAGTAATGAGTCGGGGGAAGGCGGGGCGGCGATGGGCAAGCGGGATTATGGGGAAACAATTGCGATCATCAATAATTATTTTCCGTGGTGGTTTGCGCCGGCTTATAAGCAATGGGGTTTTCATACGACGGAGATGCCGTTCGATCAGTTTATGCTGCTGGGGCTTATTGCGCCGCGGCCCTTGTATGTGGCGAGCGCGATGGGTGATCAGTGGTCGGACCCGAAAGGGGAGTTCCTGAGTGCGAAAGGGGCGGGACCCGTATATGCCTTGTATGGGGAAAAGGGGGTTGGGGTGGACGCGATGCCGGGGCTGGAGCAGCCGGTGGGAGAATATGTCCGGTATCATATCCGGAGTGGGAAACATGACCTTACGCTGTATGATTGGGAGCGATATATGGATTTCGCGGATCGGAGGTTGGGTAGGCCGGGGGGGCGGGGAATTGGCGGGGGAAAATCAAGATAATTATCATCATTTTGGGGTAAATTGCCGGGATCGATGTTAAAATAGCTTAATAGTCAGATAACATTTGACAATTTTCGGCGAGGGAAATGTCCTTTCTTTGATAGTAGACAACTTTTGCACATGCCAAAGAACAAACTTGTATTCCCCTTCATCCTGGTCTGTACGCTGTTTTTTTTGTGGGCCTTTTTGCACAATATCAACGGGATATTGATCCCGCATTTGAAGAAGGCTTGTCAACTCAGTGATACGCAGTCGTCGTTTATCGACTTTGCGGTTTATCTGGGTTATTTTGTCTTTGCCTTGCCGGCCGGGCTTTTCCTGCATCGGTTTGGATATAAAAAGGGGATACTTTGCGGGCTCTTCCTGTTTGCGGCGGGGGCGTTGCTGGCGCTTCCGGCAGCGGATGCCCGGAACTATGGGATGTTTCTGTTGGCGTTCTTTGTAGCAGCGAGCGGTGCGACTTTCCTGGAGACGGTGGCCAATCCATATGCGGCAAATATGGGGTCGCCGGAGAACCCGGAGCAGCAACTGAATTTTGCGCAGTCCTTCAATGGGCTTGGAGCGGCGGTTGTGCCGTTTATCGGATCTAAATTTATCCTCTCGGGCATCGAGCATTCGAAGGCGGAGTTGGATGCTATGCAGGCTCGAGGCGAACTGACCGCATATCTTCAGCAGGAGGCCAATACGATCAAGCCGGTGTATTTGGTGATGGCGGTGGTGTTGATCCTTGTTGCCATTGCGTTCATTTTTACCAAGTTGCCGGACATCAAGGAGTCGGGAGGGCTTCACGGAACGGAGTTCTCATTGCGTGTGCTGCGGCTGCCGCATGTGCGGTGGGCGGTACTGGCGGAGTTCTTTTATGTGGGGGCACAGGTCGGAGTGACCAGCTTCGTGGTGCGCTTCTCGAAATATGCGGCGAGTATACCGGAGAAAACGGCGGGCGATATGTTGGGGTGGGCGATGGTAGGCTTTATGGCGGGGCGCTTCCTTGGGACATTTTTAATGAAATATATCCGGCCGGCGAAATTGCTTTCGATTTATGCGGCAATCAATATCGGGCTTTTAATGGTCGTGCTATTTGCGCATGGGGTGGTAGCGGTGTATGCGCTGATGGCGATCCCCTTCTTCCTGTCGATCATGTTCCCCACGATCTTTGCGCTGGGGATCAAGGATCTCGGCGAAGAGACGAAGCTAGCTTCTTCGCTGCTGGTCATGTCGATCATTGGCGGGGCATTCGTGCCGGTGATGATGGGGATCATCTCGGATCATACCGGGGGGAACATCCAGGTGGCTTATGTTATGCCCGTGGTGAGTATGCTGTTCATTCTGTGGTTTGGGCTTCGCGGGCATCGCATTAAACATTCCCAACCCGCGATCGCATGAGATATTGTTTAGCTTTGGACTTGCAACCGGATAAGGGGCTGATCGCGGAGTATGCCGCCTGGCATCGGGACGTTTGGCCGGAGATCAGGCAGAGTATCCTGGAGAGCGGGATCGAGCAGATGGAGATCTACCGGTTGGAAGACCGGTTGTTTATGATCATGGAGGTCTCGCCGGAGTTCAGCTTTGACCGGAAGGCCGCGATGGATGCGGCCAATCCGGCGGTGCAGCGGTGGGAGGAGTTGATGTGGAAATACCAGGTAGCGATACCGGGTGGAAAACAGGGTGAGAAGTGGAGGTTAATGGAAAGGATCTTCGATTTGAAATAAACGTAGTATATGTTCGGATTGGCAGGTAAAGAAGCGGTGGTAACCGGCGCGGGAAGCGGGATCGGGAAGGCGGTGGCGTTGTTGCTGGCGCGGCAGGGCGCGCGGGTGACCATTTTGGATATCAATGAGGACCATGCGCATGAGGTCGCGGAGGAGATCGAATCGGCCGGGGGAAAGGCGGCGGCGGGGCAGGCGGATGTGTCGAATCAAACGGAAGTCACCGGGATGTTTGAGGGGATGTCCCGATTGGATATCCTGGTCAACAGCGCGGGGATCTCGCATATCGGGACGGTGGAGACGACATCGGAGGGGGATATGGACCGGCTTTACAAGGTGAATGTGAAGGGGGTTTACAATTGTATCCATGCTGCGGTTCCGTTGATGAGGAAGGCGGGCGGGGGTGTCATCCTCAATATGTGTTCGATCGCCGCCACGATAGGGATACCGGACCGGTTTGCCTATTCGATGACGAAGGGCGCCGTGTATTCGATGACGTTATCGGTGGCGAAGGATTATCTGAAGGATAAGATCCGGTGCAACTGTATCTCGCCGGCGCGGGTGCACACGCCGTTTGTGGATGGGTTCCTGCAGAAGAACTACCCGGGGCGGGAGCGGGAGATGTTCGAGAAACTGTCGAAGACGCAGCCGATCGGGCGGATGGCAAAGCCGGAGGAGATTGCGGGTCTGGTGTTGTACCTGGTGAGTGATGAGGCGTCGTTTATCACCGGTTGTGATTACCCGATCGACGGGGGATTTACGAAATTGAACAATTAACAAAACGGGCGGGGCCTATTTTCGATATGAAACTTATCAGGTATGGGATTTTAGGTCGGGAAAAACCGGGGGTCGTACTGGAAGATCGGTATTATGATGCGACAGGTTTCGGCGAGGATTACGATGAAGATTTCTTTGAGACAGGGGGAGTGGAGCGGCTGGCGGCGTTTGTCGATGCGAATCGGGCCGCGTTGAAGGCTTTGCCGGAGGGGGTTCGGCTGGGGTCTCCGGTGGCGCGGCCTTCGAAGATCGTTTGTATCGGTCTTAATTACGTCGATCATGCGCGGGAGACCGGAGCGACGCCGCCGCCTGAACCGGTGATCTTTTTAAAATCGACGACCGCCTTATGCGGTCCGAATGATGATATTGTCATTCCGCGCAATTCGGTGAAGACGGATTGGGAAGTCGAGCTGGCGGTCGTGATGGGGAGGCGGGCGAGCTATATTTCCGAGGCGGAGGCGTTGGACTATGTGGCGGGGTATTGTCTGCACAATGATGTTTCGGAGCGGGAGTTCCAGATCGAGCGGAGCGGGACCTGGGATAAGGGCAAGGGCTGCGACACGTTTGCGCCGCTCGGGCCGTGGCTGGTGACGCCGGATGAAATGGGGAATGTCCATCAACTACGGTTATGGCTGACGGTGAATGGCCGGACGATGCAAGATGGGACGACGGCGAACCTGATCTTCGATATACCGTTTCTGATCGCCTATATCAGTCAGTTCATGACCCTTTTGCCGGGGGATGTGATCTCCACCGGTACGCCGGCCGGGGTAGGGTTGGGGATGAAGCCCAATGTCTACCTGAAGCCGGGGGATGTGGTCGAGCTGGGGATTGACTACCTGGGGGTCGCACGACAAAATGTAAAAGCGTATGTCAACTCTTAGGATCGATGCTCACCAGCATTTCTGGAAGTATGATCCGGTCACGCATAGCTGGATCAATGATGCGATGTGGGTCATCCGGCGGGACTATTCGCCGGCCGATCTGCTGCCGCTGTTGCAGGCGGCGGGGATGGATGGCTGTGTGACGGTGCAGGTGAATCAGACGGAGGACGAGAATACGGCGCTGCTGGAACTGGCGCAGAGGTTTGATTTTATACGTGGGGTGGTGGGATGGGTTGACCTGCAGAATCCGGGGGTAGAGGAGCGATTGGAATGGTACCGGGCTTTTCCGAAGATGAAGGGATTCCGGCACATCCTTCAGAGTGAGCGGGACCGGGCGTTGATGTTGAAGCCTGCGTTTAAGCGGGGGATCGGGTCGCTGAAAAAATTCGGGTATACGTTCGATATCCTGATCTTTCCGGATCAGCTTGGATATACGCGGGAGTTTGTGGCGGCGTTCCCGGATCAGCCGTTCATCATCGATCATATTGCCAAACCGTATATCAAGGACCGGTTTATCACGGAGGAGTGGAAGGATGCGATCCGGGCGGTGGCGGCTTTTCCGAATGTATGGTGCAAGATCTCAGGGATGGTGACGGAGGCGGATTGGAGGAACTGGAAGCCGGAGCATTTCAGGCCGTACCTGGATACGGTGGTAGATACTTTTGGGCCCGGGCGGATTGTATTTGGGTCGGACTGGCCGGTTTGTCTGGTCGCGGCGGAGTATGCGCAGGTGGTTCGGATCGTGGAGGATTATTTCGCGGGGTTTTCGGCGGATGAGCGGGCGGCGTTGTTTGGGGGGAATGCGAAGGAGTTCTATGGGTTGTGAGCGCGCGAAGGGGGGCGCGGGGTCGGCAGGGTTGTATAAATTTAATTCATGCGTATGGATTTGAAATTACAAGGTAAAGTGATCGTTGTCTCGGGCGGGGCCAAGGGGATTGGCGAAGGGATTGTGCGGGTGCTGGCGAAGGAGGGGGCGATCCCTTTTATCATCGGGCGGAATGTTGCGGATAATCTGGCAGCGGTGGCCGGGGTGGAGGCGGCGGGCGGCAAGGCTTTCCAGGTGGAGGCGGAGCTGACGTTGCCGGAGGCTTGTGCGGCGGCGGTTGCTGCGGTGATGGATCGGTGCGGGCGGATCGACGGGCTGGTGAATAATGCGGGGGTGAATGATGGGGTGGGATTGGAGAAGGGTAGTTATGCAGCGTTCATGGCGTCGCTTCATCGGAACCTGGTTCATTATTATCTGTTGGCGCATCATGCGCTGCCGGCGTTGAAGGTTTCGCGGGGTGGGATTGTCAATATCGGGTCGAAGACGGCGGAGACTGGTCAGGGCGGGACGTCGGCGTATGCGGCGGCGAATGGCGGGCGAAACGCGCTCACGCGGGAGTGGGCGGTGGAATTATTAAAATATGGGATCCGGGTGAATGCGATCATCGTGGCGGAGTGTTGGACGCCGTTGTATGAGAAGTGGATCAAGACGTTGCCTGATCCGGCTGTGAAGTTAGCCGAGATCGTGAAGAAGATCCCGTTGGAGAACCGGATGACGACGGCGGAGGAGATTGCGAATATGGCGGCGTTCCTTTTGTCGGAGCGGTCGAGTCATACGACGGGGCAGTTGATCCATGTGGATGGGGGGTATGTTCATCTGGACCGGGCGTTGGCAAATGCTTAGGGGGCGTGTGGGGCGGCCGCCTGTGGGGCGGAGTAATTGGGGAGGGTGCGGGTCGGGGTGTGTTTCCGGCGCGGTTTTTTAACTGCGGCGATTTCGCCGCAGTTAGAATCGGAAGGGATTGTATGAAGGCGTTAGTTTGTATAAAACCGGGGGAGCTTGAATATCGGGAGATCGATGCGCCGATTGCGCGGCCTGGGCATTCGATCATCAAGATCCGGCGGATAGGGATTTGCGGGACCGATCTGCATGCTTTCGAGGGGACCCAGCCTTTTTTCGAGTATCCGCGGATACTGGGTCATGAGCTGGCGGGGGATCTGGTGGATCTGGACCGGGCGCCGGGGTATTCGCCGGGGGAGGCGGTGACGGTAATCCCTTACTTCAATTGCGGTACCTGTATCGCGTGCCGGAAAGGCAAACCGAATTGCTGTGTGACGCTCCAGGTTTGCGGGGTGCATATGGATGGTGGGATGGTGGATTATTTGTCGGTGCCTTCGGCTTCGCTGGTGCATGGGAACGGGTTGGATCATGATCAGCTTGCGCTCGTGGAGCCGCTTGCGATCGGTGCGCATGCCATCCGGCGCGCGGGTGTGGAGGCGGGGGAGTTTGTACTGGTGGTGGGGGCCGGGCCGATCGGGCTTGGGGTGATGGAGGCGGCGCGGATTGCGGGTGGGGAAGTAATTGCGATGGATATCAATGAGGGGCGGCTGCGTTTCTGTCGCGAGAGATTGGAGGTGTTGCATACGGTGTTGGCCGGAGAGGGTGCGATGGAGGCAATAAAACATATTACGCGCGGCGAGATGCCCACGGTGGTCGTTGATGCGACGGGGAATCGGCGGGCGATTGACGAGGGGTTCTGTTATTTGGCCCATGGAGGACGGTATGTGTTGGTTGGGTTGCAAAAGGGGGATATCACCTTCAGTCAGCCGGAGTTTCATAAGCGGGAGGGAACGTTGATGAGCAGTCGAAATGCGACCAGGCAGGATTTCGATCAGGTGATGGAGAACATGAAGAAAAAACGCATCGACCCCACCGTTTATATTACGCATCGGGTGGCGTTTGGCGAGGTGAAGGCGGAGTTTGCGGGCTGGTTGGACCCGGCGAGGGGGGTGATCAAGGTCATGGTTGAGAAGGATTGAGGGGACGGGAGTGAGTGTCGGTCGGAGGGATCGGGGGGCGGGAGTGGGGTCGAGAAAAATTAAGTTATGACCAAAAAAGTGTTGTCTTTCGGAGAATTATTATTGCGGATCTGTCCGGATGTAGAAGGGAACTGGTTGGAGGAGAACAACCTTCCGTTCTATGTGGGTGGGGCGGAGGCAAATGTCGCGACGGCGCTGGCGTTGTGGGGAATACCATCGGCTTATCTCACTGCGCTGCCGGACAATATGGTGGCTCGTCAGCTGGCGGGATACCTGGAGGAGCGGGGGGTTGACACATCGAGAGTTTTGTACTGGGGGGAGCGGGTTGGAATTTACTATCTTCCAAAAGGTAAGGACGTGAAGAATGCGGGGGTCATTTATGATCGGGCGTATTCGTCGTTCTCGGCGTTACGGCCCGGGATGATCGATTGGGATCTCGCGTTGGATGGGGTGGAGTGGTTCCATTTCAGCGCGATCTCGCCGGCGCTGAGCGGGTGCGTTGCGGAGGTCTGTGAAGAAGGGCTGAAGGCGGCGCGGGATAGGGGGGTCATTATTTCGGTCGACCTGAATTATCGTGCCAAACTTTGGCAGTATGGTGTTGCGCCGACGGCAGTGATGCCGGGGCTGGTGGAATATTGTGACCTGGTGATGGGCAACTTATGGGCGGCGGAGAAGATGCTGGGTATTCCGGTGGATGCGGGGCTCGCTGATGGCGGGAGAAGGGAGGATTTTCTGGAGCATGCGCGGCGCTCGAGCAGGCAGATCATCGAGCGCTTCCCGCGGGTCAGGCAGGTTGCGAAAACTTTTCGGTTTGACCGGGGAGAAGGGGGGAGGGGGGTGCAATATTATACTACATTTTTTGGTGATGGTAAGCTGTATGTGTCGCGAGAATATGCTTCAGATGCGATCGTGGACAAAGTGGGGAGCGGGGATTGTTATATGGCCGGGTTGATCCGGGGCCTGTATCTGGGGCAGCCGGTGGAAGAGATGGTAGAGTTCGCGACGGCGGCGGCTTTTTACAAATTATTTATTCCAAGCGATGCGACCGACCAACCGGCGGAAGACATCGAAAAATTTATGATGACCCATGGTAAGCCATAAGACTGCATTGATGCAAATCTTCACAAGCGGCATGTTGCCGTTGTACTATTGTCACAGCCAGACGGTGAGTCTCGACATCGCGCGGGTTTTGTATAAGGCCGGTATCCGGGCGATTGAGTATACCAATCGCGGGTCAGCGGCGCTGGAGAACTTCACCGCGATGAAAACGACATTGGCGGCGGAGCTGCCCTTGCTCCATCTTGGGATCGGCACGGTCAAATCGAAGGAGGAAGCGGAAGCCTATGTGAAGGCGGGCGCTGAATTTATCGTTTCGCCGATCGTCAATCCGGCCGTGGCGGCGGTGGCGAAGGAGGCAGGGCTGCCGTGGATAGCGGGGTGTATGACGCCGACCGAGATCTATCAGGCGCAACAGCTGAAGGCGTCGGTCATCAAGCTGTTCCCGGCCAATATCCTGAAGCCGGAATTCCTGCGGTCGATCTTTACGCTTTTCATCGGGCAGCGATTCATTCCGACGGGTGGCGTGGAGATCGATGAAAAGAATATCCGGGACTGGTTTCAGTCGGGTGTAGTGGCGGTGGGGATGGGCAGCAAGCTGATCTCGGAGGATATCATGATCCATGGTCAATATGATCTGCTGGAGGAGAAAACGTTGCAGACTTTGGCGATTATCCAAAAAGTCAAAAAAGAACTTCATCGAAAGTTATGAACTTATCAAAAGAGAACTTATCCGCGATTCGGGAGGGGGGTTTGATCAAACCGGGTCAGGCGCTATTCCAGCTGCCGGAGAAGGTGCTGCAGTTTGGAACGGGGGTTTTGTTGCGTGGGTTGCCCGACTACTTTATCGACAAGGCGAACCGGCAGGGGCTTTTCAACGGCCGGGTAGTGGTGGTCAAGTCCACGGACTCGGGGGATCATGGGGCATTTGACCGGCAGGACGGGTTGTATACGTTATGCGTGCGCGGGATTGAGGATGGGAGGAAGATGGAGGAAAATATTGTTTGTTCCGCAATTAGCAGGGTTTTGTCGGCGAAGGAGCAATGGAAGGAGATCCTGGCGCTGGCGCGTCTTTGGGAGATGCAGGTCGTGATCAGCAACACGACGGAAGTCGGAATTCAGCTGGTGGAGGATGATATCCGGCGGGAGCCGCCGGTGTCGTTCCCCGGCAAGCTGCTTGCTTTTCTATACGAGCGGTACAAGGCGTTCGGGGGCAGTCGTGAAAGCGGGATGATCATCGTTCCGACGGAATTGATCGTGGACAATGGGAAGAAGCTGGCGGGAATCGTGAAGGAGCTGGCGATGATGAATGGGGTGGAGGCGGAATTCCTGTTGTGGCTGGAGCAGCATTGTCGCTTCTGCAGCTCACTGGTGGACAGGATCGTTCCGGGCCGGCCGGCCGCGGCCACTTTGCAACAATTGGAGGATGATCTGGGTTATACAGATGGGTTGCTGGCGGTCTGCGAGGTATACCGGTTGTGGGCGATCGAAGGGGGTGAGGAGGTGAGGAGGGTGTTATCTTTCGGGGGTGCGGATGAGGGAGTGGTCATCGAGCCGGATATCGAGATCTATCGGGAGCTGAAACTGCGGATGCTAAATGCTACGCATACGTTGAGCTGCGGACTGGCGGTGCTGGCGGGGTTTACTACGGTAAAAACGGGGATGGATGATGCGGCGTTTTCGGCTTTTGTTTCTGATCTTATGATGAAGGAGATCGCTCCGGCCATTCCTTATGCGCCTGCCCGCGAGAACGGGGTCGCGAGGGAATTCGGGTTGAAGGTGCTCGACCGGTTCCGGAACCCGCATCTTCAGCATCAGTGGATGAGCATCACGATGCAGTATTCATCGAAGATGAAAAGCAGGGTAGTGCCGGTGCTGCTGGAGCATTACAAACATCATTCGGAATCGCCGGCACATATCGCGCTGGGTTGGGCAGCCTTTCTGTTGTTTATGCGGGCGGAGAAGAAAGAGGGATGGGATGACAAGGCGGGATATTTTGCAGACCTGTGGGCGCGGTATCCGGCGGAGGAAGTGGTGATAAAGGCATTGGGGGATCCGTCGTTGTGGGGGGTGGACCTGCTATTGTTAAAGGGTTTTCCGGAGGCGGTACTGGAGCAGCTGGATGTCCTGATGAATAAAGGAGCGTTGACAGCGCTCGCGTTGATAAGCATGAAAAAAAATATTGTATGAGCACGATATCCAATGTATTGAGGGTTCATGGGGCCGACAATGTGCTGGTGGCGCTGACCAACCTGGAAAAAGGGGCCGTGGTTTTGTTCGAGGGTGAGGAATACCGGATGACCGAAAATATAAAGGCCAAGCATAAGTTTGCGATGGTCGATCTGGCGTCGGGTGATCCGATCACGATGTATGGGGTGCTGGTAGGAAAGGCGCAGGAGCCGATCGTAAGAGGCGGGTTGATCAGCACGACGAATGTAAAGCATGCGACGAATGATTTTACGGTCGGGGATCGGCATACGGAATGGGTGGTCCCGGATGTGACAGCCTTTAAGAACCGGGTCTTTTCCGGGTATCACCGGGCCGACGGGAGTGTTGGGACAGCAAATTATTGGGTAGTTATTCCGATGGTCTTCTGTGAGAACAGGAATCTGGAAGTCTTGCAGCAGGCGCTGGTGACCGACCTGGGATATGGGCGGAACCGGTCCTATCAATTGCAGTCGCAGCAGCTGATCGAATTATACAGGACAGGGAAGAGTGTGGAGGAGATCCTGGGGACCGATCTGCAGGCTGATTATGGCCGAAATGCGAATCAGCGGTTATTCCCGAACGTGGACGGCATCAAGTTCCTGACGCATGATGGCGGCTGTGGCGGAACGCGGCAGGATGCGCAGGCGCTGTGCGGGCTGCTGGCGGGGTATATCACCCATCCGAATGTGGCCGGGGCGACGGTATTGAGCCTGGGGTGTCAAAATGCGCAGGTGAGTATTCTGGAGGAGGAGATCCGGAAGCGGTCGCCGGAGTTCAGCAAACCGATGTATATCCTGGAGCAGCAAAAGGTGGGGAAGGAATCGGAGTTCCTTTCGCTGGCGATCAAGCAAACTTTCGCGGGGCTGATCCTGGCGAACCAGCAGGAACGGAAGCCCGCGCCGCTGAGCAAGTTGTGTATCGGTCTGGAATGCGGCGGATCAGACGGGTTCTCGGGTATTTCGGCGAATCCTGCGGTCGGGTATACGTCCGATCTGCTGGTAGCGTTGGGGGGGTCGGTGATCCTATCGGAGTTTCCGGAGCTCTGCGGGGTGGAGCAGAATCTGAGTGACCGGTGTGTGGATGTGGCGACGGCGGAACGATTTTCGACACTGATGCGAACGTATAACGACCGGGCGAAGGCGGTGGGTTCGGGGTTTGATATGAACCCTTCGCCGGGAAATATCCGGGATGGACTGATCACCGATGCGATCAAGTCGGCGGGGGCGGCCAAGAAGGGCGGGACTTCGCCGGTGGCGGCGGTGCTGGACTATCCGGAGAAGGTGACGAAACCCGGGTTAAACCTGTTGTGTACGCCGGGCAATGACGTGGAGTCGACGACGGCGGAGGTGGCGGCGGGGGCGAATATCGTGCTGTTCACTACGGGGCTTGGGACGCCAACGGGAAATCCGGTGACGCCGGTGGTGAAGATCGCGTCGAATACGGCGTTGTTCGAGCGGATGCGGGATATCATCGATATCAATACGGGGACGGTGATCGAGGGAAAGGAGACGATCGCGCAGGCGGGTGCGAGGATACTGGATTATGTGATCGGCGTGGCGAGCGGGGAGATCGAGATTGCTGCGGTCAGGCATGTACAGGATGATTTTATCCCGTGGAAGCGGGGAGTATCGTTGTAAAGGGGGACGGGCCGATGTCAGTGTGGGCTCAGTTTGACCAGACTGCCTTTAAATGTCGTTGAAGAATTCTGGAATCCTGTTACATACACATTACCGGAGGCGTCGGGTGCGATCCCGACGAGGTAGGGGATCTCGGGCATCTTATAAAGCGGCGATGTTATACCGCCTGCTGTTCTTGCGAATACAATCCCGAGGGAATCTCCCACGTTAATCAGCGGGGCGTAGAGGGTGTTGCTATTGTCAAATGCCAGCTGGGTTTCTCCGAAGTAGCCGAGGCCAAATTCAATTGTACTGGTCTGTTTGGACAAGGTCGTACTGTATATCGTGCCCACTGTTGGGCCGGTGAGATCGGGCACGTTGCTTGCCATAAAGTACAGATTTCCGCCATTTACAGCCACTCCGCTGCAAAGTGGAGTATTGGTCTGGTACGCCGAGACGATCCCCTGGGGGGAGATGATATCAACGGAGCTGTTGCCCTGGTTCGCGGCGTAGAGATTCCCCTGGGGATCCATCGCGAGACCAAGGAGGAGGCCGTTGTCGGTGGCGAAGGGGGTCACTGTGCCGGCAGGGCTAACCTTGACGATATATTCACCATTTGAAACAACATACAGATTTCCGCTGGCATCAAAGACGCTCCCCGTTGGCTTGGGAATAGCGGCAAACGGGCTGATCGAGCCTGCCGGCGTGATCTTGTATACGATAGAATTGAGGAGTGAAGATACATAGAGGTTGCCGCTGCCATCCATGCTCAGGTATTCAGGGGTGGTGATCGTATCGGTGATGGTGGTCCCAGCCCACTCGACGTCATAGTAGAAGGAGCCGGCATTTATGGTCTTCCCGCCCACGGTTACGGTAACTTCCCCGGTGCCGGCAAGGGTTGGGGTTCGAACGACCAGCGTGGTGGATGTCGCGCTGAGCACGGCAGCCTGTTTGCCGTTGAAGAAAACAAGATCGTTGGCCGGGGTTGGGCTAAATTCAGTGCCGGTGATCGTGACCAGCGTGGAGTCAGGTCCGGAGGAGGGCATCATGGATTCCACCGCAAGCATCGGAGTAAGGTCAGCATGGTGTTTGCTGCAGCCGATCAGCGCGATGCTGAAGGCGACGAAAGTAATGAAGGCGGCCAAATTTCTCATGGTCCTTCAAGTTAATAAATAAAACAGATATTACCAAGAGGCATTATCAGGCCGTTTTGCGGTAATTGAGGATGGCCCAGGTGTTTAGGAAGAGGCCGATCAGGGCCATCGCGCCAAGTTTGGGCAGGATATCGCTGAAGCTGCTTCCCTTGAGGACGACCATCCGCATGATCTTTATAAAATGACTGGGCGGGAAGGTGGCTACAATGGTCTGGGCCCAGGCGGGCATGCTGTCGACGGAGGTGAAGACACCGCTCATCATGTTGAAGATGTTGATAAAGAAAAAGGACAGGGACATGGCCTGCATCTGTGTAAAGGAATAGGTGGCCAGGAGCAATCCCAGGCCGAGCATCGAGATGAGGTAGACGATCAGTGATCCATAAAGCACCCACAGGCTGCCCAGGGGTACGATCCCGTACAGGATACGTCCGACGAGCAGGCCCATCGTGAAGAGGACGATACCCAGTGCGAGGAAGGGGATCATTTTACCAATGATAAAAATGTGTTTTTTTATTGGCGTCACATTGATCTGTTCGATGGTACCGCTTTCCTTTTCCTGTACGATGTTAAAGGCTGATTGCATGGCGACCATGGCGGTGACGAGGGTCACGAGGATGGCCGGCACCATGTACAGGGGAAATTTGAGAAGGGGGTTATACCAGTTGGAGGAGGTGACGGTGACCTGCGGGCTGTCGCCGACGGTACTTTGGGGGCTACCGGCGCCGGAACCGCTCCATTGGATGCGGACATCGTCGTTGAAGTCTTTGATGATGCTCTGGAGATAGGCGCCGCCGAGGTTGGCCTTGGTGCCTTCGATGGCGTTGATGGCGATATAGAGTTGTTTGGAATTTTCGCGGACGAGGTCGCGTTCGAAATGGGCGGGGATCTGGAGGGCGAGGTCGGCTTTGTCCTGTTCGACCATTCGAAGGGCCTGGGGATAGGACGCGGTATAGCCGGCCAGGCGGAAATAGCCGGAGGCGGTGATCTTGGCGATCAGTCGTTGGGAGGTCGGGGAATGGTCGTTGTCGGTTACGGCGATCTGGATATCCTTCACCGTGTAGTCGGCCGCCAGGGGAAGGAGGATGAGCTGGATGAGGGGCGCCAGCAGGAGGGTCCGCATCAGCTGGCGGTTGCGCAGGAGCTGGCGGAATTCTTTTTCCAGGATAAAATAGAGTGTCTTCATTGCAGTCTGATTTTGAATTTGCGAAGGCTGATAGCGAACAGGACGAAGCACATCCCGGTGAGGATGAGGGTCTCTTTCCAGACGGCGCCAAAGCCGAGGCCTTTGAGCATGACCCGTTTAACAATAATAAAATACCATCGGGATGGGACGAGGTTGGAGAGCGCCTGCAGGATAAAGGGCATGTTCTCGATCGGGAACAGGAAGCCGGTCAGGAGCATGGTGGGCAGCATCATTCCCATCAGCGAGCCCATCATCGCGGCCTGCTGGGTTTTGGCGTTGATGGACAGCAGGAGGCCAATGGAAAGAGAGGTAAGGATGAAGAGGATGCTGCAAAACACGAGCAGGGCGATACTTCCTTTCACGGGCAGGTTGAGAAAAATATCGCTCAGGAAAAGGATGATAAACAGATTGACAACAGAGATCAGCAGATTGGGGGCCAGTTTGGAGATGATGATGTAGATCGGTTTGAAGGGGGAGACCAGGAGGATCTCCATCGTGCCCAGTTCTTTCTCCTTGACGATGGCGACCGAGGTCATCATGGTGCAGACGAGCATGAGCACGAGGGCCATGACGCCGGGCACAAAATTGGGGGCGCCGCGCAGTTCGGGATTATAGAGCATTTGGACTTCTGGTCTGATCTGAAGGGGCTGTTGTGCATCCTTTGCAAGTTCCGCGTTATAATCGGTGACGACGGACCCGAGATAGTTGGTGATGGTGGTTGCCTGATTGGGGTCGGAGCCGTCAGCGATCACCTGAAGGGTGGCTTTGCCGGTGTGGATGAGGTCGGCTCCAAAGTCCGCGGGAAAGATGACGGCCATTTTGATATCGCCCCGTTTGAAGGCGGCGTTGAGGTGATCGGCATCGGCCAGCGTATGTTGGATGTCGAAATAGTGGCTGGCTTCGATCTTACCGATGAGGCGGGTGGTCACCGCGTCTTTGGAATAATCCACGAGGGCGATCCGCGAGTCTTTGATCTCGTTGGATAGGGCGAAGCCGAACAGGACGATCTGCGCGATCGGCAGGCCGAAGAGCATGAGCAGGGTCTTCCGGTCGCGGAAGACGTGCAGGAATTCTTTGCGGATGAAGGTCAATAGTTGTTTCATTCTTTTCGATTTGCTTTTCTGGCTAATTCATAGAAAACGTCCTCCATGGAAGCGTGGCCGAATTGATCGCGCAGGTTCGCGGGGCTGTCGAGCGCGGCGATGACGCCGTCGACCATGATCGAGACGCGGTTGCAGTATTCGGCTTCGTCCATATAGTGAGTGGTCACGAAGACGGTGACCCCGCGGTCGGCTGCGGCGTAGATGAGATCCCAGAACTGACGACGGGTGACGGGGTCGACGCCGCCGGTTGGTTCGTCGAGGAAGACGATCCCGGGGTCATGGACGATGGAGACGGAAAAGGAAAGCTTCTGTTTCCAGCCGAGGGGCAGTTCGCGGACGAGCGTAGCGGCTTCAGCGCGGAGGTCGAGCTCGTCCAGCAGCGTGGCGGTCTTGGTACGGATGGCCTGGCGGCTCATTCCATAAATACCGGCGTAGAAGCGGATATTTTCGCTGACGGTCAGGTCGTCGTAGAGGGAGAACTTCTGGGACATGTAGCCGATGGAGCGTTTGATGCGTTCGGTCTGGGTGTAGATGTCATAGCCGGCGATGCGGGCTTTCCCGGAGGTGGGGGCGAGGAGGCCGCAGAGCATCCGCATGGCGGTGGTCTTGCCGGCGCCATTGGCGCCGAGGAAGCCGAATATCTCTCCCTTCCCGACTTCGAAGGTCAGTTCGCTGGCGGCGACGAAGGCGCCGAATTTCTTGGTGAGCTTGTCGGTGGTGATAACGGTTTCCATGATCAGTCGTTTAGAAGGTGGATGAAACAGTCTTCGATGCCGGGGGTGATGCGTTCGATCGTGGGGTTGGTCAGGCCTTTTGTTTTAAGGTAGGGCAACAGGTTATCGGGGTTCGCTGAGGCTTTGAAGGTCACGTGCAATGCATCACCGAAAGCAAAGCAAGTGTCTGTGCCGCTGTAATTGCGTAGTTCGCGGAGCAGTTGGTGGGTATTGGCGGCTTGCACGCCGTAGAGCTCGCCGGGGAATGCGTGGATGATGCCGTCGGGGTTATCGACGGACAGGATACTTCCCTTCTGGATGAGGGCGATCCGGTCGCAGCGGTTGGCTTCGTCCATATAGGGGGTGGAGACGAGGATGGTGATCCCTTCGGCTTTCAGGCGGGCGAGCATTTGCCAGAATTCCTTGCGGGATACGACGTCCACTCCGGTGGTCGGTTCGTCGAGAAAAAGGACCGCGGGCTTATGAATCAGCGCACAACAAAGTGCCAATTTTTGTTTCATGCCTCCCGATAGTCTCCCTGCCCTGCGGTCCTTGAATGGTTCAATCTGTTGGTAGATATCTTTGATCAGCGCATAATTTTCTTTGATGGTCGTCCCGAATACGGTGGCGAAGAAGTTGAGGTTCTCTTCGATGGTGAGGTCCTGGTAAAGGCTGAAGCGGCCGGGCATATAGCCTACGCTGCTGCGGATCTTCGCGAAGTCCCTGACCACGTCGAAGTTGTTGACGGTCGCGGTTCCGCTGTCGGCGAGCAGGAGGGTGGTCAGGATGCGGAAGAGGGTGCTTTTTCCTGCGCCGTCGGGGCCGATGAGGCCAAAGAGCTCTCCGCGTCGGATATCAAGGCTGACGTCGGTGACTGCTTTAATGGCGCCTTTGTTGTAGGTCTTGGTGATCTTGTCGAGGGTGATCATGGCTTAAAATTTTACTTCGCCGTACATACCCAGCTTCAGGTAACCGTCATTCTTTACGTGGATCTTAACGGCGTAGACGAGATTGGCGCGTTCGTCGCGGGTTTGGATGGTCTTTGGAGTGAATTCCGATTTGTCGGAGATCCAGTATACTTCACCGGTATATTCCCGGTATTGGTCAGCGCCCTGGTCGGCGTAGACTTTGACGGTCTGGCCGAGCTTCGCCTGGGTGAGCTGCGATCCGGTCACGTAGGCACGGAGGATCAACGTGTCGAGGTTGGCGATCTTGTAAAGGGCTTTTCCGGTAGTTGTCATTTCGCCCTGCAGGGCATACTTAGTCAGGACGGTGCCTTTTATGGGGTTGGCGATCTGACCTTTGTTGATATTATCCTGGATCTGTGCGGCAGACATTTCAAGTGGGCGCTGCTCGCTGAAGATGGTCCGGTTCTGGGTGGCGATGTTAGCGTTGTCGAGCGCGATCTGCTGCTTGCTGACGGCGATTTGCTTTTCCAACTGGTCGATGGCGGAGTTGATGTCGTCGAGTTGTTTTTGTGTCGCGGCGTCGGCTTTGAGAAGGTTCTCCGTGCGGGTCTTTTCGCGCTGCTGCTGTTCGAGCTGGGACTCTTCCACGGCGAGCTGGCGTTTGACGAGCTCGGTTTGCGGAAGGGGGTTGGTCGTTTTTTGTTTTAGCGCCTGGATAGTCGCTTCGACCTGCGCTTTCTGGATGATCGTGTTGGACATATCGATCTGGCCGACGACGGCGCCACTTGCCAGAGAGTCGCCTTCCTGGATGGGGAAGGACAGGAGCTTGCCGTTCTGTTCGGCGGATACGATGACTTCGTCGGACTCGAAGACACCGGAGGCGTCGGTGTTGATCTTGTTCCGATTACAGGCAACTGCGGTGAGGAGGATGAGAAAGGATAATTTTTTCATTGTATCGTGATTTATCAATTTCCTGAAGTGGTTTTGTGATCGAATTGGGCCATGAGCAGCTGGATCTCGTGGACGGCTCTGTCCTGGCGGGCCTGGGCTGCCGCGTTAACGTCCTGGATATAGTCGTTGGCGCTGATAACGCCGTTGTGAAGCTGTACGGCCGAGGTCTTGCTCACGGATTCGCGCAGGTTAACGATATCGTCATCGGTTTCGATGAGCTTGCGGTATTTCCGGATGTCAGCATTTTGCTGGTGCATGGTCTGTTCCGTATTAAATAGGAACGTGCTGCGCTGGGTCTTTACCATTTCCCGGTTGTTGAGACTGATGAGCCTGTCTTTCCTGTACGTATAAGCGCCGCCGATGGTCCAGGATAGGCGCAGGCCGGTGAAATAGTAAGGGCTTAGGGTCGTGGAGAGTAAGTTCACCGGGTTGGGCTGACCCATGCCGCCCTGGAAGAAGACGCTAAGCTGGGGGTAGAGGTTGAGCCGGCTGAGCCGCAGGTTCTCATCATATTGCCGGGTCTGGAGGTCGTAGGCCTTGAGTTCAGGGCGGTTGATGGAATCGGTCGGGGTGGGCGGCGCTGGTCGTTCCAGTTGTGTGCTGCTGTCGACAGGCAGGTCGATGAAGAGTCCCAGGATATCGGTGTAGGCTTCGCGGGATGCCTTTAGTTCGATGGTGTGTTGTTCGGTCTGGAGCAGCTGGGCTTTGAGTTTGTTGAGGCTGCTGACGAAATCGGTGCCGTTGTTGATGCGAGCCCGGACGTCGGCGATGCCGGTTTGGATGTCTTGTGCGGCGAGGTCGTTCTGTGTGATCTGGTCGTCGATAAGAAGGGCGCCGAAGTAGAGTTGGTTGATGCGGTCTTTAAGCTGGTAGAGGTCGGTGTTGAGGTTGGCTTCCTGGAGGGCGGCGTCGGTGCTGCCGATCGTCCGCTGTTGTTTGTTGATGCCGAAGCCGGTGAGGGTTTGGGAGATCTCGCCGTAGAGTTTGTACTGGTCTTTGGGTACGGCAGGGATGTTGATCTTATAGCCGTTGATCGGGGGGATGGTGATGTCGGTGACGGCGCTTTGATAGGTGGCGGTGCCGTTGATGTTGAGTTGCGGGTAGATGCCTTTGGCGATATTGGCGATATTGAAATCGCGGGTGCTGGTGATCAGGGCGCGCTGGCGGGTGAGGGGGTAGTTGGCTTCGGCCAGGCGGTAGCACTGTTCGAGGGTCAGGGTGGATTGACTCCGGGCGGTTGTGGCGGCGAGGAATGCGGCGATCAGCCAGAGCATCTGCTTCATAAGATTTATTATTTTGATTTAATCATTTGATTAATAGCGTGGCAAAAAAATTTTATTTCGGGGGTGCGGATGGCTTGGCGGGTGGCGCCAGCATGGCCTTGAGCCAGATCGGGACCAGTTTCTTTCGGTCTTGCATGTATTGTTGGAATTGCTCGTCCGTGACCCCGGTGACGCGTTGGAGGATGGGTCTGCCAACGAAGGGAAATACAGTGAGCCCGATGAGATTGGCGATAAAATGGAAGGGTTCCAGGTTGGTCTTGCCGGCTTCATTGGAGGCGATCAGCTGGTTAAACATGTTTTGGCGCATCGGCGCTATCTCCGTTTGGAGTTTGGCGGCGATCTTCGAGGGGTTGCCCCTGATTTCGTTCAGGATAAACATCGGCAGGTCGGGGAGCCGGGTGAGCATGTCGACATAAGCTGCAACGATTCGCTCGATGCGTTGCTCAAAACTCAGCGTTTCGTCCATAAAATTGACTGTTATCCCTTTGATGAACTGCTGGAAGTTCTCCATCATGACGAGGTCGAAAAGCTTCTGCTTGCTGCGGAAATAGTAGTTAAGCAGGGCGAGGTTGATGCCGGCTTCGTCGGCGATGTCGCGGGTGCGGGTGGCGGCGAAACCTTTGTGGGTGAATAGTTTGGTGGCCGCTTCCTTGATGCGCTGTTCCGTGCTGGGTTCCTTTGCGGGCTTTTGTTTTTTTGATGTTTTGGCTTTTGCCATGGGTCAAAGATAGATTGAGTTTTTGATTTAATCAAGTTTTTTAATCAAATGATTAAAAATGGCGAAATGAATAACCTTATGCGCGGATATTCAGGTATGGGTATTAAAGGAGGGAACGAAGGTTGATCATGGGCGGGGCGTGGGGGGCGGGGGGTACGGGGTGATCGGTGAAAAGGCTTTGACGGGCGGGGGCGAAAAGGCGGTGGAATGCTGGGGCTCGAAGGAGGTTAGGGGGTCGTCGGGTTGATTGAAGTCGTCGCGGTAGGTGATCTTTCCGTTGGTGAGGTAGACATAGTCAACGGAGCCGGTCCCCTGGAAGCGGAAATCGAAGCCGATGATCTTGGAGTGGCGGATATGCCGGGGGACGGTATAAGCGAGCTGGTTGTCGACGAAAATTCTGGCGTGGCCGCTGTCGGACTCGATGCGCAGCTTGACGAACTGGTTGAAGTTGACTCCAAAATTGGAAAGGTCTTCTCTTTTTCCGGAAGTATAGAAATAGGTGAAGTAGAGGTCCATATTGGAGACGCAGCCTTTTGCGCAGAGGGGGACCCAAATGGCTGTGCCTTCGCAGAGGAGGTAGATGCGGGTCATCTGGCAGGCCGCGGAGCCTTCGGAATAGTCATTTCTGACTGCCGTCTCGAACGTAAAATGATCGGAGTAGATCTCGCCGAAATCGCGGACGTTGGTGAACATGACGGTGGGCGGTGAAGGCTGCATGGGGATATTCTTTTCGCGGATCTGGTCGAGGGACAGGCTGATCTTGCCATCGTGAATGGCCTCTTCCTTTTTAAAATAGACGGGTACGGGGTCTTGTTCGATCAGCGGGAGCCAGCCGTTGGATTGGATGAGCAGGTTATGGGCCCGGACGACACGGTCGTGGACCTGGAGGGTGGCGTGGTAGTAGTCGGGGTAATAGTAGATGGAGGTATATTGATGACCGGCCTTTGGCACTTTTACCCGGCGGGTGCTGTCCCAGGATTGCTGGATGATGACGGAGTCGTCCGGGCTGCGGCCGGCATCGTAGTCGAAGATGACCGAGTTGGGGAGACCGGCGGTAACGACTTTTTTGGAGCTGAAGGCGTAGTCCTGGGATTGTGGGGGAGGTTGCTGGCCGTGGAGGAAGAAGAGGAGGGCGAGGATAAGGATGAGGATGGGTGCGCCCAGCCAGATGCGCCGGAACTGACCTTGGCGGGATCGGGCCGGTTGTGCGGGGTGGCTTTGCGGGTCGGGGGCTTGATCGGGGTGAACGCCGGGGTCGGATTTGTCGTTGGGACTGTTGAGGGCGGCTTCGGGGGGGTATTGGGTGCTGTCGGTTGAAAGTCCTTGACCTTGGGAAGGATTTTGGGTAAATTCGGGATGAGGTTGAGCGACATGAGGTTGGGCGGGAGGATGTTGAGCGGGCGGATGTTTGGCGGCCAGATCCCTCCAGTTGTCATAGCCGAGGAATTGGGCGAGGGTGTTGAGGGTATGGGTATTGGGCAGGCTTTCGTACCTGACTTTTCCCCAAACCCGTTTGAGGGTGACATGGCTAATCGTTATTCCGGTCTCGTCGCGGATCAATTCGCTGAGCTGAAGGAAGTCCTGGTTGGTCCAGGTATCGCTGTTGCCCCAGCCGGTCTTCTCTTCGAACATCTTCTTAACCTGCCGGATCAGGCTTTCGTCAGTCTGCATGGCTAATTGAATGAAGGTTTGCAAAAATAATAGGATTCGTCTGCCTACCCGGTCGTGTACCAACTTGTACCAACGTGTACAAGGGTTGGGTTGCGGGATCCGCGCCTTTCGCTCAATTTTATAACAATTTAGTCTAATCTGATCAACTCTATGCGTGTTTTAATTAGCGGGATAGTGTTCCTTCTGCTTTGGAATATTGGTCCGGCCGTTGCCCAGGATAGGTTTGCCGGCATCGAAAACGAATATGTTGACAAGGACCTGAAACTGCCGGCAGGCCGGCTCCTGGGGACTATACGGTTCCGCGAGCTTTACGGCGGTATTGTAATCGGAAGGGTTTTACTTGGAGATTTTCCGGATTCGCTGAGTTTTATTTTCGATACCGGGTGTGGGGGGATTTCCCTCGATTCGCTGACGGCGAAGCAGTTAAAGCTGGTGCCGCATCCGAGTGATTCATATATCCGGGGGATCGCGGGGATGCGACAGGAGGAATTGTTGGACGGAATGCGGTTGCGTTTTGGTGACGTTTCGCTGGACAGCGTGACGATGGAGGTCAACAACTATGATATTCTGACCAGCGTATATGGGGAGAAGATCGACGGGATTCTGGGCTATACCTTCTTTTCGCGTTACCTGGTGCGTGTCGACTATGATAGCAGCAAGATCGATATCTATTCGAAGGGGCCGGTGAGCTATCCGAAAGGGGGTTACCTGTTGCGTCCGCAGTTGGTAGGCTTACCGATGACGGAGGGGCGGCTCGGTGACGCGCGGGATATCAGCTCGAGGTTTTATTTCGATACAGGGGCGGGATTGTGTCTGCTTTTCTCTTCGGAATTCACTGCCGACAGCGCGGTATTCGGTCCCAAGAAGAAGCGGCCGGTCCGCGCCGAGGGGGCGGGGCTGGGCGGGAAGAAGGAGATGCAATTGACGACGCTGAAGAATTTTTCGATCGGGCCGTACCGGTTCCGGCATATCCCGACGTACGTTTTTGACGATTCCTATGACGTCACCAATTATCCGCAGCTTGGCGGATTGATCGGGAATGATCTGTTGCGGCGTTTCAACCTGATATTGAATTACGACAAATCGGAGATCTACCTGATGCCGAACGGATCGTTTGACCAGCCGTTCGATTACAGCTACAGCGGGTTGACGATCGGGCTTGTGGGGGGAAAGGTGGAGGTGACGGATGTGGCAATGGATTCGCCGGCGGAGAAGGCGGGCTTCCGGGAGGGGGATCTGGTGTTGATGGTGAATGGGGATGGGCGCCAGAATGTTCAGGTGTATCAGGGACTTTTGCGGACGATTGGGCCGCGGGTGCAGGTGGTGGTTCGGCGGGGCGAGGGGGGACAGTTGGCTTTGTTGTCGCTTAAGGTGAAGAGTATATTATAATTTACTGCGCTGGGGGTGGGCGGGCGGGGCGGAGGGGCCTGCCCGCGCGCTAACTTGCCAGGAGGGTGCCGATGCGTTTGTAGAGCTCGGTGAATTCAAAGGGTTTGGTCATGTATTCGTTCATCCCGGATTCTATACATTGGCGTTGTTCACCTTTCATGGCGGTGGCGGTCATGGCGATAATCGGGGTTTGCAATTTGAGGTCATTCCGAATATAGCGGGTAGTTTCATAGCCGTCCATTTCCGGCATTTGAATATCCATGATGATCAGGTCGAACACCTGGTCCTGTTTAAGGTGCCGGATGGCGTCGGCACCATTGCTGAATAATTCCACTGTTGCGCCTGCTTTCCTGAGCACATAGTCTATCAATTTTTGGTTGATCTCGTTGTCTTCGGCTACGAGGAACCGTCGGCCCGCCAGGAGCTTGCTGTAGTCCTGCGTGGTTTCGGCGGTACTTCGGTCCGTGGCGGCGGTCTCGCTGATGCCAAAAGGCAGGTAGAACTGGAAGCTCGCGCCTTTGCCGATGGCGCTGCTGACGCTGATGTCACCCCCCTGGAGGTGGAGGAGTTGCTTGCAAATGGTTAGGCCCAGACCCGTTCCGCCGTATAGCCGGGATGTGTCACGGCTGCCCTGTGAGAAGCTGTCAAAAATATGCGCGAGGCTGGTCTCCGGGATGCCGATTCCGGTATCCTTGACGGTGAAAGTGAGGATCACTCCACCGGCGGTTTCTTCCCGGAGGGTGACATCTACCTGGATATTGCCCTGATCGGTGAATTTGATGGCATTGCCGAGGAGGTTGATCAATACCTGGTTCAGGCGATGGGGGTCGCCGACCAGCCATTGGGGAATGGCGGGGTCTACGCTGGTGAAGAGCTCGAGGCGCTTCTTCTTCAGCCGATGCTCGAAGATGGCACCAGCGTTGTTGAGGACATCGGAGACGCTGAACGCAATTCGTTCGATATTTAGCTTGCCGGCCTTGATCTTGGAAAAGTCGAGGATATCGCCGACGATCACCAGAAGGTTGTTGACGGAGCGTTTGATGACCTCTGCAAGCTCATGTTGTTTGGTGCTGAGCGGAGTACTGAGGAGGAGGTCGGTCATTCCCTTGATGCCATTCATGGGGGTGCGAATTTCATGGCTCATGTTGGCGAGGAATTGTTCCTGCATCTGTTTGGCCTCCTGGGCTTCGCGGATGGCGATCTCCAGCTGCTCCTGGACTTTTTTCCGGCGGCTGATATCGCTGTTGATCTTTATGAGGATGAAGACAAAGAAAAGGGAGCCGATGATCCTGCCTGCGAGCGCGAGCCACGCTATTCGGTGATTGCTGGCTTCGTTGACCTGCAGGCTTTTGAATAGAATCGTCCTTTCGGCGGCAGTCATGCTGACGAGGAGATTGGGGAGCGTACTGTCGGCGGCGGGGGTGGTGGGATACGTCCGGGCGAGTGTGGAAGCGGGGACGGCGGCGGGGGTGGTGGCAAGGCTATCTTCGGATCGGATCTTGCCCGCGATCAGGCTGGCGAGCCGGTCGATATTACCGTTCTGATCGTACTCCGCCCCGATGGTCAGGAGACGAAGCGTGTCGAGGGATTGTTGCAATTGGCGGTGAAAGGTCCGGACCTGGCGGGCGGCAGATGAGTCACCGGTTTTCAGGTAGCGATAGGAGGCAGCGTCCGATTCGGTCGTCAGGAGATCCATACCCTGAAGGGTGCTGATGACCTCATAGGTGCGACTGATCTGCGTACTCGTATTGCCGAGATTCCTATTCAAGGCGTAGATGAGAAAGCCGACGATAAAGAAGGTGACGATCAGGAATACCAATAGCCAGGCGATCTTACGGTGAATTACGATTCTGGATTTGGAAATCAATCGCATAGGTTGTTCCTTCGGGTAGCCCCTATAACGTAAAAATGGCAGTTTATTATGTGTATCTCTTTATCTTTATCAAATGAAAACGCAATGGAGTATCCTTATGGCGGCGTTGTTCGCGGCGGTTTCGGCCAACGCCCAGGTCATTTTTCCCAAGATCGATACCACGGTAAAGGTTGGCAAGGTAGGATATGTCGTGGTATGCAGGAATAAGAAAGTCGATGAGAACGACCTGAGTATCCGGCCGGTGGGGTTTAGCAGCGAGGCGAAGCCGATGGAATTCATGATACGGGGTCGGGTGGCGAAGGCGCAGATCGATGATCTGAACAGCGATGGTTATCCGGACCTGGTGCTGTATGTTTATACGGATTCGTCGGCCGTCTTCGGGACAGTGTATGCGTTTATGTCCAAGGCAAATAAATCGGTGGTCGGATGTTTCCTGCCCGATCCCATGATGGACGGGAAGATCAACGCAGGTTACAAGGGGCACGATACCTTTTCGCTGATGGAAGGATATCTGCTGGAAAAGTTCCCTATCTATAAAGCCGGTGATGATAAAGATAATCCGTCAGGTGGCACGCGCGTAATCCTTTATCAGCTTGTTCCCGATGAGGGGGAGCGGTTCAAATTCCAGAAGGTGCGGACTTACGATACACATTGATGGGGTGGGCGTGCGCGAGGGACAACAGGTCGGTCTTGCCGGCGGTCTCCTGCAGCGCGGTAAAGAGCCGGTCGAGATCATCCGGGCTGTTGAAGGCGTTGATCGAATAACGCAGCAGGGGGCGGTTGTCGTGGAGGTTGATGGCGATCTCGACGCGGTGCGTTTGGAACAGGTGGCGTTTTAACTGATCAGGGTCCGGGGTTTGGACCGGGATCGCGAACATCTGGCCGAGGAAGTCCTCGCTGATGGGGCAGATCGGTTCGGCGCCGAGGAGGTCACAGAAGCGGAGGGCGTTGTCGCGGACAAGACGGCGGCAGGTGGCGGCCACATCGGGCCACTGGTGTTCCCGCATAAATTCAATGGAACGCGGGATCGTGAGGAAGGCGGAAAAATCGCGGGTCCCCTGTCGCTGATGATAATCCAAAAATTTAGAATGCGACGGGTCGTCGCTGTCAAAGCCCCAACTGATGATCAAGGGGTCGAACCGTGATTGCAGTTCCCTTCCGACATAGAGGAAGCTGGAGCCTTTGGGGGTCATCATCCATTTGTGGCAGGCGCCGGTATAGATATCGGCGGGCAGGTCGCGGAGGTCGAGCGGAAGATGGCCCGGCGTGTGGGCGCCGTCTACGATGGTGATCAGCCCGCGCTGCCGGGCGGCCGCGCAAATTTCCTGTACGGGCAGAATGAGGGCGGTGGTGCTGGTGATATGACTGAGGAATACGGCTTTTGTCCGGGGTGTGATTCCTGCGAGGAAGTCGGTGATCAGGTCTTCTTTGGAGATGATGGGCAGGCGAATCGGCCGGCGGACAAACGTGGCTCCTTTCTTTTCACAATAATATTTCCAGGTCCGGTCGCAGGCACCGTATTCAAGGTTGGTGCTGAGGATTTCGTCGCCTGGGTTTAGCGGAAAACTTTTTGCAACTATGTTCATTCCATAGGATGGGTTCGTGGTATAGACCACGTCATCTGCGTTGCAGTGGATGTAGGCAGCCAGCGCCTGTCGGGATCGTTCCAGATAGCGGGGCCCGGTCACGTTCATAAACTGAGCCGGTTCGAGTTCCAGCTCGCGCTGCCAGCGCTGATAGTCTTCGAAGATGGGGCGGGGACATGCGCCGAATGCGCCGAAGTTAAGATAGGTAATATTGGGATCGAGGAGGAAAGGTGAAGGTGAGATGGGAAGATGCATGGCACAAAAATACTGAAAATCGGTCGCTGGTTGTTCGGAAAATTAGGGTTACCTTTTTGGCACAAACTATTTTATGCCAAAGCCTATACAATTACTTCTAACGGTTGTTGGGATGCTGGTTTTTCCCCTGATTGCGGGCGCTATCGATACGCATGATACGCGGATGTTGTCCCAGCCGGCGATCAGCGCCGATCATATTGCCTTTGTCTATGCGGAGGATCTTTGGGTAGCGAATCCGGATGGGTCTAATCCGCGGCGGCTGACGGTGAGCGAGGGGATCGAGTCAAACCCTGTCTTTTCGCCGGATGGGAAATGGATCGCTTTCAGCGCGCAGTATGACGGGAACACGGACGTCTATATTATCCCGGTAGAGGGTGGCATTCCCAAGCGGTTGACCTGGCATCCGGCGGCTGACGGTGTTCGGGGTTTCACGCCCGACGGGAAGTCGGTGCTGTTTATTTCGCAGCGGAATTGCTTTTCGAACCGATACTTTAAATTGTATACGGTCCCGGTGACAGGGGGGCCGGCGAAGGAACTGGAGATCCCGAATGCCTTTTTCGCATCGTATTCGCCGGATGGCAGCCGGATGGCCTATACGCCAATCCCTGATGCATTCCGGCAGTGGAAGCACTACCGGGGAGGATCGATCGCGAAGATCTGGCTGTTCTCGTTCAAGGACATGTCGGCGGAAGCGATCCCGCAGCCTGCGACGGGTTGCAATGATACCGGGCCTGTCTGGGTGGGGAATACGGTTTATTTCCGTAGCGACCGGGATGGGGAGTTTAATTTGTACGCTTATGATATCGGATCGAAGCAGGTGAAGGCGCTGACGCATTTTACGGATTTCCCGGTCCTGAATATGTCGGGACGGGATGGGAAGCTGATATTTGAACAAAGCGGCTATCTCCATGTGTATGATCTGGGGGCGGCGGCGGAGAAGAAACTGACGATCGGGATCGCGGCTGATTTGCTGGAGCTGCGGCCGCGTTTTGTGTCGGGGTCCCAGTATATTGAGCGTGGAGATATTTCGCCAACGGGCGCCCGGGTGGTGTTTGACTACCGCGGCGATATTATTTCGGCGCCGGCGGAGAAGGGGGACTACCGGAACCTGACGAATACCATCGGAGCACATGAGGGTTGGTCAGCGTGGTCGCCCGACGGTAAATCCATCGCGTATATTTCGGATGCTTCGGGGGAGAATGCGCTTTGTATCCAGCCGGAGGATGGGAAAGGGACGGTGCGCGTCATCAAGTTGACCGGGGCGGGCTTCTATGCCAATCTGAAGTGGTCGCCGGACAGCAAGAAAATTGCCTTCACCGACAATTCAAGAGCTTTGTTTATCCTGGATGTTCCGAGCGGGGATATCAAAAAGATCGACGCCGATGAAGTATATATTCCCGGCGCGTTCCGGGACATCGCCAGTGATTGGTCTTCGGACTCGAAGTGGCTGGCTTATACAAAGGTAATGGGCACCCAATTCAAGCGGATCTTTCTGTACTCGGCCGTCGAACAAAAATCCTATCCATTGACCGACGGTCTAAGTGAAGTTGATGAACCGAAGTTCGATCCGCAGGGGAAGTATTTGTATTTCTTTGCTTCGACGGATGCAGGTCCGGTGCTGAACTGGTTTGACCAATCGAGCATCGATATGCGACAAACGGAATCTGTTTACCTGGTGACGCTGCAGAAGGAGACGATCTCGCCGTTTGCCAAAGAGAATGACGAAGAAAAAGCGGCGGGTGATACAGGAAAGGTTGCGATGGATAAAAAACCTCAAGTATTTAATATCGATTGGGAGGGGATACAGAACCGGGTCATCGACCTTCCCATCAGAGCGGGGGAATTTATGGACCTGACCGTCGGGAAGGATGATGCCTTATATTACATTGACTATACGGCAGGCAACGGCGGCGCTCTTCATAAATACGACTTGAAGAAGCGCAAGGACCAGGAGATAACCGATCTCGACTGGTATCTGCTGTCCGCGGACAAAAAGAAAATGGCGTATTTAAAAGGCGGCGGCTGGTGGGTAGTCGACGCGGGCGGAAAGCCGGAGCCGGGGAAGGGGCCGGTTCCGATAGGGGATATCCAGGTAAAGGTAGATCCGGCAGCCGAATGGGCCGATATTTTCGATGAAGCGTGGCGGGTAAGCCGGGATTACTTCTATGACCCGAATATGCATGGTGTCGACTGGCTGGCTGTCAAAAAGAAATATGCGGCTTTTCTCCCCGACGTATCATGCCGGGACGATCTGAACCAGTTGCTCCAATGGATGGGAAGCGAATTGGCTATCGGGCACAATTTCATCCTGAGCGGCGGTGATCATCCATTCACGGCGAAAACCGTCAATGGCGGCTTGTTGGGGGCGGATTACGAGGCGGTGAGCGGGCGTTACCGGATCAAAAAGATCTATGGCGGTCTGAACTGGAACCCGAATCTGCGGTCGCCGCTGACCGAGCCGGGTGTCAATGCCAAAGTGGGGGAATATATTCTTGCGGTGAACGGCCAGGAAGTCAAAGCGGACAACGACATCTACCAGTTCTTCGAGAACACGGCCGGCAAGATCGTGGAGCTGACGATCGGTCCCAACCCCGACATGACCGGATCGAGAGTGGCAAAAGTAGTACCGGTGGGTAACGAATATGCGCTTCGCAACCGGGATTGGGTGGAAGGCAATCTCAAGAAGGTGACCGAAGCGACGGGAGGCAAGGTGGCTTATGTATATGTCCCCAATACCGCGGGGGCAGGACATGACTATTTCAAACGTTATTTCTTTCCGCAGGTCGATCGACAGGCGATTATCGTCGATGAGCGGTTTAACGGCGGCGGGAGCCTCGCTGATTATTATATCGAATTGCTGACGCGGCCGCATCAGGCCAACTGGCATACGCGGTATGGCCGGGACTTTAAATCGCCGCTGGCTTCTATTGAAGGGCCAAAGGTCATGCTGATCGATGAGACGGCCGGCTCCGGCGGAGACATGCTGCCCTGGATGTTCCACAAGTTCGGCGTGGGTACCCTGATCGGGAAGCGAACCTGGGGCGGGCTGGTCGGGATTCTCGGTTATCCGGTATTGTTAGATGGCGGGCTGGTGACGGCGCCCAATGTCGGTATCTGGACGAAGGACGGGTTTGTGGTGGAGAATGTAGGGGTGTCGCCGGATATCGAGGTGGAGCAGAATCCGGCCGATGTGATCAAGGGGCATGATCCGCAGTTGGAGAAGGCGATCCAGGTGGCGATGCAGCAACTGGCGGAGCATCCGGTGACGGAGCCGGTACGGCCGCCGTTCCCGGTGGTGGGGAAGAATTGAGGAGGAGACCAGGTCAGGCAAAAATTAAAATCAAATTTTGAATATGTCAAATCGTACGGTCCTTATTACGGGCGCCAGTGGGGGGCTCGGCAGTTACATTGTGCCTTATTTTCTCGCCAAAGGATTCCGGGTTATCGCGGTAGTCTCGGAAGAAAACGCAAAAAACAAACCAAAGAGTGATCCATTACTCGATGTGCAGGTGGTGGACCTGACCGATGAAAGGGCTGTCGGGACGCTGATCTCCTGGCTGATCGAGACTTACGGGGGGATTGACGTGGCGTTGCTGCTGGCGGGAGGCTATGTCGCGGGCGGGGTGGCAGATGCGACGGGGAATGAGGTGAAGACGATGTTTGCGATCAATTTCGAGACCGCCTATTATACTGCGCGGCCGGTATACAACCACATGCTCGCACGGGGGAAGGGGCGGATCGTGCTGATGGGTGCGCGACCCGCGCTTGAATCTGCAGCGGGCAAGACTTCCGTAGCCTATGCGCTGAGCAAGTCGTTGTTGTTCCAGCTGGCCGAGATCCTGAATGCGGACGCCAGGGGAAAGGATGTGGTGACCCATATGGTCGTCCCTTCGACGATCGACACGCCGAATAACCGGAAGTGGATACCCAATGCCGATTTCGATAGCTGGATCAAGCCGGAGCAGCTGGCGGAGATCTTCGACTTCATTTGTTCGGACGGTGGCGCGCCGATGCGGTACCCGGTATGGAAGGTTTACAATAATTCCTAGTTATGGAGAATATCCGAATCGCTACGGCGCAGTTCGAGCATGCGAGTGGGGATAAGGCGCGGAACCTGGAGGTCATCCGGCGGCTAACGGCCAGGGCTGCGGCAGCGGGCGCGCAGGCGGTTGCCTTTCATGAGTGCAGCATAACGGGCTATTCGTTTGCGCGGCGCCTTTCGAAGGAAGAGCTGCTGGTGGTGGCAGAGCAGATCCCGGAGGGGCCGAGTATCCGGGCGTTGACGGAGTTGGCCAGGCAATATGATATCACTGTTTTGGCGGGGCTTTTCGAGAAAGATAAGAAGGATCAACTCTATAAGGCTTATGTAGCGGTGGATAAGGGGGGGCTGCTTGCCAAGTTCCGAAAGCTTCATCCGTTTATCAACCCGCATATCTTACCGGGTGAGGGGTATGTAGTTTTCGATCTGCATGGCTGGAAATGCGGGATCCTGATCTGTTACGACAACAATATTATCGAGAATGTGCGGGCCACGGCGCTGCTGGGCGCGGATGTGATCTTCATGCCGCATGTCACGATGTGTACGCCATCGACGCGGCCGGGGGCGGGCTTCGTAGATCCCGGGTTATGGAGGTCGCGGGAGACGGATCCAACGTCGCTGCGAATCGAGTTTGACGGCCTCAAAGGGCGGGAGTGGCTGATGAAGTGGCTTCCCGCGAGGGCATACGACAACGCGATCTATGCGGTCTTTTCCAACGCTGTAGGCATGGATGACGACCAGCTGAAGAATGGCTGTTCGATGATCCTGGATCCGTTCGGGGACATTGTGGCGGAGTGCCGGGAACTGGGGGAGGACCTGGTAGTGGCTACGCTGACGCCGGAGAAGCTTCGGCTGGCGGGTGGATACCGGTATCGGAATGCGCGGCGGCCGGATCTGTATCGGGACATTATCGGACAGCCGCATGTGGCGGAGCAGAAGGTGGTATGGATGAAGGCAAACAATCAATACCGGGAGTGATCCGGGAGCATGAAGGCGGGGGGCTGGTGAGAAGCGTAAGGTGATGAGAGGGGGATTAATTATTTTTGGGCGGTATGGTCAGTCTTCACGTCTTGTTCGAAACGCTTGGGATGGCGGTGGGGTTCCGGTATTTTCTCTGGCTGCGAAGCCGCCAGCCGGACAGGATCAATGATGTGAACCGGGTGTGGATCCTTATAGGCGCTGCTTTCGGCGCACTGGTCTTCTCGCGGCTGATCGGGGCGCTGGAAAATCCGGTCAACCTCTTTCATAGCAAACACCCGCTGCTTTATCTGTATGCCAATAAAACGATCGTAGGGGGGCTGTTGGGCGGGCTGCTGATGGTAGAGGTCGTGAAAAAGATCATTCATGAGCGCAGTTCGTCGGGGGATCTGTTCACCTATCCGCTGATCCTGGCGATAATGATCGGGAGGATCGGGTGTTTCACAAGCGGGGTCGCGGAGGAGACGTATGGAATACCGACGAACTGTTTCCTGGGAATGGATTTGGGGGACGGGGTGCCGCGGCATCCGGTGGCGTTGTATGAGATCGCTTTCCTGGGTCTGCTGTGGGCGGGGCTTGCGGCGATCGGGCGCCGGGTAAGGCTGATCAACGGGTATCGGTTCCAGTTGTTTATGGTCGCCTATTTTGCTTTTCGATTTTTTTTGGATTTTATCAAACCGCGCTATGTGCTTTTCGCCGGGCTGGGGACGATACAGCTTTGTTGTCTGATCGGGCTGCTGTATTATTCGCGGACGATCTACAAAATATTGTTTAACTTTTCTTCACTAACTGAACCGGCGGCGACAAGAATCGATGCCGGGGAGTACCATGGACAATAAGCGGGATTATATTTATTACGATCATACCATTAGCCTTTGTATCGTCTGCCACCGGCGGCTGAGCGCAAAGATCATTCTGGAGCAGGGGAAGGTCTATCTGACCAAGACCTGTAAGGAGCATGGGTTCCAAAAGGTGCTGATCGCCACCGATATCGAATACTATAAACAGATCCGAAACTATAACAAGGCCAGTGAATATCCGCGGAAGCCGCATACCGGGACGGAGTTTGGTTGTCCATATGATTGCGGGATCTGTCCCGATCACGAGCAGCACAGTTGTCTTACGCTTATCGAGGTGACGGACCGATGTAACCTGACCTGTCCCACCTGTTACGCGAGCTCTTCGCCTACGCATGGACGGCACCGGACGCTGGAGGAGATCGGGCGAATGCTGGATGTGATCGTTGCCAGCGAGGGGGAGCCGGATGTGGTGCAGCTGAGCGGCGGGGAGCCCACGATCCATCCCGAGTTCTTCCGGATACTGGATATCGCGAAGACCAAGCCGATCAAGCATCTGATGGTCAATACCAATGGCGTGCGGATTGCGCATGACCCGGAATTTGCGGAGCGGCTGGCAGGGTATATGCCGGATTTCGAGGTGTATTTACAATTCGACTCGTTCAAGCCGGAGGCGCTCGTGCGGCTGCGGGGCAAGGATCTGACGGAGGTTCGGCGGCTGGCGATCCAGCGGCTGAATGACCTCAATCTTTCCACTACGCTGGTCGTGACTTTGCAGCGGGGGGTCAATGATGATGAGATCGGGGGGATTATCGAGTATGCGTTGAAGCAGCCTTGTGTGCGGGGGGTGACATTTCAGCCGACGCAGATCAGTGGTCGGTTGGAGGGATATGATATGGCGGCGGAAAAGCTGACGCCGACGGAAGTACGGCAGAAGATCCTGGAGCAGACGGATATCTTCCAGGCGAATGATCTCATTCCGGTGCCTTGCAATCCGGATGCGCTGACGATGGCCTATGCGCTGAAGTTCGGGGGGCAGGTGCAGCCGTTGACGAGGCTGATCGATCCGGAGGTCCTTTTGAATTCGTCTAAAAATACGATCGTATATGAGCAGGATGCGGCGTTGCACAGCTATGTCATGAAAATGTTCAGTACGGGTAATTCACCGTTGTCGGCGACCCAGACGTTCAATCAGCTGCTGTGTTGTCTGCCGAATGTGGTCGCGGAGGGGTTGTCGTATAACAACTTATTCCGGGTCATCATTATGAATTTCATGGATGCGTATGATTTCGATGTCCGGGCGATCAAAAAATCCTGTGTGCATATTGTAGACCCGAGCGGGAAGATCATTCCGTTCGAGACGATGAACCTGTTCTACCGGGAGGAGCTGAGGTCTCACCTGGAGACTTTAAGAAAAGAGACGATATGAAAAAATTTGGAAAGGTTGTCGGGATGAATCTGGCGGTGGTGCTGTTTTATTCGGCCCTGATCCGGATTGTGGACTGGGGGGAAGGTGGGGGCGGGTTGACCGGGGTCTTGTTATTATCCGCAATTGCGGTAGGCCTTCACACGCTTGTTTGCCTGATCATTTCGCTTGGCTGCTTTGGTTCACGCGACAACGAAGGCGGCCGGGTCTGGCTTGGCACAACTGCGATTGTACTGGTGGTTGGATTCTCCGTATGTCTCGGGAATGCGAGTTTGGGTTAATTGCCGGAGCTGAGGAAGAAAGCCGATTTCCGTGGCCGGGTGCGGGTGGTCCAATCGCGCTGGAGGATTGTCTTTAATGTCTGCTGAAAACCTTTGGAAAAGTCCGATTTCAGAATAAAAAGGTCGGCGCCTGCGTAGAAGGCGGCTTCGATGTCCCGGGTGGGGCCGGCGAAGGACTGAATTATGATGGGGATATGGTTCCATTTCCGATTTGACCGGATCTCTTCGAGCCATTGGATCCCGGATTTTCCCGGCATGTTCACATCGAGGAAAATAATGTCGGGGAGGACTATGGCGGTAGTCAGGTAGATCAGTAATTCCAGGCCGTCGTCTACCCATTCCAATTCATACTCGATACCGATCCTGCGAAGGGTAAATTCAAAAAGTGGCGACTCTGCCCAGTTGTCGTCGCACACGACTATTTTAATAGGAGACTGCATAGCACCCAATAGGACTTTTAGGAACCTTCTTAGTTTAACAGTGCATAATCTATACCAAAAATTTCGAATGGGGAATAGGAGATTTGGAAATGGGGGAATAGGAGATTTACTAGAGATTTTCCATGCTGTCGCGGTAGCCTTTTCCGATGGGGATGGAGGCGCCATTGATCTCGATCATTTCGGCAGTATAAGATTCGATTCGGCGGATGGCGACGATATAGGAGCGGTGGACGCGTTTGAAGAGGTGGGCGGGCAGGAGGGCTTCGATCTCATGGGTGCCCATTTTGGAGATATATTCGCCGCGGGTGGTGATGATCTTGATGTATTCCCGCTGGCTTTCAATGTAGACGATCTCGGAAAAAAGGATTTTCACCTTTCGTTTCTGGACGGTAATAAAAATGAAGTCCCGCGGATCGGGCGGATCGGCGGGGACAGGGGTTCGGCTGCGACTACTCCGGACCCGGGTGACGGCGGTCAAAAAGCGTTCGAATTCAATCGGTTTCAGGAGATAGTCGGTCACGTTTAGGTTGAATCCCTCCACGGCGTACTGGTGGTAGGCGGTGGTGATGATGACGGCGGGGGGAGACGCGAGCGTTTTTAGGAATGCCATCCCCTTCAGGCGTGGCAGGTGGATATCCAGAAAAATCAGGTCGGTGTTGTTATGTCTGAGGTAGTCGCTGGCGAGGATGGCATCTTTAAAGGTGGCGGCCAGCTCGAGGAAGGGGATCTGGGAGATATAGTCAGTCAGTACTTTGACGGCCAGCGGCTCATCTTCGATGATGATGCAGTTGAGCTTAGACATGGCTGGCGAGGTTGATGGTTAGCCGGGCGGAAAATTCCGATGGTAATTGTTCCAGCGAAACCTTGTAGTCGGTGTACAGCAATTCCAATTGGCGGCGAAGGTTGGAAAGGCCGATATTCTCTTTGACCTGGCCGGTACCGGAATGCTCTTCGGTGGAATTTCTGACGAGAAAGGCCAGCTGCCGGTTGCTGATGGAGAGATGGATATCAACGAATGGCTGCGAACGCGTTTCGGCCGCGCCGTGCTTAAAGGCATTCTCCACGAGGGGGATCAACAGCAGCGGGGGAAGGGACTGGCGCATATCTTCAACATCATAATTGAAATTGATCCGGAGCGTGTCGTCGTAGCGAAGCCGCTCGAGGGAAATATAGTCATCGATGATCTTCAGCTCCTGTTCGACCGCGATGTAAGCACCGCCGGCTTCGTACAGCATATACCGTAAGATCTTCGACAGCCGCATGATCGACTCTGGCGCCAGATCCGACTTGTCCCGTGCGAGGGAGTAGATATTATTCAGGGTATTGAAGAGGAAATGGGGGTTGGTCTGGGACTTGAGGTAGTTGAGCTCTGCCGATTGTTTCTCGATGCGCAGCTGCTGGGCGGCCTGTCGGAGCTTGACGTTGTGATATATGACGCTGACGATCCCGGTCAGGAAGGCGGATGGGATGCTAAAGTTCGCCTCTTCGCTCAGGTCATGCTTCTTGCCTGGAGGATCGATGTAATCGGTGTTCACGTGCAGCACGTACCCCAATTGCGCCCAGTGATGAAAACCTTCGGTGTATAAATAGAGGTACAGCGATAACCATAGGATGCCGAAGTAGAACCTTTTCCATCTTAGCCGTGGAATGGTATATTCGAACAGTACGTAGTTCACGACAGTAAGCCAGATGGCCAGCCAAATACAATCCAGGAGAGCTGTGAAGAATGGCGTGTGTTCGTGGGCCTCCTTGATGGTGCACATAAAGACCATAACGAGGCCAACCCATCCATAGAGCTTAAAACGTTGTAAGTCGAGTAGGGCTTTCATTTTGATTTCCTGCTATAACGCTAATGTCTGACCTAACGGTCGAGCCGGCCTCCGGCCGGCTAACGAATATCGGCAAAACTTTCGAACATCATCGGCAGCGCGCGACTGTTGACCCGGAACCTGCATTGGTAGACGGCAAACGGACGTATGTTGATATAACTTGCGGACTATGAATTAATTAGGTAGTATTATGAAAAATTGAACTATGCACACAACCATCCAATTTGGCGAAGATGTCCCGGGTTACCCGATCCGGGTCCTGAATGAACGGGAGATCAGGGCGGCGGCGGGCATCCTTTTCCTTGGGACGTTCCTCGGACTGATGTTCATTGCCTTCAAGGGTGATTTCACCGCGATCCGGTATGTCCTCATCATTTTTCTCGCGGATTTTATCATCCGGGTTTTTATCAGTCCGCGGTTCGCGCCCACGCTCATCCTTGGCCGGCTGATTGTCGGACGTCAAACGCCCGAATATGTGGGAGCAAGGCAGAAAAAGTTTGCCTGGGTAATTGGCCTGATCCTTTCGGCGACCATGTTCATCTTTCTCGTCCTGATGAATGCTTATTGGCTGTTGACTGGCCTTGTCTGTCTGACCTGTCTGATCTTTCTGTTTTTTGAATCGGCTTTTGGAATTTGTCTCGGGTGTAAGTTCTATCCGCTCTTTTTCAAAGAGAAGGTGCAATACTGTCCGGGAGAAGTGTGTGAGCGGAAGTCGAGACAGCCGATCCAGAAGACGTCGGGATGGCAGTTGTTGGTCGTGTTGCTGTTCGCGGCGGCTGTGGTGGTGCTGGCTGTATCGGATAGGGGGTATCTTGGCCGGGCGCCGCATTATCTTTTTGAGGCCACAATTGCGAAAACAAAATGAGCAGGAGACTAGAAACGTACTTCTCCCGGTTCCGGGCGAATGTCATCGGGCAGGAGGTCTGTTATAATACGCCTTGGGGGCGGAAGCGGCTGCTGTATGCGGATTGGACGGCGAGCGGCCGGGCGTACCGCCCGATCGAGATGGAGCTGCTGGAACGGGTGCTGCCGTTTTTCGGGAATACACATTCGGAGACGTCGGTTGTGGGGACGCGGATGTCGGCGGCGTATGAAGGCGCGAAAAGGATTGTCAGGGAGCATGTGGGGGCGGGAGAGGAGGATGTTGTGCTGTTTACCGGGAGCGGGATGACGTCGGCGGTGAATAAATTGCAGCGGATGATGGGGTTGCGGGCGGAGGCGGGGCAGGACGGGTCGCGGGGTGGGGCTGATGCGGCGGAGGCGCGGGCTGTAGTATTGGTGACGCATATGGAGCATCATAGTAATCATATTAGTTGGCTCGAAACGAATGCTACGGTTGAAGTTGTCCCACCCGGTGAGGATGGGGGTGTTGATGTTGGTAATTTTCGGAAGGTGCTCGAGCGGTATGGGGCGCGGCGGGTGAAGATTGCGGCGGTGACGGCCTGTTCCAATGTAACGGGGATCGAGACGCCTTATCGGGAGATTGCGCGGGTGATGCACGAGTGTGGGGGGGTATGTCTGGTTGATTTCGCATGTTCGGCGCCGTATGTCGATATTAATATGCACGCGGGCGGGGCAGGGGGTGGGGCGGACCTGGATGCGATCTATTTCTCGGGGCATAAATTTCTTGGCGGGCCGGGGACGCCGGGGGTGTTGATTTTTAAGCGGAAGTTGTGTGTTAGTGGGGTTCCGGATCAGCCGGGAGGGGGCACGTTGTTATACAGTAATCCATGGGGGGGCCGGGAGTATGTGGACGACATCGAAGCGCGGGAAGATGGCGGCACGCCGCCGATCCTGCAGGGGATAAAGCTGGGGCTTTGTATCCGGTTGAAGGAGGAGATGGGGGTGGAGGCGATGCGGGAGCGAGAGGCGGAGATGGTCGGGCGATTGATGGGCCGGTTGACGTCGACGACGGGGGTGGAGGTACTGGCGGCGGATCAGCGGGAGCGGCTGGGGGTGATTTCATTTATCTTGGAGGGGATGCATTATAATTCTGTGGTAAAGGCATTGAATGACCGGTATGGGATACAGGCCAGGGGTGGCTGTAGCTGCGCGGGGACGTATGGACATCATTTGCTCTGTATTGACCGGGTACGGTCGGAAGCCATACGGGAGGCGTTGTTAAGAGGTGAAATGGAGAGCAAACCGGGCTGGGTGCGGTTGTCGCTGCATCCGACGATGACGGATGACGAGATCGACTATATCGCGGATGCGGTGGAGGAGGTGGCGGCGCTTGATCCGGGGGAAAGGCTCGCGGCGCTTGATCCGGGAGAAAGGCAAGCGGCGCTTGATCCGGGGGATCTGGAATGGGTGAAATCGGATGCGCCGGTTGTGCATGGGCGGCCACCGGTCACTTGTCCGGTTCCCCGGATTTGAGTAAATTGCGAGATGGTCCTCTTTCGACGGAAACGATTGCTGATTTCGGCCCTTGCGGTGCTGGGTGCAGGGCTGGTTTGCTGGCGGATCTTCACGCCGGAGCGCCGGGTGGATTTCAATACGGAAGTCAAGCCAATAATCAACGCAAAATGTATTACCTGTCATGGCGGGGTGCGGGCTAAGGGTGGATTTAGCCTGTTGTTCCGGGAGGATGCTTTTGCCAAAACGGAATCGGGGCGGCCGGCGATTGTCCCCGGGGACCCTGATCATAGCGAGATGATCCGTCGAATCAGCAGTGTTGATCCGGAAGTTCGGATGCCGTATAAACATGAACAGTTGAGCAAGGAGGAGATCGGTATCCTGCGGGAATGGGTGAAAGAGGGGGCGCCGTGGGGCGAGCATTGGGCTTACAAGCCGGTTGAGGCGCCTGCGGTGCCCGTGGTGAGCGATCCGTGGGCGCGGGGGCCTATAGATGCCTATGTGTTCGAGCGGCTGCTGAAGGAGGGGTTACGGCCTGCGGCGGAGGCGTCGAAGGCGGTGCTGTTGCGGAGGGTAAGTCTGGATCTCATCGGTCTTTATCCATCCGACGGGGTGGCAAGGGCGTATCTGGACGGCAAGGACCCACATGCGTATGAGACGCTGGTCGATACGCTGCTGGCGTCGCCGCATTTCGGCGAGAAGTGGGCGGCGATGTGGCTGGACCTTGCGCGGTATGCGGACACAAAAGGGTATGAACGGGATGACTCGCGCAATATCTGGCGGTATCGGGACTGGCTGATCCGGGCTTTCAATCAGGACATGCCGTATGACCGGTTCCTGACCGAGCAGCTTGCGGGTGACTTGCTGCCGCATCCGACCGACGACCAATATATTGCCACGGCCTTTCATCGGAACACGATGACCAATGACGAGGGTGGAACGGATAATGAAGAATTCCGCACGGCCGCGGTCCTCGATCGGGTGAATACGACGTGGGAAGCGTTGCTGGGCAGTACAATGGCGTGCACACAGTGTCATAGCCACCCGTATGATCCCTTCCGGCATGAGGATTACTATCGTTTCATGGCCTATTTCAATGACACGCGCGATGAGGATTCGCAGGCGGATTATCCGCTGCTGCGAAGCTTTTCCGATTCGGATCGGGCGAAGCTGAATGAGGTGGTGGAATGGGTGGAGCGGGAAGGGGGAGCGGGGGGAAGCGCTGAGGCGGGGGCTGGCGAAGGGGCACGGGGAAGGGTGGAGGCGGAGGCTGGCGAAGGGGCACGGGGAAGGGTGGAGGCGGGGGCTGGCGACGCGGCGGGACGGGCTGCGGAGGTGCGGAAGCTGCTGCGAACCTGGCAGCCGGCGATCAATTCGCTCACGGCAGACCGGTTTGTGAATAGCGAACTGGAGGATACGAAGTGGCTTGTGTTCCGGAATAATGCGGCGGCGCGGCTACGGGCGGTCGATCTCAAGGGAGATGACGACTGGCTGATCTTCCGGTGGAGGACGGAGGCGCCGGGAGGACAATGGGCCATACACCTGGATAGTATTCACGGGCCGGTCATTGCGGGGACGAGGGTTGATTCCACGGGCGATTGGAAGATCGCGGCGGTGCCGGTGAAAGTCGAAAAAGGTATTCACGATCTTTATATCACCTATGCCAACCCCGGGCTGCACAAGCCGGATCAAAGCGGGATAGTGTTTGACTGGTTCTGCTTTACCCGGCAGTTCCCCGGTCAGGGGCATCCCGGTTATGCTACCGCGAAGGCGGAGTTCTGGCGGTTGTTGACCGAGCGGGTGCCGACTACCCCGATTATGATGGATAATCCGCCGGATATGCATCGGTTATCGAATGTCTTCGAGCGCGGGAATTGGCTGGTCAAGGGAGCGGTTGTCACGCCTGGTGTTCCTGTGGTATTCAGCGGCTGCATGCCGGCGGGGGCTCCGGCCAACCGGCTTGGGCTTGCGATGTGGATGACGAGCAAGCAGAATCCGCTGGTATCAAGGACGATGGTCAACCGGGTCTGGGAGCAGCTATTCGGCACCGGTATCACCGAGACGGTGGAAGATCTGGGGTCGCAGGGCAGTCCGCCGACGCATCGGGCGCTGCTGGACTATCTGGCCTGGCAATATATGGTCACTGATCAATGGAGTCTGAAGCGTCTGCTGAAAGAGATCGTGATGAGCGCCACCTATCGCGAGGATTCGCGGGTGACGGAGGCTTCGCTGAAGGCTGATCCCTTCGACCGGCTTTTTTCGCGCGGACCGCGGGTAAGGCTGAGTGCGGAGGAGCTGCGGGATCAGGACCTTTGTATCTGTGGGCAGCTGTCGCCGGAGATGTATGGGCCGAGCGTGTTCCCGTACCAGCCCAAGGGGATCTGGATGTCGCCCTGGAATGGTGCGGAGTGGGTGGCCAGCAAGGATGGCGAGCAATACCGGCGGGCGATTTATACGTATTGGAAGCGGACGGCGTCGTATCCTTCGATGATCTCGTTCGATGCGACGTCGAGGGAGGTTTGTACGGCGCGGCGGATCCTGACCAACACGCCGCTGCAGGCGTTGGTAACGTTGAATGATACGGTATATTTGGATATGGCCAGGCGGCTGGCGCACCGGCTGGATAGTCTGGAGCCGGGCGGGCCGGAACGGAAGATTGCGTCGGGGTACCGGCTGATGGTCTTCAGGGAGATTGCGCCGGAGAAGCTTGCGATTTTGATGGGGTTATATAAGGAGTCGCTGGATCGGTTCACGGCTACGCCGGCGGATGCGGGGAAGATGTTGGGGGGGACTGCGGGGGGTGAGGACGGGAAGGAGGCGGCGATGGTGGTTGTTTGCAATGCCTTGTTGAACCTGGATGAGGTGATCACAAAAAATTAATTATGAGTCGAGTTAATTTTACGGAGGCGGAGCGGTTGGCGCGGCTTCACTTCTATACCCGGCGGCACTTTCTGAAGGAGAGTGCGATGGGGTTGGGGGGGCTTGCGTTGGGAGCGCTGCTGGGATGTCATGGGAGTCGGGATTCGACGAAGATTGTGTTCGATCCGACGCATCCGCTGGAGCCGAAGCTGCCGCCTTTTGCGGGACGGCCCAAGAGCGTGATCTATCTGCATATGGCGGGGGCGCCTTCGCAGCTGGAGCTGTTCGATTACAAGCCGGAGCTGATGAAGATGGATGGGCAGGATTGTCCGCCTTCGCTCCTGGCGGGGAAACGGTTTGCATTTATCAGAGGGGTGCCGAAGATGTTGGGGCCGCAGGCACGTTTTGGGCAATGGGGCGAGAGCCGGGCGTGGGTAAGCGAAAACCTGCCGCATTTCCAGACGGTGGTGGATGAGGTGAGTTTTCTCAAGGCCGTGACGACCGATCAGTTCAACCATGCCCCGGCGCAGCTGCTGGTGCATACGGGTTTTCCGCGGTTGGGGCGTCCAAGTCTCGGGAGCTGGGTCACATATGGGCTGGGGACGGAAAACCAGGACCTGCCTGGTTTCGTTGTGCTGACGAGTGGCGGCAAGTTCCCGGATGCGGGGAAGAGCGTGTGGGGGAGCGGATTCCTGCCAAGCGTCTATCAGGGGGTCCAGTGCCGCAGCGAGGGTGATCCGGTACTCTTCCTTGATGATCCGGCGGGGATGGACCGCGGGCTGCGGAAGGCGTCCATCGATGCGATCAACGCGGTCAACCAGCAGGAGTTTGAAGAATATCATGATCCGGAGATCCTGAGCCGGATCTCGCAGTATGAGATGGCCTACCGGATGCAAATATCGGTGCCGGAGGTAATGAGCATCGCCGGCGAACCGGCGTATATCCATGAACTTTATGGGACCAAGCCGGGGCAGGCGAGCCTGGCGAACAATATTTTGCTGGCCCGCAAGCTGGTGGAGAAGGGGGTACGTTTTGTACAGATCTTCGACTGGGGCTGGGACAGTCATGGGACCGATGCCAGCCTGGCGATCGACGTAGGGTTTATCAACAAATGCCGGCAGGTGGACAGGGCGATGACGGCGCTGCTCCTGGACCTGAAGCAGCGGGGGCTGCTGGATGAGACCCTGGTCGTCTGGGGTGGCGAGTTCGGGCGGACGCCGATGATGGAAAACCGCGAAGGCAAGCCCAATCCCTTCAAGGGCCGGGATCATCATACGGATGCGTTCACGATTTGGATGGCGGGCGGCGGGATCAAGAAGGGATATGTCCACGGGGAGACGGATGAGATCGGCTATAGCACGTTGTCGGGGAAGGTCGATACGTTCGACGTGCAGGCGACGATCCTGAACCAGCTGGGGTTTGACCATGCCCGCTTTACCTATGATTTCCAGGGCCGGCCTTACCGGCTGACGGATGTGAAAGGAAATGTCATCAAAGAGATAATCACATGATCAATCGGAAACAATTTATTGCCCAAACGACCCTGGCTGCGACCGGTGTCCTGCTGGACGCCTACGCGCAGCCGCTCATGGCGACGGTGCGGGAAGGATTTCAGCTGAAGGTACTCGCTACGGACTGGGGTTTCCCCGGGACGTTGGATGAATACGGGGGAAAAGTTAGAGCGGCGGGGTATGATGGCATCGAGATCTGGTGGTCGCTTGATCCGGCGCGGCAGGAGGAGGTCTTCGGGATGCTGAAGAAGTATGGATTGGAAGTTGGGTTCCTGTGTGGAGGGTCGGAGAGTGATGCGAAAGAACATCTGGGGCATTTTAAAAGTATGGTAGAGGGAGCAGCACGTAATAAGACTCAGCGACCCTTGTACATCAATTGTCACTCGGGCCGGGACTTTTTTTCATTTGAAGAGAACAAAGCGTTTATCGATCTGACGATGGCGCTGGCCAAAGAAACCGGGATCAAGATCCTGCATGAGACACATCGGTCGCGGATGTTGTTTGCGGCGCCGGTTGCGCGGCATTTTATGGAAGCGGTGCCCGAGCTTCGGATAACCTTCGACGTTTCGCACTGGTGCAACGTGAGCGAGAGCCTGCTGGCGGATCAGCCGCAGACGATGGCGCTGGCGTTGGCGCGGGCGGAGCATATCCATGCGCGGATCGGCCATCCGGAGGGGCCGCAGGTGAGTGATCCGCGGGCGCCGGAGTGGGAGAGCGCCCTTGAGGCGCATATGGGCTGGTGGGATACGATCTTGCGGCGGAAGAAGCAGGCTGGCGAGGTGATGACGATCCTGACCGAGTTCGGTCCTCCGGACTACATGCCTACGACGCCCTACGATCACAAACCGGTATCAGATCAGTGGGCGATCAATGAATATATGCTGCGAACATTGAGGAAAAGATATTCCTGATGGGAGCGGCGCTTACGTTTATCGGGCGGCTGCATCCGCTGCTGGTACATCTTCCGATTGGAATTCTTCTGCTGGCGATCCTGCTGGAGGCGCTGAGTATGCGGCGGGACTATGCCGGGCTGAAACCGGCGGCGGATCTGAGTTTGCTGATCGGCTGGTGCAGTGCGGTGTTGTCGTGCTGCACGGGGTGGTTGCTGTCGCGGACGGGAGATTACGATCCGGGGCTGGTGGTGGTTCACCAATGGCTGGCGATCTCGCTGACGGTGGTGACGGCGGGGTTGTATTTTGCTTTACGAGGGCGGGCAGTGGGGCAATGGGAGGCTTTGGTGATGGGGGTTGTCGTTGTGCTGCTGGTCCTGACCGGGCATTGGGGTGGGTCGCTTACGCATGGGCCGGGGTATCTGACGGCGGGACTAACGTCGGAGAAAGCGCAGCCGACGTTGCGGCCGGTTGCGGACATCCGGTCGGCGATCGTTTACCCCTCAATGGTAGAGCCGGTGCTTCATGATAATTGCTATGGGTGTCATTCAGCGGCGCGGGTGAAAGGCGGGTTACGGCTGGATGGGCCGGACCGGATCCTGCGTGGCGGGAAGGACGGCCCGGTGATCGTGGCAGGTCAGTCGGCGGCGAGTCTTTTGGTGAAGCGGATTGCGTTGCCACTGGATGACGAGCATCATATGGCGCCGAAGGAGAAGGGGCAGCTGACGCCGGTGGAGATCCGGCTGCTGCGGTGGTGGATCGACAATGGTGCTTCTTTTGATAAATCGGTTGGGGGGTTGCCGGCAGATACGGGGATGGCGGCGGTTTGGCAGGCGTTCCATATGGGGACGGCGGGGCCGGTGGCTGGCGTGGCGGTGTTGAATGTGGCGGACAGCGATCTGCCGATGGGGCCGGCGCCGCAGGCGCCGGCCGTGGCGGTGCAGCGGCTGCGTGCGGCCGGGGCGTTGGTGTTGCCGATCGCGCAGGGGAGTAATTACCTGGAGGTGGATTGTTTCTCGGATACATTGGGGCAGGAGGCGTTGAAGGCGATCCCGATGCTGAAGGATCAGCTGGTCTCGCTGAAGTGCAGTTGGGTTCGCGACGGCGATGAGCTGGTCGCGGCGGCGGCGGCTTGTCCGCGGCTGGTGCGGCTATGGCTCGATCATACCGCGATCACGGGGACGAATCTGGGGGCGCTGCGGGCGCTGGTGAACCTGAAATATCTGAACCTGACGGGTACGGCGGTGGGGGCGGGGGATGTGGGACGCTTGAAAGGCTTGCCGAAGTTGGCGGAATTGTATTTATATCAAACTAAGGTCGGGCGAGGGGATTGGAGCGGGTTGAGACGCGATTTTCTGCGGGTGGTGCTGGACTCGGGCGGGTACGAGATACCTGTTTTGGCTACAGATACGGCGATCGTTCGACCGAAATCAGTAAATTAGGCCATGAGAAAACTATTTGCAACCTCCGTTTTGCTGGCGCTTGCGTGTGCGGGCGCTTATGCACAGGGTCGCCGGGAAGCGGGACCCGACCAGGCGCCAAAGGACCCGGTCGTCGAAGCCATTATTAAAGAAGAGCATGACAACTCCATGCTAAAGCTGCTGGCGCATGAGTTGTTTGACAGCATCGGTCCGAGGCTGGTGGGGACGCCGCAGATGGAGCAGGCAAGGGATTGGGCACTGGCGAAATACAAGGGGTGGAGTATTCATGCGGAGGCGCAGAACTGGGGTATCTGGCGGGGATGGGAGCGGGGTATCTCGCATATCGACATGGTCACGCCGCGGGTGCGGACGTTAGAGGCGACACAACTGGCCTGGTGTCCGGGTATGGGGAATAAGGCGGTGACGGCGGGGTTGGTGATCTTACCGGACCTGGCTGACTCTGCGGCATATGCGGCCTGGATGCCGTCGACGAAGGGGAAGTTTGTCATGGTGTCGGTGCTGCAGCCGACGGGGCGGCCGGATGAGCACTGGGAACTTTTCGGGACGGCGGCGTCGTTCCAGAAGATCAAGGACGAGCGAAAGGAAATGACAGATAATTGGAATAACCGGATCAAAAAGACGGGGTTCACGGCGCGCACGCTGCCCGTTGAGCTTGAAAAGGCCGGGGCTGCCGGGATTGTCGGGAGCTATTGGTCTGCGGGTTACGGGGTGGATAAGATCTTCGGCGCTTATACGAAAAAGATCCCGACCATCGACGTGATGCAGGAAGATTACGGGATGTTGTACCGACTGGTTGAGTCGGGGGCCGATCCAAAGATCAGTGTGCACGTCGAATCCAAGGAACGGGGACCGGTACCGACCTTCAATGTGGTCGCGGGGATAAAGGGTAGTGAAAAACCAGATGAATATGTCATGCTCTCGTGCCATTTCGACTCCTGGGATGGGGGCACGGGGGCGACCGACAACGGTACGGGTACGTTGATGATGATGGAGGCGATGCGGATCCTCCAAAAGGTCTATCCGAATCCCAAGCGGACGATACTGGTGGGCCATTGGGGGAGTGAGGAAGAGGGATTGAATGGATCGAGGGCGTTTGTGGAGGATCATCCGGATACGGTGAGCAAACTGCAGGCGTTGTTTAACCAGGACAACGGGACGGGCCGGGTGGAGAATATGTCGGGAGCGGGATATTTGAATGCGTATGAATACCTCACCCGCTGGTTGAGCAAGGCGCCGTCCTATATCCGGGATTCGATCAAGACGACTTTTCCCGGCTCGCCTGGCGGCGGCGGTTCCGATTTTGCGTCGTTCGATGCGGTAGGGGCGCCGGGTT
>Ga0210383_10000187_pt1 | contig 62012 bp, 44 predicted proteins | sample IncBWC14OmetaG_FD_160072 | JGI IMG/M metagenome (GOLD analysis project Ga0210383, IMG submission 160072) | Forest soil microbial communities from Barre Woods Harvard Forest LTER site, Petersham, Massachusetts, United States - Inc-BW-C-14-O ...
ATCGAGAGCGAAAAATAGAAAAACGAACGGCGCTCAAGCAGCAAACTCCATTCTATATTCTCATCCCAGTTTGGAAAGAAGCGGTCCAGGAGCGCTCGAACGCGGAATCCTTCAAAAGGAAGAGCGGCCAGACGAACGTGTGCATAGTGCTCGTAGGAGTATTCCGGCAGATAATGCGGGATGTTGGCTGTGGCTTGCCGGAAAATTTCCGGATTCTGAAGATCCTTGCGGGTGAGAAGGCGCCCCTGGGCATCGCGCATGACGGCGCGATAGCTGGGGTCCACGATGATCCAGCGGCCGTCGACGAGAACCTCGGCGACCACATGTTTTGTATACCGTTCGGGGGACAACAAGAGCAGGCGGCGAACCTGCAAACCAGTACTCCGCGAAAGATTCAGGAAGGCGTTGGTGGCGCTACCACAAACCTCCAGGAGTTGGTGGTAGTTGAGGGTGTCCTGCGGATCGCGGGCGGAAAGGACCGCCAGATCAGGTGCATCCGGGCGAGGAGGCCCGTAGCGCATCCAACGAAGGATGGCATCCACCTTTTCCATGGGAGCGGCTGAATCAGAGACCACCGCATCGGAAAAACCGTCCAGGTATTCGCGAACAGTCATTTCCCAATAGCCGGTGTAGACGGTTGCAAGCAAAGCGGCAAGGAGGAGAACGTTGACCGTCCACCAGGAGACGCGAAATATGGATTGATGCTTCAAGCCGGAACCGCTCTCCAATTAGTTTTTGCTTTCTTGAACTGAACGAGCCAAACGACTGAAAAGCACGGTCATCTCTTGCAGAGGTTCTGTCCATCCAAGGCGGCGCATGGTCGTCGCGCAACCGTCTTTTAGCGCGCGGTAGAGATTCTCATCGTGCAAGAGCAGGTTGAGCGCGCCGGCGATGGATACGACATCATGCCTCGCGACGAGTCCCGCGGTTCCCTCAACCAGAGGTGCGATTCCACATTGCTCGGTGACGATGACCGGCGTCCCGGCCGCGATGGATTCCGCCGCGGTGTTACCAAAGTTTTCATTTTGCGACGGCAGCACGAAGATGTCTGCATCTTGATAGGCCGCCCACTTCGTTTGGCCGGAGATTGGCCCTACGAAATGAACTTTATCTGTTAGCGAAAGTCTTGCCGACATTTCCTTGAGTTTCTCCAACGTTCCGGACTCATCCGGGCCTACGAACACCAGATGAGGTGAATCGGGCCTTCGCTGCTCCTCGCGGGTCAGCTTTGCGAAGGCCCCTAAAAGCAACTCGGGGCTTTTCTTTAAAGAAAGACGTCCGAGGAACAAAATGAGTTTCACACCACGCGGGATTTGGAGGGAGTCGCGAAAAATACCGTATGAGGGTAGATCCGCAGGCCCATCCACCCCATTGCGGCGGAGGGTTATTTTTTTCGCCGGTACGCCACCCGAGATAAGCTCTGAACGTTCCTGTTCTGAAGTGGCGATGACAGCGCTCGCGCCGGCCAGCATACTACGACCCAAGGCCCGGTGATACAAACGTTTCATCATTATATTTCGAACGATCGGCAAAAACATCCCCATAGGTTCAACGACATACGGAACTCCCTGTAGGCGAGACGCCGCGGCCACCCGGACGCCGAGAATGTCATAAAGACCGAAGATGTGGACGATATCAAAGCCAGTGAGACGCGTGCGCAGATAGCGGGGCAAAGCGGGATTCCAGCTTAAGGCACGAAATTGGAGCCAATTTGCCAGGTAGATGGCGGTGACACCATTCTTGCGCCGTCTCCTTCCGAACGGGCTGTCTTCGGCAAGTTCGGCGCCATGCTCGTTTTTGAGGCGTTTGTCCAGACCCCAATCCGCGCTAAGCACCGTGACTTCGTTTCCCATCTTCGCGAGCCCCTCGGACAAAGCAAGCACCTTCGCCGGTGGACCGCCGAACTCGAAGAATGGTTCATAACTTTGCGTGACGTTCAGGATTCGCATAACTCGCGGAGAATCCCACGGAATGCCTTCGCAAAAACAGGGAAGCGAAAATCTTTCTCCAGTCTTTCTCGCCCGCGCTTGCCCATTTCGCGGGCATGGTCCGGATTGGCAAGCAGAGTTTCCAGAGAGGTAGCTAGCTGCGTGGGATCGCCATGCTGCACCAGATAACCGGTCACGCCATCCTGGATGACTTCCGGCGCGCCGCCGTGCGCTCCGCCAATCACCGGTTTCGCACGAGCCATAGCCTCCAGATAAACGAATCCAAAACCTTCGCCGCGACTAGGTAGCGCGAAAATTTCGGCGGCCGCGTAGCACGCGGAGAGTTCCGACTGGGATACGTTCGTGAGGAAATGGACGTGGCGGCCGACGCCGGACTTCTTTGCGATTTGTTCGAGCCATTCACGGTCGTCTCCGGAACCGACGAGCGCCAATTGCAAGTCAGGCCAGCTTAGAAGCAAGCGGGGCAGCGCCTGAATCAGCGTATCCATCCCTTTGTAGCGCTCATTGGCCAGCCACCGGCCTACGGTAAGGATTACGCGGCCGGCAGGAAAATTCTCAGGAGGTTTTGCAGCTTTATCGTTGGCAATTTTCAAATCGAAATCAGGATCGAGGCCCCACGGCAGCACGCGGATTGTCTTCGAAGGAACGTTCTGCAGGGAGGCAACGAAATCGGCCGTTGCGCGGCTGGGAGCTAACACCAGAGATGCGGCACGAAGCGAACGCCGCCGCATCGACGAAAGCGGCTCCCAGACTTCCACCCCATGGGTGCAAACGATACTTTTCATGCGTGGAGCCAACACATGCATAGCACGGACGATGGGGGCTAAATTTGGATGCGCCGCCAGGACAAGTTTCGGGCGGCGCCGCGCCGAGCGCAGGGCCGTGGCGGCGAAACGAGCTTTGCTCCGAGCCGCACCGGTGAAAACAAATTCGCGGTCGGCGATGCGCATCCTGTGTAACTCCTGTGAATCATTCAGGCTCAAGAAGCGGTATTCCATTTTATTTGCAGCAGCATATTCGCTGAGGACGTATGCCAGATGGCGCCCAGCCCGCTGAATCCCGCCGGGCGCGTCGAGTTCAGGAAAGAGTCCAATGACCACGGGGTGAGTCTGCCAAAGCGTAAGCAGGAAAGGCAAGGAGATACCAAGAGGATTCGGTAGGATCCCGATCCGTTCTGACGAGCGAAGGACGTAGCGACGAGCGGCGGCGGTATCAACTAACCCTGTATTTCGCGGTGATGGCGATTAGTTCAACTAAGGAATCAACGCAGACGTCCGCGGGATTGGCCTGACGATCCCGCTGGCCGAAACCATAATTTACGGCGATGGCGATCATGCCTGCATTGCGGGCGGTTTGGATGTCGACGTCGGAATCGCCAACCATGGCACTCTCTTCGGTTGTGCTTCCCAGTACACGCAGGATAGAAATTGCGCCATCAGGGTTCGGTTTTTTCTTTTCGAAGCTGTCACCACCGTAGACTCCGCGAAAATAGCGGAAAAGGCCGAGACCTTCGAGAATCTGAATACTCATGTTCACCGGCTTGTTGGTTAGCACGGCAAGGGGCAGATTTGCGAGCGCTTGGAGGGCTTCGGTAACCCCGGAATAGGGACGCGTTTCGTCCAGATTGTGTTTGCCATAGTGAGCGAGAAATAGCGCTAGGGCGTTTTTGCGCTCGGCTTCGGTGGCCGCGGGGCCAAGCGCGCTGGCGACTAACCTTGGCGCGCCGTGGCCGATGTAGCTCGCGACGGTGTCGACGGGCAGTTCTACGCGGCCGATCTGGCGGAGCATGGCGTTGACGGAATGGACGAGGTCGAGCTTTGAGTCGATTAGCGTCCCATCAAGATCGAAGATGAAGGCTTCAACAGGACGAACTTTCGGCGGCGTCATAGAGGTTTATTGTAATACGCGAGATAAGAGAACTTCAGGGGCTAAGGTCCCCAAACAAGGGCAAGACTTATGTCGGACTAAAGCTCCATGGAAAAGACTCGATTTATTAATCGAGTGAAGGTTTTTCGATTTGCTTGAATTCACGTAAACTTGTTGTTTCTACTACGACCGTTTTTCTGGAGAGATCATGGCTCAGGTGTTTCCGTTCAGTGCGTTTCGTTACAACCCGGGTGTCGCTCCCTTCGAGCGGGTGCTTACGCAGCCGTACGACAAGATATCCCCTTCCATGCAGGAAAAATACTACGCCGCCGATCCTCACAACCTGATCACCGTTGAGAAGGGACGCGCGTACGCTGACGATTCGAAAGAGAACAGTGTGTATACGCGAGCGGCGTTGGCGCTTCAGAGTTGGATAGGTAAGAAGGCGATCGAACAAGACCCGTCTCCGGCCCTTTACGCTTACACGCAGGAATATGAAGTGCCGGGAAGCAACCTCCGGCGCACTCGCCGAGGCTTCGTTGGGGCCGGGAAATTAGAGGAGTACGCCGCGGGCGTGGTTTTTCGACATGAGCAAACGCTGTCCGGGCCAAAGGCGGACAGGTTGGAGCTGCTGAGGCTTACACGCACACACACGGGGCAGCTGTTTATGCTCTATTCCGATCCGCATCTGCTGGTGGATCAAATCCTGAAGGACGAAGAGAACAATCGCGCCCCGGTTACGGAGATGACGGACGAATATGGCGTGATTCACCGGCTATGGAAGATCACGGATGAGGGGAAGATCGAGGCCATCCAAAAGCATATGTCGGAGCAGAAGTTGGTGATTGCCGACGGCCACCACCGGTATGAAACTTCGCTGAATTTCCGAAATGAGTCACGAACAAGGGCAGGAAAGATCGTGCCGGATGCTCCTTACGAGCGGTCGATGATGACTTTCATCAATACGCAGAGTGAGGGACTCACCATTCTTCCGACGCATCGCGTGGTTGCGAATGTACGAGATTTTTCCTGGAGCGCGGTGCTTCGCTACCTTGAACCGTGGTTTTCGAGTGAGATCGTACCCTTCCGGAACGAGGCGGAGCGGGATGCGGCGCAGGGGAAATTTCTTTCGAAACTTACCTCCAGCAAAGCAGGGAGAACGATCGGCGCCTATCCCAAGGCGGAAGGGCCATCCGGCGCGTTCTATCTGCTTCACTTGCGGCCGGAAGCAGACTTGGGGCAATTGCTGCCGGGACTGTCCGCGAATCAGCGCGAGTTGGACGTGGTCCTGCTGCATCAGGGAATTCTTGAGCCGGTGCTCGGAATTACTCCACATGCCGTGGCATCGGAATCGAATCTTAGCTACGAGAGGGAAGCCGCCGTGGCTATTGAGGCGGTAGACAAAGGCAAAGCGCAGGTCGCGTTCCTGCTCAACCCGGTGAGTATCGAACTCATGATGAGAGTTGCGACGGCTGGTGAGGTGATGCCCCAAAAGTCGACGGACTTTTACCCCAAGCTACTTAGCGGCATCACTATGTACTGCGTCGAGGAATAGAGAGAGAAAGAAGCAGTAGACAACAAATGAAAACCGGGCAGGTGGGTGCCTGCCCGGTTCAGTGAAATTCAGAAATTAGGCGGATGGGGAAGTAGTGAAGCTGGCGACCGCTTCCGCTTCCGTGTTGTAGACCTCGAAGATAGTCATCAACTTCGTAATTTGAAGCACTTCGGAGAACTTCGCGCCCAGGTGGCAGAGCCGCAAGGATGCGCCCTGGCCCTTCGCGCTGTGATGCGCGGCCACCAGAGTGCCGAGGCCCGCGCTGTCAATAAACGAGATGTTCTCCATATTCAGGACAATCTTTTTCTTTCCCTCGGCGACGAGGGATTTCACTTTTTCGCGCAGCGCGTTGCTTTCTTCGCCCAGCACGATCCGGCCGTCCAGCGCCACAACAGTGACGCCGTCCACTTCGCGAGTCGTCGTCTTCAATGCCACGTTACTTTCCTCCTCATTGGAACGCAAATCCGGCGGCAACCGGGGCCGGAGTCGCAGAGCATATCCGCTTTGCGATATTTCGCAAAGCGGTCTTTTCGATAATTCAAATCACCGTGCGGTTAGTAGTAGTCCGAACAAGACATGTAGTAACCACATGTGCGGCACACTAACTTGCAGCGGTGGGATTCCAACCTCTGCGAGCACGATGGACAAAACCTGGAAACATCCTCGAAGGCAGTCACAGAGGAGGTTCCGTCCGGAGCGACCACAGATTCGGGGCGTTCCACCGGATGACCCTGACGATCCGGCCGAGTCGCTTGCTGCGTCCAAATCTCATTCACGGCACCTTGGTTATAGCACAGTCAAGATAGAAGGGGAAAGTCAAGGGCCACTAGCGCTAGAAGCTGGGTGAAGGCGGGAACTACAGCTCGAAAGGTAACTCTGCGGGCGTATAATGCGTCCAATGAAATGAGGGGTCTTGCGGGAGAAGTTCCGGGAGTCGACCATGCGATGCTATCTTGCTTTGCCGCTTTTGTTCTTCGGCTTTAGCTGCGGAGCATTTGCGCAACACGCCGGCCCTGCAGGGGCTCCGGCGATGATGGCTGGACAAGGAGCGCGAGTCGCGGCACCGGTGATGTCCTCTGGGGCTCGGCCTGCGGCGATGGCGCCCGGTTCGGTGCATTCCGTTCCGCACGCGGCAGCTAGCGTTCATAACGTGCCGGCGCACGGGACGACCGTGTTGCGGTCGCCGACCACGGGTGGCTCTACGAGGACTTCCCGCCAATACGCCAACACCCTCTTCGACGAATTTGGGAACTCGTTCGCCACGAACCAGTTACCCGTGCCGGGACTGGGCTTCGACTATGTACACTTCGCCGCTGTGCATCCAGACGCCTTCAAGAACAATCACTTCCACAACGGCAACAATGGATTTGTAATTCCGTTTCTCGGCGGGGGCATATATGTACCGGTTCCGTATTATGCGGAGCAGCCTGCCGCACCCGCAGAGACCGCGGCACCAGAAAGTGCGGAGGCCGGGGACAATTCGTCCGACACAGACGCTGCTACAGCAAGTTCGTATACGCCACGGATTGCGCCAAAGTTGGAACCCAGTTCCGAGTATGTGTTTGTTCGGCGCGACGGGACGGTATTCTTTGCGGTGGCCTATTCGTTTAACGCAGGCAGTCTCCAGTACGTGACGAAGGAGGGACTGCGTCGCAGCGTCCCTCTGAACACATTGGATCCCGATGCCACGCAGCAATTTAATGAACAACGCGGCGTGACCGTACACCTCCCGGTCTGAAGCGTGTCCTTCAATTTACGACGAATTCCTATGAGGCTTGTTTGGATGGATGGCTTACGACTTCCGTATGGGCTCCGGCATTACGTACCCTGAAGTGGCGGGCAGGCCGGCGCGTTCCAACTGCACGGTGACGTGCTCGATAGAAAACTCCTCCGCAACCTTTTTCTGGATGGCACAAAGTATTCGTTCGCATTCGTCCATGTGCATATCGGGAATCCGGGCATGGCAACTCATGGCCAGGTGATCGCCGCCGAGGCACCATACGTGGATGTCGTGCACTTCCTGCACATTTTCGACGGTGAGAATAGCCTTGGCGACTTCCTCTACACGAGTTTCGCGTGGGCGGCCTTCGAGAAGAATATTCGCCGACTCGCGCAGGATACCCAGAGAAGACCAGAGAACCAACGCCCCGATGGCGAGACCCAGAAGGGGATCGATCCAGGCAGCATGTGTGTAGCCGATGAGCACCGCGCCGATGATGATGGCGATGTTAGAGAGCGCGTCCCCGAAATTGTGAACCAGGATGCTGCGGAGATTCAGGTCGGAATGTCCGCGCACCAGCGCCAGCGTAATCCCGCCATTCACCAACAGAGCGGCAATGGAAGTCCAGATCATCCAGCTTTCCACTACCTGTACCGGAGAGCGCAGCCGCTCAATCGCTTCGTAGCCCAGCCACAATGAAAGAATAATCAGCAAAATTGCATTGGTGAACGCCGCCAGGGTTCCGGCGCGGTGATACCCGTAAGTCCGTTCCGAATCGGCCGGGCGTTGCGCCCAGCGCATGGCCAGCCAGGAAATGCCCAGGGCCGGAACGTCCGAAAGATTGTGGACGGCATCGTTCAGAAGAGCTACGGATCGTCCCAGGAACCCACCGAAAATTTCTGCGACGACCAGTCCTAGTGTAGCCGCCATCGCCCAGGCGAGAACCGATGGGCTCATGGCAGGATGCGCGTGGGCGTGGTCATGTCCGTGCGAATGGATGTCCGCCGCTCCATGCGAATGAGTTTGTGAGTGGGAGTGCATAGTTGGCTGCGCCGTCCTAGGGGACAACGGCCTCACCCTACTAGTGTAATGTGTTACGTCTCTTCCTGCAGCCTGGGCATAGGGTACGTTATTGGGTAGTTTGACACTCTTGGCGGGTGATTTCGTTGACGCTGCTAGTAGCGGCTGCCATCATCGAAATCAGCGGCTCAGAGCATCCAGCGTCTCGAGGGTGATGCAGGCTGGACTCTCACCACAAAAATGACCTCTCCGATCGCTAAGCTGAGTTTTTGGGGCGTGCGCGGCTCGACACCAACGGTCGATCCGGCGACCTGGCGCTATGGCGGCAATACGCCCTGCCTGGAGTTGATCGCGCCCGACGGCGCACAATTTATTCTCGATTGCGGCACGGGCTTGCGCACGCTGGGAAGCCGGTGGGGCGCGGCGGACGAGAGCCGCGGCCACGAGACCCACATTTTCGTTACTCACTACCATTGGGACCACATACAGGGGCTGCCGTTTTTCGCGCCACTATACAACGAGAAAAACCATTTCCAGTTTTATAGCTTTCGTTCGAAGTACCTCGGCAAGGACTCGCTTCGGCAGGTGCTGGAAACGCAGATGGCGCTGCCGTATTTCCCGGTGGATTTTTCGGCCATGAATGCCAAACGGAAGTTCAGGGAACTGGAAGATTCGGAAACATTTCACATCGGCAAGAATAAAATTACTTCCCGCTGGCTTCATCACCCACAAGGTTGCCTGGGATTCCGCATCGAGACTTCAGCAGGCACCGTGGTTTACGCTACTGACAATGAACCCGGCGATCCGGAGCTGGACAAAAACCTTCGAAAGCTAGCGGAAGGTGCGGACATTTTCATCAATGACGCGCAGTACTCGCCGCACCAACTTGCCACTTCCCGAAAGGGCTGGGGGCACTCGTCCTGGAAAGAGGGAGTAAATATCGCGCGCGACGTGAACGCGAAGACCCTGGTATTGTTCCATCACGATCCGGATTCGACGGACCGAATGGTGGACGAAATCCTGGCGAATGCGCGGGAAGAGTTTGACTCGGTGTTCGCCGCGAGCGAAGGCATGGTTATCACCCTGGGTGCGTCGAACGAACCTGTGCAGGCCCATATGGCGGCTTCGCGCACAGCGTTGCGGCGTGGCGCGCAGTTCCGCGCATCAGTCAGTGGGATGACCGCGGAAGGGCACAAGTTTGAGGAAGAAACGATCGTGCGGGATCTCTCGTTACAGGGCGCGCTGATTTCGCTCCGGCATAGTCCGCTGATGCAATCGGAATTGCAGGTAACCATGGAGGCGCCAAGTGCGGACGGGGCGCAAGAGATGCGTTTGCGTTGCTACGTGGTGCGCATTGAAGAAGGGGCGGAGAAGGGTTCCACCGCGGTGGGCGTGGTGTTTACAGACTAAGCTAGAGATTCCGGCGCGCCGCTAAAACAATAAAGACTTTCTTCAGGGGCTAAAGTCCATCGAAAGCCGCGGCTAATCCCGGAGCTAAAGCTCCGACCTAAAGAAGCGACTCAGCGGACGGCGGCTATTTTTTGATCGAGGTGTTCCAGGGCGGCTTCGAGGGCCTTGCGGTGATTGGGGTTTGTTGCGGTCTGCAGGTCGTTGTAAATGCGGGTTCGGGAGAGTTGCAAGTCGCGCCGTTCCTGCTCCTGCCGGATCTGGTCAGCGCTTTTGGGACCTCTACCTTGCGGTTCACTCACAATTGTTTTGGCTTCCACTTGAGATTCCACATCCTTGCTTTCCCACCCTCTTGCCATACCACTATTCTCGCACGAAAGGCCTATCGGACCGTAATCACGAATCGGACGCTTACACGCCGGCAGCCAGAGCTCTGGCGCGCACCGCCGCATTTGACTGCAAAACCGCGCGGATAGAATCTTCCGCGAGCCGCGCAAAACGCTCGGCAAAGAATCCTTCGTATACAAACTCGGCTTTGTGATCTTCCCAGCGCAGCCGCAGAACCCAATTATCGTTGTCGGGCTCAATGAGCAGACTGGAAATTTCCACGGTATTGATCACCACGAGAGGCTCAAAATGTTCGTCCAAAACCCAGACGTGCACGGTGGAAATGAAAAGCTGAACTTCCGCCGCCGGACCGTTTCCCGGCTGATAGACACCGCCGCTTACGACCGTTTGCGCACCCAATTCACGCGCCCTCCGGTCAGTATTGGATTCGAGCTGCGCGGGCGGAAGTAAAATGGACGCGACGAAGAGCAGCATGCCAAAGATGGCGGTTATCCAGCCGTTCCAAAGACCGAGCGGCAGGACCACCAACGCTGCGCCGAAGATACCTAGGGCGACGCGGAATAGAGCCCAGGACTTCGGATTGCGGTGAAGCCGCAACAGCCGGGGCGAACGCCGAACAATAAGGAAGAAGCCGGCGCCGAAGAACTCACGGACGCGTAGGAGGGCGCTCTCTTCGTCGTCGGAGGTGATGGTAGTGGGGGTTGTGCTCATGGCCGACCTGCTCGGTAGTTTACATCAGAACAGCATTGGGATTGACTTGAGAAATGGGGTTTCTGCACGGAATGTGCGACAAATCGCGAAGTCCGCTACAAAAATTGATGCGCCAGGACCGTATCGGGACGCAAACTAAATCTCATTTAATTGAGGATGTTCAAAAGCGGCCCATGTAGTCCTAGGACTAAGCCCGGACGGGCCCCAGTGGGTTTCCCGCCATCCCAGACCAGCGTGCCGTTCACGAACACTTTTTCGATGCCCGTAGGGAGAGCGGTTGGATTGGCGTATGAAGAGCGGTCAATTACCGTGTCCGGATTGAAAAGAACAAGATCGGCAAAGAGGCCTTCGCGGATGATACCGCGATCGCGCCAGCCTAGCCGTTGGGCGGGCAGGGAAGTCATTTTGCGGATGGCTTCCGGCAGTGTCAACCAATGCCGCTCGCGCACGAATAGGCCAAGCACCCGTGGAAATGTACCGGCACCGCGAGGGTGCTGTGCATTGATGCCACCATCGCTTGCAACCATCACCCACGGCTGCTGATAAAACGCCTTGATGTCGCTGTCGATCATGGATTGCCCGATGATGAGCGCTTCGGTGTGCGCCGCGTCGCCCTCGCGGATCAGGCGGATATACATATCGACTTCCGAGATATTATTCGCTTTGGCGAGATCGGTGAGCGTTTTGCCGACGAAGGATTTATTGGGAGAGAACTCCGTAATGGTCAGATGAGAACCGCCGCCGTAGGTGGCCAGGGCCTCCGCGACACTCTTCGGGTTTTCGTACTGTTTGTCTGGGACCACGACTTTGAGATTGGAGTGCCAGGCATCGTAGGGATAGCAGTCGGCCAGGAAATCAACGCGGCGCCTGCGGGCCTCTTCGATGACCTTAATATAGGCCGCAGCTTTGCCTTGCACCCCGACCGTTGCGAGTTTGATGTGGGAATGCTCGATCGGAATATGAGCGCGTTCGCCGATGGAGATTTCTTCCGCGAGGGCTTCGAAGGATTTGTCGGCTTCGTCGCGGATATGGGTCATGTAAATGCCCCCGGCTTTTTCCACCGTGCTGGCCATGGCTACTACTTCGTCCGTGGCGGAGTAACTCCCTACTTCATATTCCAGGCCGGACGAGAGGCCGAGCGCTTGCTGGTTCATAGCTTGGCTGACGAGTTGTTGCATCTGCTGGACTTCGCCGGGAGTAGCGACGCGTTGGAAGTCCGTGCCCATCGCGCGTTCGCGAATGGTGGCGTGCCCGGCAAAGGTTCCTACATTCACCGCGGCCGGATTCTGCTGTAGGGCACGGAGCCATGAAATGATGGGCCAAGGGGATTCTCCATCCGCGCCGATCAGCAGTGTAGTGATGCCCTGCGCGATCTGCGTTTCGGCAAGTGGGTCGCTCTGCAAGCCTTCTTCCGAGTGGTTGTGAATGTCGATGAAGCCCGGAGCGAGCACGAGGCCCTTAGCGTCCAGCGTCAGCTCGTCTTTTTCGGGTTGAAGCTCGCCGATTCCGATGATTTTGCCTTGCGAGATTCGCACGTTCGCCTTGCGAAGGGGCGAGCCGGTTCCGTCCGCTAGTTGCGTGTTGACGATGAGTAGCGAATGTGGCTTCGGCCGGGAATGTCCCGAAAGGAGAGCCAGCAGCGAAATTCCCAGAACGGAGAGCGCGAGGAAGGAATAGTTGCGAGTCATGCTAAAGCACGACCTCGGTTAGCGCCTTGTGGGCAAGTTCTGACGCGCCCGGTTTGCCGGCAAGAATGAGATTTGCCCATTCCGCGGCAGCATGCGAAATGCGCACCGCTTCCGTGCTCAGTGATTCCGGACCACCGGAATCGGAGTTCCCGAAAAAAATACGATCCATCGGGCGCGAAGCGATCATCCGGTTCTTTGTGTACTGGCCCGGCACGGCCATGAACATGGGGTGGCCGCGCCGGTAAATACGGATTTCAATGGGGTCCACATTAAATTCCGGCAAGGCTTTCTGGAAATCCTTCAGAACCTTCCCGGCAAGGGCCTTGCAACCGTCCTCCTGGAGGAGCGTCCCGCGCTGCTCTTCGCGCAAGGGAGTATAGAAGGTGAGGATGTTGTACTTCGGCTTATAGCCGGGATTATTGCGGACCGTCCAATCGGCTACGATGAAATCTGTGAAGGAATTTCCCGGGCACCAGTTGTCGTAACCGCGCCGGTAAACTTCTTTGTCGAAAATCATGTTGATCATGGGGTAGGGAGCATAGCGCATACGACGCATAGCCTGGATTTGATCGCTTGGGAGACCTGCCACCAGCCGGGCGGTAATGTATTTGGCGGTGCAGACGATGGCTATCTTGGCAGCGATTGTCGTCGGCTTATCACCATCGAGGTAAGTCAGGCTGACTCCATCTGCTTCCTGGCGAATGGAAACGACCGTCGCATTGGCACGCATGCGGTCCGCGAATTTGGGTTTCAACGCTTCCACCAGCTTGTGGGAGATGCAACCCAAGCCGCCCGGAAGAATGACGCGAGAGCTGTCTTCGCCTTGTATCAGGTATTGCGCATCGACGAGGCCAATGTATGCGGCAGTGTCTTTGGTAATTGCGCCCCAGTTGGACGGGCCATAGGCGTCCCACCATTTTGCAACTTCTGGTGCGTATGCTCCGGTGATGTCGGTGAAGGGCTTGGTGTCCAGTTCCTGCATTCGGCCGCGTACATCGACTTTCATCACATCGTCGCGAAATTTCTTGAAGCTGGCGACCACTTCCTTTTTGTAGGGAACATGCTCCAATCCCTTGCCCCAGGTGTCCGGAACGTAGACGCCGTTGTCGATGGTCGGGTCCGGCATGTCCACGAGCGGCATGTTGATGCCGATCTCTTTGGCCAATTGATCGCTGTAACTCCCGCGAAAATCGTAAGCGGCGCCGGTGCCGAATGCCTGGCCTTCATATTCTTCCTGGTAGGCGTTGCCGCCGAAGTGATCTTCCTTTTCGAGCAGGAGCCATTCTTTGTCGCGCAGGAAATAAGCGGCCGAAAGTCCGGCCATGCCACCGCCTACAATTACTATGTCGGTTTTGCGCGTGGCGTCCGGACGAGGAAACGAACGGCCATTGCGAACTTCATGGCAGATCGCGAAGTGTTCGCCCTCCACAATCGGAGATGCGGCTTTATCTGAATCTTCCCCAAGCAATGCGAGATCCACGGGGCAACCAGACGTCACCGAACCTGCGACGACATATTTGATGAAATTACGGCGTGAGTGTGAGTCGAGCATCAATCCTCCAAGGAACTCCAGCGCCTATTAGGGCCTCTGCAAAAATTCTTGCGCATCTCTTCCGATCGTCCGGGTGCGGATGCGATACCAGATCAGAATCAGCAACACGGAGAAACAGAAAATCAGCGTGGAGATGGCGTTGATCTCCGGTGTGATTCCGCGGCGCAGGCGCGCCCAGATTTCCAGCGGCAACGTGTTGTCTCGCCCAATCAGGAAAAAGCTGACAGCAATTTCGTCCATCGAGAGGGTGAAGATGAGTAGCCCAGCGGCGATCAACGAAAGCTTGAGATTTGGGAGGGTGATTCGCCAGAAGGTCTGCCAGGGCCTTGCACCGAGATCGAGCGAAGCTTCCTCCTGCGCGCGATCCAATTTTTGGAGACCGGCAAAGAGTTCGGTGGTGGCCACGGAGAGAAGCACAGTGCCATGGCCGAGGAAAACCGTCAGCAGGCTGAGTTGCTGACCGGCGAAGACCGCGAGCATCAGGAGGGACAAGCCTGTGATGATGCCGGGCAAAATCAACGGAAGAAGAACCAGGCGACGGAATAGGACCTTGCCGCGAAAATCGGCGCGATCCAGCGCGAGCGCCGCGAGGAGTCCAAGCACGAGGGCGAACACTACGGCGGCAGCGGCTACGAGCAGACTATTCAAGACTGAGGTCCACAGCGGACCATCCGCAAAAACCTGGCGATACCAATCCAAAGTGAATTCCTTGGGAGGAAAGCCGCCGACACCGGACCGATTGAACGAATAGATGATGAGCACAAGGATGGGCATATACAGAAATGCGAACACGGCAATTGAGTAGGCTCCGAGAAACGACGAGCGCCGATGCGTGGTTGTGTTCATCGGAAAGACCAGCGTTTTTCGAGGCGTTCGGTGAGAAAAAGTAAAGCGACGGTAATGAGTAGAATACAGACGGAAATGGCGGAGCCCAGCGGCCAATCATAAGCAGTGCCGAAAAGGCTCTGCACGATATTGGCGATCATGATGCTGGAAGGGCCACCGACGAGAAGCGGGGCGAGAAAATCTCCAAGCGCGAGCACAAAGGCAAATGTAGCCCCGGCCAGCAAGCCTGGAAGAGAAAGAGGAAGGATGACGCGAACAAAGGTTTTTCGCGGACTGGCACCGAGGTCCTGGGAGGCCTCAATCAGATTGCGCGGGATGTGCTCGAGTGACGCGTACAACGGAAGGAATACGAATGGCGTGTAGATATGCGTGAGCATGAGAACGACGGCAAACGGGCTGTATAGAAAAAAGCTTACAGGTTCGCTAGTAATGTGGAGGTATTGCAGAAAGCCGTTTAGGACGCCCTGCGAACCCAGAATTGTCTTCCATGCATAGCCGCGAACCAAATAGCTGACCCAGAGAGGGACGATCACCAGCTGATAGAGGAAGTCTTTGCGTACGCCGGCATAAAAGGACATGTAATACGCAAGTGGATAGCCCAGCAGCAACGAAAGCAGCGTAACTCCCGCGGCGATGCGCACGGAGCGAAACAAAACTTCGAGATAGACGGGGTTTTGAAACAGCTTGGCGTAATTTTGCAAATTCCATTGGTGCAAAATCATTCCATCGCGCACCAACCAGAAGCTATGAGCAAACATCAGCGCGTAGGGAATCACGAGAAACAGCGTCACCCACAGAAGCGGGGGAAGCGAGACGAATGCTTTGTAGAGGCGCGAATACATAAATTCTAGAACTTCTCGTCAACCAGCTCTTCTACAACCCTAAACGTCCTTGACCGGGATCGCATCGGCCGGAGAAAATGCAAACTCATTCTCGCCAGAAATCGGGCCCCTGGAAGGAACGCGAACGCGCAGCGATTGCCCGCCGCAATCGAGCTCGAGCTGTTCGCTGGCTCCAGAAAAAACCTGCTGGCGAACCAGCGCGCGAAAAGCGACCGAGTTTTTTGCGGGTGCAATGTCCGAGGCAAAATGGATGGATTCCGGGCGCAAGGAAAAAAGCGCCGAGCCATTGGGCAACCCTGTTACCGGCCATCGCAATGTTCCGCTGCTGGCGAAACCATCGCGAATCTCGCAATGCAGAAGATTGGTCTGTCCGATGAATTGTGCGGTGTAGGCAGTGGCAGGACGCGCGTAGATAGCACGGGGAGAATCGACTTGTTCCAGCGCGCCATCGCGAAGAAGCGCGATGCGGTCGGAGAGCGCCATGGCTTCTTCCTGGTCATGAGTAACGAACAGAAACGTAATGCCGAGTTCGCGCTGCAACTGTTTTAGCTCCAGCTGCATTTGTTTCCGCAGGTTTGCGTCCAGAGCGGAAAGAGGCTCGTCCAGGAGCAGGAGTTGCGGGCGGTTTACGAGCGCTCTCGCGAGCGCTACGCGCTGCTGCTGGCCGCCGCTTAGTTTTGCTGGACGAGTTGACGAGTACTCTTCCATCTTCACCATGTGCAGGGCATCGGTGACGCGCGTGGGAATCTGCGACGTGGGAGCACCTGTAACACGCAGACCATAGGCAACATTTTCGGCCACGCTCAGATGAGGAAACAACGCGTAGTGCTGAAAGACTGTATTCACGCGGCGTTTGTGGGGTGGCAGCGTATCCAAACGGCTTCCGCTCATCCAGATTTCGCCGGAAGTGGGTTGTTCAAAGCCCGCAACCAGGCGAAGCAGAGTGGTTTTTCCGGAGCCGCTTTCTCCCAGGAGCGTGAGAAATTCTCCGCCGCCGAGTTCCAGGGAGATGCCTCGCAAAACTTCGCGAGTGCCGAAGCTTTTGGCGACGTTGCGCACTTCCAGCAACGCTTCGGACAGAGCGGGAGGGGGCTCGGCGTTTGTTTCCGCGGCGCTCACTGAGCGGCTTTCACCTCGTTCCAGATTTCGATGTATTTAGCGCGGCGCGGTACGTCTTGCCAGAAATAAATGCGTTGCATGTACGCATCCGGATTGTCGAAATGAAGATTCTTCTTTTCTTCATCGGACATGAACTGCGCCGCGGTAGCGTTCGCAGGGGTGTAGTGCGTGACGTCGGTAATTTTCTTCTGCGCTTGCGCCTGAATCATGTACTCGAGGAACGCGTACGCCAGCTCCTTGTGTGAACTGGCTTTCGTGATCATCAGGTGATCGATCCAGCCGGTGGTATTTTCCCTGGGAATCGTTTCCCCAATGGGGAAGTTGGCCTGGCGAAGTTGATTGGTCATCAGCGGCCAACCCATGGCCAAAATAATTTCGTGATTTTCGAAGAGATTGGTCAGCTCGCCCCCAGTGGACCAGAGCTTGCGGACGTTTGGTTTCAGCGTGAGGAGCTTTTGCTTCACGGATTCCATCTCCGAATCGGAGAGATTGTACAGATGCGATGGATCGGGACGGTCGTAACCGAGAAGTTGCGCGGCCATATATAGCGTGGAGAGATCATCCCAGACCGCGATCCTTCCTTGATATTTTGCATCCCAGAAGATCGACCAGGAATCGGGTGGTTGGGAAAAAACAGTGGTGTCATACAGAAGCGGATTGGGACCCCACATAAAAGGGATGCCAAAGGTTTGACCGTTGGATTTGACCAGTGGAAGATCACGAAGCCGCGGTGACAATTGAGAATAGGTAGGCAGCTTCGAGAAGTCGAGAGGCTCCGCAAGGCCAGTGCGAGCGATGGATGCCGCGACATCGCTGGACGGCGAGATCACGTCGTAGTTGGAGGCACTGCCGCCACGCAATTTCGCAACCAGATCATCACTCGAACCCATGTAGGAAGCGGAAACTTTGCAGTGATGGGCTTCCTCAAAGGCGTGAACGAACGACGGGTCAGCGTAACCTTCCCACACTAGCAGGCTGAGCGATTCTTCTTTCTTTTGACAGGAGCCCAGAAACGAAATGACCAGGGCCATGAAAATAATATTTAGAAAGCTTCTCATGCGTTTTCCTTATGCAAAAGATATTGCGAACGACAGCTACTTGGATTCGGCTTCGTAAACGACCTTTCCTCCTACAATCGTTGTGAGCACCTTAGTATCCGCAATGCTGTGTGGATCGATCTCGAAAACGTTACGGTCCACGATGATCAGGTCGCCAACTTTGCCTGGCTCCAGTGAGCCTTCGGTTTTTTCGCGACGGCCGGCGAATGCGGCGCCAAGTGTGTACCCTTCGATGGCTTGTGCGACCGTCAGTCGTTGAGACGGTACAAACCCGCCCGCGGGTTTGCTTGCGCGAGTTTGCCGCGTCACCGCGACCTGGATTCCGTCCCAAGGATTCAGCGTGACCACCGGCCAATCGCTTCCGAACGCGTAGTGGCCACCGGTGTCCGCGATGCTTTTCCATACCCATGCGCGTGAAGCTCGATCCGGTCCGATGTTCTGCGCCCAGACATCCAACGTGTCCGCATCGGGATACGCATGCAGCGGCTGCATGCTGGCGATGACACCGAGTTTTCCGAAACGCGGAATGTCTACGGTACTGACGGCTTCGATATGTTCGACGCGCGGCCTGCGTTCCTTTGTGTGATTTTTCTGTTCGGCGAGTTCATAGGCATCGAGGGCGGTGCGAATGCCCCTATCGCCAATCGCGTGGGTAAAGAGCTGAAAACCACGCTTATCCAGTTCCGCGACGGCAAGCTGGTATTTCTGCGGATCCCAAAACAAGGATCCATTTTGAGTTGAATTGTCGTCGTATGGCTGCAGGAAAGCCGCAGTGTGGGATTCCACTACACCGTCCACCATAAATTTCACTGCGTTCGTGTCGATCCACTCATCGTGATATCTCTTTCGGGCGGCTTCCATGGCCTCCAAATCTTCTTTTCGCAATTCCGGTGGATCTAAAAAGTACGCGATGTAAAAGCGCACGGTGAGTTGTTTTTCCTCGCGCAGTTCGCTGTACAGATCGAGTTCCGGAAAATCGCCACCGGCGCTGTGCACGCGGGTCAGCCCATTTTGATTTGCCCACTTAATGCCGGTGCGAAGAGCGTTGAGCTTTTCGACTTGCGTGGGCTTCGGGACAACCTTAGCCACGAGATCCTGCGCCGCCTCTTTCAAAGCGCCGGTAGGTTCGTGGGTCTGGGGATCGCGAACGATGACACCATTCGGGGGATCGGGCGTCTCCCTGGTAATGCCGGCGAGAGAAAGAGCTTTTGCATTTGCCCAGTAGGTGTGGCCGTCGTAGCCTTCCAGAAAAACGGGGCGATCGGGAAACAACGCATCGAGATATTTCCTGTCCGGAAGCGTCTCCGGAGCGAACATCGCGTAATTCCAGCCGCGCCCCAATAACCATCCATCGCCGGGATGCTTGGAGGCATATTCACGCAGTTGTTTCTGGATATCGGCGACATTCAAGGCGTTGTCGAGATTCACGCGGCCGAGGCTGAGCGAGCCATCCAGGAAATGAATGTGGCAATCGGTAAAGCCGGGCAAGACCAATTTGCCGGCCGCATCGATGCGACGGGTGCCGATGCCGCGAAATTTCTCCACTTCGAGAGCCGAGCCGACGGCCACGATTTTTCCCTTGCGAATTGCAATTGCTTCCGCCCAGGGCTTTTTCGAATCCAGGGTATAGATTTTGCCGTGAACGATCAAAATATCCGCGGGAGCAACGCGAGCAGATTGCTGAGCCTTTGCTTCCTTACAAAGGACGAAAAGCGAATTGAACAGGAACAGCGAAAGTAGCAAACGCCGGATCGGCATTCATCCCTCGAAGCTGCAAATACGTTTCAGAACGTAGGCGGCGTGTTCACCCACAAAACCCACGCTTCCGCACGGCCGGGATTTTTCCAGCGGTGTGGCGTCGAACTCTCGAAATACAGGCTGTCACCGGGTCTCAAGCGGTAGTGTCCCTGATTGTGAAGCCAGATTTCGAATTCACCACGCAAGACATGCAGGAATTCCTCGCCATCGTGAGAGTAGGCCTGACCACTGCCGCCACCGCCTTTGACGCGGAAAAGATGCGGTTCCATAGCAGTGTTACCCCACGCAAGTAATTCCATGCGCACGTGCGGATTGGTTTCGAGAATCTTACGGTCGGATGGACGCACCAGCGGCTGGGCATCACCATTAGTGTCAAAGAAGGACAGGATGCTGGTTTTATAGAAACGCGCAATGCGGCGAAGTGTGGAGATGGAACAGCGCATCTGTCCGCGTTCCAGAGCGCTCAGGAAACCGACGGACACTCTGGTGGCGTGAGCAACTTGCGCCAGGGAAAGCCCGCGGCGCGTGCGCAGACGCCGGAACTTTTGCCCTGGAAGCTGCGGTACTTCAGCTGGAGTGGAGACCACGCCTTGTTTCTTGAGGACGTGGACGATTGCTGCCGGATTCAGTCCGCGGGCCCGCCTTAGGAACAGGGCGCGTTGAAGCAACCGCACATCCGCTTCCGTGTACATACGATAGCGGCTTGCGGTACGTTGCGGCGACACGAGCCCGAGGGCCTCCCAGGCGCGCAAAGCCGACGAAGAAATACTCAGGCGGCGCGCAACTTCCGAGATACGCAAGAGCTTTTGGCCGCCCGGAATATCCGATGGCTTGGAGAAATTCTTTCTACTTGACACGGATGCCAGCTTTCTCTAACTTTGCGGGATTATAGTAAGGTTCTCAGGGCAGTTTCAACAACGAAGAACGGGTTCTGCCGGGGAAATCCACTTCGTGAAACAGGGGTGAGTCAAATGAAATCAGCTCTGCGCCAATTGGCGTTAAACTGCGTTTGTAGTCATGTGATTCTGTGCCTAGCTATCTTCACATTGAGCGCGGCATTCTTGAGCCCAGCCGGAAACGCGCAGAGCACGAGTGGTCGTGTGCGCGGGACGGTGTCCGACGCGAGTGGCGGCGCCGTGGCCGGAGTTACGGTCAGGTTAGCGAATACAGCGACTAACGTGACGCGCGAAGCGGTTACCAATGCCAGCGGCGAATATCTTTTTCTCGAAGTACCTGTCGGCCCATACCAAATTGAGATCAATCAGCCCGGATTCAAGAGATTCTTGCGCAAGGACATTAATGTTGACCTGAACGCGGTGGTCAGTGTGGACATTGCCTTAACGGTAGGCGGCTCAACGGAAACGGTGGAAGTAACCGGAGAACCGCCAGTGATCGACACCACTACGACGCAGTTGGGAGCGGTGGTGAACTCGCGCGACGTCACGGAATTGCCGTTAAATGCCCGTGACACGTACCAGTTGCTTCAGTTGCAGCCCGGTGTTCAGTCGCAGTTGGGAAACGATCTTTTTTACGGTTCAGACAAACCCGGAGTCGTGACAGTTAACGGCGGCCGCGGACGCTCCAACAACTATTCCGTGAACGGCGGGGACGGAAACGATTTGTTTGCAAACCTTCCCGCGGTACAGCCCTCGCCGGACACGATCGAAGAATTTCGCGTAATCACCAACTCCTTCGACGCGGAATACGGCCGCAATTCCGGTGCCGTCGTGAACGTGGTGACAAAATCCGGAACCAACGACTTCCACGGCAGCCTATTCGAATTTTTCCGGAACAAAGATTTGAATGCGAAAGGGTTTTACGATCCAGTCAGGCCGGATTTCCAGCAAAACCAGTTTGGAGCCGTGCTGGGCGGACCGATCAAGAAAGACAAAACTTTCTTTTTCGCCTCCTACGAGGGCCGACGGATCAAGCAGGGAATCTCGTCCGATCCTGTGCCACTGCCCACGAACAGCCAATTGAGCTCGGGAAATTTCAGCAACGGCGATCCGGGTGCGAATTTTGCGGGCACGCTCTCTACTGCTCCGGTGGCCAGTTCCATACAGACACGTTGCGGAACCAGCCTCAGCCCGGCGGCTAATGCCGAGCTCACGAATATCATCGGTGGTGGCACGCCGACGCCCAACAATTACGCGCTTATTTTTCCTAACGCCACCATTCCCACATCGTGCTTCGACCCGCTCTCGACGAGTATTTACAACACCTACGTGCATGCCACCTCGGACGGTCTGTTTCGGGCCGCGCCAAACAAGATCGACAACGGCGATCAATTCACGATCAAGATCGACCACGACCTGAGCAAGAACCAAAAGCTGGCGATTTACTATTACTATGACAACGATTCTCTCGAGGATCCCTTTGCGAAGTTCCAAGCAGCCGGCGCAAACCTGGGCAACTTCCCGGGTCTTTTCACCACGCGTACGCAGCAACTGAACGCCTCGCACACGTGGACCATCGGCGCTACTTCAGTAAACGAGTTCCGCTTCTCGTATTTTCGGGAAGGTCAGGCAAAATTTAATTCTCCCACGATCACCAGCGACGTTACGCAGTCCTGCGGGACGGCAGCGGTCAGCGCTGGCATTTGTTTTACGGGAACTACCGATACGGGCATAGTCGGTCCCAATCCCGACTACGGGATCCATCCCGGCCTGGGATCCCAATTTGAGGGACTTCCGTTTATCAGTGTCAGCGGAGGCTTTTCGCTAGGAAACAACTTTGAAGGGCAACTACCGCAGACTGGAAATACTTATCAATGGGCGGATAACTTCAGCAAGCTGATCGGCAATCACAGTTTGAAGTTTGGCGGAGATATCCGCTACCAGCAATTCAATCAGCTGCTGTACTACAACGTAAACGGGTCGATTGGTTTTGGTCCCGGGGGTGAGAACGACCTCGGCGGGGTCAACTACACAAACGGAACCAACGACGGGAACGTGTATCCTAATTTTCTGCTGGGCTTGCCGAATAGCTACAGTCAAGGGTCGGCACAACACGAACTCGTGCGCAGCACTTCTATCTACCTTTATGCGCAGGATAGCTGGAAAATCAAGCCGAATTTGACGCTCAACTACGGACTGCGCTGGGAAATGAACACGCCGCTCACGGACATCGGTCAGAAAGTGCAAACCTTCCGTCCCGGGCAGGTGTCCACGATTTACCCGTGCGCGTTGTCTCCCAGCAATCCGCTCTACGATCCCGCCAATCCGGGTGTGGCTGGTTGCAATGAAGCGGGAGTCACTCCCGTGGGACTGGTTTTCCCAGGAGACAAGGGCGTTCCTAACGGGCTCACCGACACGTACTTCAAGGCATTTGCGCCGCGTTTGGGGATCAATTGGAGTCCAGCATGGAACGACGGTTTCCTCAAGGCGATTACGGGTGGACCGAACAAGTCCACAATCAGCGCCGGCTGGGGCCTTTTTTATAACCCGATCGAGCAGTTGGTGCTCGAGCAGTTCAGCGCGGAACCTCCTTTCGGAGGCAGCAATTTCATCAGCGATCCTATCTTCCAGACTCCATTCGTAACCCAGGATGGTGCGGTGAACCCGAATCCGTTCAATGGGATCCTTAATCCCCCGCGGGGCCAACCCATCGATTGGTCAACGTTCCGTTCGATTTTGCTCTACGGCCAGTTTCCGAGAAATTTGCGGACCCAGTATTCGGCGCAATACAACCTCACTATAAAGCGGGAACTGCCCGGCAACATGCTTTTCCAGATTGGTTATGTTGGATCGCAAGGGCACCGGCTGCTTGCGTCCTACGACCTGAACCACGGAAATCCGAACACGTGCAACGACATTGCAGCGATTGCCGCTGATCCAGCGAATGCTGGGCTTGGTTTGAGCAGTTGCGGGCCACAGTCGGCGGACAATTCCTATTTCCTTCCCGCCGGTACGGTGATCCCGAATACGCCAGATGGCGGCTTGGTGTTGCCATACAACGCGGGATCCGGCGGTCTGCTTGTCGCGCCCGGCACGGTGGGACCGAACGGCATTACCCTGGTCGGATTGAGAACGTACTCTTCGCCTCTTTGCCAGCCATTGACGGGAGTAAGTTGTCCAGTCGATGGCGTTCCGGTGTTCTCGAACATCTTTACGGAAAACACGGTTGCTCATTCCAATTACAACTCCCTGCAGATTCTCCTGGATAAACACTTCTCGAAGGGCTTGCAGTTCCAGGCGGCGTACACGTATAGCAAGTCGCTGGACAACGCGTCGAGCTTTGAAAGTTCGCTGAATCCGGTGAATCTGAACGCCACCTATGGACCGTCGCTCTTCGACGCGAGGCACCGCTTCGTGTTCAGCTACGTTTGGGAGCTGCCGGTTCCGAAGTTCGAAGGTTTCAAAGGCCAGCTGCTGAATGGCTGGCAGGTTTCCGGCATCGTCACCTTCCAGACCGGATTCCCGGTGCGCATCACTTCCTCGGATGACGTCGAGGAATTCTACAGCACGTTCTTCGAAGCTCCGGGCGAGCCAAATTGGGCTCCTGGTTACACACCGGGAAATTTAGTGAAGTGGGATCCGCGCAAACACAATGGACTTGCCTTCGACCCGAACGAATTCACGAACAGCACGGTGGCGCCAGGGACGATCGGAAACGCGCCGCGTTCGATTTGCTGCCAGCCAGGGATCGCCAACTTTGATATGGGCTTCTTCAAGGGCTTCCAGCTGAGAGAAAGGCTGCGCATGGAATTCCGCTCGGAGATGTACAACATCTTCAACCACACGCAACTGTATAGCGTGGACGGGAATATTTCCGACGGACCCACGTTTGGACTAGCGCAAAAGGCGCGAGACCCCAGACAGTTCCAATTCGCCCTGAAGTTCTTGTTCTAGGGTAGGAGCGATTCCAAACGACGTGGGATCCCGCGAAAGGGAATTTGCGAGATCTTCGCTCGGTGAATGGCGGAATTCGGAGGCACGCAGGAGAGTCCCGTGGCGTGCCCAAATACTGGAAAATTGCGTAGAATAGGGAGGCAGTCCAGCTTGTCACCACGCAGTTTTCCTCGCAGATACTGACCGCAGGGAACAGACCTGCCCCAGGCAACCACAGGAAGGCTTACCTGGACGGAGCACCAAGATGCACGAAATACTACAGAAGGAAATTGCGCTGTACGAAAAGCGCACGCCAAAATCAGCAGAAGCGCACCAAAAGGCGCAGAAACGCATTCCGCTTGGAGTTGCGAGCAATTACCGCGCTTACGATCCGTATCCCATTTTTGTTTCGGAGGGCCGCGGCAGCAAGATCACGGACATAGACGGCAACGAATACATTGACCACAACCTGTGTTTCGGCGCCTTGATGGCAGGCCACGGACATCCCGCGGTTGTAAAGGCTGTGAAGGATATCGTCGAGCGCGGCACGACGTTTGGAATGCCTCACGGCATGGAATTGGAACTGGCGGAGGAGATCTGCTCCCGCTACCCGGTCGAGATGGTGCGTTTCGGCAACAGCGGAACGGAAGCGACCATGCACTGCATTCGCATTGCGCGTGCAGCGACAGGACGCGACAAAATCCTGCGTTTTGAAGGCGCGTATCACGGACTGCACGACAGCGCCCTAGTCAGCGTGAAGCCAAAGGAAGAAGAGTATGGCGACATCAATGCGCCAAATTCCGTGCCCGGCGGCCTTGGAGTGATCAAGTCGGTTCTCGAAAACGTCGCCGTCGCCACCTTCAATAACCTTGGCAGCGTGGAGAACCGCTTCAAGCAATTTCCCGGACAAATCGCGGCGATCATTCTGGAACCAATCATGATGAACGTCGGCTTGTGCATGCCGCAGCCGGGATTTCTGGAGGGCTTGCGGGAGATTTGCAACAAGAACGGCGCATTGCTGATTTTCGATGAAGTAAAAACGGGCGCCAAACTGGGTTGGGGCGGCGCGAGCGAATACTTTGGCGTCAAGCCGGACATGATTGCCCTGGCGAAATCCATCGGCGGCGGCGTACCACTGGCGGCGTTTGGAGCTAGCCGCGTGGTGATGGACTTGATCGTCCAGCACAAGGTTTTCCACGGCGGTACCTACAACACGAATCGTTTTGCGATGGCCGCGGGACTTGCGGTCTTCCGCGAAGTGTTGACTCGCGAAAATTACGCGCATGTGGACAAGCTCAGCAAAACACTTAGCGAGGGCTATCGCGCCATCGTGAAGAAGAGCGGCTTGCAAGGATACGTTGTGAGCGCCGGTGTTAACGGCGCTCTGATGCTGTATCCGAGCGAAATTCGCAATTACCGCGACTGGACCAAGATTGATGTCGACCTGTGGCGCCAATATTGGTTCGGGATGGTGAACCGCGGGGTGCTGGCACAACCGTATTGGTGGGATGAGCAGTGGACCATCTCCGTACAACACACGGAAGCGGACATTGATAAACATCTGGCGACGTTCGAAGAAGTTGCGCCCGGGCTTGCCAAGACACAGCAAGAACGCGGCGCAGCTTTTGTGGGCGCAGCCGGGCACTAAGGAGAGTCGGCAGTTTGAGCAGCGAGGTCACCTCCAGCACGGCGTCCGCGGCGCCTGTCACGACGGGACAGCCGCATTTGAAGCGGGTGCTCGGCAAGCGTGACCTCGTTTTGCTTTTTGTAGTGGCGGTTTTCAATCTCAATGTTTTGCCATCCGTGGCGGCCAATGGCGGAGTCACCATCTGGCTGTGGCTCATTTCGCTGGTGTTGTTTTTCTGGCCGCAAGGCCTCGCAGTGATTGAACTCGCACACCGATATCCGGGCGAGGGCGGCGTGTATCTGTGGGCCAAAGAAGTGTTCGGCGATTTTCACGGTTTTCTATCCGGTTGGTGCTATTGGACCAACAACATGATGTATGTCCCGACGGTGATGCTGTACTTCGTCGGCGTATCCGTGTTTGCTTTGGGGACGGGACACGAAGGACTCGCCGACAACAAGACGTTTGCCCTTTGCGCTTCCGTTATTTTGCTGGCCCTGCTGGTGGTATTGAATGTAGTTGGCCTCGGGGTGGGCAAGTGGGTGAACAACCTGGGAGGCGTTGGCACGTTCGTCGCGGCCTTCTTGTTGATGGGTCTGGGAGTAATTGTGTATATGAAATTCGGCACATCCGTGGGCTGGAACGACTTCAAAATTCCTGCGAACCCGCGTTTCGTGTTGAATTCTTTTGGAGTGATTTGCTTTGGCCTAGTGGGGCTGGAGCTTGCGTCCATCATGGGCGATGAAATTGAGAACCCGCGGAAGACTTTGCCTGGAGCGGTTGCCTGGGGCGGGATTCTTTCCGGGCTACTGTACGTTGGCGCGACGCTGACCCTTCTGATTGCGGTGGATAAAGGCAGTATCAGCGTCTTACAGGGAATCGTTCAGGCGGTCAGTCACATGGCCAAGCAGGTCAACGTGCCGTGGATTGTGGCTCCGTTCGCGTTCTTGTTGAGTCTGTCGATCGCAGGAATTGGCTCGGCGTGGTTGGGGGGATCCGCGCGCATCCCGTTTGTCGCGGGGCTCGATTCCTACTTGCCAGCGTGGCTCGGGAAGATCCATCCGAAATATGCCACGCCTTACGCTGCGCTGATTGTGCACGCTTCTGTCTCGCTGATTCTCGTAATCCTGAATTTTGTTCTGGTGGGTTCCGGCGTTCAGGAATCTTTCCAGCGGCTGCTATCGCTGGCTGTAGTACTGCAACTGATTCCTTTTCTCTACATGTTTGCGGCGCTGTTGCGCATTGCCTTTGACGCAAATTTTGTCCGCGGCCATTACCGACAGGGAACTTTGATTTTTGCGGGCATCAGCGGACTGCTGACCACCATTCTCGGCATTGCTCTGGCGTTCTTTCCAGCGCAGCAGATTACTTCGATTGTCTCGTATGAAATCTGGATGTTTGGCGGGACCCTGATCTTTATCGGGCTGGCGGCATTCTTCTTTTTTATTTACGGGCGGCGTAAAGCGGCAGCGCGGAAACTGGCGGAAGTGGCTCCCGCAGCCTAAGGCAATTGGATTCGGAGGCGTCGTATGTCGAGCACGGCACAACCCACGGTGAAAACCTATCAGAATTATATCGACGGCAAATGGACCACGAGTGCCGGGGGCCAGACTTTCCCAGTCTACGATCCATCCACGGAAGAAGTAATCGCGCAGGTTGCCTCGGCGAGCGCGGCTGACGTGGATCAAGCCGTCAAGGCCGCGCGCGCAGCGTTCGACTCCGGCCCGTGGCCGCAGACGACCGCGCAGGATCGCGGGCGCGTACTCTTCCGCCTTGCGGAAAAAATTCGGCAAAATACAGCGCTGCTGGCCGAGATCGAATCGCGAAACAGCGGCAAACCTATCGTGGAAGCGGAATTCGATATCGCGGATGTTGCTACCTGTTTCGAATATTATGGCGGACTGGCGAACAAGGTCACCGGTAGCGTTCTTCCGGTTCCCGCCAACGCGCTGAGTTTCACCTTGCGCGAGCCGGTTGGAGTCGCCGGTCAAATCATTCCTTGGAATTTCCCCCTTCTGATGGCCGCATGGAAACTGGCTCCCGCGATTGCCGCGGGTTGCACGTGCGTGCTCAAGCCCGCGGAGCAGACTCCGCTGACCGCCCTGGAATTCGCGAACTGGTTTGAGGAAGTGGGGCTGCCACCCGGTGTGGTAAACGTGATTAACGGTGTGGGAGAAATCACGGGGGCGGCCCTTGTCGCACATCCAGGTGTGGACAAGATCGCATTCACGGGCAGCGCCGCCGTGGGAAAAATTATTGTCAAAAGCGCCGCGGATACGCTGAAGCGCGTGACGCTGGAACTGGGCGGAAAATCGCCCAACATTTTCTTTGCCGATGCCGACTGGGAAGCCGCGGTGGATGGCGCGTTGTTCGGCGTGTTCATCAATCAAGGAGAAGTATGCTCGGCGGGGAGTCGAATCCTGGTTGAGAAAAAGATTTACTCTAAATTCGTGGAATCGATGACCGAAAAGGCCAAGCGCATCAAACTCGGCGCGCCGCTGGATCGCGATACCAAGATGGGGCCGCTGGTGAGCAAGGAGCAATACGATCGCGTCAACTCTTACCTGGATCTTGGCAAGAAAGAGGCCAAGACCGCTATCGGTGGCGGCCGCCCGAAGGGATTCGGGAAAGGCTACTACGTTGAGCCCACCATTTTTTATGATGTCGACAACAACGCACGTATCTCTCGCGAGGAGATTTTTGGTCCGGTTGCTTCGGTGATTCCGTTCGAAAATGAGGCGGACGCGATTCGCATCGCGAACGACACGCCATACGGATTGGCGGGGGCTGTCTGGACGCGCGATATTTTCAAGGCGTTCCGCATCGTGAAATCCATGCGTGCCGGAATTATCTGGGTGAATCATATGCAGCCGACGTACGTGGAAGCACCCTGGGGCGGCTATAAACAGTCCGGCTTTGGCCGCGAACTGGGTCCCTGGGGACTTGAGGAATATTTGGAGACCAAACAGGTGTTCGTCAATCTGGACGAGACTCCGATAGGCTGGTACTAATTCTTGAGAGATGGTTGCGAGGAAATTCAGGAAGGGAACTGATGGCCATGAAAACGATTCAGATTCGCACGGAGATTCCGGGGCCCAAATCGAAAGCGCTGCTAGCGCGTCGCGAAGCGGCTATTCCTCGCGGGCCATCCCTGGTGACGCCGGTGTGCGCGGCTAAAGCAGAAGGCGCGTGGATCGAGGACCTGGACGGAAATCGATATATCGATTTTGCCGGTGGAATTGGCTGTCTGAATGTGGGTCACCGCGCGCCGCTGGTCGAGAAAGCGGTTCGCGAACAGGCCGAAAAATTTCTACATCTTTGTTTTGGCGTGACGCCTTACGAGGGTTATGTCGCGCTGGCGGAAAAGTTGAATGCGCTGGCGCCCGGTAAGTCCCCGAAGAAGACCATGTTCATCAACAGTGGCGCCGAGGCGGTGGAAAACGCAGTGAAGATTGCGCGCGCATACACCAAACGCCCCGCGGTCATCTGTTTTGAAGACGCATTCCACGGTCGAACCCTGCTTACGATGTCCCTGACAAGCAAATCGTCGTACAAAACTGGCTTTGCGCCGTTCGTCAACGATGTCTATCGCGTTCCCTATGCCTACTGTTACCGTTGCTCGTATGGTTTGACCTATCCTTCGTGCAAGGTCGCCTGCGCGACGCATCTCGAAGAAACCTTCAAAAAGGTGGTACCGGTGGACGCGGTTGCCGCGATCATTGTCGAGCCGGTTCTTGGCGAAGGCGGTTTCATCGTTCCGCCGAAGGAATTCTTTCCCATTATTCGCGACATCTGCAACAAGTACGGCATTGTGATGATTGCGGACGAAGTGCAGTCCGGAATCGGCCGCACTGGAAAATATTTCGCGATCGAACATTATGGCGTCGAGCCCGACTTGATGACTATTGCGAAATCGATTGGGGGCGGGTTGCCACTCGGCGCCGTCACCGGGCGTGCGGAAATCATGGACGCTCCTGGACCTGGAGGGCTAGGCAGCACTTTCGCGGGGAATCCTGTCTCCTGCGCGGCAGCCCTTGCAGCGCTGGAAACCATTGAGAAGGAAGGCCTGCTGGCAAAATCCACGGCGATCGGCAAACGATTCGAAGAGCGCGCCAAGGGGTGGCAGAAGAAGTGGGAACTCGTCGGCGACATTCGCGGCCTGGGTGGCATGTGTGCCCTGGAATTGGTGCGAGACCGGCAAACCCGCGAACCTGCCGACAAAGAAACGAAAGAAATTTCAAAATTCTGCTACGAGCACGGATTGATCACCATCACTGCCGGAACCTACAACAACATCGTGCGCATCCTTGTACCGCTGGTGATTAGTGATGAGCAACTCGATGAAGGATTCGATGTTCTGGAGTCCGCCCTCGCGCATGTGGTAGAACAAAAGCAGGCCGTGGTTTCTCACGCCTGAAGCTATTTAGAGCCAGGCCACGAATAGGCGGCTGCGCTTCGAATAGAACCGAAACGCCAAGACTGAAATGCAAAGAGGTGCGCTATGCCGGAAGTAACCTTGGGTCTGGAAAATGCCGCTGCGGCGCTCAAAGACCGCAGTCTGTTTCGTGAAGCCTGCTATGTGGATGGCCAATGGGCGCAGGCGGCAAGTGGGCAGACGATTGCCGTGGACAATCCCGCTACACTTGAAATCATCGGAAAAGTTCCAAAAATGAGCGGGGCGGAAACTCGATCGGCAATCGAAAGCGCGGCGCGCGCGTTTCCTGCGTGGAGCCGCCGGGTCGCGAAAGAACGATCCGTCACGCTGCGACGCTGGTCTGACTTGATTATGCAGAACCAGGAAGACTTGGCTCGTTTGATGACCTTTGAACAGGGCAAGCCTCTTGCCGAGGCCCGGGGTGAAGTTGCTTACGCTGCTGCGTTTCTGGAATGGTTTGGCGAAGAGGCCAAACGCATTTATGGCGACACAATACCCGGCCATCAGACGGATAAACGCATTGTCGTCCTGAAACAGCCTATCGGGGTCGTGGCGTGCATCACTCCGTGGAATTTTCCGATGGCCATGATTACTCGCAAAGCAGCGCCGGCCCTCGCTGCAGGGTGCACGGTGGTGCTGAAGCCGGCCGAGCAGACGCCGTTCTCGGCGCTGGCACTTGCGGACCTTGCAGAACGCGCGGGTATTCCCAAAGGCGTTTTCAACGTCATCACCGGCGAGCCAGTCGAGATCGGCGCTGAACTGACATCTAATCCGACGGTGCGCAAACTTTCCTTCACAGGTTCCACCGAAGTCGGCAAGCTGCTGATGAAGCAATGCTCCGGCACTCTCAAAAAGCTCTCGTTGGAACTGGGTGGCAATGCGCCATTCATTGTTTTCGATGATGCGGATGTGAATGCCGCGGTCGAAGGAGCTGTCGCTTCGAAGTATCGCAATACCGGGCAGACATGCATCTCCACGAACCGATTCTTGATTCAGGATTCGATTTACGATGCATTCGCCGAAAAGCTTGTGACTGCGGTGAGGGCTCTGAATCCAGGTTCTGGTTTCGATGCCGGATCGACCCAAGGGCCGTTGATCGAGGATTCTGCGGTGGAAAAAGTGGAAAGTCACGTTCGTGACGCGGAAGTAAAGGGAGCGACCATCGCCATTGGCGGTTGTCGTCACGAATTAGGTGGACGCTTTTTCCAACCGACAGTACTGCTGAATGTCACGCCCGCGATGGCTGTCTCGCGGGAAGAGACGTTTGGGCCGGTCGCGCCGCTTTTCCGTTTCAAGACGGAGAAAGAAGCCATTGCCATCGCGAACGATACGGAATTCGGTCTTGCCGCTTACTTCTATGGCCGGGACATCGCGCGAGTGTGGAGGGTTGCGGAAGCGTTGGAATACGGGATAGTGGGCATCAACACCGGGCTCATTTCCACGGAAGTAGCGCCTTTCGGCGGCATGAAAGAATCCGGACTTGGCCGCGAGGGGTCCAAATACGGCATCGAAGAGTATCTCGAGATAAAGTATTTGTGCTTCGGCGGTATCCAGGGCTAGACGGCTGCAACGTTCTGCGAGAATCCCCATAGCTTGCGCTGCGCCTTTTCTCGCGCAAGCATTATCTTTATAGTAGAAAGAGCAGAGGGCTCGTAGCTCAGCGGTTAGAGCAGCGGACTCATAATCCGTTGGTCCCAGGTTCAAATCCTGGCGGGCCCACCAACTACTCGAACTGAAGCATGACAATCTCGGGATTCGAGCCCAACCGAAGTGGCGGGCCCCAAGTTCCCGCTCCACTGGAAGTGAAAACCTGCATCTTTCCAATCCTGCTTAAGCCGTACACAAACTGCCGGTAAATCCGCCGTGCCATCCAGCTCCAAGGAATGAATTGCCCGAGATGTGTATGTCCGGACAGTTGCAGGGAAACGCCGGCAGCCTCCGCGATTTCTGGGCGGTCGGGTGCATGCGTCAAAAGGATGCTGGCACGATCACGATCCAAGCGGATTCCCTTGAGCACCGACGCGAAATGCCCATCGTGAGTGGCGTGCCGGTAAGGCACGCCGATTATCTGTAGACCATCCACTTCTACCTTCTCGTTCGTGAGCACGCGTACTCCTGCCGCCGCGATGGCCTGCAGATATTTGCTGTCGTCCCCAAATTGTTCGTGATTTCCGGCGACAAAATACACTCCGTGTGGCGCGTTCAGTTCGTTTAGCGGCTCCGCTGCCCGGTGAGCGTCGATGGCCGTGCCGTCATACAAATCCCCGGCAATGAAAATCGCATCCGGTTTTTCCTGCAAAATCGTCCTGACCATGCGCCGCAGGAAGCTTCCGTTCCGCACGGGCCCCAGATGCAAGTCGCTGATCAGCGCCGCTCTGCGTCCACGCCACGCCGCTGGCAGGTTCGTCAGCCGCACGGTCGTTCGCGTGAGCCGCGTCCAGCCTGAGTTGAAGACTCCGTAGAGCCCCACGACGGTGGCAAGACCGAATAGCAATTCCACGGGGCGATGAAAGTTGATTTCCAGCCCCGCCAAGCGCGCAACCCCGAGAATGATCCAGGAAGCTACCGCGGCGAAAAAGAGGAAACTCAGCAAGCCGACCCAAACGGCTGCGAGTTTGTAAAAGGCGCGCACCAAGGCGTTTGTATAGCGAAAAGCCAGTAGCGAAGCGGCCACAAAGCTCACCGATAAGAAGCCTAGCACCAGTTTGGGCCACAATGTCGTCGTGGCATGGCTCGGTTCGGACGAGAATGTCCAGGTCTCATAGAGAAAAAGATGTGTCAAACACAGAACAGTCTGAATAATTGCAATAAACGTGATCAACTGCCTTCTCGCCATCGAATTGCCTCTGTGTGTTTGATTCCCCGTGCTGACGAAAAGTCGCAGGGAATCCTTCCCGGAATTAGCGCTGCGATCGAAGGTACGGGCGCCGCAACGCTGTGGAACGGTGCTCGTTGGCAATCCTTGCCATTGCTGCGATGAGGGATTAATTGGAATGCCGACGATCTGCCCTCTCGGCGCGCGTCGAAAACGGTATGGCGTAAATCGCCAGCGCTCCGATTACACCCGCGACCGCCGCCAGTTTCCATGCCAGGTCGTAGCTGTGCCGCGCGTCAAAGATTCGCCCGACAATCCATGGAGCTCCCCATTGACCAAGAGAGTAAAGCATGATGATGAGAGCCAACAACTTGCCAAGCGAAGCAGTGCCGAAGCATTCCGCGGTCACCAGCGGAATGAGCATGTAATCCGCGCCCATCGAAAACCCAAAGATAATCGCGAAAGCCCACAGCCCGGTGGGCGAATGTTGTTCGCCTAGCAAGAGAACGGACGCTCCAATCAAGAAATAGAAAAAGGCCATAAGGTGCGTCTTTCGAAAACGGTCCGCCAAGTAGCCGACAACCACTCGCCCCGCCAAGCTCGAGGTGAGCAGGATGGTAGAGAACCGAGAGGCGTTCGTTGCCGAATAACCTAGGTCTTTCAGAAACAAAATCAGGTGCTGAATGACCGCTCCAATAGTGCCGATAACCAAAGTAGATCCCGCGATAATGAGCCAGAAGGCAGCCGAGCGAACAGCCTGAGCGATGCTGACGGAAGAGGTATTCTGCTGCGCGAAATTCTCTTGTGCATGCCCGAGTTCCGTCGAGGCTTCCGAAGCAAGGCCCAATTCTTCCGGACCGGAGCGAGTAATCCAGATTCCCACCGGGAAGAGCACCAGCATGATCAGTGCGCCTACAAGCTCCAGAGCATGGCGCCAATCCAAACTTCGCGCGAGAAAATTGATCAACAGAGGCGAAACTACCCCTCCCAGCCCAAGGCCAAGGTAGGCATAACCCATCGCCCGGCCGCGGCGCCCGCGGAACCAGCGTGCAACCAACACCTGGTTGGCAATGGGTCCCGCAAGCACGTAGCCCAAAACTTCCACGATACACAGAAGCTCGAACTGCCAGAACCGTGTCATCGATCCCATCAAGACCATCGAACCTCCGACGAGGCCGACTCCGGCAAGAATCACGAACCGTGCGCCGATGCGATCGATCAGCGTTCCCGCCAGAAATCCAGATGGAAGCCCGACGAGAAGAAATCCAAGAAAAAACCCCTGCGTCACCTGAGCCCTGGTGAAGCCCAGAGACTCGACGAAATATGGATAAAAAACCGGGAAGCCATAAAAAATGATTCCAACTACAAAGAAAAGATTCAGGAACGTCGCGAGAACGATCCACCAGCCGTAATAAATGCGATCCGCACTGGACCGACGATTCGATGCAGAAAGAGTCATCTGGCTCCTGAACTTTTTCCTATGAACGTGGCGTCGTTCTCGAAATCGGATGCGAAGCTTATCCTGATTTGCGGACCGATTTCAATTTCACCCAAATTCCGGGCCGACGATCGCGCAAAGAGACGCCGGATTTCCGGCGTGGGCATTTGGGCCGCGATACATGCGTGTCAGGTTGCGCGAAAAGGCAAACCCATGGGACCGCAATAATTCGCCCACCACTACGTTGGACTTCAGGCAGTCCACCACGATGGTTTCACGCGAAGAGCGCGCCAGGAATTCGTCGAGGAGCTTTTCCGCTGATTCTTTATTGTTTGCCATCCAAGGTCCGAGATGATCGGCGAAAGAGCCGCGGCGCCCAAAGGCATACCCTTGCGGCACATTATCGCGCCAATCCGCTATCGCGAATTGTGGCGTTTCGTCATGCAATGAGCGGAGCAATAAGCTACGATCGGCGGCGAAGACCTCTTGATCCATTGCAAAAACGAGCTCCAGTTGAGCTCCGGTTAGCGCCCCCAAACTCAATTTTGTCTTCCTCGTGTCAGCGTGGGGCGATCTTTTCAAAATCCATCGTTCGATCTCGTATTCGTCCACGAATCCCAGTTTTTCGTAGAGTGGTCGTCCCTGTGGAGTAGCGTCGAGCTTCATTGTGGGTATTTTCTGGCGATCGAGATATTCGATTGTTTTTTTCAGCAGTTGAGTTCCAATACCCCTCTTGCGGTAAGCCGGATCCACCAAAACCATTCCAATCCACGCAAAGCGATTCTCGTACGAAATCGTGGTCGCCGTGCCACATACCAGTCCATCCTCCTCGGCGACAAAGCATCCTCCTGGACTAGCCTTCAGGAAGCGGTTCCAGTCACCGGCGGTCTGATTCCATCCGGAAAGCTCTTTCAGACGCAGGCCCGCGGGAACATCTTCCTTGGTCATCACGCGAAGCTGCATCTCCAGAATCCTTTGGCCAATTGCAAACTGCGGAAGGAGCATACCTGAAACCTCAAGACGGTTTGTAATCAATTCGGGTACAATCACGCGTCGCTTCGTGTTCACGCACGCGCGAAAAGTGGAAGAGCCAATCGTGTCGAGCCAAAGAAAATCCATTCAGGATGTAGAGGAGTTGGAAGAGCTTCTCAGCGAACCCACCACTGGGGCAATCGATATCATGAGCGCCCTCGATGGAGACATTCTTGTGCTTGGTGTCGGCGGGAAAATGGGGCCAACGCTTGCTCGAATGGCCAAAAGGGCTTCCGATCTGGCTGGAGTAAAGCGGCGCGTCATTGGCGTTTCGCGATTCTCAGCTTCATCGCCAGAATCGGTACTGCAGCATCAGTTACAGACTTGGGGTGTCGAGGCTCTGCGTTGCGATTTGCTGAACCCCAAGTCGCTCGCCGAACTGCCCGATGCCGCCAATGTCGTTTTCATGGCTGGCATGAAGTTCGGATCCACGGGGAAGGAATGGCTGACTTGGGCGATTAACACTTATCTGCCGGGACTTGTTGCCAATCGCTATCGCCACAGCAGGATCGCCGTGTTTTCGACGGGCAATGTGTACGGGCTTTCACCCGTTTCCCACGGCGGATCCTGTGAGGAAGAGACGCTGAATCCGTCGGGGGAATATGCAATGAGTTGCGTCGGGCGCGAGCGCATCTTTGAGCATTTCAGCCGAGCGAACAATACGAAGATGACGATCCTCCGGCTGAACTACGCCACTGAACTCCGCTACGGTGTGTTGATGGATATCGCGCTTCGCGTGAATGTGGAGCAGGCCGTGCCGCTGTCGATGGGATTTCTAAATGCAATCTGGCAAGCCGACGCTGCGGCCATGAGCCTGCAGTCCCTTGCTCATGCAACGGCACCACCGAATATCATCAATATCACCGGCCCCGAACTTCTGAGTGTGCGCCGGGTCGCCGAGGAATTTGGGAAACTGCTGAACAAGCCCGTCCGGTTTGACGGGGAGGAATCGAGCGACGCTCTTTTGAACAATGCGCAAAAGGCCTACCAGCTCTTAGGAATGCCACAAGTGAATGCGGAGCAGTTGATGGTCTGGATCGCGGATTGGGTGCGGAGGGGAGGGACCACGTTGGCCAAGCCTACTCACTTTGAAGAACGAGCGGGGCGCTTCTGAAATATTCCCATGAGTGAAAAGCTGGACATAAAGATTCAGCAAGTTCTGAAGCGCGGGACGGTGATTCCCGCGCACCCGCTTGCCCTGAATGCAGAACGCCGGTTGGATGAGCGCCGGCAGAGAGCACTTACGCGCTACTACGTGGCGGCGGGGGCGGGTGGCTTGGCAGTCGGCGTACATACCACGCAGTTTGCGATTCGAGAACCCCGCATCGGGCTTTTCGAACCAGTCTTGAAGCTAGCAGCGGAAGAGATGGATCGCGCGGACCGATTGCGAGCCGAGCCACTAATCCGGGTCGGTGGGATTTGCGGAGAGACGGCACAAGCAGTGCGCGAGGCGCAACTGCTGAGGGAATTGAGATACAGCGCCGGCCTTTTGAGTTTAGCCGCGGCAAAGGATCTGGATGACCAGGCGCTTATCGCTCATTGCCGAGAAGTGGCGGAAATCTTGCCGATCATCGGCTTCTATCTGCAACCGGCGGTGGGCGGTCGCGTACTTTCCTACAAGTTTTGGCGTCAATTCGCAGAGCTTGAGAACGTCGTAGCGATCAAGATTGCGCCATTCAATCGGTATCAAACACTGGACGTGGTGCGCGCTGTTGCCGAATCCGGCCGTCACATTGCCTTGTACACGGGAAACGACGACAACATTGTCGACGATCTTGTCACTCCGTACGCTTTCCGAATCGATGGGCAACTGCGGGAATGCACGATCGTGGGTGGCCTGCTCGGTCACTGGGCGGTTTGGACAAAGCGCGCCGCCGAATTACTGGAGGAATGCCAAGCCCTGGCTCTCGACGACCAACCGGTCCCTCAGAGCATGTTGCGGAAGAGCATAGAGGTCACCGATTGCAACGCGGCATTCTTTGACGCGGCGAACAATTTCGCCGGCTGCATCGCCGGGCTCCACGAAGTCCTGCGGAGGCAGGGCCTGCTGGAAGGAATCTGGTGCCTGGATCCCAACGAAACTCTCAGCCCTGGGCAACTTGAGGAGATTGACCGGGTCTATCGTGCTTATCCCCACTTGAACGATGACGATTTTGTGCGCGAAGGACGCGATGCTTGGCTGCGACCCTAGTGCGAAGGTAGAGTGCCTTCCGACTTGCTACTTCGGTGCAGTTTCGACAATTTCCTCGGACTTGGAATCCCAGTACAGCTTTTTTCCCGACCAATACGCCTTTGCCGCCATCATGCAAGCCACCGAGTGCGAAAATCCGTTCTGCACCGTTGCATTTGGCTGACGGCGTGAGCGCAAGCAATCCAGCCAGTTGGTCATGTGAGACAAATCCTCGTCGCCCATGCCTCCCGGCGGCAGCGTTTTGTCTCCCGGCAAGAGAATGTCTTTTACGGCTCGCTTCTGGTCTATTTCGTAGTCGTCCTCGTGATTCCCCTTCTCTTCCACAAATTGCCATCGCGGACTTCCCTCGCCACCAATATTGAATAGCGTGCCTTTCTTTCCCATGATTCGCGTGAAGCTGGGAGAATCATTGCCAAAGCTGGTGGCGTAGCTGACCAGGAAGCCTTTCGGATATTGGAACAACGCCTGAAAAGTATCGGGATTCTCGCGTCCATCGTGCCAGGCAAAAATTCCTCCGTGCGCCACCACCGATACCGGACGGGTTTCGTCCATGAAGAAATGGCACAAATCAATTCCGTGACTCATCCATTGGTCGGCAATGCCGTTGGAAAAATCCTTGTACAAGCGGTATTCGAAGTAGAGCTGCGGATCAAAAGGCCGATACGGTTTGTTCATCAGCCATGCGCGCCAATCGGTGTCCTCCTCGCGCAGTTCCTTGACTTCCGGGCGGCCTCGCCATCTCGGCCCGTTGTAATTCCAGACGATTTCGTACTTTGTGACGTCTCCGAGGGCCCCCGTTTTGATCACGTCGCGGACGGCGATCTGATACGGCTCGCTGCGATGCTGCGTCCCAATCTGCACGACCTGTTTGCTGGCGACCACGGCGTTGCGAGCAGCTTTAACCTCCGCAAGCACGTTCCCCATCGGTTTTTCGCAATAGACGTCTTTGCCGGCTTCGACAGCCATCTTCAATAACAGACAATGAGAATGCTCCGGGCTGGAAATCAAGACGGCGTCAACGTACTTCAGCTTGAGGAGTTCCTCCGGGGTACGCAGTGACCGGGGAGCTTTCCCATAATATTTTTGATTTGCTGCCACAGCGCTGTCTAGATTTTTGGTCCATAGATCGCAGACGGCAGTCATTTCCACATTTCCGGAATGACTCAGCTTGGCCAACATACCGTCCAATTCTTCACCGCGACTTCCGATTCCAATATGGCCGAGCGATATGCGGTCATTCGCGCCGGGTATGCGGCTGTACGATAAAGCCGTCGAGCTAACGGCAGCCGTTCCGGCGGCGATCATGGCCCCCTTTTGCAGAAATTCTCGACGATTCACTTTGAATTCTGATGCACTCATCGCATTCCTCCCACGCCAGATCGGATTTTAGAGTCTACGGAGCTCACAGTGGACGTACCAATCCCTGGGTTGTTGCTTTCGTATTGCGAACCAGCAACAACACGAAAATCATTCCCACAAACGGAACCAATCCCGCCGTAACGACGATGGAGTCGAAGGAATGTGTAGCTCGGGATTGCAACGAATCGGAAAAATATCCGATCAATTTGAAAGCGACAATTGTGCCAATTCCCGCGCCCGTCCCGCTGAGACCGCTAACGGAAGCTACCGACTCGCTGGTGTACAAATCCGAGGGCAGCACATTCGCAATAGTGGAAAAAGCCGCATAGGAGAAGGTAGCCAGTGCGAATAACAGGGTGATGGCTGCCAAATTCACAGTAAAAATGGTGGGAATCAGCAGCATTACACCGAATCCGCCGAAAACGACAACCGCTTTGCGCGCCGCGCCCAGCGACCAGCCGCGCTTGATCAGGAAACCGGACGCTGCGCCACCGAAGAAATTGCCGAGATCTGCGGCAATAAATGGAATCCACACTGCAATCAGGCCACTTTTCAACGAAATGCCCTTGGCCACGAGGTAAATCGGAAACCAATCCGCTACGAAAAACCAAACCGGGTCTGTGAAAGCCTTTGCGATGATCGTTCCCCAGGTCTGTGGCAGTTTCAGCAAATCTCGCCAGCGGGGGCGTTGCTTTGCTCCCGATTCCGCACTGGCAACATTCTCCGCCAAGATCATTCCACGCTCCTCAGGAGTAATGCGCGGGTGATCCTGCGGAAGAAAGTACATTCGTCGCCACACAATCAGCCAAATAAATCCCAGCAAACCAGGAACTACGAAAACCGGCCTCCAGCCCCAACGAAAGTAAATTGGCAAAAGCAAAAAAGGTGCGACCGCTCCGCCTATCGATGATCCACTGTCGAAAAGTGCCGCAGCCAGCGCGCGTTCGCGTTTCGGAAACCACTCGGATACGGCTTTGGTAGCTCCGGGCCAGTTCGCAGACTCGCCGGCACCGAGGAGAAATCGCACGATGGCAAAACTGAAAAAGCCGCGCGCAAAGGCGTTGCAAATCGAAGCGACCGAGTACCACAGGACAGAGAGACTCAATCCGCGGCGCGTGCCGATCCGGTCGATAAACCGTCCACAAATCGTTTGGCCGAATGAATAAGCAAGCCGGAAACAGATCAGAAGATTCGCGTAGTCGGTGTTGGTCCAATGAAAATCGTGCTTGAGATAAGGCGCAAGCAGGGATAGCGCCTGGCGGTCGATATAGTTGATGACCGTCGAGGCAAAGAGCAGACCACCTATCCACCAACGCAGATTGTGGATTTTCCCCGGTTGGAACGGTGGCCTAACTGGTATAGATGCCATAAGGAATCAACTATCTCGCCATACAGCTGCGGTGCCTGCCACTTGTCGCGGTCATGCGGAACGCTTCGCCGTGTGACGTAGCAGAGAAGCGGAATCCGTATCGAGATAGATTGTGGTGTTCGGATGCGTTCGCAAAATAGAGGCCGGTGCCATGGGGCTGATATCTCCTTCCAGACACGCTTTGACTGCTCGCGCTTTCCGCATTTCCGGCACGATAGCAATTATTTCTTTAGCCTTTAGCACTTGCTTGATCGACATGGACATCGCGTGCGTAGGAACGTCCGAAAAGGTGGGGAACCACCCCTCACCCATCTGTTGTCTGCGGCAGGCCTCATCGAGCTGAACAATCAGAAAGGGCTCCTCAGTTTCAAAATCCGCCGGCGGATCGTTGAAGGCAAGGTGGCCGTTTTCGCCAATCCCGACGAAAGCGACATCCACAGGACGGGAACTCAATTCGTTTCCAACTCGACGAATGACTTCATTGGGATCTCGCTCGCCATCCAGTAAATGGTAGCGCTTGATGCCAGTTTTATGGATGAGTCTGTCCAATAGATAATTGCAAAAACTAGCGGGGTGGTTGGCTGGAAGCCCGATGTACTCATCGAGATGGAACATTTCCACGCGTTGCCAATCAATACCTGGAGCACTGGTCAAGGCTTTCAGAAATTCGAACTGCGCCGCTCCTGTGGCGGCAATAATCCGAGCAGTATCAGAGACGCCGAGAGCCCGCCGAAGCGATTGTGTCGCGTGCTTTGCGGCAGCTTCTCCAACTGCAACTCCGTTCTCCGATACATTTATCTGCATCTCTATTCTCCTGCTTCGATCGTCTCGAACCGATGGCCCGAAATCATTCTTAGTTTTTGGGCGGACTTTTGATCGCTATCAGCGACATCTGCTCCAGATCCGGGTAATGCCCTTGCGCGTCTGGCGAGTTCGTCGTTGACGGGAGCTGTTGCACCAAAGTTTGCGCGGGTAGCGGAGCTTTGAAGTATTCCGAATAGACCTTGAGGAACGCTTCGCTGTCGGAAATGTTATCGAGATAAACGGTGGTGGATACGACCTGGCTGAAGTCCATGGACGCCTCTTCGAGGTTGTCGAGTTGGTTTCGCATGGTCTGCCGAAGTTGGACTGCGGTTGAATTGCCGTAAACACCGCCATGTGGCCCAGGGATAAATCCACTTTTTGCGGAACAGTACAGAGTGTCGCCGGCAAAGACGCACGGACTGGCGGTAGGACTTGGTGGCATGTTTTTCGGTCGGATGGCATGGCGAAGGCTGAGGTCGCGCACGGCCACTCCGGTATATTCGATTTGCGCGTTGTTCGGCAAAGCGGAGACTTCGATGGTGGCTCGCGCTGGCGTATTGCCAAATTCAAATCGGCGCGCGTAGTGTTCGTTCATCACGCGCATGGGTATTTTCCCGGTGAGATAGGGATTCACGAAAACCATATTGTCGAGCTTCAGACCGGCGGCTTCGACTACCGACTTTAATCCGTCGAGTGCAAGGTCCGTCTGCGCAGCTGGATCATCGGGGACCGAGTTGGACAAGGGATTGCGCCCCTGCATCGCGGAAATAAACAAGCGATCGTGAGTCAGTATGCCGGGGCTGAAGGGTTCTGTCGATTTGTAGTTCGGCGGAATGACCGGCGCGCGGCCCGAGAGGTCGCGGACAGCAACAGCGTTCATTACAAGAGGCGGTTGTGATGTACGAGCGACACCAAGAACTGCGCGCGCGGGCGGAGTCTCTGGGAAATATTTTGCAAAAGCCTTGTTCAACGCGTCGTAGTTATTTACATCTTCGAGATAAACCTGGACGTAGACAATGTTCTTCATACTCAAACCAGCGGCCTCGACAAGGGCCTTGATGTTTTCGAGCGCCTGGCCTGCTTGCTCATCGAATCTGGCTGGCGTGCTGCCGTCCGGGCGTTGGCCGCCTTGCCCCGAAACGTAAACATAGTCGCCGGCATCGATCGCGGCTGAGTATGTGGAGTTTGCCGTTTTCCCACCCGTCGGAATTTCGACCGGACGCACCTGCGCCGACAAGTCCTTCGCTGCCATCAGAAGCGCCGTCACCAAGAGTATCCGCATGGGAAGCCTTCTCGCGCCAGACGCGTCGTGATTCCTCATGAAGGCTTCGTCGCCGGCGCCGCTTTTCTCGCGGCAATCAAAAGTTCACGAATACGCTGGCCGACGAGGATCGTTTCGTTGGGCTGAATCGTTGAAGAAACCAATTCCAGTCTGCGCCGTTCCTTTCGCGGCTTGTCGTTCTGTTTCGGATTGCCCTCGCGAACGGCGGGAACGATGCTGGGATTATCCGCTCCGGCCACTTCAATTACCGGGTCGCCAGCGCGCAACTTCTCCACGCAATCCTTTACCGAGAAACCCCATGCTTCTTCATCCCAGGAGACGTGCAGGGTCGGATAGCGATTGCCGTCGGTGGGAATCGAGATGTCGGTTTCAACCCCGGGAACAGAATTGACGAGCTTCTGGATTTTCTCTACGCGAGCGGTCCATTCGCGATTGAGAGCGTTCAAGTCGGCCTTCAGCCAGGTTTCCACCGCCGTTAGAAGGCCGATGACTTCTTCCTTCCCAACTTTCATGGCGCGGCAAACGGCCCCTTCCCAGGGACTCGTGTTCCGCATCGCGGCCTCAATCAAATCCTTCCGTCCCAGTAGAAGACCACTGCATTGCGGGCCGCGGAGTCCCTTTCCGCCGGAAAAGGTGTACATATCCAAACCCAACTGCGCGTACAACTTGATGTTTTCGATGGGGGGAATGCCCGCTGCGTCGTCCAGCAGCATCGGCACTTTATATTTTTTCGCCACGGCAAGTTCCGCGCGCAATTCGTCGCCCAGATGAGTGGTGTAAATCATCGCGGTGTTCTCGTTGATTGCGCTGCCCAGCTCCTCTGGCGTTTTGGCGAGGACCAGCTTCGCGCCGGTCAGCCGGATGGCGTTGTCAAAAGCGCTCCTGCCTCCCACCATAATGACTTCGTGCTTCAACCCCGTGGTGTCGGGAAGTTGCCAGATATATTTCGGATCGCTGCCCGCCATGCAGGCCGCCGTGGCCGATGCCATCGCGCCGGCGGCTCCTGAAGTAACCATGCCCGCCTCAGCGCCGGTTAGCTCCGCAAGGCGCCGGCTGGCAGCGTGTTGTAATTCGAACATATTGACGAAATGTTCCGAGGCCTCTCGTTGTGCCGCCTGCACCTCGGGAAATTCCAATGAACCACTCAGATAGGTCCAGGTGCCCCGGCAGTTGATGACGGTTTTGAGGCCCAGCCGCGTATAAACATTTCCGCTTGAATCTTTGCCAAGCGCCGCAGCCGCGCTGGCGAAGGCATTCTTTGCGGCGATTTGACCCAGCAACGGTGCCGCTGCGGCGAACCGGATAAAACCTCTACGGCTGAAACCAGGCATGAACGACATTCCAAACCTCCGTTTAAGGAAACTCTAAAGATGCATCCGACGACTATAGGCGAGAATCGCCGGAATAATTGACCCCGCCAAGGGCCCTGGAGCCTTTTTTCCACGGACGTTAGTGCATAAACGCCCAAAGTCATTTACCGCTTCTCCGGTTTGTATCACAAGTTTCTTGACAAGTAGCGTTTTATTTTGTTTCATTACGAATCATTTCGGTTCATCCGCGCTCTGACTGGGACAATTTGGCTGAAAATGGAGATTCCGGCGATCAACGGCGACTCTAGATGAAGAAGTGCACAATCCTTTGGTTCCTGGCGGTTGTCGGCGTCACAACGATGGCACCGAGCCACTTTTGCGTTCATGCGCAGCAGAAGCCAGAGGCGGCCACGACCGCAAGCTGTCGCGTTGAGCCGATCGACTATATGGGCTGGCAAGCGCAACAGGTTTCCAATGCGTGGCTCAAATTAATTTTTGTCCCGCAAAACGGCGGGAGGCTGATGCAAGTGATATTTGATGGTCATCCCTTCTTATTTGTGAATCAGCGTTACGCGGGAAAGCACCTTCCCCCTTCCGGAAGCGAATGGTTTAACTATGGTGGCGATAAGGTGTGGGTACTCCCCGAGGGCAACGACGACGAGAAACACTGGGTCGGCAATTCAGACATCCTGGATGATGGCGGTTTTGCGTTTCAAATTCTGAAGCAGGGGCCTCGGTGCGAAGTTTCCCTGACGGGACCGGCCGACCCACAGACCGGCTTGCAGTTCCAGCGAATCGTGAGTCTCGGTACGGACTCGCCCCAGATCAATTTTCACGCCATCATCAAAAATGCGAGCGGCCATCCGATTGAATGGTCGGTGCAATCCGTTTCTCAGTACGACACGAGCGATGCGAAGGATTCCGTGCGACACAACCAGAATTTCTGGGGGTTCAGCAAAGCGAATCCATCCAGTAGTTATCTCAATCAATATCACGTCCGTTTCGGACCCGCGGAAAATTCCGCGGCAAAGATACGGGAGAACGGCCTTTTCGCCGTGCATTACAAGCCTCTCGCCGCCGAGTTGTGGCTGGATTCGAAAGATGGCTGGTTGGCGATGGTGGATGGCGACAGCCGTTTTGCGATGGTCGAACGGTTTCGGTACGACGAGACAAAACCGTACCCCGGAAAAGCCTCTGTCATATTTTGGACCAATGGGCCCGAACTGCACCAACACCCGGATGGCACCACCACGTTCGGGTCTCCCGACAAAGAGCATCCCGCTATCTATATGGAAGCAGAGCTTAACTCGCCGATGGTGCGGCTCAACCCCGGCGAGGAATTCAATTTTGACACCCAGTGGTATCCAACGCGCGCAGACGCTGCGTTCCAGGGCGTAACCGACGCGGGTGTGATCCTTCAGCCCTTTCACGCCCTGAAAGACCCGACCGACGGCAAGATCAAGCTTTCAGGCAAATTTGGCGTTTTCTTCTCCGGCAACCTGGTAGCCCACCTTTACGACCCTCGAGGCATGGCAATTGGGGCGCAATCGCTGATTCAAGTCGATCCCAAAGATCCCGTCAGTCTACAACTTACGGTTGACGATCCGCGCCAGGCAGGCAGGGTTTCGCTGCACCTGGAAGACGCGAATGGATTGGATCGTGGGGCATTGGGTGAAGTCCAAGTGGAAACGTTGGTGGGAAACCACTGAGAGGGCGAATTGAAAAAGGGCATCTGTCCGCGGGCGGGACAGGAGGGAGGCACGCACGTAACGAATTCTTGCGGGGTCGGAATAGCCTTGGGTCATAAGAAAATAAGTGCAATAGGCGACACCGGTAGTGCATTAGTGAAATCAATTCAATCGTTTTAAATTTACGTCTTGATTGTTTTTGGTGGTTTATGAGATCGTTCGGGCAACTGCACTTTTTGGTTTTGGGGGGGGGGTCCTATGAAGAAACTGTCTAGCCGTGTAATTTCGGCTCTGCTGCTACTTTCCATACTTTGTTTCAGTCCGAATGTTCTCCGCGCAGACGTCACAGGCTCAATTTCGGGCGTTGTCCACGACAGCACCGGAGCGGTGGTTGCCGGGGCGCGCGTCGTTATTGAGAACGCGGAGACCAATTTCCATCAGGAAGTGACTTCGGGTGCGGACGGTTCCTACCGCCTGCTGGCCTTACCGGCCGGAGTGTACAAACTCACTGTCACTGCCAAGGGGTTTAAAACCTACAGCACGACAGATATCACCGTAAAAGTGAACGACCAACTGGCCATAGATGTAACCCTGAACGTGGGCTCTGCCACGGAAATCATCAGCGTCGAAGCGAACGCCGTGCAAGTGCAGACCGAAAGCACGCAGCTCGGCGACGTGATTGATTCGAAAAAGATGCTCGCTCTTCCGTTGAACGGTCGCAGCTACATCGACCTTCTCGGGTTGCAGGCAGGTGTTGCGCCCGCGTCGGCAGGCACGATCTACGAAGGCGGGACTCAATCGGCCCGGCCCGTTTCGGGCAACTTAAATCCGGGTAACATCTCCGTCAATGGTCAGCGCGAAACTGCCAATGCTTTCCTAGTCAACGGAGGCGACGTCAGCGAGGGGCGTAATCTCGGCGCCGGCTTGGTCCCCAATCTCGACTCCGTCGAAGAGTTCCGTCTCATCACCAACAGCTTCGACGCCGAATATGGAAAATTCAGCGGCGCGGTGATGAACGCCATCACCAAATCCGGCACCAACTCCTTCCACGGCGATGTTTTCGAGTTCCTCCGCAACGACGCGCTGGATGCCAGGAATTACTTCGCGCCTTCCAAATCTGAATTGCGCCAAAACCAATTTGGCTACACCTTGGGAGGCCCCATCTGGAAGGATCATCTGTTTTTCTTCTCCGATTACCAGGGCACGCGACAGGTGCAAGGTGCGGAGACCGGCCTGGTTACGGTGCCGACGGCGGCCGAGCGTCAAGGTAATTTTGACCCTTCAACCTTCGCCACTGTTGACCCCACGACTGGTAACACCGTACCCACGACGGTTGATGGCCCTTACTGGGCGCAAGTGCTTTCGACGCGCTTGGGGGGCCAGCCCGTGGCGGTGAACGAGCCGTACAGCTTCGTCGGGTGTGCCACAACCGCGCAGTGCGTATTTCCAGTGAACCCAGTGACCGGCCTTGCGACCATCCCGCAATCCGTATGGGCTCCGCCGTCTTCCCATATTCTCACGTACATTCCTACGCCCACATCGTCCGCCGGCGTGTTCAACTATTCGAACAACAGCCAGAGGAGCAGCATCACCGACAACAAGATCGGGGAGCGAGTGGATTTCATCAATCAAACTACCGGTAACTGGTCGTTTTACTACCACCTCGATAACACTACCGTCGACAGCGCTCTAGCAGGATTCGCCACTGTGCCTGGATTCCCCACCACCACGCCATCGCGAGCGCAACAATTCGTCGTGAGCAACACCAAGACGTTCGGAGCGACGGCCGTCAACGAAGTACGGATCAGCTTCTTCCGGACAGCGCTGCATAAGGACAATCCGGCGGGCAGTTTCGCGAACCTTTCCGACCTCGGTTTCGTGACTGGCGCCAACACCCTGGGCATTGTCCCCCTGCCGGGATACACGCAATATATGCCACAGGTTAGCTTGAGCCAGATTGGCCTGAACATCGGTGTACCCACGCTGAACACGGACCAACCCAATACCACCTACATGATCAGTGACGTATTCTCAAAGAGCCAGGGCAAGCATACGTGGAAGTTTGGCGGGGAATTCCGCTACCTGATGGTGAACGAGAGGAACTTCGCCAGCCCCAACGGGCAATTCACATTTGATGGTTCGGTGACTGGCTCTGATATGGCCGACTTCCTCCTCGGCGCCACCTGCAACACCTGCGGTGCTGCTTACGTCCAGGCAGCCAAGCAAGTGCTGGATTCCCGAACGCGTTATGGTGGGGCCTTCGTCCAGGACTCCTGGAAAGTGAAATCCAACCTTACCCTGAATCTTGGTCTCCGCTGGGAAGTCAGTATGCCTTGGTACGACTGGCAAGGAAAAATCCAGACCTGGGTCCCCGGGCAGCAGTCCACGGTGTTTCCACTTGCACCTGAAGGGTTAGTATTCCCTGGGGACGCTGGAATTCCCAAGACGCTTGCCCCCACGAGATACAACAACTTCGGCCCACGGCTGGGCTTGGCTTATTCACCAGGATTTACAGATGGAATTCTGGGCAAGATTTTTGGCGGTCCGGGGAAGAGCAGTATTCGGGCTGCTTACGGCATTTATTACACTTCGGTCGAAGACCTGAACCTGTTCTACGAGGTGGCCGACGCTCCGTTCGGTCTGTATTGGCAGTCTCCGTCGTCAGTACTGTTTGACCAACCTTTCCTGAATCGACAAAGTGGGCAATCGCTGGGGCAACGTTTCCCTTACGACCTGCCGATTCCGGGAGATCCGAACAGCAAGGCAACCCCGTTTGGCGTGTTCGAGCCGATCAACTACTTTCCGGGCTACAACATTCACAACAGGCTGCCTTACGCAGAGCACTTCAATCTTTCGATCCAGCGTGAGCTAACCAAATCGACGGTGCTGACGCTGGCCTACGTGGGGACCGAGGGGCATCGGCTCATCACATCGCAGGAAGCCAACCCGGGCGACCCGGCCCTGTGCCAGCAACTCACGGCGCAAGGGGCCATCGACGTGACCGCAGGAGGAACCCCCGGCTGCGGCCCTGGCGCTGAGAATGACGTTTTCCAGCTTCCTTCGGCCACCGTCCCGTGTAACACACCGAGTCCGACGCCGCTGCCCGGCTGCTCTTACGGTACCCGGATCCGCAGCTCCGCATTTCCATACCCGCTAAGCACCTCCAACTACTGCCCGGATTCGGTGACGCAGGTGTGTTATGGCTACGGCAACACGAATACACTTCTTAGCACCAATTCAATCTACAACGCTGGACAAATCACCGTCGAACGCAAGGCCAGCGACTTCACCTTTCTGGCCGCTTACACTTTTGCCAAGGCCTTGGACGATTCTTCGGGGTTCGGGGACGCGGTGAATTTCATCAATCCGAAATTGAGCCGAGGGCTGTCGTCGACGGACATCACGCACAACTTTGTGGCCAGTTACATTTGGGCGGTACCCTTCGACCGGTGGTTCAGCAATGGGCCCAAGCGGTTGACCCAGGGCTGGCAGATGCAGGGGATCACGCGGTTCGCGACAGGATTCCCGATCCAGATGAATCAGGGGAATGGTGATGCTTCACTCTATGGCAGCTCTAGCACCGACATGCCGAATCGCGTGGGGCCCGTGCAGATTGTGGATCCGCGAAAGGTAAATACCGCTTGTCCTACATATGACCCTACTGTGCCAGGATCTGGCACGGGTTGTTACTTCCTGCCGGGCGCATTCGCTCCTAGCACCGATCCGGGTAGTTTCGGCACGGCCAACCGACGCTTCTTCCACGGTCCCGGCTTCAATAACACCGATTTCGGAATCTTGAAACGAACTGCGATCAATGAGAGATTCTCGTTCGATCTGCGTTTCGAATTCTTCAATATCTTCAACCATGCGCAATTCATGAATCCCACCGGGAACATCAGCGACTCGGGTTTTGGAATTGTCAACAACGCGCGCGATCCGCGTATTGGACAGGTCAGCGCGAAATTCTACTGGTAGTAAGCGCAATCCGGGCGAGACATCCGATGGGACCATCCGATGGGACATCCCCTTGGAAGCCTCGCCTGACTTCCGTGCGCGTGCTAGGCTGTTTTCGATGAGCCGTGGCCGCACGCATTCGTTGATTCACATCGTCAGGCTCATGCAGTTAACGTCCGTGCTTTTTCTTTCGGGCTGTTTGCCGGAGCTATCGTTTGCACAGACGGCGGAGAGTTACCGCGAACAGGCCATTGAACTTTCCCGCAACAAATCCTGGGACGAAGCCATCGCTAAATACCACCAATCGCTGGCCCTCGCTCCTGACGACCCGCTTACGCACTACAACCTAGCGCTCACGCTGAAATACAAGGGCGAAACAAAGCAAGCCGTCGAGGAGTTCGAATCCGCCCTACAACTCAAACCAAAATGGGCCGACGCGCATTACGGTTTAGGCTCAACTTTATATGATCTTCAAGATCAGGCCGCGGCGCTCAAAGAGCTCCGAGCGGCGGTAGAGCTCGATCCCGCGAACGTTCCGGCACATCGCCTCCTGGCGCGCATTTACGTACAGCAGAACGACCCTGCGGCTGCGGCAAGGGAGCTACGGCGCGCGCTCCAATCCAAACCATCCGCGGATCTGCACTTCGAACTGGGGATGGCGGAAGGCCAGATTGGCAATTTGCCAAGTTCTGCCGCCGAATTTAGACACGCCCTGGCCCTCAATCCCCGCCTCGCCCCGGCGCATTCGATGCTCGGCGTTACGCTACGGCGGCAGGGAGATAGCGGTGGCGCTTTGGCGGAGTTCCGCAAAGCCGTCGAACTCGATCCCAAAGATCCCGATGCGCAATATAACCTGGGCATGGAACTGAAAGCCTCTGGCAACACCACTGGTGCGATCGAAGCGTTCCGCCGCGCCATCGAGCTGAAGCCTGATTTCGAAAAAGCTCACTATAACCTCGGTATTGCCCTGCGCGCTGAGGGCGATACCGGTGCCGCGCAGAAGGAACTTCGCGACGTAGGGGAGCTGAAGGCTTTTCGCGCGCGCCTGGCGCAGACCAAATATCTGATCCTTCAAGGCGTGGAGGCGCTGAAGCAGCAGAAGCTCGAGGACGCGCAGGCGTTCTTTCAAAAGGCCGTCGAGCAAAGTCCCGAACTGGCAACCGGTTATTATTTTCTGGGTGTTACGCTGGAGAGCAAACAAGACACCGCGCAAGCGGTGACGTTTTACGAGAAAGCGATCGAGCTGAAACCGGATTATGCGCAGGCCCAGTCGAGCCTTGGATTGCTCTACTGGCGCCAGAACGACCGCACGCGCGGGCTTGCGGAGTTTCGCAATGCCGTGATGTCCGATCCCGACCTCGCGGAAGCGCATTACAACCTCGGCCTTGCGCTTGCTCAATCGGGGGCGCTGGACGAAGCCGTAAGCGAATTGAATGAAGCCTTAAGCCTCGATCCCAAGTACACCGATGCGCGCGTGCAACTGGGATTGCTGCTCGACCAACAAAACGACACCACCGGCGCTGCCAATGTCTTTCGTGAACTCCTGAGGCGCAATCCGAATTTTGCGGAAGCGCACAATAATTTGGGTTTGGTGCTACTGCGGGCCGGCGATGTTCACAATGCGGAAACGGAATTTATGGAGGCGGCACGCCTCAAACCGGGCTATGCGGAGGCGCACTACAACCTCGCGTTGGCGCTCCATCAAGAAGGAAAGGAACAGGAGTCTCGCGCTGAGTTCGAAAAGGCATTCGAGATTTCGCCGGAGTTGAGAAATGTGGCGCGTCCTTGATCCCGATTAAACCCTGGCGTATTCGTTTTTCGCATCATGGCGGCTCCCGTCCTGTAGGTTCCGATACAGCAGCGGGCATTGACAAGAAAACAAAAAGAAAGTAAAAGAAATGAAAAGGAAGTATCCGAAACTACTCGGAGGTCGATTTTGACGCCCGCCTGGCTCGCGCAAGGCGGCGTCTGGCCACTTTCAATTTGAGTCGAGGTTCTAGTTTCAAGGAAAATGGATGCGCGCCAGGACAATTGTCTGCCTAGGTTGTGCAACAGTCCTCCTGAGCGCTGCCAACGCGGACGCGCCGGGACAGCATTGGACGAATTTTGCACGCATCGGAGCGTATGGCTTGCGCGGCGGTGATGCGGAAGCGATCGTGCGCGACGCGCAATCCAGTCACGTGTATGGAATCGAAGTGGATAACGACATTCCGGGGCGCTATGAGAGCTTTCTGGATCCCAGCGCGAAACTGAAAGCGATCCGAGCGGTGGCGGACGCCGCGCACCAGGCGAAGAATCACGCGTTTGTTTACATTGCCGGCACCGAGTGCATCACTGCGAATGCCGACAAATCCGCACATTCTGTGGTGAAGGATCATCCGGACTGGTTGCAACGAAAAATCACCGGGGAGCCAGCGGTTTTCACTTCCGGAGCAGCGTTCTGGATTCGTCCGGGCGATGAAGATGTTTGGATCAGCCCCTACGCCAAGGATTGGCGGAAAATCTACATGCAGCACGTCCGCGAAATCGCGTCCACCGGCATCGACGGGATATACGTGGACATTCCTTACTGGATGACGCACTTTGACGGTTGGGAAGATACCTGGGCAAGTTTTGACGATGCTACGGTTGTGGCCTTCCGGCAAAAGACCGGCCTGGATGCCAGGAAAGACCTCAAGCTGGGCAACTTTCAGGACGCTAACTTCCGGAAGTGGATTGATTTCCGCATCGACACGCTGACGGACTTCGTCAAAGAAATTCGCGAGAATGCCCGCGGCGTGAATCCACAAATCGTGGTGATTCCGGAAATCTATCCCGGGATTGAACAGGAAGCGACTCGCGTGGGAGCTGACGTTTACGAAATGTATGGAGTCGTGGACGCCGTTGCGCATGAGTATGAGTTCGGAGAGGGCGAACACCTGGCGTCGTCTCGCTCGCAGTTTGACTGGTTTTTGTACCAGGCGGGGATGCTGACGTTTCGCGCGTTCGCCGGCGGAAAAGCCACTTGGATTCTCAACTACTCGTGGGATGGCGACAAAAATGTTGACGCGCGCGACGCCATGAAGAACCTGGCCATGTCGCAAGTAATTGCCGGAGCAAATTTCTGGGACGCGCCGGGCCACTCGATGGCAGGTTCGAATGATAAAGCTACCCGTACTGAAATATTCGAGTGGATCGAGAAAAACGAAAATACACTGTACGCCCCGCGCGCTCCGTTGCATCCGGTCGGGGTGTACTTCTCACCCAAGAGCCGTGACTACGATCCAGAGGGATTTCTTCCATCTTATCGAGGCACGTTGGTGATGCTGTTGCAGGCGCACCGTGAATTCCAAGTGGTGACACCGAAGACGCTCGAAGAGTTTCACGGAGAAACCCTGGTGTTGCCGAACGTGACTACTTTGGGCGACTCCGAAAAGCAGGCCTTACGGCAATTCGCAAGTAACGGAGGCCGTTTGGTGATTACGGGGAGTGACGTCACAGGCCTTGCACTTTCCACCCATACTGTCCGCTTCGAGAATTGCCCAGGCAAGGTTTATTTCGAGAAACTAAGCGGTAACTTTTCCGAAGGCTGTCAGGAAATGCCGAAAGACTTTCTACAAGCGCTCGTGACGAAAAGCGAAGTGAATCTGGAAGCGCCTCCGACAGTCGCCGCTAATTTCGGACTGATCGATGGCGCGCCTCACCTTTTTATTGCAAACTTCAGCGGTTTGGTTCCCGGGAAAGTGGCCGTCCCAACTGTCGTCTCCGGAGCAAAGATCAGCATCCCGGCCGCCGCGGGAAATTCGCTCGCCTATCTCCCGTTTCTCGGCCAGGCACAAATTCTTCACGGGACGAAACACAGCGACACAATACACGGTGACACGGTGCAATTTGATCTGCCGCCCATCGAACGTGGCGCGGTCGCCTGGGCGGTTGCGAACTAACAAGGAAACGAATGCCATCTTCACTCAGCGCTGGAAAACAGAAGGGTCTCGAAGCGGTTGCCGATTCACGCGGAATCATCGCCGCGCTGGCGATCGACCAGCGAAGCGCGCTGCGGAACTTGTTTGCTCGAGCGATGGCGGTCGAGGCCGCCAACGTTCCCGCGGAATATTTGACGCAATTCAAAGAAGAGGTGAGTTCGCTGCTCACGCCGCATGCCAGCGCGATCCTTCTGGATCCCGAGTATGGTTTGCCGGCTGCCCGGAAGCGCGCACCCGGCACAGGACTCCTTCTGGCGTACGAACAAACTGGCTATGACAAGAGTGTACATGGAAGGCTTCCGCGACTTCTTGATCAGTGGTCCGTTCAACGCCTGGTCGATGCTGGGGCCAATGCGGTCAAACTTCTCTTGTATTATTCAAACCGCTCTTCTGCAGAGATCAACAATTTCAAGTATGCATTCGTCGAAAAAGTCGGCGAGGAGTGCGCCGCGTCGGATGTGCCGTTCTTCCTGGAGTTGGTGAGCTACGCGGAAGGCATGGAGGACAAGAGCGTTGAATTTGCCCGGAATAAGTATGAAGTGGTTGCCGCCGGCATGAAGGAATTCTCCAGCCCGCGTTATCGCGTCGATGTACTGAAGGTTGGCATGCCAGTCAATCTTTCGTTTGTCGAAGGATCGCCGTCAGCCAATGGCGAGTCTCTCTTCACGCGAGAGGAAGCAAAGCAGTATTTTCGCAACGCCGCCACCTTTGCATCCATTCCGTTCATCTATTTGTCGGAGGGGGTAAGTAACGCAGCGTTCCAGTATGGTTTGGAGCTGGCCTCGGAAGCTGGCGCCAAGTTTTCCGGTGTTCTTTGTGGCAGGGCTACATGGAAAGACGGCGTGGAGATCTTTGTGAAGAACGGAACTCATGCTTTGGAAGACTGGTTGGGGCGCGAGGGTGCTCGTAACATCAAAAATGTAAACAGTCGCCTAGTCAGCGCTGCTCCATGGTTCACCGCCGGAAGCGTTGCTGCCGGAGACAAGGTCCGCTGATGTTCCTCTGCGTCAGCCTGAATCCGGCGGTGGACAAGAGATTGCAGCTCAAACGGCTGCGTCCTGGGAACGTAAATCGGGCGATTCAGGTAATCCCCGCTCCGGGAGGGAAGTCGGCGCACGTTGCGATGGTGTTGCGAACTTTGGGAGCGGACCCTCTGTGGCTCGGCTTTGCGGGAGGGTCAACCGGGACACAACTCGTCGAGGGGTTGCGGGGAATTTCGATCCGAGTGGAGGTCGTACCTACGATTGGTTGTACGCGAACAAATCTGGAGATTATCGAAGAGGACGGCGGCGTGACGGAGATTCTGGAGCCGGGCCAACGCATCGCGCCCGGGGAACTTCGACGTCTGGAAGAAACCATGACCCGCCTCTTGAGCGGAGCGAACGAACGGTCGACGGTGATTTTTTCGGGCAGCCTTCCGGCCGGAGTACCGCTCGACTATTACAGAACGCTCACGGAATTGGCGCACAAGCACGACAGCCGGGTGTTCCTGGACACCAGCGGCGATCCGTTCCGATTCGCTTTGACCGGTGAACCGGAATTCGTAAAACCCAACCGGGAAGAAGCGGAATCCTGGAGTGGGAGGTCGATCGACGGACCGTCTTCGGCGAGAGAAATAATGGATGCGATGTTGAAAGCGGGAGCCGCGGCGGGAGCGATCAGTTTGGGTTCGGCCGGCCTGATCTGGTGTTCCGAAAACGAGCAAGCGCTGTTTGCGGACGTGCCCAAACTCCCTGTTCGCTCCTGTGTCGGCAGTGGAGATGCTACCCTGGCGGGTTTCGCGTTTGCCGCGAAACAGCAACTGCCGCCGGCGGAAGCGGTGCGGCTTGCGGTTGCCTGTGGATCGGCGAATTGCCTGGCCGATGGGCCGGGACGCGCCCGTGCAGAGGATATCGTGAACCTGAAGGGCCAGATTCGCGTCCAGAGTTTGGCGTAGTTCGAAAGCGTCTAAGGAAATGGTCGGAGCAATTTCTCATGCTCAGTGAAGAACGCCGTCGCGAAATCCTGGAACTGCTCCGGACGGATGGGCGCGTCCTGGTGCGGGATCTTTCCAAACATTTTCGCACCTCGCAAATCACCATCCGAAAGGATTTGGAATATCTCCACCACGAAGGACAACTGGAACGAACCCACGGCGGGGCTTTACCCAAGGAAACGGGCGCGCTTAAAGACAGTCCTTTGCAGGAAAAAGAGCGCCGGCACCGGCCGGAGAAGATGCGAATTGCCGCCGTGGCGGCGCGAAAGATCCGCCCCGGCCAGGTCATCATCCTGGATTCGGGCACGACCACAACGGCGATCGCACGCGCTTGCCGAAATATAAAGAGTCTTACGATTATCACCAATGCCACGAACATCGCTGCGGAGCTTGCGGACTCCGCGGTCGAAGTCATCCTGACCGGAGGCGTTTTGCGCCAGAATTCGTACTCGTTGGTTGGCCCCCTGGCGGAAGAATCTCTCCGGAAGCTAAGCGCGGATCTGCTCTTCCTGGGCGTCGACGGGTTTGATGTCAGGTACGGCTTGACCACGCCGAACCTGCTGGAAGCACGCGTCAATCGAGCGATGGCAGAAGCGGCGCGGCGCACGGTCATCGTCTGTGATTCCAGCAAATTCGGTCACCGCAGCTTGTCGTTGATCATGCCGACATCTTCGGTACACGAAGCGATCACCGACAGAAATATTTCAAAGCATGATTTAAAGGCGCTTCGCGAAGCGGACATCGAAGTCACCTTGGTTTAGCGTTCAAAGGATTAGCGTTCAAAAATCTTGTTCAGAAAGAACACTATGGCGAGCAATCGAAGCGAGTATGTTCAGGCGGAAACCTATAAAGAGATCCTGTCACAAGGCCAAGTCTGGCGGTCGGTGTTGCAGCAACTGAAGCAAGAAAAGTCCGCGGAACGCATTTTAGGAGGGGAAAGGCGGAAACCGTCGTGGTTGTTTGTCGGATGCGGCACAAGCTTTTATCTTGCCGAAGCGGCGGCAACTTCGTGGACACTTCTCACCGGCGAGTTGGCACGCGCAGTGCCGGCCTCGGAGGTCTTGCTTTATCCCAATCTGACCCGACTGGACGGGACGGATGTGCAGGCCGTGGTCATTTCCCGCTCGGGGCGCACTTCGGAGGCGGTCCGCGCCGCCCACGCTCTGAAGAAAGAGATGCACATGCCAACCGTGGGCGTCACTTGTGCGGAGAAAAGCGCACTTGAGGCGGCGTGCGATTCCACATTGGTCTTGTCAGCGGCAGACGAGAAAAGCACGGTGATGACCCGCTCCTTCACGACGATGTTAATCAGCCTGCAGTGGCTGGCAGCCTCGCACGCGGGCAACACGACATTTGGCCACTTACTGGAGACCATGGCCGAGCAATTTACGATTCGCATTCCATTGCTAGCGGAAGAAATGGAAGAGTTTGTCGCCAGGCAGTCTTTCGAGGACTACGTTTTCCTGGGACAGGGACCCTTCCACGGCATTGCACGCGAGGCGGCGCTCAAGGTGATGGAAATGTCATGCTCCTATAGTCAGTCCTTTCATACACTCGAATTCCGGCATGGCCCAAAAGCGATCGTGACGCCGCAAACCGCTCTGACTTTTTTTCTGAGCCACACAGGCCGGCAAGCCGAGGTGGAAGTCCTGGAAGAAATGAAGGACTTGGGCGGAGTGACCATTGCCATTTGCAACCAGGCCGATGAAAACATCCGCGCGGCATCCGATCTGGTGCTGGAGTTGGGTCTGACCGGAAACGAGTTAGCCTTGCTGGCGCCGCACGTCGTACCCAGCCAGTTGATGGGATTCCTGACGGGCGTGAGTAAAGGGCTGAACCCAGATCAGCCCAAAAATCTTACCCGCGTTGTCATGTTGGATTAGCCGCACGAGGAGACAATCTCTTGGCCTCATTCGATGTCAGCGTAATCGGTGAATTGAATCTCGATCTGATTTTGTACGGGCTTCCAGAGAAACTGGTTCTGGAGCGCGAACACCTGGCCAAGGACTTAAGCATCACGCTGGGGAGTTCGTCGGCGATCTTCGCGCATAACCTCGCCTATCTCGGTAACCGCGTGGGATTCAGTTCCTGCATTGGCGACGACCCCTTTGGCGATATTTGCGTCCAGCGGCTTTCCGCGAGCGGCGTGGATGTTTCTCACGTGCGAAAGCTGAAGGGGAAAACGACGGGGCTTACGGTCATCCTTCCGCAGCGCAAGGAGCGTTACATCCTGACGTATCCCGGCGCCATGTACGAGATGAGCAACAAAGAATTGGACTACCCCTTTCTGTTCAACGCGAAACATCTGCATTTGTCGTCTTATTTTCTGCAAAAGGGAATTCGGCCGCACCTGATCGAGATTTTTCGCAAGGCCAAGGAAGCCGGCCTCACAACCTCGCTGGACACCAACGATGACCCGGAAGATCGTTGGAGCGGCGACATTCAGTTGTTGCTTCGCTACGTGGATATTCTTCTGCCCAACGAGCGCGAGTTATGCAAGCTGGCGCAGACGGATGACGTGGAGAAAGCGGCGGAGGCTCTCTCTCAAAAAGTTCGCATTCTGGTCATCAAACGCGGATCACAAGGCGCTGTCGCTCGCGTCGGAAAAGAAAAGTATGTGGCGTATGCCCCGGTAGTGGACGTCGTGGACCCGGTAGGGGCCGGGGACACCTTCGACGCGGGATTCGTGCACCAGTTCATTCGTGGAGCGAAGGTGGAAGACTGCCTAAAATATGGGAATTATGCCGGAGCGTTGTCAGTCACTCGCGCTGGGGGGACGGAGGCGTTTCGAGATGCCGCGCACCGGGACGCGTTCTTTCGCAAGCACGGCGCAACCCTGGGTCACTCGGGCCCTATAGGAAAGTCCCTGCGCTAGCGTCGAGGAGTTATTCAGGGAACCGGCGAAGCTTCTAATAATAAGTTGCCCGTGAACTCAACATTCATTTTGCCGACGGGTCCCGTCACCGTTCCAAGTTGCTTGTGATGGACATAGTCCGTAACTTGAAACGTGCGAGCTGGCAATCCTCTTAACTCGACTTCGCCCTTCCACGATTGCGGGTGATCCGGCCTCGCACCGCTGCTTTGTTCAGGCGCGTAGAAGGCGTAGTAGAAATCGCCGCCTTTTTCGATGGCATAGGCCTCGGGAAAATCAAACCCGTAGACGTATAAATCCAGAAATTTCCCCTTGGAAAGCATTTTTTCGTTGTAGAGACCGATCCATTCCTTCCAATGAGCTTCCTTTCCAGGGTTCAAATATACGGTCTTGAATTTAGCTCCGTAATCCGGCCAGGTAAATTTCGTACCGAGCACGCCTCCGGTGCCTAAAGTGGAAGCGAAGTCCTCTCCAAGATCCAACTCCTGATCTCCCGACGCGTTCCTGATTCGAGTGAGTTCCACGTGATCGCCATAGACAGCCGCCGCGGGTCCCAGAAGCGCCTTGTACATCTTGACGCGCCGGCGAACCTGAATCGACCCAACGGGGTCGGCAGTGACTGCCTGGTCCATGTAGCGAAGCCACGCAAGGTTCGGCGGCGTGCCGCACGGGCAGCTTTGCGTCACGCTATCCGGTTTTAATGCGCGCGTGGTTTCAAAGATAGTTTTGTAGACGTCGCCCATCGCGTATACGGAGTCGTATGGCGACTTGTGATGATGCTTGGGGTTGTAGCAAAGCGGAGTCGACCAGATGTTGTCGAGCTTGTGGCCGTCGAATCCCCAATCGCGAATAAAGCGTTCCGTCACTTGCTTGTAATACGCTTGCACTCCAGGAACCGCGGGGCAGAGCGTCGCCAGATTGCGCGCCATTCGCGCGGGCTTGCCGTTCTTGTCGAGGATCAGCCAATCGGGATGTTCCTTCAGTACTTCGGAAACCACATACTTTCTTCCGCCGTAACCGAAATGCCCGTCTTCCACGCCAAGAGGCAACCACCAGACCTGCACTTTAATTCCCTGGTCGTGAAATTGTTTGATCATGTCGGGGATGGCATTACCGGCGAACACTGGAGCATGCGGTTGCCAGTCGCCGTAGTTATTAAACCAGCCGTCATCCAGCGTGGCCCAGTGTATGCCCAGCTCTTTCAGTTTCGGAACGGTGTCGAGCATCTGCTTTGGTGTCACACCGAACTCATAACCCCAGCCGCACCAGCTTACGGCGTAATTTTCGTCATTGTTGCGCGGCCTCTCCAGGCCTTCCTTGGCGATTACTTGCGACCAGAGACTCAGCGGCTGATAGAAATCGCCCCGATAAACAGCAAGAAACGTGCGTGGAGTGGAGAAAACTTCTCCCGGTTTCAGAAGCGTATCGGCAGGGATGCGCACGCTGGCCTCAACTTGGCCCGTCGAGGTCGTTTGCACGGGAATCGACAGCGTGAGCGGAAGCGTTTCCACGTGGCCGATGGCTTCGCCGACATCGCGGCTCCAGAACGCTACCACCGGGACACCACCACCGACATATCCGAGATCGTCCTTTGTCGGCACCGGAGCGCCGAAGGGATTGTCTTGCGAAAATTTTGCGGGCACAGGAAAAATTTCGTCTTTGCCCCACTTCAAACTCGCGCCCTGGAACGTCCACAGTGGATGTGCGGGAGACGAAGAGTCGGCCGGGGCCACAAACTGATGCCGTTGAACAGCGACCCAGTCCAGCGGCACATTCGCGGAGCCATTGTTGCGGATGCTCAGTGATAGGAGGGCCAGACTCGGAAACTCGTCGTATATCTCCAGATCTAGAGTTTCCACAAAATCGGTCTGAGGAATTTTGCCGGTTACCTCGATGTGTTTTCCTACTGGGCCTAGCTTGCCGGAGGTGTCGCGCACCTGAGCGTTGGCTAAATCAAGGACGACGCCCGGATGTTCCTTTTTCGATGAACTGACAATCTGCGAGGTATCGACGGATTTATTCTCCAGCGAGGCTTCTCCGTGCGACCCGGGAAGCGAACCGGTCAACGCGCCTGAGGGACTCAGCCGAAACTCGGCGGTAAGGGTACTCACGGCGATGGCATCGTTCGCGACGTTAACGACCACCGCTGACTTGATTGCCGCCGGAGCAGCCTGCTTGGCTTCTTCCTTCTCTTTTTGGCACCCTGCCAGCGAGAGAAAAACAACCAGCCCCAACGCCAAGCAACCTACACGTGGTGAACCGATGCAATATTTCTGCATTTCAGTGTGATCCTTTGAATTGCGCGAAAATCTTGTCCGCATTCTTGTGGTAGACCTTTTCCAGTACGCCGTCAGGCAGCTCCATTCCATAAATCTGCCAGCGTCCCTGTCCTGGATAGCCCCAGTAGGGAAAGTATTCATCGCCCGTTTCCAACCAACGGAAATAGTTTGCATACATGGCAGTCTCGGGTTCGCTGTCGGTCCCGAACAGGATGCGATCCTGATAGTCGACAAAGAATTTGCGAGATCGCCGCGGCTGTCTTCCCAATTCCGCCTGGCGCGCGCCGAATTCAACGTACATATTCGGATATTTGTCGAGCCACCCAGAGACGGCGTCGAGATTTTCAGGCCAATTGGCAACGTGCAGTGCGATAAACGTGGTATGTGGATGCTTTTCGATGATGTGATTTCGTTGCGCCAGCAATATCTCCTTGGACGGGAATTGCGGCCCGTAAAAACTCCAGGAAGGGTTCGAAATCAGTTCTTCATAGCGCTCGTTGTGATTGTCTATCGGAGTGAAAAAAGCTTCGGGGTCCGTCGAGTGAATGGCCACGGGGATTCCCAGCCGCCCGCATTCCTCCCACACTGGATCAAGGCGCGGATCATCAATCGCAATCAATTTCCCTGTGCGGTCACGCACTCCCAGTCCAAGGTCCTTCAGCACTTTCAGGCCCCGCGCGCCGCGGCGCACGGCATCATCCAGTTGTGCCACCATTTCCGCGCTGAAATTTGGGTCGTCGATCTTGCTCCAGTCATATTGAGCGAACACGATAAATCGATCGGGATAGGGCTTCACCATTTTATCGAGGACGCTTTGCAGTTTGTCGCCCCACATACCGGTGAGAATGACGATCTTCTCCACGTTGGCAGCATCCATGCGCCGCACCACTTCCGCCGCAGGAATCTCTTCGCCGTGGATACCGCCCGGGTCGTTGACGTGATTGTGGACGTCGATTACGGGGAATTTTGCGCGCGGAACTTCGTGGACGTTCGCATGGAGCATCGATTTGGGATCGAAGTCCTTCAGGAGCAGGGTCATTTTCTTGGCCGCATCCGGATCCTGGCTGTATTTAATGTCTTGTTGCGGCGTGGCGCTCTGTGGTGGGTTCTTGTCCTGGGCTCGGCCGGCTCTCGGAGAGGCCGCCAGGAACACTGCTGCGGCTGTAAACTGGAAGAGGATTCGTTGGATTTTGTGCGCACATATTCGCATTGCGATGACTGTCCCTTCTAAAAGTACATTGGAAGAGTAGCGCTTTCCACACACCGTAGTGTATCGGACGAAGTGAGACAAACGAAATAAAAAGAAATGAAAAGTAATAATAAGTAATAATAAGTAATAATAAGGAACACCGCTC
>Ga0210383_10000188_pt1 | contig 61880 bp, 64 predicted proteins | sample IncBWC14OmetaG_FD_160072 | JGI IMG/M metagenome (GOLD analysis project Ga0210383, IMG submission 160072) | Forest soil microbial communities from Barre Woods Harvard Forest LTER site, Petersham, Massachusetts, United States - Inc-BW-C-14-O ...
CGACGCACCTCCAATCGCCAACTCCTTTGCTTGATGGAGCACGCCGGTGCCTTTTTCTTTCTGGGGATCGTACACCTTGAGGTTCGCGAACATCGGCTTGACGTAACCGTCAATTTCACCGTTCTTGATTGCGACCTGCGAGTACACCGAGAGTTGTCCCGCTGCCACGTCAAAGCGTCCGAACGCGCGCAGCAAATCGTTCATCGCGGTCAGGTCGGCATTCTGCATTGCGACCTTCAGGTCGAATGCGGGTCCTTGCCCGCTCGCCAGGAAATTGCCCGCGATGTTGGTGTCGCCGCTGCCCAGGAACTTGCCACGCAGGGTCAATTCCGCCGGTCCATGAGTCTGATGATTCGACAGGTTCTTGATCGTCAGCTCGGTGTCGTTGATGAACAGCTTGTAGTTTGGGTTGGTGGTCTTGTCGGTGAAAGAGAAGTTGCTGTGAACGATATCCAAATCGCGCGCGCTGATTTCCACTGCCGGCCGGTTGTTTTGCTTCTCGATTTCCTTGCCGGTCGTTTTCATCCGATTTGCTTCCGCCACTTGAGTCGCCGGCGTATGGACGTAGCCGACATTCACTCCGTTGATAGTGGCGTTGTCGACCTCGACCCGGGTTATCTTCGGTGAGTATTCGAGCAGGCCGTTGCTCGACAGCCGTCCGCCGTGCACCTCGAGATTGATTTGGCGAATCTCGGGATCGAACGCGCTCAGCGGCACGTTCTCGATCGTGTACTTCGCGCGCGCGCCCGGGAAAGGCTCCTCGAGGAAGTTCGCGTGCCCGTCAATCGTCGCTCGCCCGGTTTCGAAAATCACCAGGTTGGCGTGGAACCGCGACGGGTAGTCGTTCTCGGGCGCGTGGATATTGCGGATATTGTCGGCCGTGAAGTTGAGATTCGCCAGGTGTAGCGGCGGATTCACCTGGTCCTGGATATAGACGACATCGCCGTCGTAAATCGTGAACCGGTTGATCTTGAACGGATACGCCGCCTCGAGCGCGTCCTGCCACCCCTTCTGCCGAAGCGGCACGCTGCTCTTCTTTTCCGCCGCCAACTGCGTCTGATCGATATGAATCTTCGGGCGCGACAGCAGCACGTCGGCTACGACGCGCCGCGAAAAAAGCTCCTTCACCTGGATCGTGAAGCGCATCGTCGCGATATCGGCGACCGCCGGCCGCGGATGCGCCTCCTGGATCACCTTGAGGCCGTTGAGCGTCAGCACTCCGCCGATCAGCTGCAGATGCGCATGCGCGAGCGCCACATGGTAGCCCGTCAGCTTTTGATTCATCGCCGCCTGCGTGCGTGCGCGCACTATGTCATCGAGAAAGAATGACGCGATGAACACGGCAACGATGATCGTCGCGAGAAACCCGCCAACCCAAAAAAGAACCGGATGCTTTCGATACGCGCCCATGTCTCTTCCGCGCGATCAAGTCGGCAAAGCTTCTGTTCGGCGTGCTACGCCGCGACGATCGTCGCGACCCTTGCCGCCGAAGGTCCGCACGAACACGGGCGTCAATCCGAGACCGATACCGAACAGCAAATGCGCTACGAAGTACGCCAGCGGCATCAGCGCGATCCGCGCCGCCATCGTCGGATTCTCGTATGGTAGCACCACCAGTTCCATCGCCACCCAGATGACGATGCCAACGACGATCCCGACTACCATCTCCGCAACTATCGAAGTTCGCCGCGACGTGCATAGCGCGAACAGGATTCCGAGCACGATCGAAAATCCAAGTTGAATGCCGGCGCCCGCCAGCATCGCCGTCGAGCCCGCGACCAACGCTTCGACGCCGTAGACCAACGCCCCCAGCGCCTTCAGCGGCATCGTCATGCCCTCACCGACGGCGTTCGAATAGGCCATCATGAAGCCCATCATCAAGGCGGCGCTGAGGATTCCGTCGGCGATTCCGGCGACGAGCCGTCTGCCCCACGAAACGCGATCGGCAGATGGATACATTTCTTCATCCATGGTTCCGAATGCGGCCGACTAGGCCTGCTCCTTCTTCATGAGAATTTGCGCGAGGTCGTGATGCTGCTGGAGAATCGGCACGATCTTGTCGATCAGCGCTTCGACGTCATCGTCGCTCGCATCTTCACGCTCCTGCTGCAGCTGGCTGATCAGCTTTTTATGATCGGCGCTGGCCTGCTCGAGGAATAACCGATCGAACTGCGCGCCGCTCGCCGCTGAGAGCTTCTGCTCCGCCGTCTTCTCGCGCCGACCCGATTCGTAATCGCGCAAATGCGCACCTTTCTTCTGCGCCGTCGCGATCACCATCTGATCGGCGCTCGTATGATCCTTCACCAGCTGATCGGCGTAAGCTCGAACCTCGTCGCTCGAGGCTTTCTGTTCCGCCATCTTGCCCATTTCTATTTCCTTCAGATTTGCCCGATGTATCTGCTGCAGGATCGCCGCACTGGTGCTTTTACTGGACACTTCGGGCGACGGTACTCGAGGGGGTTTAGCCTCAGCCGCCTGTGTCGGCTGAGCCGCGGGCGAGGGGACCGCGGCATTGGCGTTGGCATCGGGCTGCTGGCGTTTGGCCGAGCACGCGCTGATGGTCCCGACGATCAGCGCCGCAATGAAAAAGTGATGCGAAGCTTTAAGTTTTTTCTTTATGCCCATAGTCGCTGTCCTCGAAGAGAACCTCGATTGAGAGGTGCGCGGGAACCGGGCAGGGTAGGCTGGCGAGCGCAAGCCTACGGCCACGCAAAGCGGCGCCACGCGCCCCAAGCGTTTTCAGACATCAGAAAAACCAGCAAAAGATATGCCCTAAAAATTCTGAAGCAACGGCGGGGACCGCAGACCCCGACCGTGAAGAAACTCCACTCTCTAGCTTGAAAAGAGCGCTCGCCCCCTCGGGCAGGATTCTGTTGAGTATCGCTGCGTTCGAGGCGGCGGCTTAGGGTTTCGCGGTTCGATGATGCTCGATCGTGCGCGCGCCCAGGCGCGCGGGGGCGCTCTCTGATCCTTGTACAACGACGACGCATCGTTTCGGGTCGGTGAGATCTTCGCGTGAGAGGCCGACCCGGTCTGCGAGGTTGGTTGCGATCACCACGAGGCCGCCTGGGGTCTGACGCGCCAGTTGAGCCGCAGTCGGTGCACTGAGTACGTCCGTATGCAGGCGGCGGCCGAGTGCGCGGCCGGCGTCGCGAATCAGCTCGAGCAGTTCCGTATCTTCGGTTCCATTGTCGGGCACGAGCACCGCGTGCAGTCCCGATTTCTTGCGCAACGCTACTCGCAGCGCGAGGTCAAGCGCCGCGCGCCCATGCGTGCCGCGATCCACCACTGCGAACACGCGATCCATCGGACGTTCGCCGCCATGAATCACGACGGCGACGTGAACCGGCAACGCGCGCGCCCGGTCCAGTATTTCGCGCACGACGCCGCCCATGAAGTCGGATCCGAAGACCGCGCGATGCGAACCCAGCAGCAGCCATCCGATTTGCGGCTGATTCGCGAACGCCAGGATGTCCGCCGCGGGATTGGTCGTCCACACTGCCTGCGGCGTGATGATGCTGCCGCGTGACAGCGCGAGATCCAGCGCCGCCGACAGCGCGGGCGAGCGGGGCGGCACGCGCTGGTCGGCTTCGCGCAATCCCGAGCGCACTCCGCCGGGCGGAGTTTTCACCAACGCGAGCACGCGCGGCGGCGGCGCGTCATGCGGCGTCGCGGCCAACGCCAGTTCGACCAGCATGCCGACGCCCTCGGGGTTGGATACTGGCACCAGGATTGCGCTGTGCTCGGTTCCCACCAGCATCGGGCGCGGCGGCGGTTGAGTGGGCCGAGGCGCCGTATACACGGGGCGGACCGGTGCCTGCGGAGCGACCGCAGGCTCGGGCGAGAACGTGCCCAGCTCCGGAAACGGCTCTATCTCCGCTCCCTGCCGCCGTGTGATCAGATGCAGAATCGGCGTGGTCGAGAACGTGGTGACCAGCGCCATGATCACGAGCATCGCGAACAACGTCGGTGAGATCACGTTCATCTCGAGCCCGATATTCAGCACGATCAATTCCATCAGCCCGCGCGTATTCATCAGCACGCCGAGCGCCGACGAGTCGCGCCAGTCGAGGCCGGTGATTCGCGCCGCCAGCGCACTGCCGCCAAACTTGCCGAGCGACGCGACCGCGATGATCAGCGCGCACATCATCCACTCTTCGTATCCACTGACCAGCCCAATCTGCGTGCGCAGGCCCGTGTATGCGAAAAACGCCGGCAGCAGCAGCACGATCACGATGTCTTCCAGGCGGTCCGTCAGCTCGCGCGCCATCCCGCTGTCGTGCGGAATCACGGCGCCGAGCGCGAACGCGCCGAACACCGCATGGATGCCGATCAATTCGGTGGCTGACGCGGAGATCAGCAGCGCGATGAATATCGACGCCATCACGCCCTGCGTGAGCCGTCCCCGATTTCCATACAGCAGCGACAACCGGACCATCGCGGGCCGAACCACGAGCAGCATCAGCACGATGAACCCGAGCGCCATCACGATCGTCACGAGTGCGCCGGCCGCCTGCGCCCGCGCCACGCTGACCACGAAGGCCAGCATGCACCACGCGGTCACGTCGTCGACCGCGGCGCAGGTCAGCGCGATCGCGCCCATGTGGGTTTTATGAATTCCGCGGTCGGTCAGAATTCTCGCAAGCACGGGAAACGCCGTCACCGACATCGAGACGCCAAGGAAAAGCGAGAAGCACGTGAACGGCACATCGCTGGTCGAGAGCTTTGGATAAAGATAGAGCGCGATCGTCGCGCCGAGCAGGAACGGTGTGATGATGCTGGCGTGGGAAATCGCGACTGTTGCGTGTCCGCGCTTGCGCAGCAGCGAGGGGTCGAGCTCGAGCCCGACCAGGAACATATAAAGGATGACCCCGACCTGAGCGATGATATTGAGGAACGGCCCGACCGTCGCCGGAAAAAGATATCCTTCGGCACCCGGCGCCAGCCGCCCGAGCAGCGAAGGACCGAGCACGATGCCCGCGATGATTTCCCCGACTACCGGCGGCTGATTCGCGCTGCGGAACACCCAGCCCATTGCGCGCGCCGTCGCGATCACCACGACCAGCGCCAGCAGCACGTGCAGAAGATCTTGTTGAGTCGCGCGCGACGCGGCCGATCCGAAAACGTTGCTCCCGAGCGGCGCGGGTGCGGGGAGCGTGTCGCCGTACGATCGAATCCACAGGTACAGCAGCACCAGTGCGCCGATCATCAGTCCGTAGACCGCGGCGGCGCGAGTCCCGGCGGTGGTAATTCGCGGCTGCGTGTCAGCCATCGCGCAATTCTACCAGAGCACGAGCTTCAGCGCAGGCGAAATGTAGAGACGCCATGACGCAGCGTCGAGCGTCTAGCGAAGGCTCGCGGCAGATTTCTTTCCCCGCCCACCGGGCTTCTTCGGCGGCTTCGCCTCTCGCGCGGCCGGCGAGTCTCCATTCGATGAAGCCGCATCGGCTGGTACGCGGCGCCGGTGAATCGCCGAGAACGTCGTCGCGATTTCAATTGCCTCGGACGGATCCGCGCTGTTCCCTCGGCTGTGGTTGAGAAGATCGCTCAGCGTCACGATTCCGATCAGCCGCCCGCGCGTATCAACCACCGGGAGGCGATGGATCTCATGCGTGCGCATCAGGCGATGCGCGCTTTCGAGATCGTCGGTACGCGAGCACGAGACGACTCGCGCCGACATCGCGCGCTCGACGGGAATGGCCTCAAGCGGCAGGCCCTGCGTGTATGCGGCCATGCTGATGTCGCGGTCGGTGACGATTCCGACGAGCTTGCCGTGCACATCGACAATCGGCGCGCATCCGCAATCGTGATCCCACATTATTCGCGCGGCCGCGTTCAAGGATTCATGAATCGTGCAGGCGCGCACTTCACGCGTCATCAGGTCAGCGACTTTCACTTACGTCACTCCTCACAACTATTGTTGCTCGCGATTATTTCCAGGTCGTGAACGGTTTGATCGACAAGTTCGAATTGTAGTAGCGCGCATCGCCGCTCACTTCGCGATCGATCCAGTCCGGAAGTTCGACCGGTTCCCTTGGATCCTCGAGCTCGACTTCCGCGACCGTCAATCCGAGGTTGGCGCCGGCGAACTCGTCGACTTCAAAGGTGTGCCCTTTGTACACGATTCGGTAGCGGGTCTTTTCGATCGGCGGATGCTCGCACAGATGGGTCAGAATCTCGTTGGCGTCGATGCTCGGGATCTCGTACTCGTATTCGTCGCGCGTGATGTCCGAGGTGGCGCCCTTGATGGTCACGTACGCGCGGTCGCCGTATGTGCGCACCCGCACCGACGATTGCTTCGAGGCGCACAGGTAGCCCTGGCGTATGAGCAACCCTGCGCCCAGGTCGCTCCATTTTCGCGCACGCACCAGGAATTTTCGTTCGATCTCTTTGGCCATTGCTTAGGTTGCCGCCGCCCCGGCGCGCGGAGTCATCCCGGTCATCAGCTTCAGATGACGAACATAGTTTATGTTCGGATGAGAGTTCAGGCCAAGCTTTGCAATCACGCGCAACACCGCGGCCGGATCTTCGGATTCGATCGCGATCGTTTCAGAGGTGGCGCCACCCGCGACTACGATTTCGGCGAATTCAGCCGTATATTTTTCCGAGGCGAACTTGCTCCGCACCTTGACGACATCGACAATCGCCAGATCGCGATGCGGCCGCACCAGGTCGCGGATAAACTCGCCGTGAGTGTACGACGGCTGCGTGATTTGCGGGACCGGGACGCCGAGATTGGGGAACACCTGCTCGACGATCGTGCGCGAATCGAGGGGGAACGCACTCTTGAGCACGGGGCGCCATCGCTCGAGGCGCCCGACCTGCTCGAACATCAGCTTGATGTCGAGCAAGCCGGCGCGAATCTTCACGTTGGCGCCGTCAGTGGTGCGCGAAAGGATATAAGTCTCCGCGCTTTCATCCGGCGCTGCGACCGTTGCAATCGCAGCCAGCCGATCTCGGTAGGTGTTAAGGCTATTTCCCCAGACGCGGAACTCGAATCTTCCCAGCGGATTGCTCATCGTCGTCGCGGCGGCGCGTCATCGCGGCCGCGCATCCACGATAACATTGGCACCGGGTCGTTGGGAAAATCTGTCAGCGACCCATCTTCAGATTTTCGCAATCTTCACTTTCAGGCGCCCGCGCCCTCTCTCATTCCTGCCCCTCTGGCAGCTGAACCAGTATCGCCACCATTGGATCGTTTGTGCGAAGATCGCCGCCCCGCGCGTACCACTTGCCTCCGCCCGACCGAGCGCATCTGCTTGGTCGGCAGATCGTCGGCGCTGAGCAATCCGAGTCGCGAGCGCAACGACACAGGCTCGATTCCCAGCACGTCGCATACGTACTCGAAGGAAAATGGACTGCGGGTTCCCGCTTCCGCATGGAACCATCGCTGCACCTCGGCGAACTGTTCGAGGTCGGAGCGGCGCGACGAGTTCACCGTCTTCACGTAGCATCGAACTGCGTCTTCGAGAACCGCGAAGACCAGCCGCGTCTCGCCGTCGAGCATCGAGCGCCGACGGGTCAAGTCGAAGAACTGCACCGGCACCAGAAAATCCGGCTCAAAGCGCGCGCTAAGCCACGGATCGGGGCCAGCGCATTCGTTGAATACCCGGGTCTGGTTCGAAGGTCCGAATTGAAGAACCTGCTCTGAAACAGCTGTAGACATGCTAGTTGGACCCTCCTTGAGCCGAATTTAACTCCTGCCATCGCATGGTCTGTGCCAAGCGGATGGTGAATGCTAAAATCGCAAATCAGTAGGGAATTTGAAGAGTTCGCAGCAGCGAGGCCGATAGATGCTGCTCAATTATGCGGCATCACTGCGATTGTCGCCTGTGCAATCGGATCTCGCAGGCGCCGGGCGTTGAATCAAAGATAGGCTCTCGCGCGTGCCCTCAGATCCCGCTAAACTGCCGCGGTCCGGGCTGTGACAAGATCCCGAAGTGGCAACCGAATTGAAACAATTTCCGTATATGGAACTACTGGACTCGAAACTTGCTCCGAAAGACTATTGAGTCCGCTCGATCTTTGAAGTGTGGCGCGAGGCACGATCAATGCTGATATTAAAATCTGGCTCGATGTGCGCGAACGGTCCCCACAGATGAAAACTCGAACCAAAACACGACCGACCAAGACTAGTAAGAGGCAGAAGCCGAAAATGGAAGCCGCAGTTAGCACCGGCGGACGGCGAATCGATGCGCTCAAGAAGATGCTCGCCAAGGAGCGCGCCGATACGCTTGCCCGGGTGAAAGAATTGATGCGGGAGCAGGCCCGCAACGGCGGGCAACCGCCGGCCGATGAAATGGATGTTGCGCGATCGTTGTCCGAAGTCGAGACGCATGCGGCGCTGTTCGATCGCGCGCAGGAACGCCTGAGCGCAATCGACGCGGCAATCGCGCGGCTCGGCGCCGGCGTTTACGGAACCTGCGCGCGATGCGGCGACGAGATCCCGCTGGCGCGCCTCCAGGTGATCCCGTTCGCGCAATATTGCGTCGATTGCCAGAACGAGGCGAACACCGAAGCTCGCAGTGGGCAGAGCGGACTCGCCAAGCCGTTCGGCGGGCGCTGGTCCGGGCCCGAAGAGCTCAGCAATCCCGATGACGCCGAAGAGCACGTCGAGCGCGTCCCCAATGCCGACGACGACGTGCAAGTCGACAGCGCCTTCGGTCCCGACGAGGACGAGCTCGAAGCGACGGGCGTCGAGAAGCGGCGCCGCGGCCGTCCGCCGAAGGCGAAAAAACCGCCGGTACAAAAGAAGGCGCGCTAGCTCTCGACGGCAGCTCGTCGTCAACCAGTTGGCTGAACTGGCGTGAAACCATCGCGGTTTCGCGCTTCCGCGTCGCGCGAGATGTGTGTCATTGCGGGACGCGCTTTGATCGCCTGTGGAACAAGTCGCGTGACTGCGTGGCGCTATCTCGCGATTTCTCGCCGCTAATTCTGTGCCTTTTTCAGAATGATTCGCGTCCGACAGCGTCGGCATGGCGATTGCTCCGCTGTGATATGGCGTAGTGGGGCGCGGGAGGACCTCCTCGAGTGTATCTGTTGCTGGTGGAAGACAACCCTACCGACCGGATGGTTATCCAGACTCGGCTGCGGCATGCTTTCCCCGGCGCGCTTATCCTGGCCGCCGACGATCCCATCGGCTTGAACGAGCACCTCAAGCGCGACGGCTGCGATATCGTTATCACCGATTATTGGCTCGGTTGGAGCGACGGCTTGTCGATTCTCCAGCGCGTGCGCGAGCGATGGCCGCGCAGCCGCGTAATCATGCTCACCGGCAACGGCGGCGAAGAGGTCGTCGCGGGCGCGTTCAAGCATGGCCTGTATCACTACCTGCTCAAGCCCGACGGCTTCGAGGAACTGGCGGCGGTGACCGAGGCCGCAATGGAGAGCAAGCGGCGCGAGGATTTCCTCGAGTTGATGGCGACGATGGTCAACTCGATTCCCGACAGTGTTCACAGTGTCGACGCGGCCGGGACGATCACAGCGATCAATGCGGCGGCGCGGCGGATGTACCGTTACGTCGATATCGAAATTGTCGGACTCGCCAACGAGGTCCTGCTGCCGGCGGGCCATCGCGAAGAAATCCGCCGCCTCCATGAGCGCGCGCTCGGCGGGGAAATCGTGCCGCGGTTCGCGACGCTGCAAGTCCGCAGCGATGGCGTCCAAATCCCGGTTGCAATGACGATACTGCCGATGCGCGGCGGCGACGGCGCGGTATCTGGCGTCGTCTGTATCGCAACTCCCGCCGGCATTGCGGCTCACGAGGCCGGTCTGCCGAGCGTGCGCGACGAATCGCATCCGCCGCGCGCATTGCATCTCGACGTCCACTAGCTCGCAACATGCGCCGACATGCAGTCACGGCTGTGTCGGAAAGGCGCGTCCGGGGTAGTTGTGTCGCTTGCGGATTTGCCCCCTATAATGGCCTCAGCTGGGGAAGAGAGCACATTTAGTTTGCACTCGGAGGGGGCATGCGACACTGCGCGATTCGTTCGGTCATTCCGTCACTTCTGTTTGCAGCGGCCGTTGCGTTGCTGACTTCGCTACCCGCACAAGCTCACGACGCGAAACAGGACTTTGCCGGCTACACCAAGTACGCCTGGTATCACGCGCACTACGACGTCAACCCCGACGGCACCCACGTCGAGACGATTTCATGGGCGCTCCAGGTGCTGGCCGAGCAGGGCGTCGAGCGAGCCCAGGAAGCGTCGATCAGCGTCAGCGACCGGCTCGAGAAGATGGAAATTCTCTCGGCCTACACGCTCAAGAAAGACGGCCGCAAAATTAACGTTCCGCCGAATAATTTTCAGGATGAAACCAATACGGGCAAGGACAACGCGTCGCCGATGTTCTCCGACATCCGGACCAGGACGGTGGCCTATCCGGACGTCGCCGTCGGCGACATGGTGGTCCTGTCGTACAAGCTGACGCAGACCGAAGCGACCTTTCCCGGAAATTTCTCGACGCTGGAATCGTTCTCCAAGTTCGAGGTCTATGACGACGTCCAGGTCAGCCTGAGCGCACCCAAGTCTCTGGGCCTGCGCGTCTACTCGCGCGGCGTGGAGGGCGGCGAGGCGCCGTCCAACGACGGCCGCAGCAATTGGGCATGGACGTACAAAAACCTGAAGATGGCGACGCCCGAAGCCGATTCGGTCTCGACGCTCGACTACGGGCCGATGATTGTCGCGACCACTTTCAAGGACTACGGCGCACTCGCAGCCGCTTACGATTCGCGCGCGAAGACCAAGGCCGTGCAGACCGATCGCATCAAGAAGCTGGCGAGCGATCTGACGCAAAATGCCCGCACGCCGCACGAGCAGGCCAAGGCGCTCTACGACTGGGTGGCGCAGAATATCAAGTTCGCCGGAAATTGCGTCGGCCACGGTTCAGTCGTGCCGCATGACGCCGACGTCGTGCTAGCCAACCGGATGGGCGACTGCAAGGATCATACGACGCTGCTGCAAGCGCTGCTCGCCGTCAAAGGAATCGCGAGCACGCCGACGCTGATCAACTCCGGTGACGCCTACACGCTGCCCGAAGTGCCGTGTATCGAGGCCTTCAACCACGTCCTCAACTATATCCCGTCGCTCGGCCTGTACGCCGACTCGACCTCGCCGTTCACGTCGTTCGGCTCGCTGCCACATGGTGACGCGGGCAAACCCGTCGTCCAGACCGTCGATTTCAAAGGTATCGAGCACACTCCGATGCCGAATTGGAAAGACAACAGTTCGAATTCCACGACCGTGCTGACGATCAATCCCGACGGCTCAGGCGAGGGTGAAACAAAAGTCTCCTCGACGGGCGAACTTGCCGACGGCTGGCGCTACGCGATGCTCTACATGCAGCCGAACATGGAAGACATGATGATGCGCCGCGCGCTTTCGGCCAACGGCTTCACCGGCAACGGCACGCTCGACAAGGGCGATTTGAAAAATCGCACCAATGCGTACAGCTACGGCGCCAAGTACAAAATCAGCGACGCCATCAACCTGCCGGGGCCGGGCGCGATGTACATCCGCTCGCCCTTCGACGCGGTCGGCAACATTTCCAGGTTTCTCGCCGACGTCAGCGAAGCGGATCCCACTATAGATTTCATGTGCAGCGGCGGTTATTCGAAGAGCGAAGTCACGATGACCTTGCCGAAGGACGTGAAGGTGCTGGCGATGCCCAAAAATGCCGAGATCAAGGGTAAGTACCAGACCTATACCGCGACTTATCAGCAGAAGGGCGAAACGGTAACGGCCGTGCGCGAAATCGAGGATCGGACGCCGGGACCGGTATGCGCCCCTGCCGTCGAGGCCGACTACAAGAAATTCTCGATAGCGGTCAGAAAAGAGTTGCGGGCGCAGCTGTTGTATCAGTGACTCGCGGCCCGCGAGTTACAGACGGGAATCCCACGAATTGGCTCGATCCAGCCTCAAATAGCCACGCTACCTTGGCGCGCGCCGGAGGACTAAAGTAACCGGTCTGATGGCGCACGATAACGGATCGCAAAAACTCACCGAACACGGCGCGTTGAATCACGTGCCGTTCTATCGCAGTCGGCCGATTCGCATTGCGGTCTACTACGCGGTCGGCGGGCTGATTTGGGTCGCCGTTTCCGATCGCGTGCTGTCGCTGATGCCCGAGCATTCCTACACGCTCAACCGCCTGATGTTCGTTGGCGTGAACGCGCTGCTGCTCTACCTCGTCGCCGCCCGCTACATGAAGACGATTCGCGTTTCGGTCGTGGCGCGCGAGGAAGCGCTGGTGCGTGCGCGCGGCTATTTCGAGTCGTCGGTCGAGGGAATTATTTCCGCCGACAGCAACGGCATGATTCGCCAGCTCAATCCGCGCGGGCAGGAGATGTTCGGCTACCACGAGATGGAACTTGTTGGTCAGCCGATCGAAGTCCTCGTCCCGCAACGTTTCCACTATCGCCACGAGGCGCATCGCAGCGCATTTTTCGCGGCGCCGAAATCGCGCAAGATGGGACGCGGGATGGAGATCGCGGGTCGCCGCAAAGACGGCAGCGAATTTCCCGTCGAGATCAGCCTCAACGTCGTGCACACCCATCGCGGCAAGCTCGTGATCGCGTTCGTCACCGACATCACCGAGCGCCGTGCGATGGAGCGCGAAGCGCGCCGCAATGAAACCGTCGACGCGCTGGCCGCCGTGGCCGCCGGAATCGCGCACGAACTCAACAACCCGCTCGCCGTCATGGCGTCGCGCATCGAGCTGATGCTCGGCTCGGACCAGGACTTGAGCGTCCAGACCCGCGACGATCTGCTCGTCCTGCAAAAAAATATCGAGCGCGCCAGCCGCATCTCGCACAACATGCTTTCGCTCGCGCGCCAGCGCCCCGGAGCGCGCCAGGCCGTGGATATGAACGTCGCCGTCGAAGAGGCGATGCTGATTGTCGGCGCCGAGGCCAAGGTCGGCTTGCTCCGCTACGAGACTGTTCTCGATCGGTCGCTGCCGCCCGTGATGGCCGAGCCGACGGGCGTCGAGCAGGTGCTGATCAACTTCGTGCTGAATGCGCGCGACGCCGGGGCGCACGTGATACGAATCGAGACGGCGGCCGCGCCCGGGCGTGCCGGGCATCTGCGGCTGTCGATCGCGGACGACGGCGCGGGAATCGAGAAAGACGTGCTCGGAAAATTGTTTCAGCCTTTTTTCACGACCAAGGCCAAGGGCACCGGGCTGGGCCTGTGGCTCAGCCAGCGAATAATCCAGGATCACGGCGGCAGCATCGCGGTCGAATCGGTGAAAGGGAAGGGCACCACCTTCACGATCACGCTGCCCACCATGAGCGATCCCGCATCGGGACGCCTGACGCTTGCCGCGCGCGAAGAACGTACGGCCCAACCGCAAATCGCGGCAGCGCGAAGCAATCAATCGGGCCGTTAGCGGATTTCCGCGCTGATGGCCGATCAAGCAAAAATCCTGATCGTCGACGATGAACGCGATCTCGTCGACGCCTACGTGCGGCTGCTCGAGCGAGCCGGCCACAAATGTATCGCTGCGTTCGACGCCAACGAGGCAATCCAGCTAATCGACGCCGAAGCGCCCGACCTCGTCATCACCGACCTGAGCCTGCCCGACACCAGCGGCATTGAAATCATCCATCACATTCGCGCGAAGTCGCAGACCCTGCCGATCATCGTGATGTCGGGCCACAACACCCCCGAACTCAACGAAGCCGCTCACGCCGCCGGCGCCAACATCTCGCTGTTGAAGCCCGTCTCAATCATCGCGCTCCAACGAGTAATCACCGAAGCCCTCGCGCGCTGATTTTCTCTTCCCCTCTCCCCATCGGGAGAGGTCGACGCGAGACCGTGAGCGGCGGGTGAGGGACCAAATTCCAAATTCCGGAAATCGACGAAAGGACAGGACAGCCAAGTGGAATGAACTGGATCGTTCAATCTGGTCGCGGCCAAATTGCGCCGAGAATCAGCCCAACAAGGCCCCAGCCGAGCATGTTAAAAAAGATAGGTTCGTCGCGAGAGCTAAGGTCGACCTTCAAAAACATACTCGGCCAATTTGCTAACGCCAAATAGGCACGAGCGGTAAACCCATTTGAAATGAGCATAACGATGAAAAACGAAGATATGGTCATCGGAAAGCTGGTCAGTGCCAAAGCAACGCCGGTTCTGCCGGCACGAGCCGCTCTGGTCATTTCAATATGACCGCGAAGTCCGAGAGTCAGCTTGCATAGGTGCTAATCAAAGTGCTCGAGGGCGTGGTACATCACAGAGTGCGCTTGAACGACACGCTCGCTAGCACGAGCATCAGCATCATGAACACCAACAGGAACCCGATGTCGCCGCTCACCGCGCTGAAGTCGGCGCCCTTGAACAGGATTTGCTTGATCGCGCTAACTGAATGAGTTTCGGGATTGTAGTGTGCGAAGGCGCGCAGCCATGGCGGGAAGCTTTCGATCGGATAAATCGCGCCGCTCGGGAAGAACAGGATCACGTTCAGAAATCCAGAGAACGTACCGACCAGCCGCGGATGCCCCGCGCGCCCGAGCATCGAGAACGTCATCGCCAGCAGGCCGGTCGCGCTGATTATGATTATCCCGATCAGCATCAGCAGCGCAGTCGGCCCGCCCAACAGATGACCGCGCGTGATCAGCAGCCCAAGGAACAAGACGAGGATACCGCCGGCGCTGGTTATCGTCACCCCGCTCGCCAGGATGCCGCCGGCAATATCCCATCGCGACAGCGGCGTCACCAGGTAGCACTCGGTGACGCCCATGAATTTGTCCATCACCCAGTTGAACACCCCCGACATCAGCGATCCCATGAACAGCGCCATCACGATCACGCCCGGGATCAGCGAGCGATCGTAATCGACGTACGGGAACAGCCAGCCCGGCCGCAGCGAGATATCGTTGAGCTTCGGCTCGCGCGCCGTGACGAACGAAACCTTCACCGTCGCGGCCGCCTGATCGATCACGCCTTCGAGCGCACTCGAGCTGACGCTGTCGACGTTGTCAGTAAACAGACCGACTTGCGCGATTCGTCCCTCGGCGACGGCGTGGCTGAATTCCGGCGGGATCACGACGACGCCCTTGTAGAGCCCGTCGCGCACTTCGTCGACCGCCGCGCCCGGATCGCTCTCGAACGTCACATCGACGGTCTTCGGTCCCGCCTGCAGCGCGAGCAGCTGTTCGACAATGCGCCGCGCGTAGAGTCCATGATCCTGATCGACGACGACGACGGGCAGATGCTTCAGTTGGCCCTGGAAGGAGTTGCCGATGATCACGAGGTAAACAATCGGCATCAGGATGACCGAGACGAGCGTAATCGGATTGCGCGACAGCTTCTTCATGTCGCGGCGCATGATTGCGAGGAATTTCAGCCCGAACATCGTCGGCCCTCCTCAGCGCTGCTGCGGCATCCCAGCGCCCACGAACAGGCTGACCTTCTTGGCCGGCTCGTCGCGCAGCGTGCGCCCGGTGAAATGAATGAAGACGTCTTCGAGCGAGAGCTTCTGTACGGTGATCGAAGTGACGCGGTCGCCGGCCTTGTCGACGGCGTCGAGAATTTGCGGAATCGCGCGCGCTCCGTCGTTGGACGAAAGTTGTAGGCGGTTGCCGCCGTCGAGATTCACTTCGCGCAAGTAAGGCATCGGCTTCAGCATCTCGGCGATCGCGACGGGATTCTTCTCGACCACCAAATCGATCCGATCCGCTCCTGGTACCATCGACTTGAGACCGACCGGCGTGTCGAGCGCGATTATTTTGCCGCCGTCGACGATCGCGATTCGATCGCACAGCGACTCCGCTTCGTCCATGTAATGCGTCGTGAGCGAAATCGTAATCTCGCTTTCCTCGCGCAAGGTTTCGAGCAAATCATGCACGGCGCGTCTGCTTTGCGGGTCGAGCCCGATAGTCGGCTCGTCGAGGAACAGCACTTCGGGCGAGTGAATCAGTCCTCGCGCAATCTCTAGCCGTCGCCGCATACCGCCCGAGTACGTGGCGACGAGATCGTTAGCCCGCTCAGTCAGCCCGACCATCTGCAGCAGGCGATGCCCGCGTTCGCGGCGTTCGCGTCGCGACAGGCCGAAGAACTCGCCGTAGATATCAACGTTCTCCCATCCGGTGAGATCGAGATCCGACGTGAGCGCTTGCGGGATGACGCCGATATTCTCGCGCACCTGCCGCGGATGGCGCGCGACGTCGAAGCCGGCGACGAACGCCTGGCCGCCGCTCGGCGCGATGAGCGTCGTGAGCATCCGCACCAGCGTCGTCTTGCCGGCGCCGTTGGGTCCGAGCAGTCCGAAGACCTCGCCGCGACGCACCTCGAAGTTGACTTTGTCGACTGCGGTGAAAGTGCCGAAGCGCTTAGTCAGGTCTTTGGTTTGTATTGCTAGTGAGTCGGGTTCCATCGGTCCTCGGGAAGGTGACTTCCGCGGTCATCCCGGGTTTGAGTTCGCCTTCGGCTTGCAGCACCTGGACCTTGACGTAGAACGTGCGTATATCCTGCCGCCCGCGCCGCACGTCGCGCTCGGTCGCGAATTGGCCTTCCTGCCCAATCGCCATCACGCGGCCGGTGAAAGCCTGCGGCGGATTCGTCGGCAACTCGATCTGCGCCGACTTGCCGATATAGAGCGAACCGAGGTCGGTCTCCTCGACATCGACGCGCGCCCAGATAGTCGAGAGGTCGTCGACGGTGAGAATCGGCACGCCCGGCGTCACCCATTCGCCGACTTCGAGCGCCTTGCTGACGATCACGCCGTCAACCGGCGACTTTATCTCGGTGTCCGCGATTTGATCGGCGAAGAACTTCACGTTGGCCTGCGCGCTCAGCACATCGGCCTGGTCCTGCTCGACACTGGTGATCGCATCGTCGCGAGTCTTGGTCGCGATCACGTTTTCTTTCGAGAGCTGGTTGTCGCGCACAAGGTCGCGCCGCGCCTGCGACAGGTTGGCTTGCGCATGCGCGAGGTCCGCCTGCGACTTGGCCAGCTGATTTCTCAGATCGATATCCTCGATCATCGCGACGACCTGTCCCTTGGTGACGTGGTTACCCTCGAGCAGATCGAGTTGCTTGATACGGCCCGCGATGCGGCTCGTGATATTTACTTCGGGCGCTTCGATCATGCCGACCACTTTGATCGTCGAACGATCCTCAGGCGGCCACAGGTACACGCGGCCGAAGAAATAAAATCCGGCGACAACTCCGGCCAGGATTCCCAGCCGAATCAGGCGGCGAACGAGGGTTCGGATCATTGCGGATGAACCGGCCTGAAGGTCTGCGCAGGGTCTGCGCCGAGCGATCGGAGCATCATGTTTCCGAGTTCGCGGCTGAGCTCGGCGACCGGCCGGCTATTGCCGTAGTACAACAGCAGCGAACGAATCGCGCCCTGGATCGTGAAGGTCGCCAGCCGCGGATCGACGCGCGTGAACACGCCGATGCGGATTCCTTCTTCGATCAGCGACGCGAAGAAATTGAACCCTCGCTCGCGCGAGCCCTCGATGATGCGGTTGCGCGCCTCGGCAAGGCGCGGTTCCTCAGTCGCGTAGAACTGAAGAAAGTCGCGCCGTTTGTCGTAGAACTCGACCATCACGCCGATCGAGCGGCGCATCCGCTCGACCACTGGCAGCTTGGGGTCGGCGCTGGCCTGGTAGGTGCGATAGGCGGTGTCGAGGCCGTCGCTCAGGACGCCCAAGTAGAGCGCGTCCTTCGACGGAAAGTAGAGATATAACGTCCCTTTGGCGACCCCGGCAGCCTCGGCGACGCGGTCCATCGTGACGGCCTGGTAGGGCTCGTGCGCGAAGAGCTTGAGTGCGGCGGCAAGGATACGCTCGCGCTTGGCTGCCTGCTCGTCATGAGGCTGAAATGGACGACCATTGGGAATTCTAGCCGAATTGGTACTTAATCTATTCATATACTGACCAGTCAGTCATATATAAGAATGCACCATGGGACGAGTCAACAGCAGCTCCGGATGACGACGACCAAAATTAGTTGCGAGTCCGGGGATGCATGCCTAAACTGCTGAACTCCAAACAGTACGAGCGCGCCCGTAGCTCAACTGGATAGAGCATCAGACTTCGGATTCTAATCTGCGTTTGCGTTCGATTGCGGACGGTTGCTCGCAGTCAAGCTTTTCAAGGGTTTTCTGCTCTGGCACTGCGCCGCGTATCGGTCGATTGCGGAGCGTCGCAGCCAAAAAGACGTACAGAAGACGTACACTTTCGACGCCTCGCTATGGCCGCTGGCGTGACGAATCGGCTATGGTCGGTCGCCTGAACTACTCATCGAAGGGAGACGAAATTATGCCCCGGGTTTACCTGTGCGACTTTTGCCACAAGCAGATTGAAGAGAATGACAAGTTTGTTATTCACAATGAACTCGACATAGTTTTCACGCGCCGGTTGCACGCGGGCGAAGGCGACAAGGATTGTATTACGAAATATCGCGAGGCACATCCGACAGAGTTTTCAAATTAGAACAAGGGCGCTACTCGGCGCGTCTGTCGCAAATCTCAAGCCCGCGCGCTCGCTCGCGGTCGATGACAAGTTCGCAGTGCCGCAGACACAGTTCGATTTGGCGAACGTGACGGCCAGCGGTATCTACCTTCTCCGCGACCAGCGTCGCGCGTTTGAGACAACTGCGCGCTTTGCACTGCGAGACGTACTTGCAGCGGTGGATGCGAACTTCTGTCGGTGCGGGGTCGAAGTTCGGTTGAAGCATGTGCGGACTCCGGTCACTTTGGCCCTATACCTTGGCTGACTAGGTACTTTTGCATAAGCGAGTCGCCCGCGTGGTCGCCGCTCATCGTGTCATCGATGTGGGCGAGCGAGTGTCCAGCTCGTTTTCTGGCCCACGCTTTCTGGGCTTTAAGGTGGATTTCCCATTCCTTATGGCGGCGCTGTTCGTCGTCGTAGTTTGGATCGCCCGGGTGATATCCATATTCATCTGCCGCCCATGATCCGCCGCCGCTGAAGCCAGCGGCAATTCCTCCACCGAAAGTCACCTTCCACAGGTGGGGGAATAGAAACCAATCGTCGTCTAGCTTTGACCAGTGATGAATCGAAACGCGCTTTTCCGGATAAAGCCATTCTTCTTCGGCTGCGGCTAGATACCGAGTTGCGCGCTGCTTCAGAATCAGGTTGATGCGAAGTACCTCATCTTCCGTTAACTCACGTCCAAATTGCAGTTCCAAAAGGTTCAGCATTGCCATTTGATAGGCTCGTGCATTCAAGCGGCTGGTTAAGGGACCACTCCAAGGGTTTCGCACCAATTGGACGTGAGTGATGAGCAGGCACGAATCAATGCCCAACGGGAAGAGCGTTCGTGTTCCGGTCTTGTCTAGACCGACGTCGCCAGGATATTTGCCCGTCTTTGATTCAGGGAAAACCTTCGCGTTGAAAAAGGTAACCGGTTCGTCTGTCACAATGAACTTGGTCGGACTCTGCCGAGCCCGAACGACTTCCCAAATTCCCTCGGTCCACATCGTTGTGTGCAGTTGAAACAGGTAACGCATAATCATGAGCGCTCGATTGCGGTCACGAATATCGACCTGCATTTGGAGCCTAGCCAAGCCCCTCGGGGTTCGCATTCGTTGAGCGTCCATATATTGTGGCAGATTCCCGAACGCCGCCATGTTAGTGCCTTGGCGCAAACCATTGAAGTCGGCGACAGCACAGACAGACTCACACCCTTGATTGTCTATTGCGCCGAAGAATCGCCTCTCGATTTCGTCGCTAAGCCAGTCGCCAAACTTGACGGTGTAGAGTTCGTCCGCACAGAAGCAGCGGGCAGGCCCCCACCGCAAGAGGTTGCGTCTTCGATGGTGAACGCCATCTTTGATGAGAGTTTCAGGATGCAGGTCTAGATAGTGAAATCGGTTCTGACCGACCTTGAGAAATCGCCTCTGATACCACTGAGGCACATAGTGGTGTACGCGAGAATGTTGGGTACCCACGGGGTAGGCTATTCAACGCAGTTTTGCACCGCGAATGCGCACTGTTCGCCCTGACTAGCCCAACCTCCAGTTCTGCCGTTGTAGTTTACCGCGCTTACTTTGCCGGCGGTCATTACGACATTCACGACGCAGTACCGATGGGCACTGCGAGAGGTCCCGAACGCGCTCGCGTTGCCCGCTGTATCAACTGAGCCGTTCGCTGTGCTGACCGTTGTCGTGTCACCCCCTGACGGATACGACCAGACCTCGGTCTGTCCCACCGCGACTTGCTGAGACGGCGCTCCCATACAAGCGAGGACTTGCTCTTTGCCCATGCCAATCATCTGAGCTTTCGCTTGCGTTGCTACTTCGGCACGTCCGAATCGAGAACTGGTGCATGCGCTGATGAGCGACACTGTAAAGCCCACAAGCGCGAGCGCTGCTGCGTGGCGAGGCGTCATGAGCGTATCTCAGCAGAATGTCTGGACGTCATGAGGTTTTCGGTCTCCAGTACTTCTCAAGGTCGCCGTAGTACACAATTCTTCCGTCGTCAGTTATTTCAATCCGAAAGCTTCCTGTCTCGCGGAGCGACACGGTGTACTGCGAATACCGTCTATATTTGGGGGTTGCATCATGTTCCTTCTCACCAACAGAGGTTATTGTCAGAAGTGGAGACATCGCCTCAACCGCGGGCTGATAGTATCCGCTGTTGCGCCCATGATGCGATGCCTTTAGCACTGCAACAGAAGGCAACTTTAGTCTGCCGCAGATATCAGGCCATGTTTCATCGCCAGTAGCATCGCCGCCGAATACGATTACGCGGCCAGCAAAGCTAACCGCGAGCACCATGCTTATGATATTGGATAGGTCCCTAGCAGCGGCAATCCGAACTAGAGCCTCTGAAGGCGCCCAAACCGACATGCCGTCGTCTGTCCAAAATTGGGCCTCCATTCCAGAGCGAACACAAATATTTTTTGGCGAACTCTCACTCTGTCGCAGAGCTTTGTAGGTATCCCAGTCGCGCTTATCAAAGCGAGCCCAATCACTCGGACTAACGGACGCCAGATTAAAGTCGTTCGTTCCTGTGTGCCAGAAGTTAAGAACGGATTTTCGACCGTCCTGCTGCGTCAATCTATGAAGTCCAGTCATGTGGTCCATGTCCGGATGAGTAACTATCAATCTGAAAATATCGCAAGTCGGGCCTACGTGAGCGTCGTAGTACGCGAGCGGATCAATTGTTAGTTTCTCCGCTGCTTTACGTATTGCCCTTTCGTCGAGCGCTCGCAGTTCTTCGGGGGGTCGCCTCAAGATGGAGGCTGCCAAGTACTCGAAGGATTCATGATAAGCCTCTAAAATCTCATTCTTCGTGTCCGGGTCGAATGAAGCCAGATTATCGATATCAATCAATGCAACGCGACCACTGGGAAATTGGATAATCGAACAGTCGCCCTGACCGACATTCAAGAAATGTACGTTCAATGAAGGCATCGCTTAGGTCTCCGCGTATGAAACAAATACCTCGACAGTATAAAGTCGAAAAAACTTCAGATATCGATAGAGCATTCCGAAGGAAAGAATCAAAGCGGCGACCGACCAATAGAGCTTTGGCCAAAAGTTGAGACAGTGCGCATACGACCAGTAGGAACCAAATCCTAGAATCCCAGCTGCGAGAAAAGATGATAGACTGACGTTTCTGCAAAGCCCATACAAATTGAGGAAAGTCGTCAAGCGCTCAAGTACGGCGCTCTGGTGCTTTACAATCGCATGGCAATGGAAAAAGAGACCGCGACCCGGTTGTAAATGTGCTTCTATCTGGCTGGCTTTCTGAAGAACCCGTTTCGCAGTTTCCGGAGGCAATTGCCGATAGAAACCTGGGAATATGTAGCGCCACCGAGTTTTGCGATGGATGAACAGCGTTACTTCCGGAGAAGTAAGAATCCTCCGAACGAGGACGTCTTCCAGAAGAATACTCGAAATGTGTGCGATTAGGTGACCGATGAAGTACGCGACGGCAATCCAAAAGAAGACCATTGCTACAGACTGGTTGTCGCGAAGCAGCCAACCGCCGTCGGATGAGAAATCGAAGGCGGCAAGTAGCACGAAGCCCGGGGCTAGATAACCGAAGAAATCGTACACGGAGAACGGAATTTTGTTCATTGGCAAGGTTTCATCGGCGCCGCGTGCATGACTTCCGAAGAGTTGATTTCGAGCGCTGCAATACGCCGGATGCGTTCAACAGGTTTGCGCCATTTCATTCTGTGGTAAGCGTCAATCGCGCGACGAATTAGCCACACGTCGCGTGATTGTACGCCCCAAGTGGACGCGCGGAAACTCCAAAGCGTTCCTACTATCCACAATCGCTAACGCTGCGTTGCGACTGAGAGCCGTGCCGCGGCTCGAACTCTCGACTGCGAACGCGCTTCAAACGTGCTGCTGGTCAGCGTTGAGACGAGCCTCAAGCGGCGCGCGCGCGTCTTTGCAGTGGATTTGAGCGCTCGCGGGAACGACGCTCTGTAGGGCGTCTAACGGCGGTTCACGTTCAGAGAGCCTCGCCCTCTATGCCGCCCGCCTCGAAGTTCACCCTCTTCGATATTCTGAGCGAGAATTTTCGATAGCGGCGCTGTGCGGACGCGCTCGACGCGCACGCCCGAGACAGGAATCTCTCTCTGCTCGCGCAAGCGCGCTTCGCCGCGAGCGCGCCACGCAGCTAGAGGCGACGAAGGTCCGAAGAGCGGGCCGATAGTCGTCTTGCTGCGACCCTCCTGCTTCGCTGCGCCGAGCGCTGCTTGCGCCAAAGCAACCACCACGTCGATTTTGTGAGACGCCAAATTCTTTGTAATGCGCCAGCCGCGCCCGCTCTCGACCGCGACCGCGCGTGAAACAGCGAGACGCAGCGAAGCGTCTGGGTACACGGTGATATTGCGACCCTGAATCAAGTCGTAAAGATTCGACGACGCTTCTGTCAGATTTCCGACCGACTGGGGAAACTCGACCATCGGCACGCGCGCTTTCTGCAACCGCTGCGCTACCGCTACTAATTGGTACGGGTCGTAAAACACTTGCCGAACATAGAACGCGCGGCACAGTTCAAGCAGTGTTCTCTCGACTGTCTGCTCGAAGTCGAGCGGGTTGTCAGGCGATGGCTGAAACACAGAGTGTTTGACGACGCGAACGCGCTTCGTACTGCGGTCGTATGCGCATGCGACGATTGCGGTGCTGTCGTGCTTGTAAGACGCATCGACGCCGACCCAGACTGAGAGCCGTGACTGCGCGACGATGGGTCGTATCTCTACATCGACGCACGCGTCCCACTTCGCCAATTCGATGAACGATGACTCGGTAGTTACCCATCGATTCTCAATCATCCGCAGGAACTGATTCGTGCGCAGCGACGCGCGCATCTGCTCGCGCCACTCGTCTGATTGCCACGGCGCGCAAAGCTTGTGAGTCCAGTAGGCCAACAGACCGTCGCTCGTCGCGCGCAAGTCAGGTGCGATTGTCTTTCCAGTCAACGCGCGTTTGTAGAGCGATTCGAGCAGTTCGGATTCATTCTCGAATCCGGCGTAGGTGACTGTGAGGCGCGCGCTCACTTTGCGCGTTGGTGGCGGGACCATTTCGTCCCATAGGCGCCGGCTTCGCTCACTGGTGAAGGCCCAAAGTTCATCGAACACCGAGATTGTAGGATTCGCACCCGCTGCGCCTGCATAATCATTCGCGACAGCGGTAATCGACGCCCCGGTCGAAGTGAAATCAATTCTATTCACGCCTACACGGGCGCCACGCGCGAGCAGGGGCGATGCCCGAACGATGCGAGCCGTCGCTTGGTACACTCTGCCCGTGCTCTGGTCCAGGTCGTTCGCGAGACAGTAGCCCTCAGCATACGGGCCGCCGAGCGCAACGATTACGTACAAGAGAGACATCGCGGCGAAAGCGGTCTTGCCTGACTTCTTCGGCCCGCTGAAAAGCAGTTCAGGGTACGGCAGTCTGCCGTCACCCGTCAGAGTCAGCGCGCGGCGCGCGAATTCCGCCTCTTCTGCGTACAAGACGAACGGCTTGCCCGTCTCAGGGTTCACCAGCACTTCGGTGATGAACGCGACGGGGTCCGCGCGCCATGCGGCGAGACGCGCTGCGATTTCTTTCTGCTTCGTCACTTCGTCGCGCCTTGTTCGCGAGCAAGCAGACCAGCAGCAATTTTGTCAGTCGAGCGCGTTGCTCGCCCTGACGCGATGAGCGCGCGCCGCCGCCGTAAATCATACTCGGCGAGCAGCGCTGTCACCTTTGCAGAATCACTTGGCACTTGGGCGACAAGCGCGTTAATCGCAGCGCGAGTTTCACGCGATGCGCCACGAGGGTCTGAGGTTGGCAAGTCAACCCGCGCGCTAACTTCGTCTGCGATGCAGCCAGCCGTTAGCGCGTCTGCGCTCGCGACTGCCATGCGCGCTGCTTCGACAAGCGCTGCTGACGAGAGACGCGCCAGCCGCATCGAAACGGCGGTGCATGCAGCGGCGTCAGCCAGTTGCGCGCGTTGCAAACAGCGAGCGTGCGAATAGTGCTCAAACTGGCCGCGCAAGAGCGGCACGTTTTCATCGAGCTTCGCGAGCAGCGAGTCTAGCTCTGCGTTCGCGCGCGTCTCGATATCCTTCACCTGCTGCTTGACGACCTCAGGATGCCGAGTCGTGTCGGCGCGCGCCTTGTCGATGGCCTTGTTGCGCCTTTCAATCACCGTGGCAATCTCTGGCTCAGTCTTGCGCGCGATTTCAATGTTCTTGTCGATGACCGTTACGGGGAGCAATTTGGTGACGGGCTGCGAAGGACGGGCCTCAGCGCCGATTTTCTCACCGTCTTGCATGCGCCCGACAGCAGCCGTGATTTTGTCTGTAACTGGCATTTCTTTTTCTCCTTATTCGACAGGTTTTTCGATTCTGTAAAATCGGCCATTTTTGAAACGCAGCACGACAGGTCCGTGAATCGCCGCCGCTGCGCAGAGCTTCTGTGCCGCTTCGCGAAAGCCGGGTTCTTGCAGCAGGTCCTCGGCTGCCAGCTTGTTCGTCAAGTACTCGCGCTCGCACGCGTCGCAGAGAACAGGCAACACCGTCGATGCTCGCGAGCGCTCGTCATCTGTAAGCGGCTTTTGACACAGTGCGCATTTCATAATCTCTTCCTCCTTATGCTTGGCCGACCACTGAGCGGTCGAGCACCTTGAGTCGTTTCGGGGCTGCCCAAAAGCATCGCGCAAGTGGGCAGCCCCTTGGCAGGTGCCCATCCGGGAAAGCAGTAAACCGGATAGCCGTCGCTGTTAGGCGACTGTGCACCTCATTCGATTCGAGTTTCATTGTCACGCGCGCCTTACTTGTTAAACTTCCGTTTGTTTACAACCGTCAGCTTTGGCTTCGACTTTGACGGCGCGGTGCGCGCAGCGCCGTCGGCAACGGCGCGATACTTGAAGGCATCGCCTTTCTTTCCACTGCCGTTGCATTCAACGACCTTCTCCTCCACGCCGCGCTTAAGAGCGGCGAGTATGCTTGCATTCTTGAGCGCGAGCGCGCTTCGTAGCTCAACGACTGAAAAGGATTTGTCAGAGGGCTGTTGCTTGAGAAATGCCAGAACCGCAGTGAAGGCCGCCTCTTTCTTTGTAACCCAGGCGGCTCGCCAATAGCCACGAACCCTGTCACTAGGTCGAGCGTGAGCGCGGTCTGTGGCATATTGACCCCCGCGCGGCGTTGTTGCGTCTCGATAGTGCGAAACTCCACGCCACCTACTGCCTTCTTGCGCAGCGTCACTACGGTGTCGGCGGCTCCTGAGAACGCGGTGGACCCCATAATCTGGTCCATGTTGTCGCGCTCGGCCTTGCTCAGGTGATGCACGAGCGCCAAATGGCAGCCTGTGTCGCGCGCGATTGAAATGAGCGGTTCAAGCGCTGCGTACACGGCCGCGTATTCGTTGAAATCCGAAACGCCACGAATGAGCAACAATACAACTGGGTCTATAACTGCCAGGACAAGATTGTTTTCGACGATGACCTGCCGCAATTTGTCGGTTACGTCTTTCGCCGGCACCATCCCAGTGTGAATTTTGAGTGTTGCACTATCAGCGCGAGTTGCGCCCATTTGCTTGAAGTGCGCTACAACTTCATTGCGCGCTTGCTCAAGCGCAAAGTATCCGACAGCTCCTTTGCTCGTAGCTCGTCCGAGAAAAGGTTCGCCGCGCGAGACCTTTAATGCGGCTGCGCGCAGGGCGGTTGATTTGCCGCCGAACGGTTTGGCGACCCATATCGAGATGCCACCGGCGGACAAAAGCCCATCAATGAGCCAGTCGGCTTCCACAATCGGTTCGTCGAGCGCTTCGCCGATCGGCGTAAGCTCGAAGCCGTCGCTGCCGTTGACAGATTGCGCGCCAGCTTTTCCAGCGTTGGCAGACTGCGCGAGAGCGCCGTCGATGAGCCTGCCCTCCCTATTCGTCAATGTCTTGCTCGCTGCGCAGCGTTCGTACCGCTGCTTTGATTTGGCCGTCCGAACAAGGCTTCGTCGAATAGCAGACGAAATAGACCTGTCCGCTCTCGCGCGGGTACATCGCAGCGTCAGGCGTCGTGTGTTCACCGGCTGGGCAGTCAAGCTTCCAGTAAGTCCCGCAGTCGCGGGCATTGAGCAGCTTCGCGATAGCCTGACCCGCTGGGTGCTCGCGCGTCTTGATGCCCGGCAGATTGCTGCGGTCTCTCGGCGTCGATGCGCGCGACGATGCGCCCGCACGCGCGGTCTTGAGCAACCACGCGGGAGCGTTCGGCAGCTTCGCGGGAATCGCGCCTCTGAGCCATCGATAGTTCTTAAGTGAAGCATGAAGAGACGGCGGCGCGATGACGTAACCACCGTCGCCCTTCAAATCGACGCCGACACCGAACACGTCGCCACCGCTCGCGATTGGTGCACCGCCGCGCGGATACTGAAAGTACAAATGCAAGCCCCCGCCGCCTGTGACGACAACTGCATCGCGCGAGAAAGCGCCGTGCTCGCGTTCGAGCTTTGCGAGCGTAGCGCCGCCGCCGTTGCGGGGGTCGATGTCAACCACGAATAGACCGCTCGCTGCGCCAGTGGCTATTGCGACATTCGAGCCAGAACGCCAACCGCGAATGACCGTTGCGTTTCGCGTCGCGTCGAGAAAGCCGCGAGCGCAGGCCGGATGCTTACCAGCATCTTTGCAGCCAGACCGCAGCTTGCAGTCACAGGTTGCGATTTTGATGCCCCAGCCGGGCGCAACAATGCCATGACAGGGGAAGACCCGCCATCCGCGACGCGCGTATTCAAGAGCTTCCAGCATGCTATTTGCCTGCTCTGCGCTGCGCGCGCTCGCGCTCCGTAACAATCTCGCGTTTCGGCTCGTCGAATCCTTTCGTGCTGAGACCCACCGAACGCGCGAATGCGTCAAGGTCGGCTTTGTTGTAACGAATGAAATTCGCATCGCCTATGAACGCTGGGGCTTTGCCGAACGACCGCCGCATCGTGAGCGTCGCAGCAGAGATGTCGAGCTTGTGTTTCTCGCGCAAGTAGACCGACGCTTGCTCAGTGTCGAAGTGGTCGTTAGAAAGGTCGCGAAGTGTTCGGCGATGTGGATTGTGCGCAGCGCCTTGGTCGCTCGGCTTGTGTAATGATTGCGGCGTCGTTGCCATGTTCTATTCTTCACCTCCAAAGGTTCTTAGTCATAAGAGCTACAATGCGTCTGCTAAGAGCACGTCTATTGACCTGAAGGTGAAGGGTCAATTGCTAAGTCGAAGAGATGTTAAGCGTATTGCGCAGAGTCTTCCTAGTAGGACGGCTATGGCTCAAGTAAAAGCTGATTGAATTGCGCGCTGAGAGCTTCGCACGAGCAATCTAGTCGTCATCAGCGAACGCGAGCTATGGCCTAGCGTTTATTCTGCCGGTGCAATGGAGACGTAAAGCGCTCGCCTCGACGCCTTTACTATCGAGAGCATCGAAGCTCGAAATGCTGTTCCCATGACGCTCGAAAACGCGCAAGCAATGGGAACAGCATTTCTCCAGCACAGACGCGATGTTTTTCGTTTCATGCGCAAATGCTTTTGCTGTTCCCATCTCTTATCAGAAAGAGATGAATAGCATTTTGTCTGTAAATGTTTTTGCTGTTCTTATGCTATAGGGTGGGAATCGAATGAGCATTGTCTATTACGCGCGATGTCTGCGGCGCGCTGCTGCTCTGCGCTCTCAATTGCGCGTCTTGAATTTAACTCCTACACGCAAAGCGAACGCGATACGGCTGCTCTCGTAGCTGCAATAAGCTTCTGCGCGTTGGTAAGGACCTCGGCGCACAAAAGACGTACAGCGTCTTTCAACCTATTCGCGCGGAGCATGTTCAGGGCGCTCGTCAAATCGAGAGTCAGACGCTCCTAGTCGTCAACCCGAAGCGTTCGGGCGTGCTTTGGATTCGATGCGTCACGCGTCGGGCTGCGCGCTTCGATTCGTGCATCAACTCAGCATCTAGCTCCATCGCTCTGGAATCGATAAGACTCGACGCATGAAAGTTGCACCGAAACGAAAGTCGAAAACGACGAGCGCGAGCTTTACATCACTCGCAATCGCCCCACGCGAAGCGGGCAAGCCTGGTCGCCCGAAGCGACCGCCACGACCGCTCAGCACTAAGCGCAGCATCGCGGTTCAACGGCACATGCGAGACGTGAAGCTGGCGTGTCCGTGGCTTGAGGTCGCAGACCTGCCGCTCATCAAGCGCTTCGCAGAATTGCAAGTCATAATCGGTCGTCTCTACTTTGAGATTCATCTGAACGGCGCGTTCGATAACAAGCGTCAACCTCGATTCGTACTCGACACGTACCGTCGTATGGTTCTTGCTCAAGCAGCGATTGCCCGCGAACTCGGTCTGTCGCCGCTCGCTCGAAAGCAACTGTCGCTTGCTGCTCAAGGCGATGATTTGGCAGCTGCACTTGCGAAGCGCGTTTCGAGCGAGAGCGACAGCGGAGCAGACATGCAGTGATGACAGACTATCAATACACGCTGCTCGTCTTCGCGGTGCGCGCGTTCATCCTCGGCGCAGCGGCAGCGCTCGCAGCAAAGTTCATTCTGTGAGAACTGAGAAATGCTTGGCCGCCCACTGGGCGGCCGAGCATTTATGCCACTCTGGTTGACTCTGGATGGCTTGCGCGTGATAAATCTCACACACAACAAGTGAGGGTTGGTAAATGCCGAAACGATGGGGAAAGAATGAAGCTTTCGCGCATTTTGGTGCAGTCGGTACGAATAGCGTATGGAGTTGGTCAGCGCGCAGCGCGGACGGCAAGACCGTTGTAGTTACGCTATGGAGGGACGGTCTCAACTTCGCCAACAAACCGATTGTTTGTGACACTTTCAATCGTGCAGACCTTCCGCTCTGGAAGGACAGCCCGGGGAATCGCGAGCGCATCGACAACCTGATTTGGGCGAGAGAACACTGCAACAGCTTGTTTCGAGTTGTGATTACCGTGGCTAAGGACGTGACTGCATACCCTCGCGAAATCGAAGATTGTTACCCGAAAGACGACTGGGTAATGAAACTCACAGACCTCAACGAAGAGACCGGCGAGTTTCGCGCTGTAAAACTCGACAACTAGTACCTCGCCATCGCGAAACAAATGGCAATAGCTATGGGATTTTAAACATACCTATTGACCGCAATCGCTAAGGTCTTATAACTTGCAAATCGAATGAAGCTATCGACTTCACAGCGCAGCGTTCTCCCCAGACGTTAGCCCGCCAAGAGAGCGGGCTACTCGTCAAGGAGAAGCTCGCTTGCAAAAGCAAAAGACTGAATCGAAAGCTCTGCGCGATTTGCTGACCACTGACGAAGCGGTTCGCTATCTCGTTGACCACGGCCTTCCCGATACGACCGCTGGCATGCTCAGCGTGCGGCGCTCGCACGGCTTAGAGCCGAAGTTCCTTCAGAGAGGGCGCGCAATCTTCTATCGCAAGCAAGACCTCGACGACTGGCGTCGCGAGCGGATTGCAGAGCGGCGAAGAGCAAAACGAAAGGAGGGTATCTAATGAGGCGCGGCGTTGACTTTTACAGAAAGCTTCTTGCGAAAAGGGCAGTGCTTGTGGAGCAACATCCATCACATCCAGGAGGAGCCGCTGGCGCGCGAGCGAGCGCGCAACAGATTCGTCTAGCGATTAAGAAAGACGTACCCCTCGCGGTGCTAAAGGTAGTCTCCGATGCAGCCGAACAAGAACTGAAGCTTTGCGACCTTAGGCAACGGTACTTGTCGCATGGCGCGCAAGCAGCGGCGCGCAAGCAGCCGGCGGCGGGTCGCGACTAGCCATGTCAGCGATGAATCGAGCAGCCGTTCACGACAGTTTTCAAGACGCTGCTCTGACTCAGATTGCGGAAATGGATGTCTCGCGACTGACGCGCGTTGAATGCGCTGCGTTGCTCGCGCAAACGAAATCTCTCGAAGGTCGGTTGCTCACGCGCTTGCTGACGAGCGACGAGAGCGCGACTCGCGATACGAATGACGACGGCGACAGGCTGCTGACGGCCAAAGAAGCTGCGCAGTTGCTCGCGGTCAATAAGTCATATCTGTACCACCACGCGAAGCGCCTCGGCCTCGCCGTCAAGCTTGGCGACGGCGCGCTTCGGTTCTCATACGCACGGATTCAACAGTACATGCTCGAAAATGCAGTTAAGGGCGAGAGCGACGTAAAGTCGCGCGCCCGTAGAGCCAAAAAGGCAGCATAGTGCCTTTGACAGTAATGCTGTCATTACTGTATTCTTTGTACAGGAGGAATCGAGAGAATGAAACGAACGAAACAGGATTCAGACAGCGAGATTGTGCGAACGACGCTGCGTCTTCCGCGCGCGCTGCTCAGGCGCGTCAAAATCAGCGCGGCGAAGAACGACACGAGCATGCAGGATTTGATTATCAGGGTGCTCGATGAGCATTGCACGAAGGAGGAACGGCGATGAGCAAGGAACTATGGGGCAGCGGTTACGTCTATCAGCGCGGTCGCGTCTGGTGGTTCAACTACTCAGTTCATGGCAAAGAGTATCGCAAGTCAGCGCGCACGAAGAAGCGCGCAGAGGCAGTGAAAGCGCTCAAGCTCGCTGTCGGCGAGAGCGCGAATGGGAAGGTCGTCATCGCGCCTGTCGCTGAACGCGTCACCCTCAAGGCGATGCTCGATTCGCTGAGCGACGACTATAAGCACAAGGGGAATCGCCCAACCATCGCAGCAGCGTCGCGCTATCTGCTTGAGCACTTCGGTGAGAAGGCGCGAGCGCTCGATTTGACCGAGGATGCGCTCTTGCACTACGTCGGCGCTCGACGCTCGATGCTCATCAAGCGTGCGACGGGGAAGGAAATCATCGTCGATGGGAAAACCGTCGCCGAGAGAATCCTGCAACCGCCGTCGAACGGAACGATTAATTTCGAGCTTGCGATACTTCGGCGCGCGTTCAACATCATGGTGCGCGCGAAGAAGCTTTCGCGCGACCACGTGCCAGCGATGCCGATGTTCAATAAGAAGACATTGAAAGTGCGTCAGGGGTTCATAGAGCCAGCAGCGTTCGAGCGACTCCACGCCGCGCTGCCCGAGCATCTTCGCGACCCGATTCGATTTTTGTTTCTGTCAGGCTGGCGAAAGAATGAAATGCTGACGCTCGAATGGCGCGACGTTGAGCTTGAGCGCGGCGAGCGCGGAGAAATCATCGCCGGCACTGCGCGCTTGCGCCCAGAGCAATCGAAGAACGACGAAGCGCGAGCGCTACCGCTTCCTGGCGAGTTGCTAGAAATCATCGCACGCGCACACGCTGCGCGCTCGCTCGCGTGCCCGCGTGTCTTTCAGCGCGACGGCGCGCCGCTGGGCAGCTTCCGCAAGGCGTGGGCGAGCGCTTGCAAGGCGGCAGGGTTCAGAGGTCTGCTGGTTCACGACCTGCGGCGCAGCGCAGTGCGCAATCTCGTTGACTCAGGACTCCCTGACGGCGTTGCGATGCTCATCACCGGCCACAAGACTCGCAGCATTTTCGACCGCTACAACATTCGCGACGAGACAGACGTAAAAGTTGCGATGGCGAAGGCCGTCGAGTGGGTGCGCAAGGAAGCGAAGCTGCAACCGAAGGTCGTCCCTCTGCGCAAGACGGCGTAACAGAATCGCGACCTGACTCTGCGGCGCGGCTATCGAAGCTGCGCCGTTTTTTTGCACCCGCTCAGCGTCAGCTATGCTCACAGCAGAGGTATGGGCGCCCCGTGAGAGGCGCTGCGCGTTCGATGCAGCATTCAGAACGTGCGCAGCGCTGGGCGCCCTATACGCGACGTAACGCGCAAAATAAAAGACGCACAAAGACGCACAATTTCCACGACCATCGCTTCGGTGCTATGATGCGCGCTCGCTATTCGCTTGAAACCAAAAGAGAATTTCGCAAGCGCCCGTAGCTCAACTGGACAGAGCATCAGACTTCGGATCTGAGGGTTGGGGGTTCGAATCCCTCCGGGCGCGCCACGCCTGCTTAAAATCGTTGGACTGCTTCCGCGTAACTATATATAGTTACACGGTGGGCAGCTTCGAGAAACTGCTAGCGGCTGCCCGAAACAATCCCAATGGTCTTTCCTTCAGCGATTTTGAAACTCTGCTGAGGCGATCGCGCTGGATATTCGATCGGCAGAAGGGCAGTCATCGAATCTGGTACTCGCCGAAGAAATCTTTGATTTCCATTCAGCCGCGAGGCGGAAAGGCGAAGGGGTATCAGGTCAGGCAATTCCTCGAAGTGTACGACAGAGAGTCCAATGGCTAAAGATAAAGAGCGAGAGCGGTTCGATGGTTATGCGGTTGAGTTGTTCCTTGACGAGGACAACGATTGGCTGGCCCATCTGGTCGAGATGCCGGGGATTTCGGCTTTTGGTTCGTCGCCGGAGAAGGCGTTGAAGGAACTCGACACAGCTTGGGCGGCGGCGAAGGAATCGTACGCGGCGCGCGGCCTCGAGATTCCGGCGGCGCCGGCGCGGCGACAGTACCGCGGCGTCTTCCAGGTACGCATCGACCGACGGGTGCATCGCGCACTCGCCATTGAGGCGGAGCGCGCGGGAGTCAGTCTGAATGCGCTGGTCGCGGAGAAGCTAGCGAAAAGTGTGTAATCCCTTATAGCGAACGAATACCTGGAGCACCTAGGGCCGATCGAGAGTCCGATGGTTGTGGCCGCCTGAATCTCTAGCGGAGGTAATATGGATCGCGCGCGTATCAATGGAGTCGAGCTGGCCTATGAGCTTCGCGGACGCGGGGCGCCAATTGTCATGATTCATGGTGCGCAGGGCGATCAGTCGATGTTTGCCGGGCTTGCGGCGGCATTCGCGGAAAAATATCGCGTCCTCACATTCGACCAGCGCGGCTCCGGGCTTAGCGAGAAGCCCGACGTGCCGTACAGCATGGCGATGCTGGCGGACGACACGGGGGCCCTGATGGACCATCTCGGCATGTCGCCGGCGCACGTGATCGGAGTCTCGATGGGCGGGATGATCGCGCAGGAGCTGGCGCTACGGCATCCGGATAAAGTCAGATCGCTGGTGCTCGGATGCACCACTGCGGGCGGACCGAAGGCTGTGCGCGTCGGAGGCGGCGCGCTCACGAGCGCATACTCGACGCAGCCGATGACGGCTGAAGAGCGTGGCAAGGCGCTGGCCGAGGCGGCGTTCAGCAAGGGCTATCTCGCGCAGCATCCGGAGATCATCACGTCGATGATCGAGTCGCGACGCCAACGGCCGATCGATTCCGCGGCGTTCGCGCGGCGGATGAAGGCCGCCGCCGATCACGACACCTACGATCGACTGCCGCAGATTCACAGTCCGACACTTGTGATAGCGGGCAAAGACGACGCGCTGATCGCATGGGAAAACTCGCAGCTCATCGCCGAGAGCATCAAGGGTTCGCGGCTCGTGATTCTCGAACCCGCGGGCCATTGCTTCTGGCTGGAGCAGCCCGCACAGACGCACGAAGCGATCGCAAGGTTTCTCGCGAGCGTACCTTAGAGCGGGATCGCCGTTCTGAACAGGATGAAGCGGCCGAGCATTTCGCCTACCAGCACTGACATCACGGCGATGTAGAGCAGGCCGGTCGCTGCCATCGTTTGTGGGATTTTCAGCGTCTGCCAGCACATCCAGACCAGGATGATCGTCGCGATTGGGCCGAGGATCAGCCGCACGGCGAGCAGTCCGAGATGAGACGCGAATAGTTCATGCACGGCCGCCGCGGAGCCAGCGCTGCCGACGATCGCGGGGAGGCCGATCGCGAGTGCGAGCGCGATCAGGTCCGCGACCAGCACGATTCCCAACAATCGGACGAAGGTGCGCAGGTAGTCGACCGGCATGTCGAGGTCGATAAGATACCAGTGGCCGAAGAGCATTGCGCCGCTCACCAACCCCAACACCAGCGCCGAGGTAATCGCCGTTAGTCCGTATGCGACTGCGGCGACCGCGCCGAAGCCGGGTGGCATCAGGAGCGTCACGTTGGCGATCAGCGCGACGAGGCCGAGTAAAAGGCCGAGCAAATACGCCCGCGAGCGGAGCAGGCCGTTCTCGGTCCATAGCGTGTAGAGATAGACGGCGACGGCGATGCTCGACAGCGTCCACATAGCGCACGCCGTCCACAATGATCCCGGCCCGGGGCCCGTCGATGCACCACCGCGCAGCGCCAGCAGGCCGAGGCCGACCGCGGTCGTCAGAGATGCGGCCAGGTAGACCGACGCGCTCGATTTGTAAAAGCCGCGCTCGACCTTGAAGAACGGCGGGATCGCCAGCGCGAAGAGCCCGCCCCAGGCGAGTTCTCCGAAGACGAGGATGAAGCAAGCGGCGAATCTGGTCACGCGGGAATACTACCGGTCGCAGCGAAAAACGAACACCGTCCGCTTGCCTGTCACGCCAATTCGATGAAATAAAAAGTCAACCAGGCGGCTGGGGCCGCGATTAGACATCCGCTGCGTTGGAGCTATAATTGGAGTTGACCGAAGGGACAGACGGGGAAGAACATGCGTTCGAAAATTCTGACATGTGTGGCGATTGGGCTCGCTCTGTACATTTCCGGCTGCGCCGCCGCGCGCGAGCAGGAAGTGCAGAAGCAGCAGGTGTTCGAGCATCGCGTCGACATGGCGCATATCTGGGTGACGACGGAATCGCCGCCGGCTGGAAAGCCGTACTCGGAGCTCGGCCCGCTGACCTACACCGAGCCGTTCACGCCTGACGCGATCGACGAGGCGAAGATCAGCGACAAGTTGAAAGCGATGGCGTTTGCGAAATGGCCTGACACTATCGACGCGATCGTCGACGAGAACCAGACCACCTCGGCTGACGGCTCGCAGATCACCGTCACGGCGAAGGCGATCAAATACGACTCGTCGGTTGACCGCGACGCGTTGCATCACATGAATGAGAACATGGTCGCGTCGCCGAACGGCAACTAGCTTCGCGAGTCAGATATTGCGTTCGAAACGGGCGCGTTGCGGACAGCGTACCGCGATGCGCCCTCTTTTATTTGCGGCGCGAAAGAACCCCCCAGGAGAACTGCAATGATGACGCGGCTGATCCCGAATATCTTCTACAGCAACTTGGGCGACGGACTCGATCTTTTCGTGAAGTGCCTCGGCTTCAAGGTGCTGCACCAGGACGCCGCGTTTGCAGTCGTCGAGCGCGACGGCGCCAAGGCCTACATAGTCGAGAATGCGGAGTTTGCGGCGAAGGATCGCCCGCAGATTACGATCGAGACCGATAGCATCGACGATCTGTACAGCGAGATCAGTTCAAGAGCGCCGCAGATGCTGCATCCCAACTCGAAGCGAATCGAGAAGAAGCCGTGGGGTGCGCGCGAGTTCGGCGTCCTCGACAAGACGGACGTTTGCGTGGTGTTCCGCCAGTTCTGAATTTCAGGCCGGCGCCGACTCGGCCAGCAGGCCGTCGAGCTTGCCCGAGTCATTGAGCGCCTTCAGTTCGTCGAAGCCGCCGACAATCTTGCCGTTGATAAAAATCTCGGGCACGGTGCGGCGTCCGCCCGACATCTCGATCATCTTCGCGCGCAACTCGTCGTCCTCGGTCACGTCGATTTCATCGAAGGCGACGCCCTTGCTCTTGAGCAGGCTCTTGGCCCGCGTGCAGAACGGGCAGTAGGTGGTGGTATAGAGTTCGACTTTCGCCACGGCAGACCTCTCTAGCGCCATTGTTATCCGCGCGCGAACGCCTGTCCAGCGGTCACTTCGCTAGCGGGTATCGGCGTACATTCGTTTGAGTCGCGCAGGGGGAACGCCCATCAGGTACATCGCGCGGATCAGCCACATCTTGAGGACGGTGCGGATGAGGCCGTCGCGACTCCAGCGCCGCGCGGAGGTCGTCACGTGCGTGCGCAGGCATGCGACGCGTCCGGCGCGCTTCATGCCTCGCGAGAATTCGAGATCTTCGCACAATTCGATTTCGGGGAATCCGCCGAGACGCTCGAAGACTTCGCGCCGCACGAAGATCGCCTGATCGCCCGTGCCGGTGCGGCTGATTCGCGATCGGAGGCTGATCATCGCGCCGATGATTCGATAGGGAAGGGCGCTGGAGTCTAGCCTTACGTCGAAGCGTCCGCCGACGACCGCCGGATCCGACAATGCCGATGCGATGTCAGCCTCGAAGGTCCGGGGCACTATCGTATCCGCGTGCACGAATACCAAAACGTCGCCGTGCGATACGCGCGCGCCCGCGTTCATCTGACGCGCGCGACCGCGCGAGGCGACGATCAGCGTGTCGCACAACGGCCGGGCGATCGCGCCGCTCGCGTCGCTGCTGCCGCCGTCAACAACAATGATCTCGGCGTTGCGCGCGCGACGGCGAAGAGCTGTGAGGGCGCCCGCGATAGTGGGCGACTCATTCAGCATCGGCACGATTACCGAAAGCTTTTTCAATTTCGGACTCAATCCGGCGGCGGATTTACCAGCGGAGAGGAATTTGGCGTCGAGGAATCACCCTTGACGATCACGCGGCGGCCGTCGACTTCGAGGCGCCCCTGCTGAAAGAGCGAAATCGCGTGCGGGAAGATGCGATGCTCCTGCTGCAAGATGCGCGCGGCGAGGCGTTGCTCGTCGTCGCTCGGCAGCACGGGCACCGCCGCTTGCACGATCACCGGGCCGACGTCGACGCCCGGCGTCACGAAGAAAACGGTGCATCCTGCGATCTTGACGCCGTACTCGATCGCGTCCTTCGGCCCGTGGATTCCGGGAAACGACGGCAGCAGGCTGTTGTGGATATTCATGATGCGGCCGGGGAACGCGTCGAGCATCACATTCGACAACAGCCGCATGAATCCTGCGAGCGCGACCAGCTCGACGGAACGATCGCGCAGCGCCGCGAGGATGGCGCGGTCGAAGTCCTCGCGCGACGGAAATTTGCGATGGTCGATCACCGCCGTTTCGATTCCGTGGCGGCGCGCGCGCTCGAGTCCCTGCGCGTCAGCGCGATTCGATATGACGAGACGAATTTCGGCTTTGAGATCGCCGCGGAGAATCGCGTCGATTATCGCTTGCAGGTTGCTACCGGTGCCGGAAATCAGGACGCCGAGTTTGACCGTCGGATTTTCCGCCATCGAATTAGCCGTTACGCACTGGCTCAGCGAATCGACACTCCGTGTTTACCGCGCCTCACCTCGCCGATAACATAGGCCGCAAACTGGCGGCGGCGCAAATGTGCGACGATGCAATTGGCCTCGCGCGCGGAGGCAATTGCGACCATCCCGAGGCCGTTGTTGAAAGTGCGGTTCATTTCGCCGCGATCGATTTTGCCGAGGCGCTGAATCAAGTCGAAAATCGGCGGCGTAGGCCAACTGCCGCGCTCGACGATCGCACGGGTGTTCGCGGGCATCACGCGCGGCAGGTTTTCGATCACGCCACCGCCGGTGATATTCGCGAGACCGTTTATTTTGAAGCGTTCGAACAGTTCGACGACTACCTTCGCGTATATGATCGTGGGACGCAGCAGTTCCTCGCCAAGCGTGCATCCGAGTTCGTCGAGGTGCGCGCCCAGCTTCAGTTTCGAGCGTTTCACAACCCGTCGCACCAGCGAGAATCCGTTGGAATGAAGTCCGCTCGATGCGAGTCCGATCAGCACGTCGCCCGCGCGCACGCTGGACGGCTCGGGGATTCGCGCACGCTCGACGATTCCCACCGCGAAGCCGGCCAGATCGTACTCGCCGGGCTTGTACAGTCCGCTGAGCTGCGCGGTTTCGCCGCCGACCAGGCTCATGCCGGCCTGATCGCATCCGCGCGCGACGCCCTTGACGAGGTCCAGTGCGATCTTCTTTTCGAGCTTGCCCGAGCCTATGTAATCTAGAAAAAACATCGGGCGCGCTGCGTGACAGATGATGTCGTTTACGCACATCGCGACGCAGTCGATGCCGACGGTGTCGTGACGGCCCGTCTCGAACGCGATCATCAGCTTGGTGCCGACGCTGTCCGTACCCGCGACCAGCACCGGCGCGCGCATCTTGCGGGCGCCGTTGAGGCCGACCATCGCGCCGAATCCGCCGACGCCGCCAATCACGTGCGCGCCCGAAGTGCTTTTCGCGATTGAGCCGAACAGCGGAATCAGGCTCTGCTTCAGCGCGATATCGACGCCCGCCTCTTTGTACGTCATCCCGGGCGGCATCAGTTCGATTTCCTCCGGCGCGCGAGCATCGACGCGCGATAGGCGCGCTCGCCGTTCGGATTGGTGACCAAACCTTCACGGCACTCTTCGATCTCGAGTCCGCCCGCGAGCGCGCGAAGCTCACCGTGGCCGAGCAGAAAGCGTGGATCGCGCGGATGCCCGATCGCAGCCTGATCGACCAGAAAGGTCTCGGCGATCAGAACGCCGCCGGGCCGAAGCGCTCGCTCGAATTGTGGAAACAGCGCGCGGTCGAGGAAGTTTATATTCACGATGGCGTCGAAAGATTCGTCCTTGAGATGAAAGGTATCCAAGTTCGCGACGATCGGCCAGACGGTAAAATGCTCGCCTCGCGCGGCCGCGGCGAGCTGGCGCATCGCCTCAGCCGAGTAGTCGACCGCGACAACCTGCATGCCCGACCTCGCGAGCGCGAATGCGTTGCGCCCGCGTCCTGCCGCAACGTCAAGTGCGACGCCGCGTGGGATTCGATCCAGCATCGCCGTCAAAAAAGGTTCAGCGCCGCCTGCTGGTTTCCCGCGATGGCGCTCATCCCATTCTGCGTGTTGCGGTTCGCTCATAGCACGCGGGCGAGGGTGAAAACGTCGACGTGCTTGGCGCCGGCTGCGAGGAGGACGCGGGCGCATTCGTCGACGGTGGCGCCGGTCGTCATCACGTCGTCGACGATCAGCACACGGCGTTTGTTGATGCGCTCGGGGTGCGCGACCACGAACGCGCGCCGGACGTTCTTGATGCGCTCGTCGTGATGACGCGCCGTTTGCGGAGTCGTGTACCGCCGCCGCGATATCGCGGTCGTATCGAGCGGGAGCTTGAGGCGATTCGCGACTTCGCCTGCCAGCAGCGCGGCCTGGTTGAATCCGCGCCACCACAGTCGCCGCCAGTGCAGGGGCACCGGAATCACGACGTCGTAGTCGCTTGCCGACACCGGCAGGTCGTCGCCCATGTACTCAACGAGCGCACGCCCGACTGATTGATCGAGACCGTACTTGTGGCGCCGAATCAAGGCGGGCAGGGTGCCGGGTTCATCTTCGGCGGTGGTTCGATAGCGCGCGATAGTTCTCGCGATTCGGTACCGTGGCGGATGCGCGAGGCATCGCGCGCATAGTGTCGCGCCGCTGACGGCGGACTCGAGCGGTCCGCCGCAAACTTCGCAACGCGGCTCCGGCACGCGCTCGACGCGCGCCACGCATTGTGCGCAAACGCGCCGTCCGGGTTCCGCCGCCAGCGGCGCTCCGCACGCGGTGCATCGCGATGGATAGAGAAAGTCCAGCACGGTTGAGATCGTTTGAGCGAACGCGGGCACATATGATTGATCCGTCCGATGGCGTCCAAACTCAAGAGGGTTGTGGTATAGAGAAAAGCATGAGCGGACCGCTTGACGGAATTCGGATTATCGACTGGACGATCTGGCAGCAGGGGCCGGTGGCTACGCAGATGCTCGCCGACCTGGGCGCCGAGGTCATCAAGATCGAGGAGCGCGAGCGCGGTGACCCCGGGCGCGGAATCACGGCCGTCGCGGGCAGCTCGACGGTCAAGAGCGGGCGCAACTATTATTTCGAGGCCAACAACAAGCACAAGAAGAGTATCGCGCTGAACCTCAAGGAGCCCGCGGCGCGCGAGATTGTGCATCGACTGGCCGCGCGCAGCGATGTCTTCGTGCAGAATTTTCGCAAGGGCGTCGCGAAGCGGCTCGGGCTCGGCTACGCGGACCTTGCGGCGCACAATCCGCGGATCATTTACGCCAGCGCGTCCGGCTATGGCCCCGAAGGTCCCGACAGCGGCGAGCCGTCGTTCGACTATCTCGGGCAGGCGCGATCGGGAATCATGAACGCGGTTGGCACCGGCAGCACCGACCCGACTTACGTCTACGGCGGTATCGCCGATCAGATGGGCGCGATCATGCTGGCCTACGGAGTGCTCGCGGCGCTGTTCGCGCGCGAGCGCACGGGCATCGGGCAGGAAGTGGACGCGTCGCATCTGGGATCGATGATGGCGCTGCAGGGACTCAACGTCGTCGCGCGGACGATCATGGGCAAGGAATTTCCGCGCAACACGCGCGCCAACGCCTACAACCCGCTGTGGAATCACTATCGATGCGCCGACGACAAATGGATCTCGCTGGCGATGCTGCAGCCCGATCGCTACTGGAAAGATTTCTGCGAAGTTATGGGAAAGCCTGAGCTGATCGAGGATCCCCGCTTCGCCGACGTGAAGATTCGCGGAAAGAACGCGGCTGCGCTGATCGCGACATTCGATGCCGTCTTCGCGACGCGACCGCGCCATGAGTGGATGCGAGTCCTCAAAGGCCGTGGCGATTTTATCTACACGATCGTCAATTCAGTTTCCGATCTGCCCGACGATCCGCAGGTCCGGGCCAACGACTACGTCGTCGATTACGATCATCCGGCGCTCGGTAATCTGACACTGCTCGGGATGCCGGTGAAGTTGAGCGCGACGCCGGGCGAGCCGCGCGGTCATGCGCCAGAACTCGGCGAGCATACCGAGCTGCTGCTGACCGAGATGCTCGGCTATTCGTGGGACGATGTTGCGCGGCTACGCGACGCCAACGTCATTTGAATTTTGGGGAGGTGATGCGATGCCGATTACCGGATCACTCGAATGCCGCGAGGAAGTTCGCGTGCTGCACGCGCGCTACTGCTTGACCCTCGACACGGGCCGCTTCGAGGAATGGGTCGACTGCTTCACCGAGGACGGCGTGTTCGAGAGTCCGCGCTTCGGCAAGCATGCTGGACGCGACGGCCTCAGGCGATTCACGGCGCTCTACAAGGAGTCGCTCGGCGGCGCGCAGGTGCTGCACGTTGTCGCCAATCCAGCCTTCGACTTGAACGGCGACAGCGGCACCGGCACTTCCTACCTGCTCTACTACCACTGCAAGGACGGCCGGGTGCAGCAATCGACGGTCGGCTACTACACCGACAAGCTGCGCAAAACGCCCGCGGGATGGCGGTTCGCGAGCCGCCAGGTGACGATCCTCGGTCATCACTGATTCGCAGTTCCCGCAAAATTGACCCGAAGTTCGGGTTTGATAACATTTTCGTAGGCACGCCAGACCTCTCGTGCAACCGCGGGTTGAGGACCTACTATGGACCAATCGACAGGTGATCTGATCAAACGGCTATCGCGGCTCGAATCGCAACAAGCGAGGCTCCAGCGCAGCAACCGGCATCTGCGGATGATGACCGGCGCGATGATGTTGCTGTGCGGCGCAGTGATCGCGATGGGGCAGACGAGCTCGGTCGTGCCCGATACCGTGGAGGCGCAGCAAATCCTCCTGCGCGACAGCAGCGGCAAGTTGCGTGGCGCGATGGGAGTCTTGGCCGACGGCGCCGTCGGGCTGAATTTTTCCGATCCCAGCGGCCGTACTCGCCTGACGCTTGACCTCGCTGCGAACGGTACACCGGGCCTGGACCTCTACGATCAGGACGGCAAGGTACGTGCGACCGTGGCATTGGGCGATGCCGGCGAACCCGGAGTCGGTCTCTTCGGTCCCAATGGCAATCTGCGCACCAGTCTTGATGTTCCAGCGGCCAAGACACCCGGTTTGGCGTTCTATAAGAGCGACGGCAAGCCGGCGTGGGGAGTTCCGTGACATGCGCTCACAGAACAGATATTTCAGACTTGGTCGCGCGGTCGGGGTCGTCCTGATTCTCGGAGCGATCGCCGTCGGCGCCAGCGGCTGCTATGACGAAGGCGGCTACTACGGCGGGGGCTATCCTGCCTATGGCTACGGGCCTTACTCATATGGTTGGGGCGGCGGATGGGGAAATGGCTGGGGCTACAATCCCGGCTTCGAGGTTCACCATCCATGGGAAGGGCACTACGGCGGCGACGGCCATCACACGGAGTTCTATCATGGCGGCGGCGTCGTAGGTCATGAGGGCGGCGGCGGTCACGTGGGTGGCGAAGGTGGTGGCGGTCACAGTGGCGGAGGACATGGCGGCGGCGGTCATCGATAGGTTCCAATAGTCCCGCAGAAAAACAATGCGGCGCCGGATCGCTTTACGATCCGGCGCCGCATTTTTCGTTCAGCCGATTACCGCGTCAGAAGGCTGCGTACCATGGGACTTCGTGCGGATTCTGTACTTCCCAGTTGATATTGAACTCGCGCAGCAGCGTGCCGTCCGAATGCGAGAGCGCGAGCTTGGCGTTCTCGAGGTCGACTTCCGCCTGCACTTGGTTGCCCTCGGCGCTTACTTCTTCTTCCTGGAATTGCAGCAGGTCATGCGTCGTCGCCAGGCCGACGCGGAATCTCACCTGCTCGTCGTGGAGCGATTGGCGCGCATAGAAAGTCGCCGACGCAGTCGCCGACGCGCGCTTGTAGTCGGCATAGAGATTGGCGATCGAGCTCTCCACATTGACCACCGCCTGCGACAGCGCCGCCCGATACAGCACACGCTGCTGCTCGTATTGTACGCGCGCCTGCGCGAGAGCGGCGCGCGGCACGGCGTTATCCAGCGGCATCTGGAACGTCAGCACGGCGGCGTAGTTGTAGTAGGTGAAACCCCACAAGCGATCGAGCGCGTCGCCATAGATTCCACCGAACGGAAGTTTGGTTCCGCCGGTACCGGCCACGAAGCAGTTGGGATTCGTCGTTGGAAAGGCTTTGCTCACCTGGCAAGGCGTAGTTCCGGCGGTCGAGGTCAGGCCGAACTGCGTGCCCAGATTGAGCTGCGGCAGGACCTGGTTCTCCGAGAACTTCACCTGCAGCAGCGCGTCGCGAATCGCCTCGCGCATACTGCCGAGTGACGGCACGTACTGCACGGCCAGTTCGAGCGCCCGCTCTTCATCGACGGTCACCTGCTCCTGCGGATTGGGCCGCGTAAGCGGCTGGATTTCTTCGGGCAGGAAGGTGCCGTACGGATTCAGCATCACGTCCTGCCGAAGTTGCGTGCGCGAATTTTTCAGGTTGGCCTCGGCGGTGTAGACGTTGGCCTCGGAGGTCGCTGCCGCCGATTGCGCTTCCTGCAAATCGATCGGCGCGAGGGTGCCGACCTTGACGCTGATCGCATTCTGGCGCACGAGGTCAAGATTGAATTTCAGTGCCGCGCGCGCGACCGCGAGATTTTCCTCCGACAGCACCACGTTCCAATAATCACCGCCGATTTTCTGCACGAAGTCCTGCAGCGCCTGCCCGTAGGTCCACTGCGCCTGCTTCTGGCCCGACTCCGCAATCTGGACGTTGATAGTCGCGAACTGCCAGCCGAAGTTCTGCAGCAGCGGTTGCGAGAGCGACAGTGCCAATGTCGGTGCATAGTCGGGATTGACGCCGGCGAAAGTCGAATTCGACAAAGATCGATCGTTGTTGAAGGTCACGCCCCAGGTCCCGTTGGTGATCGACGAGACTTTGTTGATGCCGAAGTTCCAATCGTAAAATTTCTGCACGAACGAGGTGGCGCCACCGGTTTGCAACGCCGAGGTGACCGGCACGACGGTCTTTTCAACATCTCCCTGCGCCGTCAGGTTCGGATCGAAGGTACCGTTGGCCTGGCGCACGGTTTCCATCGAGGCGACCGGGTCGAGCTGGGAGGCCTTGAGCGCCGGGTTGTTCTGGATCGCGATGTAAATTGCTTCCTTGAGCGTTAGGCCGCGCGCGGTAGGATCTTCGGAGCGCATGAAGCGCTCGCTGATCACATCTTCGGGCGAGATCTGTTTGCCCGGCGTCCATTGATTGGCAAAGATGCGCGGCAGGCTCAGGAAGTCATCGTGATGCTCGAACTGGTTCGACGCGCTCGGCGGCACGCTCGCATGCGGCGGCGTCTGCGGCCCGACCGGCACCGATTGCATCTGGATCGGTCCGGTGAGATCCGGCGGCGGCAGCGGCGTATTGGGCAGCGTACCGGTGACTTTCAACGGATTCGCCGGATTCGGACTGGTAGTAGTCAAATCCTGCGCGAACCCGGACGCGGTCCGAATCAGCAGCATGGAGACGGTCAGCATTGCTAACAAAACGGATTTGCTTCTCGACATTCTAACGAACCTCCTTGGTACCTGTTGCCATCACACGCGATGGCCCGCCACTTCCGCACACGCCGATTACGCGATTCGACTCAGCGGTTGGGATCGATTTGCCGGCGCCGAATCCAGGCGCAGAGCTTGCGCGGCGCCAATTAGCTCGCGATTATAGCCAAGGCTGTCAGGCTTGTCTTGCGGAATTGAAGACGGCCGGACTTCTTCGCGAGTCAGAGTTGGAGTTGGCATGCGCGGATTAAGACTATTGGTCGCCGTTCTCATCGTGTCGCCGATCATGATGCTCGCGTTCAGCGAGACCAGATTCTCGCGCCAGCCATTTGCGCAAGTTACCGCGGCGCCGGGACCGGTGCCACTGACTGCACCGGTGGCTCCCGGTCAGCCGCAAGCCTTCTCAACGATCGGCGCGCTGCCCGCGCTTGCGGCCGCGCCGGGCACGGTGCCGCTCGGCGCTGCGACCGTGGTGCCGACGCCGCGTTCATTTCGATGCACCTGCGGGGCGCCCGGCACCTGGACCGAGTGGGCGGGCCTCGTGTCGTCGTCGAGCTACGTGCTTGCAAGCCAGTCCGCACGCGGCCAATGCGCCAACTACCTGCTGAATGCAAACGCGCCGTCGGCGTTCATTCCGCAAGAGGGTTCGACGCTCAACCAACAGCGACCGCAGATTTACAACGGCACCGCCTTCACGCAGCGCTCCGAGGTCGCAACGTCGGTCGGGCAATCGGGGCTGCTGCAACGATCGCAGGAATCGCCGCTGACGACGCAATGCACTCGATGCGCGTGCAACTGAAATCCTCCAGCCGTTAGTACGACGGACCGCGCCGGCAAGTTTCCTCGAATAGGGAAATGACGCTCGCCGTCGGCATCATCGCAGCGGCCATTCTGTTAAGTCTCTCCACACTTCATGTCTACTGGGCGAGCGGCGGGCGATGGGGGAGCGACGTCAGCGTGCCGAAGCGACACGGTCAACTCGCCTTCGAGCCGGGCATCGCGGCGACTTTAATCGTAGCGGCACTTCTATTCGCCGCGGCGCTGGTATTCCTGGGACGCGTTGGTCTGTGGGGAGCGTCGATGCCGCGCTGGATACTCGCCGCGGGCGCATGGACGCTGGTCGTCGTGTTCACGGGCCGGGTGGTCGGTGATCTGCGATGGTTCGGGATTTTCAAACGCGAAACCGGAACGCGGTTCGCATGGTGGGACACAAGGCTGTTCGTGCCGCTATGCGCGATGCTCGCGCTGGCTGCGCTGCTCGTCGCCGTCGACGGACACTGACGACCGTCTAGCCGATAAGTGCTTTCAGATCTTCGGGAAGCGGAGCGCTCGCCTTGACGTGACCGACTGCCGGCGAGTCGAACGCCACATCGCAAAGATGCAGCCAGAAGCGTCCGTGCGCGAGTGCCTGGGGGCCGCCGCTAGCCGGTCCGCCGTAAAGGGTATCGCCGACGATCGGATGCCCAATGCTCGCGAGGTGCACGCGAATCTGATGACGGCTGCCGGTCTTCGGCGCGATTGACAACAGGGTGAACTCACCGACGCGACGAATCGGCTCGACCACCGTGCTCGCGGCGCGGCCCGCGCGTTTCGGATTCCCGCTCGACAGATCGCCAACGACCATCTTGCGCGCGTTCTTCGCGTGATGTGCGATCGGCGCGTCGATCTCGATCTTGCGTTCGACTGCACCGGCGACGAGCGCCTCGTAGCGCCGCGCGATTCGCCCCGCGCGGATCGCGTCGCGCAGCTGGTCGAACGTCCCGCGATTTCGCGCGATCAGCAGGGCGCCTGACGTGCCGTTGTCGAGCCGATGCACCAGTCCGCCTTCGAGCGGCTTCTCGCCGACGGTCGCAATCTCGGGAAATCGCGCGACCACCGCATTCATCACAGTGTCGCGCTCATCGGCATCAAGCGGATGACACGGCATGCCGCCGGGCTTGTTGACGACGATCACGCTCGCATCCTGATGGACAACTTCGAGCGGGAGCTCAGCATTCGGCTCAATCACTGCGCGCCGATTGTTCGATGCAACCTCGACCCGATCCTCGACGCCCACGATTTCACTCTTCCGCGAGCGACGCCCGTTGATCCGCACCAACCCGCGCTCGACGAGCTCCTGCGCCACCCGTCGCGAAGTCGCGAACCCCGTCCGCACGAGATAATGATCGAGCCGCTCTTTTGATGTATCGGGCAAATGATTAACCGGTCTTTCGGGTTGACGAACCAGCGAATATATCGGATTTGGAGCTGCTCGTCTCCGCATGCCGAAGTGGAGCTGATGTGCCACGTATCGAGAAAGATTCGGGGTACCTCTGCTGGACCTGGAATCGTTCGAGTCGTACCGTTCGAGAAGGCGGCGCCACGACGAACAGGGTAGGACCATGAGCCGTAAACCTAGAATCAAGCCATACCGTGAGCCCGGTGGAGGATGGGGAGCGACCGTCGCGACCGGCAAAGTGCTCCTGGAACAGAAAGTCCTGTTCAAAGGAGCGCTGGCGCTCTACCACATGAACAAACCCGGTGGGTTCAAGTGCTCCAGTTGCGCGTGGCCTGATCCATCACCCGAGCAGGCTGACCCCTTGGTGATTTGCGAGAACGGCGCCAAAGCCGTGGCATGGGAGCTTACCGCCAAACGCGCGACTCCGGAATTCTTCGCCCAGCATTCAGTGGCCGACCTCAGCCGTAAGTCTGACTATTGGCTCGAACAGCAGGGCCGTATCACTCATCCTTTGGTGTACGACCCGGATACGGATCACTTTGTGCCGATAGAATGGGACAAAGCTTTCGCTCTGATCGGAAAGGAACTCCGCGCACTGTCCGATCCCAAACAGGCGGAGTTCTATACCTCTGGCAGATCGAGCAACGAGGCGGCGTTCCTCTACCAATTGTTCGCGCGAGAATATGGGACGAATAACTTCCCCGACTGTTCTAACTATTGTCACGAACCTACCAGCCAGGGACTTCCTCCGGCGATCGGAGTCGGCAAGGGTACCTGCACGCTTGAAGACTTCAATCAGGCCGATCTGATTTTCGTTATCGGGCAAAACACGGGGACCAACAGCCCTCGCATGATGACCGAGTTACACAATGCGGCCCGTCGTGGCGCGCAGATCGTCGTCCTGAATCCGTTGCGGGAGAGGGCGCTGGAGCGTTTTCAGCAACCGCAGAGCGTGCTCGAGATGGCGACGATGAGATCGACGCCAATCGCCACTCACTATTACCAGGTGAAGATCGGCGGCGACACGGCAGCTCTCAAGGGTATTATGAAGGCCGCAATCGCGGCCGATGATCGCGCAGTTCGCGAGGATCAGCCGCGGGTTCTGGATATCGAATTTATCCAGGGTCACACAGCCGGCTTCGAAGCCCTATGCGCAGATCTGAGGGCGACGCCGTGGCCCGCTATCGAGAAGCAGTCAGGACTATCTCGGGCCCAGCTAGAAGAAGCGGCCCAAGTCTATCTCAAAGCCAACAATGTCATGGCCTGCTTCGGCATGGGTATTACTCAACACTTTCGCGGCACTCAAAACGTGCAGCAGATAGTGAACCTGCTGCTACTGCGCGGGAACATCGGTAGACCCGGCGCTGGCATCGTCCCGGTGCGAGGACACTCGAACGTACAGGGCGATCGCACCGTGGGCATCAGTGAGCGACCGAGCAACGAATTTCTCGATCAATTGCAAAAGGTCTTTAGCTTCAACCCGCCACGAGATCACGGTCACGATGTCGTCCACGCTCTCGATGCGATCATGCGGGGCGAGGCAAAGGCCTTTATCAGCCTGGGCGGCAATTTCGTAGCTGCATCACCCGATACTCCTTTGACCAGTGACGCATTCGGCAAGCTGGACCTTACAGTAAGTGTCGCTACGAAGCTGAATAGAACTCACCTCGTACATGGCCGCAATGCTCTTATCCTGCCTTGCCTCGCACGCTCAGAGGTAGATCGAGGACCGAACGGCACCGTGCAGGAGGTCACTATCGAAGATTCGATGTCGATTGTGCAGGCGTCGCGCGGAGTGAGCGCACCCGCGAGTCCTTATCTACGTTCGGAGCCCTGGATCGTTGCAAGCATGGCGCGCGCAACGCTCGGCGACAAATCAGTCGTGCCGTGGGAGTGGCTGGTCGAAGACTACGCTCGCATTCGAGACAAGATCGAGGCGGTCCTGCCGATCTTTCAGGCCTTCAACGCGCGCATCAAAGTGCCCGGCGGCTTTCGCCTCGCCAATGCTGCCAGCGAGAGAATCTGGATGACTTCGAACGGCAAGGCAAACTTTATGCTGTTCCCGGGACTGGATGAGGATAAGCATCAAGACAACCCGGACGTGCTTTGGCTGAGCACTCTTCGCAGCCACGATCAATACAACTCAACCATCTACAGCAACAACGATCGGTATCGGGGCGTATACAATCAGCGCGACGTGCTTTTTCTAAACGACAAAGAGATCAAAAGGCGCGGGCTGACGCCAGAGGATCGCGTGGACATACATACAGTGTCATCGGACGGAACGGAGCGCGTCGTCCACGGTTTCAAGATTGTACTCTATAACATCCCCGACGGTTCCTGCGCTGCATATTACCCTGAGACGAATCCACTGCTGCCGTTGAGTCTCCGTGACCCTCTGTCGGGCACTCCAAGCGCAAAAGGCATTCCGGTCTTGCTGAAGCCACAATCAAGCCAGAAAAATTGAGAGTGACCTCGTCTAAGTTGGAGAAGCAGGCGTAGTACTAGTGGCTCGCGACGGTGGCGACGTCGCGGCGGGCGGGCGATTGTATGCCGAGAATTGGAGCGTCGCGGCCCACGCGAGAATCCCAAGCAGGACTGCCGCCGTCAGAATATCCACGAAGCCAAGTTGCGTCGCGCCCCGCGCCATACGATTGAATGCCCGCATCCGTCCTCCTTCCCTCCTCACCACTATACTCCAGCCGCCGTGCGCAATGCCGAGCGCACCTGCCGGCCCCGATCGGGCAATCCAAACAAGCGTCGCAACTCGCGGCCGGTCTCGGACTTGTCGCACGCCGCGATGTCGATCGGCGAGCCGGTTGCTACGATGCGCCCGCCTTCGTCGCCGCCGCCGGGTCCGAGATCGATCACGTAGTCGGCGTTCGCGATGAACTCCAGGTTGTGCTCGATCACCACCAGCGTGTTGCCCTCGGTGACCAGCCGGTTGAGCACTTTGATCAGACGCTTGATGTCGGTCGAGCTGAGCCCGGTCGTCGGCTCGTCGAGAATAAACATCCGCGGCAGATGCTTGCCGTCTTCGCCCGCCGGCGCCGGTTCGAGATCAGCTAGCAGAAAGCGCGCGAGCTTGAGCCGCTGCGCCTCGCCGCCCGATAGCGTCGAGGTGGTCTGCCCGAGCCTGATGTACCCGAGGCCGCCCGCGATCAGCGCGTCGAGCCGCTTGACGATCGCCGGATGATGGATAAAAAACGCGCGCGCGTCCTCGACCGTCAGGTCGAGGACCTGGTTGATACTGTAGTTGCGCAGCTTGATCGCGAGAATGTGGCTCTGGAAGCGGCGGCCGTCGCACGCGTCGCACTTCACTTCGAGGTCCGCCATGAAATGCATCTCGATCGTGACGGTGCCCGTGCCGCTGCACTTCTCGCATCGCCCGCCCGTGACGTTGAACGAAAAATGCCGCGCCTGCACGCCGAGCCGCCGCGCTTCGGGACTGGCGGCGAACAACTTGCGGATTTCGTCGTAAATTTTCAGATAGGTCGCCGGATTCGATCGCATCGATCGCGTCGGCAACTCCTGCCCCATGTGCACCATCTCGCCAATCAGCTCGAGGCCGTCGATCCGCTCGCATTCGCCGGGCTCCGCCGACGTGTCGCCGTTCCGTCGCAGATAGTTGTTGTAGAGCACGTCCTCGACCAGCGTCGATTTTCCCGATCCGGAAACTCCCGTCACGCAAATCATGCGGCCAGCCGGCAGCGCCACGTCGATACCGGCGAGATTGTGTTCGCGCGCGCCGACGATTCGAATCGCAGGATCGCGCTTGTTGAATTTGTGCTGCTTCGAAATCGCGCGCATCAGCAGCACGCGTCCCGGCGACGATGCCATACTGTCGAGCGTCGCCTTCGCCGCCGGTCCCGAGTAAGTCAGCTCGCCGCCTTCGCTGCCGCCGCCAGGTCCAAGCTCGACGACGTGATCGGCTCCCGCGATCATCGCCGGATCGTGCTCGACGACGACCACCGTGTTGCCGAAGTCGCGCAGGCTGTACAGCACGGCGAGCAAGCGCCGCGCATCCGCCGCATGCAGGCCGACCGTGGGCTCGTCGAGCGCATAGAGCGTCCCGACCAGCACGCTGCCGAGCGCGCTCGCAAGATGTATCCGCTGCGCCTCGCCGCCCGACAGCGTGCGCGCCTGCCGCTCGACCGTCAGGTAACCCAGCCCCACTTCGAGCAGGTAGCCGACGCGATTGCGCAGCTCGCGCATCACGACCGCCGCGCGCGTCGCGACTTCGGGGATCGATTGGATCTTGTCGAGCCACGTGACGAGGTCGCGAATCGAAAGCCGCCCGACGTCCGCGATCGACGCAGTGTCCACCAGTACGTTGAGCGCTTCGGCCTTGAGCTTGGCGCCGCCGCATGTCGGGCACGTGACGAACCGCCGATACTTCGCGAGCAGAATCCGCACGTGAGTCTTGTAGCGGCGTCCTTCGAGCCACTTGAAGAAGCCGTGCACGCCCGGCCACTTGTCCTCGTCCCACTTCGCGCGCGGACCCTCGTCGCCGTCGAGCAGCCAGGTGCGCTCCTCGTCGGTCATCTCGCGATACGGCGCCGACGTGCGAATTTTCCGACGCCGCGCCAGCTTAAGCATCCACTCGTTCATCTCGCGATACGCCGGCGTCCGCCATGGCGCGACCAGCCCGTTGCGCATCGAGCGGCTGTGGTCGGGAAGCACCTTGTCGAGATCGAGCTCGACCGTGCGGCCGAAACCTTCGCATTCGGGACACGCGCCAATCGGGCTGTTCGACGAAAACAGCGCCGTGGTCGGCTCGGCAAACGCCGTCGCGCATCGCGAACAGTTGAAGCGCCGATCGAAATCGATCGCGCCGACACTATGCGTATTTCCGTTGTCGCGCTCGACGCGCACCGCCCGCGCGCGTCCACTGCCGAGGTAGAATGACTTCTCCAGCGCCTCGCGCACGCGCTCGATCTCGCCGTCGCCGCCGCTCACCGAGATGCGATCGACGACGACCATCATCGTGTTGTCGATCGTCGGGGCAGTCCCGTTTTGCGCTTCGACGGCGATCGCGCGCGCCGCGAACTCCGCGGTCTCGGTGATCGCGTCGTTGGCGTACAGCCGATGGTACCCGTTCTGAATCAGGTATCCCGCCGCATCGGGAAGCGATCGCGATCCCGCCTCGAACGGCGCGAGGATCACGTAGAGTCCCGGCGTTTCAAGGATTCGCGCGCCCGCGCTCTCGACGCTGTCGCGGCTGACCTCGCCGCCGCATTTAGGACAGACGGTGCGCCCGACCGTCGCGAACAATAGCCGCAGGTAGTCGCTGATTTCCGTGACGGTGCCGACCGTCGAGCGCGCATTCTTGATCGTGTTCTTCTGGCGCAGCGCGAGCGCCGGCGGAATCTCGGAAATCGAATCGACGTCCGGCCGCTCCATCCGCTCGAGAAACAATCGCGCGTACGTCGAGAGGCTCTGCACGTAGCGCCGCTGTCCCTCGGCATAAACGGTGTCGAACACGAGACTCGACTTGCCCGATCCCGAGACGCCCGTAACGACGGTCAACTTCTCGCGGGGAATTTCGAGCGAAATATCAGCCAGGTTGTGAGTGCGCGCGCCCCGGATACTGATTGAGCGATCCAAGCTTGTTCCCAGCCGCTGAGGCTACCGTGGGTCTGCGATCGGGCGGGCCTTTTTCTTGCGCTCGCCCGGATATTCGTCGGCGACTTTTGCGTACATCTCGGCGAGTTGGACGTCGAACTTCGCCTGGATGCGCCGGGTTTCGGCCTCGCGTTCGGCCGGCGGGAGCGGAGCGAGCTTGCCCAACTCCTCTTCGAGCTGCTGCATCAGGCGATTTCGCGCCACCAGATATTCGTAGCCATTCATAGGCGGCAAAACCTCAAATTCCAAAGATCAGAATTATAGGTTATCCTGCGACGAGCGAACAACCGCCGATTCGCCACCAGGCTCTTCACTGTGGATATCCAAGCCGACCCATCGATCCAATCGCGCGTCGAAATTCTGCGCGCATGGCCGGATACGGGCCTTCCTCACGGCTTCATCGGGCGCACCGGCGGCGTCAGCACTGGCGCGTTTGCCTCGATGAATCTGTCGTATTGGGTCGGCGACGAAGAACGCGCGGTCGACACGAACTGGGATCGCCTACGCCACGAAGTGCCCGATCTGAAGATCGTCGCGCGCCTCAACCAGGTGCACGGCAACGAGGTTCACGCCGCGACTCGCGACACCGCAGGACTGCGGCCGGCGGGCGACGGCCTTGTCACGGCAGAGGCCGGCGTGATGCTGGGAGTCTTCAGCGCTGACTGCGTGCCGATCCTGATGGTCGATTCGAAGCGCAAAATTGCCGGCGCCCTTCACGCCGGATGGCGCGGCGTCATCGCAGACATCGCCAACGCCGGCGTCCATGCAATGGTTCAACTTGGCGCCGATGCATCAAACATTCGCGCCGCGATGGGTCCGTCGATCGGTCAATGTTGTTTCGAAGTCGACGCCGAACTGGCCGATCGATTCAGCAACGAGATCGCCGACGCGCGCACCCACATACGCTCGGGCCGTCCCGGCAAGGCGTTCATCGACTTGCGCGCCCTCGTGCGCCATCAGCTCCAACGCGCCGGCCTCGCGAAGGCGAACATCGCGAGCCTCGGACCGTGCACTCGATGCGCTTCAGATCGCTTCTTCTCGCGGCGCGCCGCCGGCGGCCAGACCACCGGCCTCCAGATGAGCTTCGTCGGCTTCGCCGCATAGCAACATGCCGCAACGTAAACCGAAGAAACATCGCGCGGGCGGGCTGATCGCAAAAATCCGCAAGCCAATGGCGCCGCCGTCGAAAACGATCGAAGACCCGACCAAGTACAAGCGCGAGCGCGAGCTCGAAAAGCTGCGCCGCGAGGAAAAATCCGGGAACTCCTGATGGCTGTACCCGTCACTGGACAGATTCGCGTCGGCCTCATCGGCGCCGGCCTCATCGGGCAGTTGCATTCGATGATGATCCGTTACGTCGCCGATCGCACCGAGCAAAGCGCGCGCGTCGTGTCGGTTGCCGACGTATCGCATCAAGCGGCAGAGCAACTCGCCGCCAGATGGCAGGGCGCGCGAGCCTTCGAATCCGCTGAAGAGATAATCGCCGATCCATCGATCGACGCCGTGTGGATCTGCACGCCGACCGCGATGCATCGCCAGGTCTGTATCGCTGCCGCGCGCGCCGGCAAGCATATCTTCTGCGAGAAGCCGCTCGCGATGACCGCGGCGGAAGCATCGGAGATGGCCGCCGCGATCAAAGCGTCGGGTGTCGTCAGCCAGGTCGGCCTCGTGCTGCGATTCTCGCCGGTCTACAACGTCATCAAGGCGATGTTCGAGGATGCCGACGCTGGCAAGCTTCTCAGCGTGACGATGCGAGACGACCAGGATTTCCCGACGCGCGGCGCTCACGCCAGCGCATGGCGCAACGATCCGTCGCTGACAGCGGGCGGCACGCTAATCGAGCACAGCGTTCACGACTTCGACTTGCTGACATGGATGTTCGGTCCCGTCACGAGTCTCTACTGCCGCACGCGCAACCTGAACGGCGCCGACGGGATCGAGGATTTCGGTGCGACCTCGATGGAATTTGCCGGCGGATGGCACGGCCAGCTCACTTCGATTTGGCATCGGATGATCGCGCGCGCCAGTAATCGACGACTTGAAGTGTTCGCAGAGAACTTGTTTGCTGCTTCCGACGCCGATACTCTCGGTCCGGTCGTTTTCCAGCGCGGCTCCGGCGCGCATGAGGAGACGATTTCAGCCGATGTTGTGATGGCGAAATTTACGGAAAAAATTCTGCGCGAGCGGCCGTATCTGGCGCCGATGAAGGATCGGCTGACGATTCCGTATGCGGCCGAGGACGCGACCTTCATTGCCGCGCTCAAGGGACTGTGCGAGCCTGATCCGGAATTTGCGGCCGGCGTGGCCGCTCAGCATATGGTGGAAGGGGCCTACGAGTCGGCGCGCTCAGGCCTTCCGGTGGAAATCAAAAACTAAAGCGTTACTTTAGATGAGGATGCATTCCAATTCATGATCGATTTTGAACTCAGCGAAGAACAACAGATGATCCGCGATAGCGTCGGAAGTTTCGCGCGCGAGAAGATTCGTTCCGCGGCGCGCCCCGCCGATGAAAGCGGCGCCATTCCCGCCGCACTCGTCGCCGAGGCGTGGCAGTTCGGATTCGTCAGCGGCGCCATCCCCGAAAAATTCGGCGGCGGCGGCGATGTGCGCTCGGCAGTGACCGGCGCGATCGTCGCCGAAGAACTCGGCTTCGGCGATATCTCGATTGGCCTGCATATCCTCGCGCCGCGCCTGTTCGCGTTTCCGATCGTCGAGATGGGCACTGACGATCAGCGCGCCAAATATCTGAAGCGATTCGCCGGCGCTGACTTTGCCGCCGCGACCGCCGCCGTGATGGAGCCGCGCTTCGATTTCGACTTGTCCGCGCAGCAAGTCTCGGCCAAACGCGACGGCGCTGGCTACGTACTGAACGGCGGCAAGTGCTACGTGCCGCTCGCCGCCGAATCCGAATCGATCCTCGTCTACGCGACGACCGACGCGTCGAAGGGCTACGCGGGCGTCGACGGATTTATCGTTCCGCGCAGCGCGGCGGGTGTCACGATTTCCGAGCGCGAGAAGAACATGGGCCTCAAGCCGCTCGCGACCTATGAACTGACGCTGAAAGATTGCCGCGTTGGCGCAGATGCGCGCCTTGGCGGCGACAAAGGAATCGACTTCTCGCGCCTGATGTGCGAGTCGCGCGTCGCGTTCGCCGCGATGGGCGTCGGCGTCATGAACGCGGCGTTCGAGTACGCACGCGAGTACGCCAAGGAGCGCAAGGCCTTCGGTGTGCCAATCGCGACCAAGCAGGCAATCGCGTTTATCCTCGCCGACATGGCGATCGAGATCGACGCGGCGCGCTTGCTGGTGTGGGAAGCGGCCTACGAACTCGACAAGGGCCGCGACGCGCTGAAAGCAAGTTACCTCGCAAAAAATTATGTGGCGAATAGCGCGCTCAAGGTGACGGACAACGGCGTGCAGGTGCTCGGCGGCCACGGCTATATCCGCGAGCATCCGGTCGAGATGTGGCTGCGCAACGCGCGCGGATTTTCCGCAATCGAAGGAATCGCAACGGTCTAACAGGCCGCGACGGAGATAACGTCATGATTGATTTTGAACTCGAACCACAGATTCTGAGCCGGCTCCAGATGTATCACGCGGTGTCGGAGCACATGATGCGTCCGATCTCGCGCGACTGCGACGAGCACGAGCATACCAAGCCGACCCAGTTTTACGATTCGATGTGGTCCGCATCTGCGGCCGCCGATATCCAGGTCGGCAACGACAAGGGCAAGAAGCCTGAAGCGGGAGCGGCGCCTCGCCGCGCCAATTTGCTGTCCGTGCTCAGCACCGAAGAGCTTTGCTGGGGCGACGCCGGCCTCTATCTGTCGACGCCCAACTCGGGACTCGGCGGCGCAGCGGTCATGGCGGCGGGAACTCCCGAACAAAAAGAGCGGTTTCTCAAACGCTTCAAGGAAGGCAAGCCGAAGTGGGGCGCGATGGCGATTACGGAGCCGAGCTTCGGTTCCGATTCGTCGCAGGTCACCACCACCGCGACGCGCGACGGCGACCATTGGGTGATCAACGGCACTAAAATTTTCTGCACCGCCGGCGAGATGGCGGCCGAGAAATCCGACGGCTTCGTCGTTGTGTGGGCCACGGTCGACAAGAGCGCCGGACGCCCTGGAATCAAGCCGTTCGTCGTCGAGCACAACACGCCCGGCATGACGGTCGCGCGAGTCGAGAACAAACTCGGTATCCGCGCATCCGACACCGCCGCGCTAATCTTCGACAACTGCCGGATTCCACTCGACGCTCTGCTCGGCAGCGCCGAAGTCCGCAAGGAAGGCGGCTTCAAGGACGTGATGGCGACCTTCGACGCGACCCGCCCGATCGTTGCCGCCATGGCGATCGGAGTAGGGCGCGCTGCGCTCGACTTCGTGCGCGACTTCCTCAAGGACCAGAACGTGCCCGTCCGTTACGGCATATCGCCGCGGCGCCTGACCGCCGTCGAGCGCGACTTCATGGAGATGGAAGTCCAACTGCAGGCCGCGCGACTCCTCACCTGGCGCGCCGCGTGGATGCTCGATACCGGCAAGCGCAACAGCCTCGAGGCCTCGATGGCCAAGGCGAAAGCGGGCCTCGCCGTCACCCTAATCACGCAGAAGGCGGTCGAGCTGCTCGGACCGCTGGGCTACTCGCGCAAAATCCTGGTCGAGAAGTGGATGCGCGATGCGAAGATCAACGACATCTTCGAGGGTACCCAGCAGATCAACATGATCATCATCGCGCGGAGAATACTGAACTACAGCAGCAAGGAACTGAATTAAAAGCGGGGCTGCGCGCCCCGCACGCACCCGCGGCAGGGGTGACCCCTGCACCCGGTATTAAGAAAAAACAGGATGCGGGCTGACGCCCTGTTAGGAAGTTTGGGCGCGAGGACGCGAAGCGGGCTCGTGCCTGACGGCGCAGATACTCCTCGACTATTCCGCTTGAAATAGTTCTAACAGGGACGAAGTCCCGCATCTTCTCTTTGTCTTAATACTGGGTGCAGGGGTCACCCCTGCCGCGGGCGCGGGGCGCGCAGCCCCGCTTTCAGTAGAACCACTTGCCGTTGTCCCAGCGGAAGATCTCCGTGGTGTGCAAGTCGCTGATGGTTTTTGGCGGGGCGTGCCGCGCTTCGTCTTCGGACTTTCCCGCAATGTAGTAGACGTATTCCTCGTACGAGATCTTGCCGATCGAGTAGCCGTCCTTCGACTGATGCGACTCGCATCCGGAAACCTTGCCATAGGCGGTGTAGGTCGCCGTCTCGTAACCGTCTTTCTCGACGAACTTCAAGCTCGATAGATTATTGACCTCGCGATCGTGCAGGTCTTGCTCCCAATGTTTGCAGAAGTCCGGGAACAGCGCCGACGCTTTCCTGAATTCGATGTCGCGCTTGATCCGATCTGGCGTGAGTTTCACCACCAGCGCTTTGACCTTTTGCCTGATCGTCGTCTTCGCCGCCGGTGAAGCCGCCGCCTCCGGAGCTGCACTAATCGAGGCGGGTGCTGGAGCTGAAACCGCGGCCGAGTCGGGAGCTTGCGATTGCGCACAGCCCGGCGACGCCGCTATAAGCGCCGCACATGCGAGCGCACCGACCGCGGCGCCTATTCCTACAGTTCGTATAAATTTCATCGCGATGGTCTCTATAGCAGAAACGCGCATCGTCGTCAGCCTCTTTGACAAACTCTCGTCCACAAAAAAAAGCCGCAGCCCCCGAAGGGACAGCGGCCGGTTGCAAACGTTTCTGTCTCGCCTCGTCTACTGCTCAGGAACCAACTCGACGCGACGGTTCTGAGCGCGGCCTTCAGCCGTCTTGTTGGTCGCAACGAAGTCCGTCTTGCCGTATCCATAAACTCTGATCTGAGTAGCCAGGATTCCGCCGGTCAACAGGTAGTTGGCCACGGCGTTCCCACGAAACTGCGACAGTCTATGGTTATATTCCTCATCGCCGATCGCATCGGTGTAGCCGTTCACGTTGATCACAACGTACGGATGGGCCTTCAGAGTCGTAATCGCCTCGTCCAGCACGGCCGCATCACCCGGGCGGATGTTCGTCCGGTTGAAATCGAAATGCACACCGCGCAGCACCAACTTCTCATTGACCGGTGGCGGCGGAGGCGGCGGCGGGGCGCTGGCGGTCTGCGCAGTCGGTTGAGGCGTCGACGACGAGCACGAGGAGACCGTCAATAGAACGATGGCCGCAAGCGCTCCAATCCAATTTTTCCACTTGTACACTAGGACCCCTCCATGGGTTTCAGGTAATTCCGGAATTAAACGTTCGTGAATTCTGCCATTTTCGGGAAGGTAGGTCCAATGTGGTAGGACAAACCGTGACATACCGCGTCACCTGTTGCGTAGGTTTTCAAAAAAATAGGGCCGCAGCCCCCTCAGGGACTGCGGCCGGTAAAGGACGTTAGTAACGCTCTGACTTAGTCGTTAGGCACCAGCTCGACGCGCCGGTTCTCCGCGCGGCCCTCGGCCGTGTCGTTGGTCGCGACGAAGTTCGTCTTGCCGTAGCCGTGAGGAATCAACTGGCTCGCCGGGATACCGGCCTTCTCGAGGTAATCCTCGACGGCGTCCGCACGCCGATCTGACAGCCTGAGGTTGTAGTTCTCACCACCGATCGCGTCGCAGTAACCGTTGACGTTGACCGTCACGTTCGGATTGGCCTTGAGCGTAGCCGCGGCTTCATCCAGAACTGCTGCATCACCCGGCCGAATCTTCGACTTGTTGAAGTCGAAATGCACACCGCGCAGCACCAGCTTCTGCCTGACCGGAGGCGGCGGCGGAGGTGGCGGGGGAGGCGGCGGTGGAGGAGGAGGCGGCGGAGGCGGCGGCGCCGGCTTCGGCGCGAGCAGGTAGCCGGCCACGCCGCCGACAACTGCGCCAGTCAGTACGCCGATGCCACACCCTAGACCGACAGTCTGAGCATCATCTTCATCGCTCTGGAGACCGATTGCGCATCCGACGCCGCCTCCGACGAGTGCGCCGCCAGTGGCACCGATAGCGGTGTACTCTTTCTGCTCAGGCGTCCACGACGCGCATGACGAAACCGTCAATAGCGCGACGGTCGCAAATGCTCCGACCCAATTTCTCCACTTGTACACTAAGGACCCCTCCCTGGGTTTCAGACAATTCCGCATTCGAACTTCGTGCATATTGCCATTTCCAGGCAGCAAGGTCCATTGAGCTGGTAAAATCTGTCCTATACAGAGGTCCTTGTAATATTCAGTTTACGAATAGTCAGTTTGCAGGAATGAAGCGGCCGCAGCCCCCGAAGGGACTGCGGCCGGTTACAGACGTTCTGGTATCGGCGCGACTTAGTCGTTAGGCACCAGCTCGACGCGACGATTCTGGGCGCGGCCCTCAGCCGTGTCGTTGGTGGCGACGAAGTTTGTCTTGCCGTATCCGTGCGGAATCAACTGGTTCGACGGAATACCGGCTTTCACCAGGTAATCCACGACGGCGTCCGAGCGCCGATCTGACAGCCTGAGGTTGTAGTTCTCGCCGCCGATCGCGTCGCAGTAACCGTTGACGTTGACCGTCACGTTCGGATTGGCCTTGAGCGTCGATGCGGCCTCATCCAGAACTGCGGCATCACCCGGCCGGATCTTCGACTTGTTGAAATCGAAATGTACTCCGCGCAGCACCAGCTTCTGCCTGACCGGCGGAGGCGGTGGCGGCGGTGGAGGAGGCGGCGGTGGCGGCGGAGGAGGTGGCGGTGGCGGCTGGATTATAGGATCGCAAATGTAGTGTCCGGCGACGGCGCCGAGCACTGCGCCTGCGCCGCCGAGGCCCGTTGACCAAGCGACCTGGTTCTCGTGGTCGCCGGTGTTTTCATTGATTGCTACACCGATTCCTGCGCCTGCGCCGGCCCCCAGTAATCCACCGACAATCGCGCAGGTACCCCATCTTCGCGGAGCAGACAGGTTCGCGCAGCCGGACGCTGTTAACAGGACGATGCACGACGCGACGCCAATCCAATTTTTCGCTCTAAGCATGAACACCCTCCCGAGGTTCGGCCAGTTCTGAAATAAACTTTCCGCATTGTGACATTTTTGGAAAGGCAGGTCCATTAGGTAGCAAAGAGGTCTTATAGCGACAAGTCCGTAACCGCTCGTTTACAAAAAAATCGGCCGCAGCCCTCGAAAGGACTGCGGCCGGCAAAGAAGTTTCAATTCTGGCTTTACTTAGTCGTTAGGCACCAGCTCGACGCGACGATTCTGGGCGCGACCCTCCGCCGTGTCGTTAGTCGCGACGAAGTCGGTCTTGCCGTAGCCGTGCGGAATCAACTGGCTCGACGGAATACCGGCCTTCACCAGGTAATTGACTACCGCATCAGCACGCCGATCGGACAGCTTGAGGTTGTAGTTCTCGCCGCCGATAGCGTCGCAATAGCCGTTAACGTTGACGCTTACATTAGGATTCGCCTTCAGAGTCGATGCGGCTTCATCCAGAACTGCGGCGTCGCCTGGCCGGATCTTCGCCTTGTTGAAATCGAAATGAACACCACGCAGCACCAGCTTCTGTTTGACAGGTGGCGGTGGCGGAGGAGGTGGCGGAGGAGGCGGCGGTGGAGGTGGCGGCGGAGGCGGCTTCGGATTAGGCGCCAGCAGGTAGCCATTCACAGCGCCGATCAGCGCGCCCATCACGACGCCCGTGGGGCATCCGATCTCATAGCTTTCCTGGGAACCACTGACTCCTGCCGCAATTCCACAACCAAGCCCGCCGCCGATAAGCGCACCCGCGGCGGCTCCGCCCGCGGTGTACTCCTTCTGCTCGGGCGTCCACGAAGCACACGACGAGACCGTCAATAGAACGGCGATCGCTCCCACGCCGATCCAATTCTTCCAACTAATCACCAGTACCCCTCCATGAGTTCGAGTAATCCGAAGTTAAACTTGGATGATTCTGCCTTTTTTTGGAACCTGGGTCTATTGAGGTACCGATCGCACTTCTTTAGTCCATGGTCTCACGACAGGCGGCGAAAAAATGCGGCCGCAGCCCCCGAAGGGACTGCGGCCGTTTTGCAGGGCTTCTCAGTCGCGGCCCGGCTTACTCATTCGGAACCAGTTCGACGCGACGGTTCTGAGCGCGGCCCTCGGCCGTGTCGTTAGTCGCGACGAAGTTGGTCTTGCCGTAGCCGTGCGGAATCAACTGGCTCGACGGGATGCCCGCCTTCACCAGGTAATCCACGACCGCGTCCGAACGCCGATCCGACAGCTTGAGGTTGTACTCCTCGCCGCCGATCGCGTCGCAGTAACCGTTGACGTTGATCGTCACGTTCGGATTGGCCTTGAGAGTTGTCGCGGCCTCATCGAGGACGGCGGCATCACCCGGCCGAATCTTCGACTTGTTGAAGTCGAAATGAACACCGCGTAGCACCAGCTTCTCCTTGGGCGGCGGCGGAGGAGGTGGCGGCGGTGGCGGAGGAGGCGGCGGCGGTGGCGGAGGAGGCGGCGGCTGTATGATTGGATCGCAGATGTAGTGGCCGGCCAACGCGCCGATCAGGCCGCCGGCTGC
>Ga0210383_10000190_pt1 | contig 61204 bp, 103 predicted proteins | sample IncBWC14OmetaG_FD_160072 | JGI IMG/M metagenome (GOLD analysis project Ga0210383, IMG submission 160072) | Forest soil microbial communities from Barre Woods Harvard Forest LTER site, Petersham, Massachusetts, United States - Inc-BW-C-14-O ...
CTCACGCTGATCGTCGCCTGCGCTGTCGAGAATTGATTCTGTAGCACATACAACGGCACTTCCAGTGGATTCGCGCCGCCAGCCATCGTGGAGAACGTCGGATTCGACGGATTGATGCTCACCAGCAAGCTGTTCACCTGCGAGATACCGCCCCACAGAAAATCACCCACGGTCCCCGGCGTGATGACGCCTGTCGATGGGAACTGGCTACTTCCTTGATGACACGCTCCTACCGTATCCAATGCTCCACTCGTCGCCAGTCCTGCGATGTCTGCGAATGTGATGTTGGCCTTGTCGGGCGTGCCGAAACTGACTGTGACAGTCAGACCTCCAGCACTTGCGGGCAGGCTCCCCGTGTACCGCCAGATTTCGTTCTCGATGTCTCCGTTGGTATTCGGACAGGCTGCATCCTTGGTCCATGCTCCGTTGACGTTATCGCTGACTGAGCTAATTGCTCCGCTCGGTCCCGCCACGCCTGCATTCAGGCCCAGCCAGTGGCCCCACACTACGGCACCAGGATAGGTCACCGTGACGCTCGCCGTGGCGCTGGGGACGGCCTGCGCGAAGCCTGCGGAGACAGAGACCGCTGGCGCACAAACTGGAGTGGGGGTGGCCGTAGGAGTCGTCGTTACGGTGGCGGTAGCGGTCGCGGTAGCCGTAGCTGTCGCCGTCGGGGTGGCAGTGGCTGTCGCTGTCGCGGTTGCCGTACTTGTCGCTGTGGCTGTGACCGTACTAGTCGCGGTCGCGGTAGCCGTAGCAGTAGCTGTCGCTGTGCTGGTGGCTGTCGCAGTTGCCGTGGCGGTCGGAGTAGCAGTCGGAGTCGGGACGGCACACGTCAGCGCCTGGATGACGCTCGCGCCCGCAACCAGAGTACCGCTGGAAGTCGTATTGAAAGGCCCGTAGGTGCCAGCCACGGCCTCTGGAACCGACCCGATGGCTCCGCCCCAGTTCGCCCCGCTGTTGAAGGCGATGGCGTTGCCCAGCACCAATCCGCTGCCCGTGAAAGACAGCGTATCCGAGCTGCCCGAAGTGCCGAAACCGAAGCCTGCCACCAAGTAGTCATTCGCGACGCTCGTCGTAATAGCTGGCGCCGCCACCGTCGTGCCGCTCGCCTGATTGGCCTGCGTAATCGCCACACCATCGTTGCCGGTGACATTGGCGAAGGCCAGAATTCCGCCAGAGGCAAATCCACAAGAACCGGGGCAACTGGCATTAAAGCCTCCCGGTGCAAAGCTGTAGGTACTCGGCTCGCTCGCTCCCGCCGTCAATTCGTACAGTCCCAGAGCTTCAGGATGCGCCACCGAGCCACCCTTGGGATTGGCAAGCAGCGTCCATCCCGCTCCACAGCTTCCGGAGCAGGCGGGCGGGCTAACTTCCCAAGTGCCGTAATCGTAAGAGATCCATGCGATCAGGGTATTACCTGCGACTACGCCTGCTGGCTTGACCAACGAAATCGACTCAGCCGCTCCACCAGCGACCGTCGTGGATTGCGCGAATGGCGTGCAACCAGCGGTCGGGGTGGCCGTTGGCGTTGCGGTTATAGTAGGCGTTGCCGTTGCTGTGTGAGTTGCAGTGGCTGTCGCGGTTGCCGTAGCGGTCGCCGTACTTGTTGCCGTAGCCGTGGCGGTAGCGGTTGGCGTCGCTGTGATCGTCGGCGTCGGTGTCGCGCTCGGGCCGGGGTCCATTGCCGCCACCTGGTACGGCTGGAGTGTAATGCCGCACGACTGCCCAGAGCAGGAGAATCCTGTGCAGGGGCAATCGAAGACCAAGTTCGAGTTCTCAACGTTGTCGGTCAGCCCGTTGGTAAAACACACGGCTTGGCAACTCTGAGGCACCGTCCCCGTTCCGGGGAAGGCAACTGCCATCGGCACCGCGCTGGCGGTTCCGTCCACGAGTGCGGCGGACCAGTTACCCGTCGCGCTCCCATTCGAGTTGTAGGCGTTCGCCACGACGTTGGTCGGCAGTTGCGCCGGATTGACTATGTAGTAATTCGGCTGGATCGCTCCGTTGACCACCCCCATCGCGAGAGCGGCTGGCCGGTTGTGCGGCGTGTTCGGCGGCGTGAAATCGTAGTCCTGATCGTGCGTGACGCCCCAGATCGGCCCGACTATCCCCTGCACGCCAAACTCTATCTGCCCGAAGGTGAAGACGTTCTGAATCGGCGTGCGTCCGAGTTGCTGCGCGAGCAACCATCCCTCCGCCATGTATCCTGCCGCCGGATAGCCGCCTTCAGCCAGGTACATCTGCTCGGTAGTCGAGAACGGTCCGACGCAGGTGTTGGTGGTCCCACCGCAGTAAAAGTTAATGCTCCCCTGATTGGCGAATTCAGGGCAGGTGATCGCGCTGTTGTTCGAGCACACGCCACCGGGTGCGTACCCCGCCGCATTATTCTCGTAGATGTTGACGAAGTTGTTTGAGCCGACGGTCCCGTAGTCTCCGAATGCATTGTTGGTCTGGATACAACCCGGATTGGCGAGGTAGTGCTTCGTGTACAGACCGCCCGAGCTGAAGAAATCCGCCGCGTATTGCGACGCCTGCGACGAAAGCGACCCGCTGTGATAGACGAACGCTCCGCTCGCGTCCTGATAGTAGGGCGCATCGGCAGTGCCGTACTGATTCGTATTCGGAATCGCGAAGCCCGCCGTGTTTGCCCCTACGAGAACGCCGTTGATGACGCCGCTGTTGCACGCCTGATTGCCTACGATGTAGTGAATGCGCGAGGCCACGCTCGGACAATTCGCCGTCGCGGTCGAACTCATGATCGAGAAATTACGTCCTGCCTCTGGACCGTAACCAGTCTGGAGCGCTGGCGCACCCCACTTCACGTCGCCCCCGTCGTCGTTCCACTCTTCGTTGCTCTCCTCGATCCAGATGGATGGGAAATTATAAGTGGTAAGCGCCGTGCAGACGTTATTGATGAAGGTATTTAGATCGGCGTCGGTGAATGTGTTCGGGAACGACACCCACGGCACCACGGGATGCCCAGTGCTGGTCGCAAGCGCCGCCGCGAGCGGATAAATGTCAGTCGATGAATAAAACCACTGGCCCGGAGGCTGATTGTTGCCGGTGATGGTCTGCGGCCCCTTCAGCATGTCGCAGGTGCCGGTCTGGTCCGGCGTCCCACCGCCCCACGTACATAACGGCTGCCCTTCGAATTGCGCGTCGCTGCTGCCCAACGTGTTCGGGATCATATAGCGCAGCGATCCCGCGCTCATGCCAGTCGGTCCCAACGCCGTCAGCGTCTCGTTGCGGAACCCCGTCGCTGCGGTCGCGGCCTTGCCGATGTACATATCGTCGATGAAGATCGTCGCGCCAGATTCTGCTGTCGTGTTCGTTCCCACGATCTGAGTCTGCAACGGCGAGTTGAGATACGTCGCGAGGTCGCTGCCCGTGAACGTGAAGGGCGTGACCTGATGCCACGCGCCGTCGTTGACGAGCGTGAAGGTGTGGCTGACGGTCCAGTGGCCGATGCGGTTAAGGCTGACGGTAACTTTCGGCGTCCCCGTCGAAGTGCCGGAACCTTTCGCGTAAAAAGCGATCTCCCAGTTTCCAACTATCGGATGCCACGGTCCCGCTTGCGGCGCCGTCAGACAGGTGCCCGTGCCACAGTCCGGTGTGACGTTGGCAACGGTGCAGGGAGTCACGTTATCTTTTGAGCAAACGCCTCCTGTCGAGCCTTGGTTATCAATCTGCTCGTGGACTGTGTGGCTGTTTCCATCGGCTACGTTGATTGCTAGCGAGCCTAATCCCTCATAAGCATCCGCCGTCGAGAGCGCGCTGTTCGAGTCGTTTGCAGCCAAGCCGCCGATGGTGTTCGTCGCGATGTTGCCGCCAATGTTTACCGAAGTCAGAACTTCCGTTACGCCGACGCCAGCCGCGAGAGTAGGACAACTGGGTGAGCACGAGCCGAAAGTGTAGGAGCCTCCCGCAGTGAACCCTGTTATCGTGAAGGTAGTTCCAGCCGCCGATCCGGTTCGCACCGACGCCTGCGCGCCGACCCAGTACCCAGAGGGTGCACCGCTATCCACGGTATCCACGAAACTGCTGCCACTTGCTCCACTTGCGACCTGAATTAAATGGCCGTCGCTAGGCGGCTCAAAGCCGGGATTGTAGAAAATGTTCTGCATGATATTGGAGTCATCTTCGGCGTTACCGTAGGCGCCGCCCATGTTCACGCCAACCCAGTTGATGCCCCACGGCGCAGCAGTCACCGATGAAGTGACCTGCGCAGTCGGCGTGGGCGTCGCGGCGTAAGCATTGAGCGGGCTTAATTGCTGGCGGAAAGGACGAGCGTAGAAAATGCTCGTAAAGACGAATGAGCATACGAATAGGAGTACGAGCAGAGCGAGTCCACGCCTCATTCCGCCCCCTGTCGCATCTCGTTGTAGACGCAGGTCGCTTCCGTCTTCACGTCTCCGACGAGACTGTACATCTGGGCCTTGCCTTTGGTCAGAATCGGCTGCGGAGCAGTGCCGTTCATCCATTTGATCGTTGGGCACTTGGCGTTGGGCACAAAGGTCGGGATGAAGCCCCCCGCACAAGTCGGACTCTGGTACGCCTTGATGACTAGGGCCTGAAAGTCCAGCGGCATCGGCAGCACGATATTGCTGTTCGCGCACATCTCAAGGACGTAGCCGCATTTCAGGCCGGGACACGCGAGCAAGGTCGTCGTCGGCTTGGTCACGACGAGACGCTGCGGGCCGACCCACGCGAACGCAGGAGAGGCGAGCAGGAGCGCGATAAACGGCCAGCGTTTCATTCGGGGCCGGGCCTCATTTCGTTGTAGACCGGCGAGCCCTGCGTCGTGTAATCGACGATGAATTCGTACATCTGCGCCTTGCCGCTTGTCAGTACTGGCGCATACGGCGCACCGTTCGCCCAGTTGATTGAGTATCCCGAGCAGGCCGCGAAGGTTGGAGTGAACCCGCCTGGTGAGACTTGGAGAACCTTGAGGGTGAGCGCCTGCCCGTCCACGGCACACGGCAGCGTGAGCGTGCTCGTGCTCTGCATGCTGAGAATGTAATAGCAGGCGAAATATCCGCATCTTGGGAGCGTAAAGCTGCCGGTCGTCACAGCAAGGCGGATCGGCTGAGTCGGCGGCGGTGGCCCTACGGGGTTGCCAGTCGCATTGCTCCCGTTGGTCGCATTCTGCGCAAGCGCCAGCGACGAGAGCAACAGGCAAGCGCCAGCAATCAGCGTCACTTTCATGTGGTAGTAATCACCAACAGGCCGCCGGTCGCTGAATTGATCGGAGCACCAAGCGCACCGGAAATAACGCTGACATATTCGGTAGGGCAGTTCGGTTGCGGGAAAGTTTCGTTGTTAGCGACCAACCCATTCGGGTGTATGAGTCGCGACGTTCCGAATTCGTAGGCGTACCCCGGCAATACTTCAAGTTCACCGTTAGTTCCGCAAGTCGCCACGACGCCAAACGCTATCCACATTGTCTGCTGCGACGCCGAATAATTACGAATCAGCATGTAGCGACGGTTTGAATCGGCAGGAACCACTTGCGATGCCGCAGACGTTGCATTGATGGGGAAGGGTTGAGTTGGATTTCCCATTCAGTACCTCAGTAGGCGATCCAAGCGTAGGACGTGCTGCCAGCTTCGGCGCATTGGACTTGGCACGTGTAGCAGGTTCCGCCCACCGTGCAGCTGGAATGTGTCGGGGTGGCGTTAAAACTGCATGCTGAATCGCTGTCCAATACGGTGAAGACATTTCCTGCCGTGCCGCTGCCGCAACTGGGCAGATTTGCGATGGTGCTGCTCGGGAAATGAACTCCGGTCGCGGCAACGGAAAAAGGCGACGGAGCGCCCGATCCTGAAAAGGTTGCTTTATACGCGACTTCGGCTACCGGCAACGTCTCGTCAATGATGTTGACAGGCGGTCCACTGAAAGTGCCGAGTGGTATCGTCAGGTTGGCGACGCCCGTCAGGGAATTGCCGCCCATCGAATAACTGCCAGTCGCAGTTGCCAGGTCGTTCAGATGATTCAGTCCGAACGCCAATGAATCGCCCGACCCCGTACCCGCTTCCAAACCTGTCAACTTGAAACTGTTCATCCCGTAGGTACCGGTGGGCGCTGCCAAGTTATTGAGCGACGATTGCCCTTGCGACAGAGCGTCATCGGCAGTCGTATTCGCACCTACGTTGTAGATTCGGAAGCCCGCCGCGTTGAGAGGCCCGGTCAGCACGCCCGTTGCGATCGTAGATTGTCCTGCCAGGAGATTGGCGAAGCTGGTGCTGCTCGCAATAGGTACGTAGCCCGTCGTCGGCGAGCCGCAACCCCCGCCCTGTGCCTGACAGATCGTGATTTGCACGAACAAGCCCTGCACGAGAGCAGTTGTGCTCAGGTTGCCGTTCACATCGGTCGAACTCGTCTTGAGAATCGGATTGATGACATTCGCGTTGACGACCTGCACGCTGCGTGAGTTGAAATAGATCGTTGCGTTCGGTACAGGATTGGCCGCTCCATCGTAGACCACCCCAGAAATCGCGCACGTAGCGGGCGCCGTCGCGTCTGCCGATAATGCACGCACGAAAATGAAGACGGTGAGCAGTGCGAGTATTTTTCTCATGCTGTCAAAACCCACCATTTCTTACCCGTTGCCGTTGGATCGTAAATGCAAAGCGCGGGATGTCCCGCCGTAACCGTGATCGGATTTGAAATGTTGCCACCGCCGCCGAAGCTGAAACCGTTCAAGCTCAGGAGCACAATAAAGCTCTGAAACCCGTTAGGCGGAGTGATCGTGCTGATCGTTCCCGTCCCTGAAATTCGATGCGCCCAATTCGTGACGTTCAGTGTCGCTGTCGTAGGCAGGTCCAAGCCAAACGCCTGCGTGCCCGAATTCATGTCTTGGATGATTCCTTTGAACGCTGGAATCTCGTACTGCGATAGATGGTCGTTCAGGAATTTCGCCAAAGCATTTATGATCGTCCAGAAATCGTGTTGAGCCGGAACCTCAAAGCTCGGCGGATTGTAGTCCTGAAGCGCTTGCATCATTAGCGGATGCCCCCCACGCGCGCTTCGTAGGCGTAACCGACAATCTCCGCAGGGCCGACAAAGTTGAACTGCACCTGATGGTAACGATCATATTGCCGAAGTGAATTCCAGTCGTCTGCGGTCTTAAAGACAGCGGCATCAAAGCTCGGTGGCTGGCCGAGAATGTTCGTATGAAATGCCTGCGCGAAATCGGTCGTCGGATAGACGTTCCACTTGGCGCGGAATCGAAGCAACTGACTCAAGTTATCTTCGTCACCCAGAAATCCCGTCGTGACGTGCCCCGTCGTCGGCACGGCGCCTGCTCCGCTATCCCACGTTTCAAGAAACGAATTGGTATCGAAGAAATAGCCTCCACCACTCGTGCCGCCATTCGCTCCCGTCACCGGCAAGGGCGGGTCCAGCGTATTCGGCACTACGTAAGTCGTGTTCAGATAGCCCGTGCTCCAGCGGCCCACGCGGACGTTAAACGCGACGTATCGGTCGAGGACGCTCGGACTCGGAGAACTCGTCGAAGTGAAGTGCCAGTAAATTACCGAGTTGAGCGAATCGTACCACCCGCACACGTTCGGGAGCTGCGAAGGGTTGGCGTTCGCGAAGAACCATTCCTTGATACTGTTGGGGATGCGCTGCGGCGTATAGCCGGTCGTGATGTAAAAGTCGTCCGTCCCAAGAAATGCGATCGAGTCCGGCAGCGTTACCACGCATTCTTGTCCGTACGTGCCGACCTGTCCTGAAATAAGCTGAAAACTCCATGTAAACGGAGCGCCGGAGAACGTACCGACCCACGTCGCGCCTGCCTTGAATGCAATGATCGACCGATAGAGCGCTGCCGCTGCGACAATGTTTCCCGGCACGTCGTACAGCGACCCGCTCGCCGCCAAGGTCTGGATGTTCGGCACGTAGTCGTTATCAACACCCGCCGCGCTCGAATACCAAGTCGATCCAGCGAAGAACACGACAAACCCGCCGACGGAAATGACCGTCGTGGCGCCAACCGGAGGACTCCCGCCAAGGGGTACGAAGAGCGGCGCGCTCGGCGACCACACCAGCGGTGTTATTATCGGATTGTTGGCCGTCACGATCACGTCGTCGTTGAATTGGGTGAAGCGAAAGCGAGTTATCGGAGGCGCGATTACACCGCCAGTTACATTGACCCAACCTCCCGCCGTCAACTGAAAGATGAATCCGGCAGCAGCGTAGAACAGCGTCGGGACGCCCAACACGCTTGCAATATAGGCTCCCGGCGGATTGGCGTTGAACAGAAACGTATTCGGGATGACCACAGGGAAGTTGCGCGCTGCATAACCTTTCATTGTCGGCACTGCCGAGTTGGCGTCCAAGATAATCCCCGGCGTAGTCGGATCTTTATCCGGAGCAAAATCGGAAAAAATTACTTCCTGACCCTTCCCTATCTGGTAACTCGGCATCGCTCACCACACATCCGGCGCAATGGGCGCTCGCACGTCCTGCTGCGATGTCTGCTGCTGGAGCACGAGGTATTCTTGCCTCGCGAGCGCGAAGTACATCTGCGCCATCTGCTCGTCGCCTATAAGAGCACGAGACATCCGCGCCTCGGCCTCGTAGCGAATGAACGCTTCGGCGGTAGTCGTCCACATATTCGAGTCGGTCGATAGCTGCGCGAGCGGCGGCGCCGTTCTGTAGGACAACGTGACCGGATAGAGACCTGCCGGATAAGGCCACAGGTAGATTTGCTGTTGATACCACGCATACCACGAGGGGTAGGTTGCCGGAGGCGTAGGCCGGATCATGTCGTAATCGCGGAGTGCTGCGTAATCCAGCGGCTGCATCTCGATGCGCTGCGTCAGCTGCCACGTCACCTCCACCCGCGTGAACGCCACGAGGTCAATCGGCATCGTGAGCTGGTTGATGTTGTAGACAGTCGATAGCTGGGTGTAGACGCCCACGTCGGTGGTGCCGTTGTTGGCCCAGATGATGCCGTTATCGTCCACCGTGCCCGCCGTTCCGGGTGCTGGAGGCGGCTGCTGATTCTGATTGTTCCCCGACGGCACCTGGAACACCGTGCTCGGCCACACCGGAGTTCCCGCTGGCGAGGTCGCGCCTGCGTTAAGAGCCACAAAGTAGCTGGGACTCCCGCCCGCAGGCGTCGCGATGATCGTCGTCCCCTGCGTGACGATAACGTTGTTGGCGTAGCTAAGTACGGCGGTGTTATCGGTGTCGGAAAAGAAAAAGGGCTTCCGCTGGAAAAACCGCATCGCGTCTTGCAGATAGGCGGGCGCCTGCGCTGCAAGATCAGGCCGGTTCAAATCATCGAGCACACGTTGGATCTGTTGCCCAAAGTTCCTGTTATCGACCTGTGTACTTTGCCACTGTTGGGCCACTCGCGCTCCTCATAAAATTCGAGGCGGACGCCGCTCCGGGAGAGTCTTCTACGAAGCTAAACGCCCGCCCCGTGCCGCGCTTGTGTTAGCCAGTGGGCTTCGTCTTCGGGCTCGCAACCTGGGGCTCGCCGGGCGCCGGTCCGCCTTGGATGCCATCGGTCGTCAGCATGTTCGGCGAGTTCACCAACGATGCTTCTGCACTTGATAGCTGCGCCGCCATGCACTCTTCGTAAGTGACGTAGATGCCCGCACCGGAGATATTCGGAGACTCGGGATCACCCGGCGCTTCGTTGTACGGATTCGGCTCAAGCATGCCGCCTTTTTTCTTGTCCATTTACTTTATATCCTCATCGCTCGGATTCTGCATTTGCTGTCTCGTCCCTTCACCGACTTGCACCGCCGCGCACTCCACCTCGTCCGTCGCGTTCTGCCCTTCGTGTCCGTGCTTCTGATTCGGGTACGGGTAGTAGGCGTCGCATACGCCTTCCGCTTCTGGCCAGCCCACGGACTGCGCCGCGTCGTGCTGCGCCTTCAGGGACGTGCGGCTGTAGAGTTTCTTGTCAATCATTGCGCTTTGAACTTTACGCGAAACTCGATGGTCAGCGCCGTGGCACCGCTCGTGTTGGTCGCGACGTGCGTCGGTTTGAGGACCAGCGTCGATTGATTCGTGTAAAGATTGCCCAGTCCGCCCGACGTGACGTAGTAGTCATTCCACGTCAGCACGCCGGCCGCTTGTCCCTTGGTCGTCGATGAAATGTAAACCATCGGGGTACCGGTCGTATCCTGCAACGAAAGCGTCAGTCCCGAGCCGCCATCAATTGCGGGTAGCGCAATGGTGAAGTCGTCCAGAATGCCGTTGCCCGGAATCGCGCACAGGTTGATCACGTCGGTCGTGGAAAGAGTCGTGTTTGACACTATGACAACCGACCCGAAGACGGAAATCGGATAGACGCCGATAACGCCCTGCCCAGCCGCGATGCTCAGGTTCGAATTGTAAATCGCGTTTGCCATTGCTTCTCCTTACTGCGCGTTCGTGGCGGCGGCGTTGAGTGTGTCGATGTCGAGTCCGTAGGTGTCGATTCCGGCCACGCCGAAGTCGGTCGAATTGAACTGCACCTTAACGAGGCCCCAGATGGCGCTCACGCCGATACCGATCTGGCGACCGTAGTCGCGTAGCTCTTCCAGCCACCGGAACTTCTGCGACTCGTCCTGCCCGCGTCCGAACGCCAAAACAGCCGCCTGAGCCCCAAGGCCCAGCGCCCGCTTGGTGTTCGCCACAGCGGCGCCCGCATTCGAGACCGAATTGGTCACGCGCGAATTCTCATGGAGCAGCACGCCGTGATACATACCCAGCGATTCCCAGAAGATCGGGTTGTCGCCAACGTCACCACCGGTCATGGCCGCTTTTTCGATGTCCAGCCATTGGCCGGTCGAGGTGTTCTGTCGCATGTCGGTGGTCTGCGACGGGTGCATCACGCCGATGAAAAGCTGCTTGCCGCCTACCTTCACCGGACGTATGCCCGAAGTGAGCGCCTTAGCCGACCGCACGAACGTGTCCCAATAGGTGATCTGGAACGTGTTGGTTGAGGTCAGGTTCGCTGCGTCAGTGATACCGGAAGGCAGAATCTGCCGCGTGATCGCCACCGGACTCTGCAAGCCCGTGTAGTTCACGTTGGTCTGCGGGGTATACGACCCGAGCTGGTTGGCCGCGCCGTGATCAACACGAGCCGCGTACCAGTCCGCCAGCCGGTTGCGACCGATCTTTCTGCGATCGAACAGCACGCGCTGGTTGCTGATCGGCCCGACCAGCAGCACCGCGTGAGCGAGTTCCGATACCGTCAGCGCATCGCTGTAGGTGATCGGCGCCTCTTCGTTGCCGGTCAGCGTCTGCAAGTTCAGCACGCCAGCGCCTTGCAGCAACTGCGAGATGCCGAACGTAACCTGGTCGCCTGCATGCTTCTGCAAGTCGTCCAGAATCTGGATCGCTGAACTATCTTCCTTGGAGGCGATGCGCATGAAAAACGCGGTCTGCGCGACCTGCGCCATCATTTGCTTCGCCCATCTTTTTACGGTAAGTGCGTCCCCTGTCTGGTAGACCCATTCGGCCAATGTAGTATCTCCCTCGCGGCGGCAAATCGTTAAACCAGAGGCGAGAAGCTTCAGAAGCTGCTCGCGCGAACACTTAGCGATGTCTCGGTTTACGCCGCCTGAGAGACCCGCGCTGGCGAGGACTGCGGGAGGTGTGTAGTTTGCGCCCTACACAATGGCGATGTTCAGCAATTACGCTGTTCGTATCTCAATGTCAACTAGGGCGCACTAACAGCATATGCCTCGCAACCGTTGGTCGCGCTGCAAATGCAGTCCCACTCCGCTTGGATCATGTTCCACGTCGCATTGTCGGGAGCGTTGAAGGTCTGGCAGGTGCCGGGAAAAATGACGATACCTCCGCCCGCCGCCGTCGGTGCAAATGTTCCGCCCGTGCCCGCTGCCCCGCATGCCATACCGCCCGCGTTAGGCGTGATGGAGCCGTTGGAGCACATCAGCCAGTTCGTGCCGATGGTGCCTACGGTCTGCGAGCCCGTGTTGCAGATTTCCAGCGATAGGCGCGGACTGAGACAGGGCGCTACTTCGACGACAGCCGTACTGACTGCCACCGGAGCGCCCGACGAGCCTTGCGGGTTAATCGATCCGGCGTAGACGACAGCGGGCAGCAAGGCCACGAAAAGAACGGGCAGCCATCGTTTCATTTCAGCAACTCCCGCCACGCGGATTGCGCCGACGCCCTTCCTCGTTGTTGGTGCCGCGGCCTTCTTTCTTCTTCGGGTGATGCTTGTGCTTCTTGTGCAGCGGCATCGGCGCTGGCGGTGGGGTCGGCACTACTGCTGGTCCTGTAGGTCCACCGAACGGTGGCTGCGCTCCGGGGAATGGTACTCCTGCTCCCATTTGCTTATGCTCCTATCGCACGTCGAGTGCTAATACCTTCTTGTTGAAATTCTTGTCCTTGATCGCTTCCAAATAGTCCGCATCGTCCATGTTCGCGATGTGCATGGCGAATGCCTGATCGTCCATCTGCTGCCACGGCTGCTGGGCCGGTTCCTGCGCGCTCTGGACCCGCCCCTGACCTTGAACGCGCTGTCCCGCCGCTATCTGGTCGAGCTTCACGTTGCCGTTGCCGTTCACCTTACCGTTGGTCGGCTTGTAGCCCCACTGCGTCGTCATGTTGGCAACGGTGGTCACGAGGTCGGCTCCGTTTTGCGCTGCCGACGCGACCAGCGCATATTCTTCGTTGGCGACTATCTTGCGGGCGTTCTCTTCACTGTGACCGAGGCTCATCCAGAGCTTGGTCCGCTCACCACGGGCGAAGTCTACGCGGGCGTCCCAGTCGGGATGGCGGCTTCTGCCTGTGTTGGCGATCTGCTGAACGTAGCCTTGCATTTGCTGCTGCTGGGTCCAACCCTGAAGCTCCTGCGACCGCCCATTCACAAATTCAGTCAGCCGTGCAACTTCGGCGCGGGCTGCTTTGGCGTCTTCAACCGCGTCCCACGCACGGGCACCCGCGGGGTCTACGTCGGGGTCGGGGCGCTGTGCGGCACGCTCGGCTGCAGCGGCGGCTTGCTGTGCCCGCGTCTGCGCGTCGTTGGCGAGCTTCTGACGTTCCTCCAGCCGTGCCCACCGTTCGCGGGATTCGGACGCCTCTTTGCGAATCTGCTCCAGCTCGATGCGGGTACGGTTGCGCTCGTCCACCACTTCCGAGAAGCGGTCGTAAGGGACGACGCTCGGCTTCTTGCCCTTCTTGCCGCCTTCGGCTGTCTCAGCAGGCTCCGCAGTCTGCTCGGCGGGCTCGGTCTCTTCAGCATCAGGAACGGCTTGAACGGCAGGCTCGCCGCGCTCTTCGGCGGCGGCGGCAGCCTTTTCCTCGTCGGTTAGCGCGTCTCCGGTCTCTTCGAGCATCGGGTTGAAATTAGGTGCGGCTTTAGATTTCGGCATGTTCTCCTCTTCCTTGTCCTCTCCCTTTCCACGGAAATTTTCTTACGTCTTCGTGCATCGCAGGCGACTGTGATTCAGCCACGCAGTATAAATATGCTTCTCCGTTCTCCGAGATCCAAACCAGTTTCAGACCTCCTGAAGGTCCAGCGAACATGGGAGCCTCCCACGTACCGCTACGAGAAGTACATTCAAGAATTGCCCATCCCAATTCTCGCTCAAACTGTGACGGCATAATCCTCTCCTGCGAAATTGCTCCAACGTATTCCGAGGCTTTCCCCCTCGGTTATTGTCTCCAATGCTTTGTGCAAGGCTCCGGAATCGTAGTTGATCCCCGTTCCCTTCACCGACTTCGCCACTTCCGACGCTTCGGCCACCGCCTCTTCCATCGTGTCGCCCAACCCGAGCGCCGCGCCCAGCTCCGGTATCTCGCTCATGCTCACCGCCCAGTCCACACCGTCGATATTGCAGTGGCCGTGAATGGCGGTCCTATCAGGCCGGTCGATTTGAACGGCGATAGGCCGCTCCTCGAAGGTGGAAGAGCGGAGAATGATCTGCGCTCCGTAGCGTGCTCGGAATTCCGGTTCTACTATTTCGCCGTTCGCGTAGCCCCACAGGATTTCACCGAGGTTGGCGATCATCTTGCTCTGCAACTCCGAAGGAGGCGAGCCAAACCGGCACGTCGCATCAATGAAATAAGTGCCAATACCATTTTCGCGAGTCTCTGTAGAAAACGCACCGCGATAGTCGAGCGCTTTGAGGGCGGGCCTGAGTTTCTGCTGAGTACGACGGAGCCGAGGGGATAGATAGCCTGTGCTCGCAACGAAGGCTGAGTCCTTGACCTCGTAGCCGAAGAGGGAAACTTCGGGAAAATCACCGTCGGCACAAAAGGTGTCGAATCCGATTTCGACGCACTCGCCTTCGTCGTCCGCGATCGGCTCTTCGACGACAAATTCAGCAAGTGACCCATATGGCCCCAACTTTAGCGACAGTTCATCGAGTATGCTACGCGATAGAATCGGCCCCTGATGCTCGAAGGTCTCCCCGTCTCCACGAAACCACGATAACTTGACATAGAGACTGCTATCGGTCTGCAACATCCTCCGCAGGTTGTCTATACCGTGCACCCCCAGACCGTTAGCAGTCTGTATATCGAGTCGTTTGCAGACTTCTTTCAGGAATCCGCGGTCCCTTTCGAGCCGGTCGGCGTCGCCGGAGCCGAAGACCGGCATTCCTCGTGCGCGCATGAATTTCTGTAATCCCGAGTATCCCACATCAGGAAAAACCAGAAGGTCGCAGCGATCAAGGTGATCAAATAGATCGTCGATCCGTTCAATTCCGTCCAAGCCAATACCAGGAAGAAGATCCCGAGCGCGTCGGAAGCTAGCGTCAGAAGGAGTCCAATAGAGAACTTCGGCAAAGTCATCGACGACAGCCTCCGCGAGGTGGGTATAGTCGCCACCGAGGTCGGCGAACAGGCAGACTTTGTTACTTAGCGCTGGCATGCTCCACTGCGCCGTTCTTCTGCTTCGGACCTATCACGCAGCCATCTTTGAACTCGTGCTTGATCCATTCTTCGGGATGCTCTTCGCGCAGCCACATCTCGTAGCTCAGCGCATGCTTCTTGATGTGCCCGACCTGAATTCCTGCGTGGCCGTAGATGGGGAACTTCGCCGCTCGCACCCGCCGGCAGAAACTCAAATCCTCACCGAGATGATGCGTCTGGTTGTCGTCGGCATTCCACGTCTCGTCGCGGCCGAACCACGTCCAATGATCCCTAGCGTGAATCACGGCTAGTTCTTCGAACACCGAGCGATGGATGATGCAGAAGCCCATGCCAATAGCGTCGAGCGCCTGCGGCTGTCCGGCGTCCGGCTCTACCTGCTTGACGGTGGTGTACTTGCCGTTCTTCGGATCGACAAACCAGATTGGGACAAGCCGCCCTGCGGCCAGCCGCCCGAAGTAGATACCGGACACGATAGGCCGCTCCACCGGATCTGCTACCTCGTACAGCGCATAGATCATCTCGGGTCGGAAGTGAATGTCGGTGTCAAGCGAGACCAGCCAATCATCGGTGGTCTTCAGAAACTCGCGCACCATGTTGTTGCGGTTTTCTTCGATATAGAGGCCGCGAATCTTCGCTTCGTGCTGCACGAGGCCGTTGTGCTGCTTGTCGAAGATTTGGAGGTCGCGCAGGGAATCGACGAATTCCTCTTCGCGTGTGCCGTAGCAGTAGCCGATGCAGACGGTGCCCTGATTCTTCATCGGCTCAAATGCTTTTTCATGTCTCGCATTATCTGCTTGGTAGCGGCGGCAAGGCGATCCACTTCTTCCTCACTCATGCAACTTGTAAAAGAGGCGTAGGGATTCCCATTGTCGTGTCGGACTTGCGTCAGGTGCACTTGGACATTGATCTCGCCACTATCAATTACACGAACGCCTCCCTTGAAGTCGGCACCTTCTACGTCAAAGGCTCGGTGTTGCCTGATTGTCAAATCGATACGCTCATTCATAGCTTTCTCCTTGAAGTCCTTTTCGACCATTCGCGCAAACATTCCTTTGCCTTGTGGAAACGGCACACGCTCGTTCTTGAATGTGCCGTCAATCTTCACGACGTAACCGGATGCGGCTCCGTTGATTCCTTGGCATTCCATCCGCAGCTGGGGCAGGTATTCATGGCCCCGATAGGCTCGCACTTCGCGGTGCTTTCGGGACGCGGCGGCGGCACGGGACGCGGTGGCTCGACCTTCGGCATCACCTTCGGCCCTATCAACTCCAGCGGATGCGGCTCGGCGCCAGCGATAGGGTCACCGAAGATATAGCCGCAGCCCTCCACCTGACACGCCTGCCCCGCCGATGCGAGAACGGGTGGGTGGGTGGCGCGTTTCGCCGGATCGACAACGACCGGAGGCGGCTCTTCGATGGGCGGAGTTTCAAACATGGGGGTTTCTTCCGGCTTGACTTCCTCTTCTGACATTGCATTCTCCTTCGCCCAATGTTGTTTCTTCCATTGTTTAGCCATGTTCAGATTCTCGGTATTTCAATCCGTTGATCCGCGTCCTTTTGGGCCGTCAGCCACGTTAAAACCATATCACCCTTGACCGCGCCTTCGATGACTCGCTGGTCGTGACTGTGAAGCAGCGGCCCCATCAAGTCCCCTAGTAAGTCGCGCGCCTCAGAATAGTCTTCTTGTGTCCAATCGTCTACGCAGAGTATGCCCTCTTTCGGTACTTCAAAAATCGGCTGTCCGTTATTGTCGTAAACCACGTCCTCAGCGATCACCTTCATCAAGGAAATGGATGCGTTCCACATCGGCGGCTTCATGTAGGTCGCGAGATGAAGTCGGAGCGCCCACGGCCCCAAGCGAACCCCGTAGTCATCGATCAGCGCCATTCTCACATCGTAAGCAGGGTTGCACCGCGCAATATCGCGCTGGCGCTTGCACGTCTCCTTCCACTCGGCGATTTCTTTAGCGTTTAAGTTTTGACTCACTGCGCTTCCATCCACTCACACAAGTTGTCTGGCTTTGTCGGTATGCGCGGGATAGACCAGATCTTCCGACCGAGCCAATTCAACTTCGCATCCGCGAGAACCATTTCGTATATCCAGGATGGAATCATCGTCGTATCGTGATGCTGTCGCTCGGCCCCTCTTCAGGCTCGGCGAATGGGTTTACGTTCCCGATAGTCATTTGCCGACGCGCACGCTCGATCTGAAATTCCCTGTTGCGGTCGTGCATCAGGTAGTCGCACTCTTCGCAAGTATCTTCAAGGCGCTTGTCGCAGGTCCATGCGAGTCGCTTGCAGTTGACGCACTCGACGCGCGCGATGACGATGTGGCTCGTGACGGCTCCGTGTTTGGCCGTCTTGAGCACCCAATACGGCAAATCTTCGCGCAGCACTCCGGCAAAGTTAAAATTCGGATCGATAGTCGGTGCGTGAATCGGCCCGAGCGGACGTACCGGCTCAGGCTTTCCCGTCGAAGGCGGCGGCTTCGGCATCCGCTCCATCACTGGCCGCGTGCTCTTTGGCTTTCTCGGCATTTAGCAAGTACCCCTCTGCGAACAGGTATCCTTCCGCTGGGGTGAGGATGCCTTTCTTGACGAGTTGCGTGCCGTAGGTCGGTGCGTCGGGCGCGTCGTCGAAGTCGTAGCGCTCCGCCAGGTTCGCGAGGATCGCCATTGCACTGCGCATCCCCACCTTGCCAAGCATGCCCCGATTCCAGCAGTGCAAGGTGAGTATCTCATTGGCCGATATCTCCAGCTTCGTCGCTATCCTCGCCAAGCACTCCAACAGTTCCATTAGTTATTCCTTTGAGCGGATCGAACATCTTGGGTTCTTCGGCGGCGTTCGGATGAATTACTATCTTGCCTTGCGGCGGCGGAAGTAGCGCGGCGTTGGGTTGCGGGACAACGGGCTTCTGCCTTGACTTAGGCGGAGCGGCATTGAACATTTGCGCCGCTATATTTTGTCCCTGCCGATCCTGCGCGGCACCACCGAGTTCGTATTGCCCGTGCACTTCGCAGAGCCAGCCGGTTTTCGTCTCATTCATCACAACACCCTGCCGCCCGCAATAGATACACGGATTTTGCACTATGGGTGCTGGAATTGGTGGCGGCGGGTTGCCTGTGAGTAGCGTCGCCGTATCGTGCGTGCGTGAAACCTTGAAGCCTTCGGCGCGGAGCAACCGCGTCAGTTCTTCCAACTGCTCACCCACATATTCCAAGACGGCAACCTTACGCGCTTCGATGGCTGCCTGCTTCATCTGGTCAGTGGCGCGGGCGCGTATCTTCGACTTCACCGACTTGCGCCGACGACGGACGATCTTCAGTTTGGGTTCAGAGTCCGCCATTGTCGTTCACCTGCGGTGGCCCCTGCATCTGCTGCTTGGCCTTTGCGATTCTGTCGTGTAACAGCTTTTGGTGATCCAAATTCTTTTGATGAGAAAGTTCAGAACTCTTTAGTAGCGTAGTGGACGTGAGTTCCGCAATATCGAGGTTCGACTTTCTGTCTATGGCCTTCGCCTCGGCGAGCGAGCGCTGCGTGTCGGCGTCCAACTTCTTGATCTTCGCCTGCGTCATGTTCGGATCTTCAGTCTTACCCTGCTTTTGCGGCTTCTGCGGCTGCTGACCGGCCTGCTGCGCCAACTCCTGCAACTCCGCCACGATCTGCGCGGGCAGCGGGCTGAACTTCATTGCTTTAAGCAGGAATTGTTGCCCGATAGGCGATTTCATCAGCGGTCCCGCTATTTGTAGCAAATCGGTCCAAATCTGCTGCTTGAGATTCGGGTTGTGACGAATCGAATCGTCCAGAATCATGTCGTACTGGTCTTGCGCGGGCAGTTCGGACTTTAACAAGGGGATTGCCTTGGAGTTGAACTGCCCCCCGACGCGGACCAACTGCCCGTAGCTCCAATACTCTCGGACGAAATCGAGCACGGTGGTGAACTGCTGCTTGCGGAATCGGGAAATGTTGTCCCAGAACCAGCCGAGAATAATCAGACCACCCTGAACACGGGCACCGATAGTCGGTCCCGTAGATTCGCCTGTCGCGATGCCGAGCATTTCGTCGCTCACGCCGCTGATCCGCGACATCGAAGTCTTCGCTTCCTGAAAGAGCATCGGCGGCACTTGCGAGATTTGCGTTGGTTGTCGCTGCACGATGTCGGTTGCGATAGTCGCTTCCGGATTTACTTCAATCCAGCTGTCGGGCTTCGCGTATTGGTCCTTAGCTGAATTCACGTCAGCAAAAGTTCCCGTCTTGAAGAACACGCCGCCTTTCGCGTTTGTGATGTACTGAGTCACCAACGACGAGATGGCCTTGTTCATCGTGTTCTGCGGGTCCTTCAGAGACCGCACGATGCCGTACCAGGTTTTCTTGACTTCGTCGTACTGACCCGTGCAGCAATGGAACGACCACTGCCCCGGCAACACGACTTCATCTTCGAGCACGACGCCTAGCGACACGTAGACTTGCTTGTAGAGCGGTTTGAGTTGGCGCACCGCCTTGGGCATCGGCTGGCCCGCGAGCTGGTTGCGCTTTTCGAGCGCGCCCCATTCGTCTTCGGTGAGAGTTTTCAGTCCTTGCGGGTCTTGCGGGTCTGCGATTCTCCAGATAGGCACCATGTCGCGCCACTGGTACTGGATCACCGAGAGAGAATTATTTACGTCGCTACGCTGGCCGACCTGTGGGTTAGCCTGCTCGTTCGCGCGAGAGTAGTAAGGCGTGACGAGTTCGTACTTGTTTACGTCGTTCTCTTCGTAGTAGACGGCGGCTTCGTCCACCTTCTCGATCATGCCGGGGAAGCGCTTCTTGAAATCTCTTCGGGACCAATCCTTCTTGCGCGCACGCCACTTCGAGTCGCCGAGATTTTCCTGCGTTGCCTTCGTATCCCAATACATTTCTTCGTAGGGGATTCGGCGAACGACGATTCTCCCGTCGGGGTCGTCATCGTAACTGGTGCTCGTTTCGCCCCAGCCCATACCAACGACTGCCGTGTCCTTGAAGATGCCAGAATCTTCCATCTCGCCGTCGCACATATCCATCGCGGTCGCTACTGCTTCGCTCGCGAGGTCGCCAGCGGCGTCGTGAATTATGTCTGAATCGATCTGGCGGGAGACGGCGTGAACGTCCTGCCGGTTCAATCGTTCAAGGCCAGAGATGGCGTCTATCTTGTCGCCGATTTCGTTGAAGACGAGCGCAGGACGGCGAAGCTGCTCCATCCGCATGCGGTCGAGGTCGGGCCACTGGTGCCCGTGATAGTAACGCGAGTCTTCTTTAGCGGAGTTGCGAAACGTGTTGACACCAGCGCCCGAAGACGCCATGTCGCGCATCACCTGCTCGGAAATTTTCTGCTTTTCGGGATCTTCGTTCGCAGTGAACGCGAAGCTAAGTTTGCTCGACGGGGAATCCTGACCTTGGTCGGTCAGGGAGCGTAAAAGATCCTCGGCGATTTCCTTCTCTCCTCAGTGCCCGATGCAGATACATCCGAACGTGTCGCCCGACGTGAGTCCACTCACGGTGATATTCACGCCTGTGCTGTAGGCGACTTTCAATCCTGCGGCTGTCGTATTGTCCGAGCAAGTACACACCGGCTGCGCAGTGTAGGCCGTATTGAAAATAACTGTGCAGGCTGTCACCGCGCCCGCTGCCACCTGAAACGCCGTGTCGGTCGAGGTCGCTGTGACTGTATTCGTGCCGCAACTCGATGTGGTCGGAATTGTCGCCGTTCCCAACTGCGAGTTCAGGTGCCCGCCATTGGTCAACGAGACGGTGCGGTCTGTTGTTCCGGTGAATGTCGCGCTAGTAGCCGACAACGTAGTCACGACCGAAGACGGCGCTACGAATGCCGTCCCGTTCCAGACGTAAAAGGCCCTCGCCGTGCTGTCGAGGCAGAACGCTTTGCCCGCAGCCATCGGCGGCGTCTGCGGAACATAACTCGTGCAACTTGATTCGCTGTAGTACCAGTTGTCGAAAATGAAGGCGTTCGCACGCCCGCAAAGCGCGAAGAGAACCAGCGCGACGGCGATTACTCGGATCTTCATTTACATCGGACCGGTGATCACGTACGTCATCCAGCCTACCGTGCCGGTCGTGCTCGCACCGCTCAGGATGCAGAGACTATTGCCAACCGTGCTGGTCAGCGTCGATGCGACTGGCGGAACAACTAGTGACGAAGCGCCAGAGGCATTAATCGACAGCACCGTCGATGCCGGAATCGCGCCGGTCAGGGCTGTGGCCGCTGCTGCCGTCGCGCACGAGGTTCCCGTGCCGTACTCGATGGTCGAAGTGCCGCCAATCGAATCCAGCCACCATGAGCAGACATACACTGCTGAGTTCTGATTCGACGTGTTGTTGATGATGCGCGTGGTTGTCGCTGTCGCGATCGAAATCGGCACCGTGGTTTTCGAGTAGGTATTGCACGGGTCCTGGGAAATATTCGGCACCGCCTGCCCCATCGCGAGAGCCACATAGAACAACACCGCGAATACGACACCCGCCCCTGCCATCTTTTTGCCTGTCATGCCGTTGCTCCTTGTTGCGCCATTATAGACTTCAATTTTTGCATCGCAATAGCCATCTGCTTCGGATCGGTTGTTTTTGCACTGTCTTGGAGATGCTGCGCCAATGCTGAGAGGCCAAGTTCTCTCTCGCTTGGATCGGCAACAGCGAACGCATCTACCGCCTGCACTGGACTCATGCCTTGGAAGAGCCCTGCCACTCCGCCCTTATCCGGCTGCACCATCTTGGCGATGTCAGTGTGCGTGAGCCTGCCGTTGCGGAGGTCGGCGTGAACCTCGGGCTCCTTGCCTTCGGCGATGTCCTTGTTCAAATCTTCGATACGCGAGGTGCGGGCTGGCGATACCGCTCCACGGGGTCCAGCGATGTTGACGGCCTTCTCATGCTCGACTTGCTTGACCATCGGGCCGGGGCCTTTCGATGGCGTGGGCTCGGACATCGGACTTCCGCCGTGCTGAGTGATGTAATTCGTGATTCCGGCATTCACGGCGCTCTGTGCAAAGGTGTGAAGCGCAGCGGGCGTACCAGGATTTTGCAACCCACGGTAGAACGCCGCCGCCGCTTCTGGACTTTCCTGAATTGACGAGCGCCACAGCGCAGCGATTCCTTCGCGACCGAGCACAGCACCCGCACCGATGCCACCTTCAACCAGCATGGGCGGGATGCGTCCCGTCATCGCTCCGTAGCCACCACCACCGATGGCACCGAAGGCTGCACGGCGCATAAGATAGCCTGCCCACTTGCCGCGAGCGGGACTGAATTCCTGAATCGCCTTCGCTGCCGCAGCCTGCGCATCTTGCGGTTGAAAGTTCCTCGCTGCCATCTGCGCATCGCGCGGCGCTTGAGACATCGACTGATACGCTGCGCCACCCGGAGTCTGCTGTCGTGCGGCCATGCCGCTCACGACCTGATTCGGATCAGGCGGCAGCGGTCCCTGCCCACGCCCAACATCCTGCGCCGCTTGTGCGGGCTGAATGTTGTTGAATTCCTGAATCGCAATCTGCGCTTTCTCAGCAGGCGTCTTGGCCGCGTCCATTTTCAGCTTGATGCGAGCGCCGGTCGCCCCAAGCGCATTGGCGTCCTTATAGCCCTGCTTGATTACGTCGTTGTTGAACTGTATTTCAGCGTCGGCCTTCGCCTGCTGAATCTGTTGCTGCAACTTCGCTTTCGCATTTGGAGACGTGGCGAATATCTCATCCAGATTCTTCGCCTGCTTGTCGGCGTATACCCACGCTTCGGGCTTCGTGAGCGGTCCCTTAAAACCAAGTTGCGCGAGTATCGGCGCGTGGTCCGGACTGATTTTGCCACCCGTATTGATGTAATCCGCATACAGATCGCGGAACTGCGGCTTCTCTTCAGGCGTCAGGCGCTTGACGAAATCCATGCCACGTTGCGGATTGTTGAATATCTCGCCAGAGACGTTGTGAAGTTCGCCTGCCTTTGGTTGCGACACTTTGCCGAGAAAATCGTAATCACCAAGTCCGCCGTTACGGAATGCTCGATAGCGATTATTCAGTTCCTTGAGCCGTGGCACGTTTGCGTTGTCGAGATCCTTCAGGACTGCCTCGCGCATCTCCCGTGCGACCAGACCGTCGTAGCTACCGGAATCGCCAGCCTGAGCACCCCATTTGCTGTTGAGTCCGATAGTCTTCCCGACAGTAGTACCCGTCGGCGCTTCTTCAGTCGGCGGCGTCGCCGCTGTTGGCCTGTTACCCTCAACCTTTACCAAGCCCGGTCGAATCCCCGGACCTTCAACGCTGGACTTGAGCTTTGCGGCATTCTTTAGCGTCAGCGCCTGCTCGGCGGGAGACATCGCCTTCCACTGTTTCGGCTTGATGCCAAGCGCCATCGGACTAGGGGCGTCCGCCTTCGCTGCGCTAAGCTGATCCGATTCATCCAGCAGGCGTCGCGTCGATGCGCTCAACGCCCAATTCCCCGCTGTCGCTTGCGAATTCAATTTCTTGATCGCTGCGGCAGTGTTGGTCAGCGCAATAGGCTTGTCCCTGAACTGGCCCCGCACATCTTCGTATTCTTTGTTATATTCAGCGGTAGCTTCGTTGCTTTTCTTGAACAGAATGTCCCGTTTCACCGCTTCGTTCTGAACGAAGTTCGGATCAAAGCGAGACGAGCGTGTTTGTCCCGGTGTCTTGTTGAGCGTGCCCGCTACGGTCTCCTGTCGGGCTTCGGGAACGATTTGCTCCTGCAATTTGCCAGAAGTTTTCTGGAAATCTGCATCGGCCTTTGCTTTCGCTTCATCGTGCGCGCGTGAAAATTCCGCCTGCTTGTCAGCGGCCTTTTGCGCTGCTGCTCGCCGTTCGCCGATTTGACCCGCCGTCGCGTTCTCGCGATCCTTCTGGGCCTTCTCGTAAGCATTCGCACGAGCGGCAAGATTCTTCTGCCCCGTCTGTTCAGCGGCGCCTCTCGCCGTAGCCTTGTTCGACGCCATCTCTCTGTTGGCTGCTTCGTCGAGTTTGGCTTGTTTATCAGCATTCGCCTGCTCGGTCGCTTGGGCAGCGCTGGCGCCAACGTCGCCCAGTTCCGATTTGCCCACCAACGAATCGAAGATCGGATTGACGATGCCGCCTGATATGACGCTGGCGGGTCCGCTCATGCCTTCGGTCGCGGCACCTACCGTGCCTTCGTAATTCGCTTCCTTCACTGTCGGCTCGGGCTGCTTGCTGCCGACCAGCTTGCCCATGTAGTAGCGCGCGGTGGGAGAAGCCATCGCCCCCAACCCAGCCCCGGCCATCGCGCCCAGCGGAACAGTGACAATATCTCCGACCCCAAGTCCGCCGCCCGCGCCGAGTAACGCGCCCGTTTCTGCGCCTGCGATGATCGGAGCCATGCCTGCGCCCTGCACGGCAACGTTCTGGCCCGCTTCTTTGGCGATCTGACCGTAGCTTTCAGACTTCTTGGGCGTAGCCGAGCCTATCGGCACCCACTTTCCGCCCTTCGGCTTCGTTGGGTCAGGATTAGCAGACGGGTCGTCTATCGCTACCCACGGCATTTTGCTATCGCTCTCAGCATGAAGACATTTGCCGCAATCGTTATGGCCGTACTGTTCGCTTCCTTTTTGAGGTGGAATTTCGCAGCGCCAAGGTCCTATCACTACGTCCGCGCGACAGGGACCAACCAAGGTCGTGTTTGCGTGAACGGAGATCCGGCACGAGGATGCTGGTATCCAATGGTAAAAGTCGCGGATTAGGGTTCATAGCGATGCGGCACGCCGTTCGGATCGACGGCAATAGGCATTCCACTCGCATCGTCGTAGTCGTAGTGCCAGCCGGATTCAATCGGCGGTAACGCTCCGCCACTTTTCGGATCGATACCGTGCGCAGCCGTGAACTTCTCAAAACTCGGGACGCCTCGCGTGCTGGCGAAATATTCCGAACCGCCGCTCTTGTCGTAAAGGGCGCGTAGCTTGGTCAGCGTCGCGAGTCCGTCGGGCGCTTTATCTTTCGGCTCGCTCGATACCAACTTATCGGTCGGTTTGCGTTGGTCGCCGCGATATTGCTGCCCCGTCGTCGGGTCATACCAATCAGCGACGTTTTTATCTTCTGGCGGTGCCGCTGCTTTCGTGGCTTCAGCATTCGCCCGTCCCGTCTCCGCTTGTCGCAACGCCTCTTCAGACGGAATCGCTGCCGTTTCAGCTTCGGACTTCTTACTCGCGGCTACCTCGGCGTCGGTCTGTGCCTTGATTTGACCCTCTTTAAGCGGTTCCTGGTAGATGACATTGTTCGCTTCGGTCCAAGTGTGTTGCGTATAAGCGTCGTTCGCTATCGCATTCGCGTACCGTTCCGCGCGCTGTGCTTGAGTTGGCGTCATCGTTGGAATGGCGGCATGGACTTGAGCCGCGAGGTCGGCATTAGCTACCGGTATTCCAGCGAGTTGCTGCGCCTTACCTTGAGCGAGGGCCGTCTGCGCACCATATAATTGATTCTTAGCTTGGGTTCCCTGAAGCGCGGCTTGCGCCTGCTGCTGTCTCGTTTGGTTTGCTTCCGCAGCGTTGAATCCGCCGAGCGCACCGAGACCGCCTGCCGAAATGCGCCCACCGAGACCGGCCAGTCGCGGACTTCCCGCCGCTGAGAAATATCCCTGCAATGCCGCTTGCGTTAGCGGACTGCCGAGAAAGCCTGTGAGTCCACCGCCCGATTGCGGCGTCGGAGGGTTCTGCTGCATCTGCTGCGCGCCGGGAAATCCCGCACTCGCCAAGTTGCTGATTTGCTGAGACTGCGGCGCGGGCTGTTGCTGGCCTTGCCCAGTAATTGCAGCCGCCAACGTTTGCAAATAAGTGCCCAAGCCCACGTTATGACGAACCTCCGAGGAGCTTGGCGATCATCGCCTGCATGGACTGAGCATTCTGAGGCGGCTGCGCCATTTGCGGCACGGGCGGAGCGGGATTCGGCTTGGGCGCAGCCATCTGCTGTCCCATGTTTTGCGGCGTCACGGGCGGTCGTGGAGCGTACTGCGGTTGCTGCTGGGGCTTTTGCGAACCACCCATCATTTGCGAAATCAGTGCCGGACTCGTCGTCGAGGGTGAGCCGGGACTAGCGGTCGATTGCACTCCCCCTGCCATGAGCGGCAAGCCCGCTTGAGGATTCCCCATTGCGGTAGAGCCAATCCCTGCTGCGATGGCTGCCGGGCCTGTGATGTCCTGCAAAGCGGTATTGAAGGGTTGCATCTCTTTGCTCAGGCCACCGAAGAAGCCAAGGCCAGCGCCACCCGGTTGTCCCGCCGAAGGCGTCGTGCCCGGAACGGCAGGACCAGCGAACGGCGACCCACCAACCATGCTTGTCAATGCGTCTGCTGCGCCGCCCATCTACTTGCCCAACTGCCCCGACTGAAACATCGACGCGAGCGGATTGCTACCTGCGGCCTGCGGTCCCGACGATTGCTGTAGCCCGGGATAGAACTGGCTCAACTGATTGTATGCCGGAGGCGAGAACATGGCCTGCACACCCGATGGATTCTGCCCGTATTGCTGCTGCCAGTAGGGGGTGTTGATGGCTCCGCCGAGTAGCGATTGATTCTGATTCGGTGGACCGGAGGGCGTCGAGCCGCCGGGACCGCCACTCGAAGGCGGAAGGCCCGGAGCACCTCCGCCACCGCCTCTCGTGCCACCGCCGCCACCAAAGCTGTTTAAGCCTGACGTTGCGTTAGCCGTCAGCGGAGCAAAACCCGCGCTCTGATTCGTTGATCCGCCGTAGCCGTTCGAGGCTTGCGGTCCGAGCGCCTGATTCATGTTCATCGGCGTCGTTCCCATCGAACTGCCGCCCATCATGCCCTGCGCGCCCGCGCCCTGCGGCATGCCGCCGCCCCACGACCCGCCGCCGTAAGAACTGGCTGGCGTTGCGCTCGGACTTTGTGGTGTTCCGCCCATCTAAATCACCCTCACTTGGATGTCGCTGCGGGATTGGTCCCCGTGGAGATTGTCGTTCCTGAGTTGCCGATGGCCTGTCCGATCGTCGGCCCGAACATCTGGAGCGCCGTGTACGGCCACATTCCCTGCTGGGTCTGGTTCTGGTAGCCGGTCTGCAATACGTCCTGCGCCTGCTGCTGCTGCTGTCCGCCGATACCCGTCAGCATTTCGGACGGCGTGTATTGCGCGGTCGCAAGTCCCGGCGCATTCCCGATGGCTGCCGTCTGCTGGCCGAGTCCCGTTTCGTAAGCAGGCTCGTAAATGTTCGCGGCAAGATTGCCGAGTTGCTGACTGAGCTGAGATTGAGCATTGGAGAATGCCTGCTCGCTGCCCGACGATCCGAGTCCACCAGCGGCTACCGCGTTACTGAGAATATTCGGCGCTACCGCCTGCTCGTAGTTTTGGATGACCGGCTGTGCGGCGGCGTTGTAGTATTGCTGGAGGTACTGATTAGTCTGGGGGTTGAGATTGGCACCGGCGGCGATGTTGGTGTTCGCGCCTTGCGCCGTGCCGAGCGCGCCCTGAGCGCCTGCGGTTTGCTGCTCGCCGAGTTGCATGCCCGCTTCCTGTGCTTGCGTGAAGGGGGCGACTTGCTGATTCGGGAGCGGAGACGGCGCTATCTGCCCGCCGGGAAAGTACTGATTGCCTGCGGCCCCAAGGAATTCCTGAGCGGTTCCCGTTGCCCATTGCGGCAGCTTCGATGTCGTTGTGGAGGATGTGGTGCTCGGACTTCCGCCCATAGTGCCGCCTTGTAGGGAGCGCGGCAGCACCCAGATGGAATAGAAGAACGCTAATTATGGAGCATTGTCAATCACGCGCGCACGAAATACCGCACCCATCGCGGTAGCGAATCTTTCAGTTCCGTTCTTCCCAAATATTTGCCGTGCTCTAGCGCGCTGTCAATCTTTCGCTGGATTTCGTCGTTTCGCTCGCGCGCCCATCGAACCTGCATTTCCGGCGTCACGTCTCGATAGGTCGCCGTATCCGCAATGATGTTCTCGGGTATCGGACTCCACCACTCATTCGAGCCACCCTTCCCGTTACCGTTCTGCGCGGCGGCGTTCACGATAATCGACTGTTCGTCCAGAATTTCGCACGCTCGATGGAGCACCTTGATTTGCCACTTCTGGCTGCGCGGATTCATCCCGCCCAAGAGCGCTTCATCGGCTCTGCCATAAGCGTCGGCAAATTTGTGAATCGCCGCTCGCAACTCTGCGGCTTCGCGTTCGATTGATTTGGCACTTATCTTTCGCGGCATGATGACTCTCCTATACCGGCATCTCCCACGTAATAAACGTCTTGCGGAATCCGAATAGAGCGTAGCTGGGTCTACGGCTCAGCGTCACGATGCGATCGCAGCCCAAGGCTCTCGCCTGCTGGTGCATGAAGTCGATGGATAACGCTACCGCCTCCGGAATGTTGTCGTCGGGAAGGCGCTCGCGCAAGGGCAGCGTGTAGGTAGCCCAGTTGAAGTATTCGAGCTTGTTGGAGAAGGGACGGCGCATTGTCTGCACGACGAAGAAGCCGAGCATACGGGGGCCGCGCGATACCATGTAGAGCTGCGCGTGGTTGAAGCGGATGGCGGCGTAAACGTCTTCCATGATGAAGTCGGGGCGAGCCTTTCGAATCACGGCGTCCATGCCTATCTTCACCCATTGCCAGACAGCGTGGAGTTCCTGCGGCTGTACCTGGAGGATGCTGACAGGGGCGGGCGTCTGCGGGATGTTCACGCGCGCACGATTATGTAAATGCTCGTAGCCAGCGCGACGATGAACAGCGTGCCCGCAATAAGAGCAAACATGCGATCACCTTCTGGTGTCTGCTCGGGGCTGAAGAATCGCAACAGACAATCCAACAAGAATCCTTGATTACGATATGGCAGGCGACAGTTCACAACTTCTTCGCAGCGTCGAGCACTTCGCCAATTCCCAAATCTCCCGCCAACCAATCTTGAACAGAAGGCGTCTCTTCCGCGAAAGCCATCATCATCGCCGTCCTTCCGCCAAATATGACTCGTGGCGGAGGACTATAGAGCGGAAGCGCCATTGACGGCGGGTTGGTATCAAATAGGATGCGAGGCTTCTCTCGTTCTGGTTCTTTCTCGACAAGCGGAACTCGCAACTCCGATAACTTCAGATCGCGGCACGCTTTAATCCTTCCGCTCAACTCATGTGCGCTGATCATTTGTCGCGGAAGACTGTAATTCCACTCTGTATTTAGCCAGTCCGCCATATCACTTCGCCCACGCGCTGCCGATGGTTTCCTTACGCGCCCTTTCAGCGTCTCTCTCGTAATCCATCGGTTCAACATCGACGGTCGCCTGCGCATCTTCGGAAACCGCAACTTCGCGCTTCGTGAACAATTTGCGCCACCACGATTTCTTCGCTTGCGTTCTCTCGGCGCGTAACTGCCTCACTTCGTCCGTGAGATATTGCATCTGCCGTTTCAAGTCGGTGAGATTCGCCGCAAGCGGTCCTACCTTTTGCAATTCCCGAACGACTGTCTCAGTACCCGCGACGAGGTGCGCAAACTTGGAGTCGTCGCGCGTCATCGCGCCCGCCATCTGGCTCATCTGCTCGGTCATGTGCGTAAAGAACACGGGCCACGCATCGTTGAGCGAGCCGCACTTGCGCAACTCGACTATTGCCCTGCGCGTCTCGAACGGAGTCTGGGCGGACAAATCGCGCGTCTCAGCCCATACGTGATTGACTTCTTCCTGACTGACCTCGCCGCGTTCGATGCGGAGCGCCAGAGCCTTGTCGGGATGAAGTTCTACCAATTCGTTTATTCGCTCAGCCATGAACCGCCTCCGCCTTCATAGTCACTGTCGCCAAACTTCCGCGAACCTTCGCCTTGTGCATAACTTCGCGGATAGACAATGTTCAACTCAGGGTCTTTGAGCAGCGCCATCGAATCGAGTCCGTCCTTGTATCGCGTAAACGGGAACGGCGTGTATTCCTTCTCAATGAAGTATTCGATCAAGTCGATTTGTTTACCACTCTTCTGCGTGAACTTGATGCCGCTCTCCGGGAGAAGAATCAAGCCGCCACGGAACTCAGGCACCAGCCGCTCGTAAATCTTGTTGTCCTTTTTCATCTGATTGCTGCCGAGCGGAATGATCGTGAAGCGGAAATTCTCTCGGTCCATCCGTTCCTTCAGGTAGTCCACGTCGGCTTGCATGGCGAATTTCTCGTAACCAACCTTCAGCACCGAATCGTACTCGCGCATGAGTCGGAACAGGTGGTCTCCGCGCTCGGACAGATTCATCTTGTCCAGCGCGCCGTCGAGTATGTACTTGCGCTTGTCGAAGTTGAGACCGATCACCCACATGGCGCATTGCGAATCGGTCTTGATGCTGTCGCCCGCCGGATCGACGACGATATACTTGTTGAGGCTGCGGATGTTGGGGATCGTCTTGTAGCGCTGGAGCCACTCGACACGGAAGCCTGATTCCTTGGTGGCTTCGGTTGGGTCAAGCAGGATTTGCATGGCGAACGTTCTGGGACTCATCGCCTGCTTCTTTTTCGATAAGCCCTCTTCCGAGAGCAGGAGGCTCAGCCCGTTGGCGACGATAGGACGTTTCCGCACGGTGCCGAACTTGCGTTCCATCATGACGTGGTAGGTATCACCTTCGTCGTAGAAGGTGCCTGCCACCCTGAACTTGATGGGGTCCGTCGCGGAAAGATTCAGCGACTGCTCCCACATCTTCGTCACCTTGTCGATCATGTCGGGACCGGTAACGGCGCGCTCTTCGATCACGTCGTCGTAAATCAGATGGCTGAAATGTTTTGAGGTCGGCTGTCCGTCCGTGAGGCCCCACGCTTCCACAGTCGATTCCTTGGGGTTGCCCTTGCGCTTGACGATAATGCCGTCGTCTTCGCTCCACTTCGATGCTTCCAGCTTAGGCTGTTCGTAGAGAATGTCGGGGAAGAGTTTTACGAGAATGTCGTTCTTCTCGAATTCGCTTTTGATCTGACGGAGAAACTGCTTCGCTATCGGTCGCGTGTGCGAGAAGATGCCGAACGTCACTTCGGGGTCGATGAGAATATCCTGAATCGTCTTCCCGTAGGTGATGATGGTGGACTTGCCGCCGCCCCTGCTCCAGAAATCCAGATGGCAGTCAGGGTCCTGCTGCACCTCAGCGCATCTGTCGAAGTACCACTGGTGTTGAAGGAACGTGGCGTTGAGCAGATGCACCAGCAGGAAGAACAGGTCGTTGCGGGCGAGCCAGCGGAGATGGTCGATGCGGCGGTCCTGTGGACACTTCTGGACGGTCTCGGCCCATAAAGATGCTTCGTCGATGGAGCGCGAGCGGGCAAGTGGTGGATGCGAGGCACAGGCGCCAGCGCGAAGTACGGAGTCGCGGAGTTCGCTGATGGGGTCACGCGGCATTATCTAAATCTCGGTCGCAGCGGATACTTTTCTTCGCCTGTGTACTGATTGCATCGAGGGCACGTCGGCGGATCGCCGCTAAGGTGCATCGTGCCTGCATGAACGTCGTGCCATTCGTAGCCGCAATTTGAGCACTTCATGTTATCGAGACTCTGGTTCAATAACGGATGCTCTGCCTTTTTCATCTACGCACCCCAGATAGCGAGCATGAAGGTCCAGTCGTCTTCGCCCATGTCGCCATCTTCGATTATGAAGTATGCCGCCCAACTCATCCCGTATTCCCCTCGTGCTGCGCCTCGTCGAGTAACAGTAACAGTTCCTCTTTCACTTCAGGATGGTCAACCGCAAACTTCGAGAATAGATGCACGAGTCGTGAGAGGCGCGGGTCGCGGGCGTCGCCGCCCTGATTGTACGCTCCTGCCAACTTGGCCTTTGCTTCAACCACATTTCTTATTTCCTTGAGGCAGGTCAACGCATCACGCTTCCCTGATTCTTTTTCTGAACTTGAGAAGTCGGCGAGTAGGTTCAGCAGTTCCTGATGCACGAAGTCGAGGTCGCCGTGATACGAGTCGGGAGTCCCGATCACCGCCACAGCCTGATTCTTCGTATGCCCTTCCCGTCGGTGGTGGGCTAGCTGGTTGATGGTCAGGTTCACGTCGCGGGCTATCTGGCCTAGCGGCTCGTTGCGGGCGAGGCGGTCGTCTACGCCGCCACGGACGAGACGGGGAAGCTGGCAGACGGGGCAGTTCCTAGCCATTCTCGCTCACGGCATCGCCAACGCCAGCATCACCATGAACAGGCCCCATCCGAACGACACGGCAATGAACATCATCTGCGGATCACTCATGGCCTTTCTCCTCGCGTAGGGCGTAACCCCGCTTCATAAAGAGCGTCAACCAAATTCTGCGCTTCCTCTTTCGTAAAGAACGTAGTCGCCGACTCGTTGCCCTGCATCTGTTGTTGACCCATGATGCAGCGTCCCGTCGGAATCAGTGCGTGGATGTGCAGTTCGTCCCGCATCACTGCTTTGGTGAACACGATGCTCACAACTCTCCCATAGTCCATGCGATCCACGAAGAACCGCCACGGCCCGACGACTTGTCTGTCCGTCATTTCTATCTCACTCATGATCCGAACCTCCATTTTAACGCATGCACGAAAAGCGCAATGCGTTTCCTGAGCGTGTAGGTTGACTTGCCCGCGATGCGCGGCTGCTCGTCGTACTCGACTATCGCGGTTTTGAGATTCATCTGGGCGAACTGGTTGAGGGATGCGCCGGGCGAGAATAGGCCCCGCAAGAACGGTTCCGAGTCCTCCGTCAGCGTATCCAGCACTCTGGCCGAGATGAGCCTGAAGTCGCCGTGATTCGGGACGAGGGAGTCGCCCATCAGCTTGTAGAAGAGCCGCGACGCTAGGGACGGGTTGCGGCGGCGGACGCCGTACACGATGTCGGCACCTTCCTTGTACTTGGCGATGAAGTCGGGGATGGCTGAGGGCGGGTGCTGGCCGTCGGCGTCGAGAGTGATCGCAGCGTCATAAGCGCAGACCTTCGCGGTGAGTAGTCCCGTCAGTATCGCCGCCTGGTGGCCTCGATTGCGATCGACTCGTATAACTTGAATGTGTCCGTAGGCTCTCTGCGCACGCTCCAATATATCGGTCGTTTGATCCGTACTACCATCGTCAACGAACCAGACTTCACACCAATCCGTACCGATTTCCCAACTGACTCTCAACTGCCTAATCAGATCGGGCAGCGACGCCTCTTCGTTGTAGCAGGGAATGACGATGGCGAGTCTCATGCCTTGCGCTCCAACTCAGCGATTCGCTCGCGCAATATACGATTCTCAACTTCCAACTGGACTTCGCGACTCGTTGGAATGCGCGGTGGCGGCACGTCCTTATCCCCAAGCTTTCGGATCAGTTCATCCTTGATTGCGCGCGGCAACGCCGATGCGTCCAACAGTTCTTTGTATTTCATAGCCCGTACCACCGAATCGACAGGATACCGAGAGCGATTAATGCAACCGACGTGACGATCAGCACCTTGCCCATCTGGTCGAGTTCGCCGCCCATCGCCATCAACACCGTCAAAAACGGGAATACCTCTACAAAGTGGCGGGTGCCGAATTGGGTCATGCCGTTGCCGACGTACAAGAGCACGGGAAGCGCCGAGAGAATTGCCATCGCCGCTACCGCGATAACGTCACCGGACGCCCGCGGTAACTGAGCCAACACGCCGCGCATCCGCCCACGAACCCCACGACGAAATACAGGACTACACTGATCACAAATAACATCTTTCTTCCTCCAGAATTTGGCGCGCAGTGCTAATAGGAACGCGGGCGAAGTCGTGAGGATGCTCTGGCCCCCTGGCAGCGGATGGATGTACGGGAACGTCGCGTCGAGTCGCGGAGCCATGTAGAAGAGCGTGAAGAAGTTGCCGGGGAAGTAGCGCCACGCGAACAGCGTCGGCGGAGTCGTGAGAGGGAGGTTACCGTTCGCTGGATCGTACCGCCACAGACCTTGGTCCGTCAGCGTCCCCCAGCGGGCTTCATTGAAGGCGATGTAGATAATGGCTGCAAGCGCAAAGCCGTAGCAGATGGGCAGCGCTGAGGTCCAACGAACGGTCGGGCGTCTATATACAACGAGTAGAAAATAGAAAGGCCAAGTAAGAAGCAGGTCGTAACGAGACAAAAAAGCACCAGCGGCGAAGAGTCCGACGAGCCACGGTCTCGCATTTCCGAATACCTCATTGAGAGCGAGCAGCGTCATCAGCACAGCGACCAGCATCGACACCTGCCACGAGCCGCCGTTGATGGTCTCGTACCACATGATGGTGCCGAAGGCGAAAAAGGTAGTTAGCCAGATGCGGGTGCTAAGTTTCATCACCTGCGCGTCCAAGGAAAGCGAGTCCATTTATAAGGCCCATAACAGATTTGATAAATCAGCCACGCGCCGTACACCGCCCAGATGGCAGGAATCCCAAGGGCAATGTAGGGAATGGCCGCCTCTAGCATCCCACCTTCCCCAGCAGTCGCCACATCAGTGCTGCGTCCAGCGCGCCCACCACCAGCGCAAACCAGTTCTGATTCGTATTCAACCCCCATACCGCAGCGAACGGCATAAGCATGATCGCAGGCAGCGGCGGATGTAGCTGGTAGCGCTTGCCGTTCACTACTGCTCTCTCGATGTAATCCGGACTGCCCACGTAGGCGTGGCCGTGCAGGAAGGCTACTGCCTGATAGACGTGGGCGGTGAAGGGGGAGCGGTCCCAGTAGGTCGCCGAGTAGATGGCGAGCACGACGACGAAGACGATGATTTCGTTGCGGTACTTCACAGTTGCGCCCACCAACGATGGGGCAGCCATTTGGTAACTTCTGGGTGCCCCTTAGTCGGATAGAGGAATCCATCATATCCGCAGTAACAGCATTGGCCTTCCCACATTCCGCGGCGGTGACCCCAGCGTGGGCAGAAATAACCTCGCAGTCGAAACGTCAGCCAATAGACTCCGATAAAAACAACGCTCACGAAACTACCAACAGCGAAACCCCAGTTGCCGCTCGCTAGAAGTATTATCGGCATCATCGCACCGCCAGAATCAGCAACGCGCAAAATGGAAGATAGCAGCGCATCTCATCGACGATCCCAAACACCAGCGTCGCCGCCAGCAGCGCGAGGAACGTCAGCCCTAGCGCGAAGTGCTCCGACATGATACGCACCGCCGCGAAGCCGATAATCGCCACGACGCCTGCCACCGCCCGACTATCCAGCACAAACAGCTTGTGCCAATTCTCTACAAATCTCTCCTGCGCGTAGTCGGTGGAGATGCCCGTCGTGTGTCCATCGAGGCACTGAAACGTCCCGTAGCCGATGCCCTGTGTATGCTGGAAGTACCACATGACGGCGCAGCCGAAGGCGACGCAGCCCAGACCCGCTATTGTAAAGCTGTTCCTTTGACCCACGGTTCGCATGCTTTCTCAATCGAATTCAGATTGTCATCGTTGTTGGTCTTCAGAATGGCGGACATTTTACGCAAGGTTGGCAGACCTACCATGATAACATCGCACCGCCCGCATTGGTCCGCACCATCCACCAAGCACTGAACCTCGTCGTCTCTCTGCGGGGGATTGACCTGTACGCAGTGCTTCACGACCATTTGCTGGCAGACAGTTTCGGCATGAGCCGCGGGCGACAGGAGTGCAGCGATGCAGAAGAGGCCAGAGTAGAACATGGGCGGTCGTGCGCGCACTACTTGTCGTCTTCAGGCTTTTTGTAGTCCTTGACGTAATCGATCGTTTCCTTGTCTGCGGGTTCTTCAGTCGGCGCCATGCGCGCTTCCCCGTCAATCGCTTTCATTTCTTCGGCAGTCAACGGCACGCCAAGAAGAAACGCTACGAATTGGCTCGCGATATCTACCACGTTGTTCGGGTGAGCAGGACGAAGCTCTACACCATGGGACTTCATCGCGCTGTAGAGAGCGCCGTCACTTACGATGGTGCGTTCGTAGTATTGAATCGCGAGCATCAACGCTGTCGTGCGCAGCTTCTCATCGTGAGTCAAATCGAGGTTGAGTTCGGTGGTCGGATCGTATGGCGGCACCGGCTTCGCTTCGATTAGGGATTGGTCAGACTTCTTCTTCATCCGATCGCTCCTTCCAGCACCATCCATCCAGCTATAAACATCGCGCTCTGAAGATTAAAGATCGCTACCGCGAACAACGCCACGAACCAGTACCAGTCCCATCCCTCAACTACCAAGACTACGAAGGCCAGAAACACCGCGGGCTCCAGCATATCCCACGGAGCAAACCACGGACTCGCCCACACCGCAAAGCAGGCGTGAAGGATGCCGAGCCCTCCGGCTCCGCCCAGTCTCCACGCCAGCAATCCAGCCAGCGTCAGCGAGCAGACCGTCACCCGCATGAACGCAGGCACGTCCCCGCCGAACAACCTGATGAGCCCAACGCCCAGCAACCGGCTACGATACCCGCCCCAATTCGTACCGCCGAACCAATTCCCCTGCCCCGTCCACGCCGCCGACATATTCGCGTTGAAGTCATTCCCAAGGTTGCCGCACGCCATCTGGAGCAGATGCACCTGGAGCAGCGCCGCGGTCAGACAGATGACGAGGATGGTGATTCGGGTCATGGCCTTGGCTTCTTCGTCATTCGCTCGATATATTCACGTTGAATCCGTTCCTTGTCAGTTTCTACTGTGCTCGGTGGCTTTGGCGGAGGTGTCTCAATTTTCCCGCCCGTCTTTCTCGGCAGTCTGCGGCGTGGCGACTTCATTCCGTTCTTCTTACATGTCTTACAGAAGCGCCATCCCTCAACCGATCGCCCCGTGTTCTCCGGCGTGAACTCGTGGCCCTGCGCGCAATGCGTCCTTCGAGCATTAATCGCAACCGGATTGGTCTTGCTCCGGAGGACGTTGGCTCGCTGACTCAGGGGCCGTAGGTGGTCCGGATTAACGCACGCACGATTGTCGCACTCATGGTCAAGACGGTCGTGCTGGGGCAGGTCGGGCATTCGGGTTAGATACGCAAATCTATGCGCTCGCCAATTTTTGTTGCGGTAGCCAAATTGCCCGTACCCATAGCGGTCCAAGCACCCGAGCCACAGCCAACAGCTACCACCCTTTTCCACCCGCGCCCAGAATCGTGCAACGGCTTGTTCGAACGTCTCCTGCATACGAACCACCGTATCCTAAGGAGGCCATGGATGTCAAGGATACCAAGGATTGTGCAGGACGGCTTGAGAGGCCCTATGCTATCTCAGTTAGACCACCCTACCTGTAAAAAGGGTCTGTACGGCTATGGAGTTCCTTCCCTAGGGGTGTCAGACGTGAGCGTCTTCGAGGCAGAGCAAAGCCTTACGCTCTCTATGCTTTTTCCACCTGGACTCGGCGCCTAGCTTGCCCATGTTAACGTAGTGATCGCGGCCGAGCATCGCTGCTATGCGCTTGCCGTGCGCTACTGCGTGGACGTTGCGCCGCTGACCGAGATTGAGCAACCAGGCAAGCGTGGCATTCAGATCGCGAGTATGCGCCAGCCGCACGCCTGTATCGCGTTGCCACTGGATTGTCTTCACAATCGCATCGCGTCGTGCATCGCGTCTCTGAACGTGCAAAGCCTTCTGCCGCACTAGCTTGATGGTAGACCGATACTGGCTTAGTACATCCGCAGGTAATCGTCGGGAAGGCTTAATCCCTTCTAGGACAAGGAGCAAGCTGTTTATCGCAGGTATGACGGATGGGACACGCTTTCGATAAGCCCTAGACTTTAGGCGGGAGATTGATGGCGTTGCTGCCATGCGGAGAGAATGCGCGAGAAGCGGGAGAGAATCAAGAGGGGGGAGTGATTTTGTTGCGTGGCTTCTTGACGTGGTTCTCCCAGCGCTTGTTGGCTGCATGCTTTGCGAGAGCCGTTCGAGCTGCGCCCTTCGGCACCTTGGCCCATCGACGCGCAGCCATCGCAACAGCTTGCGGATTCTTCTCGGCTTCCATCGTGCTGCATTATCCAATAAATAGGCAGGCTTTGTCAATGCGTGCGCAAGCATTAGATGCTCGAATGAGAGTATTAGTTTTATTCATGCGCTTGCATCGCTCAATCTATTGACATATGCGTGCGCTTGCATCATACTCCCATCATCAAGAACGCGGGAGGCAACGGACAATGACACAGCGGCGAATGAATCGAATCAAAAAGGACCTGAGAGAGTCGGCAGCGCTCCACCATCGCATCGTGACGAATGCGCTAATCGAGAAGGGACAGAGCGTAATGTCGGCCAAGCTGGGAGCCGACTTGATCGTCGCAGCGGCGCGCAGTAACGACGACTCGATCCAACGGTCGGCAAACACCTATCGCGCCATTCTCGGGATCGAGCCGCGTTTTGGAGCCTAAGATGGGATGCTACTTGTGCGAGAGTGCTGAACGACCGCAGCACGCGATTCCAGTCGAGAGGCTGTGTGTCAAGCACCGCGCGGAATATGAGCGATCGTTCGCCGATGCCGTTGGCCCTGTTCAAGTGAGCGGTCGCGTACTGACTGTCTCGCTCACGGAATTCGAACACCGTTGCTTGGTGTATTTGGCCGCAGAACAAATTAAGCCATCGCCAGACACGGCGCTAATTGGATTGCTCTGTGACTCGGTGCGCCTCGCCCGAGAGTACACTGATTCTAGAAAATGAAGGACTCGCTAGCCGCCATCGTGCGCGCTCGACCGCACCCAGAGGAGATAATGAAAATGACGAAGAAAGAATCAAAGGCTCACAAGTTGGCATGGAATACCGCAATCGTCGAGGGGCGTGCGGTTCGGTGGCTGGATGGTTCGTCCTTTAAGTCTCTGCCCACCGTCGCGGCGGCGCATCTCTACCTGTCTGAGATTCTGGCATGCGGCATAAAGGCTGAAATCATAGATCCTTCGAAGGCGCAACTCTAATGAAATCCCGCAGAATATTGGCTCTTGAGCAGGAAATCGACGAGATTGAAGAGCGCATCGAAGCGCTACGCAAGCATCAAAACAATATTCGTGCGTGGCTCGTCGAATTGATGAAAGAAGAGCCGAGCTGACCGCAGGCCGATTAACGTTACTCAACGGGGAGAACTACGATGAAACGAGGGGTTATCAAACGTCAAGGACTGGACGAGGATGGATTCTGGATTTACTTAAAGAGTGGCTGGTGCGATACCGAAAATCCGGGCTGCCACACAATCGTTGAGGCAACTAGGGACGAAGCCCATGCGCATCGCGTTCACCGTTGCCGCTGTCGGTCCTGTATCGGCGATCTAGCCCGCGCTTCGGCCGTGCGATCGACGTAATTTGCGCCGATTGCTACCAGAACGTTGCGGTACGAAGACTCCATAGAACGCTGGATAATTTGAAGGCAACTGCGCGTTGTGGATGGAGACCATAAAAAGAGAGGAGAACAACTTCCCGAGCGAGAAGTTGCGCGCACCATTAACCAATTCCACGAGGAGAATCTAAAAATGAATACCGGACCCCTAAACGAAGAAAGAGACGAAGCTCTCGCCCGTGTTCAATTAATGGCTCAAGAGGGCAGCAAGTGGGACCTGAGCCCAAATGACCGTCGCGCATTGAAGAGAACGCTAATGGAGATCATCCACCTGCGCGAAATGTTGCACGACGCGCGGGCCTTTGTGCTCGACGTTACCCGCGACCCACTCAACGCGAAGTATGAATTGGCGTGCGAACTGTTAAAGAACCTCACCGCGAGACTTGCCGCAAAGGAGATGCCCATGCCTGCCAAAGAAGATCGCTCGCACGTTGAAATAGATACCATCGAAGAAGTGCGCCGCGTCTTGAACGATGACGGAATTCCGATGTGGGAATTGAAAACCCGTGAAGGCTCCGAATTCATGGAAGAAGTTTGCTTGCGCGCTGAGCACTTCAATTTGGGAGCAGTGGTTACGATACGCGAGCGCATCAAGGGTTGACTCTCGCTGAACACCAAAGGAGGAACAGATGCCAATCAAAGTAAATAGCGGATCAGTTACTCAAACGATCACACCCGATGACGATGGCGGACGGCAAGAGAGTGTCGAGAAGCCCTATAAAAACCCAGAAGAACCGTGGAGTCTCAAGTTGCTGCAACTTCTCGAAAAATTGCAAACACAAGAGATGCAAGCTGGAAAGGATTGCATACTGGCATTGCGAGATAACGAAGATCAGACCTATTGGGCATCTTGCGGTAGGCAAGCCGCGTATCGACATGCCATCAACCTTGTAGCCGTGATGTTGGGAAATCCAAGCCGCGCATAAATTGGCAACATCCAATGAGATTCAGAGAATTCGAGCGGATGTACAAACGCATTGAGGCGAGTTGTCGCGATCAGCGACCTGAAATAAGCGCGGCGGGCCTCAAGGAATTAGTCCTTGATGCGCTTGATCTGGTTGATGAACTGGCGCGCAAAGTTCCGCCTCGTGCGCGCGTTAAGCTGCCCGCGCCTAGCCGCCGCTGATGCCCCAATAGCTCTGGAGAATGCAATGCAATTTCAACATGGTTCAATGACTTTCGAGGTTCTGCCGCAACGCAATAATTTCGTCTTGAAAGGCCCGCGCGGCGCTGTCTATCGGCTCGTTCGCAATCAGAATAATCCGCACCTACTCTTTGCAACAAACGCGAAAGATGCGCGCCGCTCAACGCCGTTTGATGGTCGCTGGTTCTCAGATGAATCGGGCGAATTGGTGCTGCGATGAATGCGGTTTGCCCTGACAATCCTGCGCATCGGCTGATCTTCGATCCGAAGATCCGATCATGGCGCTGCATTCAATGCGGAACGGACTATCCAGAGACCGAAGTCGTCGTAACCCCGCGCGCATGCCCTATCTGCGACACGGTCAGCGGTCATACTTTTAATTGCACCTTGAATCGCTAAGGTAGCGGCATGACCGACGTACGACTGAAAGAAATTCACGATACGCTTCGCCAACTAAAGCTACTGCTCAAGCCTTCTCCGCTAGAGCAAGACGCCGAAGATGCGATCTGCGATCTGGTTGACTCATGCGAGCACCAGCGCACGCTAACTGCGCCATTCCTTCAGCGAATAATCGCGGCGAACGAAATATGCCGCTGCGCCCCGAATTACCAATGTCTGCGTTGTTCGGCGCAAAGACTGCTGGAGGAAATCTAGATGATGCTGGAAGCGACTTGCCCGATTTGCGCTGGTGCAATTTTCATTTGGTTTGTACAAGAGACCGCCCAATGGTTTGATCGTAATTCTCACAACGAGACTGGAGCGAGACATCAGCACCAGCCTATGAACAAGGAATCCGCCAATGACAATCGTTGAACTCTACGCCAGCGCCGTCGCCGCCCTCGCTCTAGTCTTCGCTTTCGCGGATTGGAGTACTTGGCTGTGAACAGTGTGACGATAGGAGCGCTGATTATTGCAGCGGCCTATTTCGGCCAAAGTGGTAACACGGATGGTTGCGCAATCTTGTGCATAATGGGTGCGGCCGTACTGTTTATCAGAGGCGAAGCTTCGTAACGCTGCACGATGGGAGATGCCATGAACGCCAAATGCTCAATACTGATTGCTGGCGCGCTTGTGTGGTTGACGGCAGGATTTCATACGTCGGATGAGGTGAGCCGGTTTCTAAACACTCTGACGCCCGCCTGTGCCGCGTCGGCGCGCGTCGTCGCTCACGATTTAACTCCCGACGATCCGAAATGGAGCGAACACTTGCAGTGGACATGCTATGACGCCAAGGGCAAATTCGTCGGCAACCACCATGCGATGGGGACGGCCAGTGGCTACGGTTGCATGAGCGATTCTTACAACGATCAGTCTCGCTACACTTGGTTCGATGTATTTTATTGCGCGCCGAAGGAGCAGCCATGAAAACCGTGGACAGAAGCCGCGCCCTCGTCGCCAGCACGCTCACGCCGTCACCGGAGCGTCTCGAACGTAACCAGGCTCTCCGCGCAACTCTGGTCGGCCTCGCGCTCGTCGGACTTCTTGCCCTGCTCGCGGTTGGGCTGGTCTCGCTATGGCATTAGTCAACGAAATCGAAACCGGCTTGGGTGCTGCGATTATCGTACTGCTCGCGTACTTGATAGGCGGCTATTGCGTAATTCGTCTTTACGATTGGTGGATGAAATGACGTTGCCTGTGGTTTGCCCAGATTGCGGCACAGTCTTGAGCGCCCACGCCTTCGACCTTGGGCCGCTCGACGACAAAGCTAAAGACTGGATCGCCGAAATCACGATGGAGGAGCATCGAAAGGTCTGCAAGGGCTGGGCGTTCGGCTGGAACTTCGGCAGCGAAGGCTTTCATAAATTCATGCTCGCCAACGGACCTCATGACCCGAAGATCGAATGCGGCTATTGTTGCGACAGCCGACTTCCTTGCTACTGCGACTGCCATGCGCTGGATCGCTCAATTCATTCTCGATGAACACCGCGAGACTTGTCGCAAAGGAGATATCTGTGAATGAGATGACGCTAATCGCCGACCGTTGGGAATATCTCGATGAGCGACAACGCCTACTTGACAAACTATTCGCCGACACCATCACGCCGACAGAACGCGAGCGCCTTGAGCATGTGCGCTGGATGTTGGACCAAATCGAAGCCGCCCTGCTGCGAGCTAGGTCTCGCTGAACACCGTAAAGATTGCCTGAAAGGAGATGCTGATGAAACCTAAGTGGCAAAAGGCGAAGATTTTGAGCGGTGAACCGGAATATGCCTCCTGGATCGGTCGCGAAATTTGGGTTCGAGCCGAACGCCCCGAGATTCGCTACGCCCTCGACGCTCTCACGAGTCGCCCAATCGTGGACAATGACAAGCCTGTCTACATCGTCAATCTCACCGATGGCGCAGGCAGAGAAGGTTGCGTCGGGGCGCATCGGGTTGAGCTTCTCGCCCGCGACGAAAAGGACTTCGCCGAAGATGTCGAACTTATCCCGTGGGAGCAATTCCTAGCCGAATGCCGCCCTGCTGATTCTCAAACAACACGATTGCCCGAATAAGGAGATTGCACGATGAGCCAGTGTCCAAAGTGTGGTTCTTGCCGAATCTCGGGACCGTATTACAGGCACAGCCACGATAAAAGCGGCGAGAAGTTGGAGTACGTTTGTAACCAATGCGGCTACTCGGCTTCGACGCCGACACTCGACCACAACGATTGGAAGAAGTGCCAAGGAGCGCCCCGCCGATGACTGACACCGACAACACGGTGCTTGCAATTTATCGAGGTCGACTAAGTGGCGTAGGGCGATGCCTCAACTGCAACTCGCATCTGACCTACTGCGGTCGCCCTTTCACGGCGGAGATTCCGTGCCGCAAGTGCGGGAGAATCAACGTCTACAAGGAGTCTCAACAGCCGTGCTGGTTGAAATCGTGATGACTGACACCGACAAGAGCCGATTCGTGGCGACCGCGCTGGGGCTGCCAGGTAGCATCGGGGTGCATACGCCTTGGGAGCCGCCAGACCTGACGACGCCGGCGGGAGCGGATTTGCTGCTGCGGACGCTGCTGGCGCGCGATGGAAGAGTCACGCTGGAGTTGGCGCACTTCGCTACTACATCACCCATTGAGATTATCTGCTGGGTGAATCTTGAAGGAATCGAAGGTGCGACAGCCTCTTCGACCGACTGGAAACCCGCCCTACTCGACGCCGCCTATCGCTTACTCAAGGCCGACGACCGCAAAACGATGGACGACGTGAGCGCGAATGCTACCGCAGGGAGCGTCATCTGTGACGGCTGCAATGTACGAAAAGGCTGGGAACATCGCTGCCACAGTGGGCTTCAGTTTGGCGAGTCTTTTGCAAGGATCATGATTAGAGGTGAGGCGCATGAAGACACCATCTGCGAATGCTCTGAGTGTAAAGCCGTCGGACGATCGATACCAACGCGTCATCGCCCACAACGGTAGTGCCGATACTCCCTTGACCGATGCGCAATGGCTCGCCCATTTTCACCGCTGTCAGCATTGCGGCAAAAGATTCGTGTGCTCGCGCCCGCTGTGCAAACAAGGAACTCAACCAAGTTGTAAGGAATGTTTCTAATGGACGACGTGAGCAAGCTCGTGAGCGAGTGGCGCGAACTCATGCGGGAGAGCGTCGGATACGCCACGCCAATCATCCCGAAGCTCGGCATGGCACTTGGTAACGCCTGCGACGCGCTGGAGTCCGTAGCCAAAGAGCGGGATGCGCTGCTCGCGGAACAAGAGCGCGTAACTCAGATGCTAAAATGCCCGAAGTGCGGAGCGCACAATTACTACGATATCGCCTGCGGTCGCATCTCGGCGTTCGACTGGCTCACAAAGCATCCCTGCGGCCCGATGACAGCAGACGACGGAAGCGACTACCGATAGCTCGCACAGCCTTGGAGAAACTCAATGCGAAATGAACTGCGCCCCTCAGAAATGCTTGCCGAGTTCCACAAGATTTTCTCGCCCAACGAAAGCTACGACAACGCCGATAACCGACAGTTGCGCATAGCTCTACTGCGCGAGGAGTTTGAAGAGTATGTCGCAGCCGAGAAAGCGAACGACCTAGTGGAAATCGCCGATGCGTTGGCCGACATGATCTACATCATCTACGGCACGGCGCTCGTCTACAAAATCCCACTCGATGAGATCGTATCTGAGGTCCACCGCTCAAACCTGAGTAAGCTAGGCGATGACGGCAGGCCCGTTCGACGTGGAGACGGCAAGATTCTCAAGGGGCCGAACTACTTCAAACCGCGGATCAGGGAGATTCTAGATGCGAAATGAACTGCGTCTCAGCGATCGCGAATTGTTGGAACGAATCGCAGAGGATGTACGTGCAATGCGTCGATCTATCGGGATTATCCTGATCGTGACGGGATTGGCAGGCATCGCGTGGCGGTTTTTACAATGAGCCGCCCAGCTTTACGTCTTGAAAAGGGGCAGCTCCAGCGCCGCGACTACCGCCTCTCGCCCAACCCGTTCCGCGAGTCTCGCTTCCCCTGGCTCCTCGTCCTGCTCGGCGCCGTCACGGTAGCGGGCGTGGCTTGGGTGATTGCGTTCGCTGTGGTCGTGAAGAGTTAGGTCAGGATTCCCCACTGCTCGGCCATTGCGGCCGCAACGCCTGGAAAGGTGCGACTGCGAATCTTCCAGCGCTCGTCGGACTGCGGGAGCCAGTTCATGCTGTAGTACTTTTTGCCTTTGGGCGAGGTACCCTTGACCTTCTCGGGTTCAACCACTTTGGTCGGCAGGATACCTGGCAGGCGTCGCATCCACAGGCAGGTTCCCTTGCGCTGCTCGTTGCCGAACATCCACGGTTGAATAATCTGATCCGCCGGCCGAAACAAAGTGCTCACAACGCCGATGGGGTTCTCGACGCATACCCGCGCGATCGGAGCTCGGTAGAGTTGCATAAAGAACTCGAACGCCTGCTCGCGCTTCGCCTGTCGCTCTGGGCGCCGCGCGTGCCACCCATTAGCCGCCACGGTGAGGAATGTGCAGGGTGGATGGAAAACCCCCAAGTCCCAGCCCTCGTCGAGATGAGCCAGTATGTCGTCTTGAATGTGCGGTCCTGGGCGCTCGGTCGGCAGTAAGTCGCAACTCCAGGCATCGTGACCGTGGGCTAAAAATGCGTCGCGGACGATTCCGCTGAACTCGCACCCAACAAGCACCCTCACGTCGCCCACCTCCGTCTACGATCCGGCATCCACCCCTCTAATGCCGGAGGTATATATACAATCCGGCTATACACTCTGCTTCAGCATCGCCTGAAGGATCATCGCCTTGGCTATAAGCTCGTCCAGCGCGTCCGCCAATAAGCCGTTTATAGCCTCTCCCCTCCCGAATCTGACTGCTACCTTGCCCGATACCGCCAGCGCGTCTACAAACGCCTGCAACGCCAAGCCACGGGCATCAGGAAGGCCCGCCACGGCGTCAGCGGTCGATTCTGCCGCGTCCGAGCCGTTTTCGGCACCTGTCCCATTGGAATCGTTCCTGGAGGCTGCCAGCGCCCGAATCGCCGTCCTGCCGATTTCCCCGTTTAACGCCCGCGTTATGAGCTTCTCCCGCTCCGCCTTCCGAAATGGCGCTATCGCCTGATACGTGCTCCACGGCAGGTCGCTCGACCGTTCTTCCGGCGGGAACTTCTTCGCCACGTACTTGAAATTGCTCAAGGCTCCTTCGGAGTAGCCCATCGCTTCGATTTCCTGCCACGCCTTTTCGCCGAAGGCATCCAATCCGTAATTAAGCAGGTCGCCGATGTACCACGCGATTTTCTTCTTGAGCGTGCCGATGTTGTGGACTCGCTGCGTCCATTCCTCCCACGAGATGCGATTCGGCAACCGCTCTTGGTAGACCACCACACCATTTCCGTTCTGGCTCACGCTCCCTCCATCTCGGCGATTATCCGCGCCCGCACTTCGTTCAACTTCTTCAGTACCTGGTTGTTGGAGAAGCGTATGACGCGGATTCCGTGCTCGATCCGCAGCCGCTCGGTACGCCGCCGATCTCGACCTTTCGTGCGCGCGTGAATGCTTCCATCGACTTCGATTACCAACCCCGCCCCCGGTCGGTAGAAATCGGCGATATAGTGCCATCGCAGTCCGTTCTTCGTCTCACCTCCGAACGGCGTCTGCCGCCAGAACCCTAGCGGCTCCAACACCCTCCATAGCCGCTCCTCTGCACCCGTCGGATTCGCCGCCATGTGCGCCGCCGCTGCCTCGCAGAATGCCTTCCGTTGTTCAACCGATCTTCTCATGCCCGTGGCCCTCCCAGCGAGATCGCCTCAAATCGTGGAACGCTTTGCGCTAGAACCCGCTCGATTTGCTGAATCGCCTCACCGCTCTTGATTGCCGCCATCGTGTACCGAAATACCCGCCAGCCCATTTCACCGGCCAAGTTGTACTTGTCGCAGTCGCTCTGGAAATGCACTCCGCGCCCATGCGCCCCACCGACGAACGACCCGCCCTCGCACTCGACTGCCACCATCGCATGAGGGAACGCAAAGTCGAATCGAAACTTCCGCGGAGGCGCGAACACCAGTTCCCGCACGCATCGCGGCCACAGGCCTGCTGCCATCAGATGGAGGGCCAAGGTCTCTTCGAGATTTGACTTCGCCTTTTTCACCGCAAATAAATCCCAACGAGCTGCTTGAATGTCGCCTTCGGATCGATGTCGTCAGGCGCCGCGCCGTACTCGCGCAAATAAGCCTGCCTGAAATGTTCGGGATACTCGTCAAACTGTGGCGCCACGAGTCCACGCCGCTTCCGCAGCATTTCGTCCGTATTTACTATCGCGCCGTGCTGAACGAAGGCCGCGACCGTCACCCAAGCCGCGCACGCCATACACAACGCCTCGCGTCTGATGCCCGCGCACTTTATGCAACCAACAATTCGGCCACAGTGCCAGCAGAGTGGATGAAGCATCGCGCCGACGTGGTGAACTTCGCCTTGATACTTGCTCGCTCCAGTTCCACCGACGCAGTGATAGACCGTGTCGCCGTCCTTCCAACCGTCCTCGCGGTTCATCTGCTCGCCGCAGTCGCCGCACTTGAGGCTCTCGCTCGCACGCCGCCCGCTCCCGCCCGGCTTACCCATTGTACTGACCCTCCGCGATTTTCAGGCAATTAGTAGGATTCTCTATCAACCAGTCGAATGACGCCTTCCAGCCTTTGTGATCGCCGTTGCGTCCTGAAAGGCCACGGAGAAAAGTGGACTTTTCGATTCCGGCGAGCACGTCATTCCAAAAGAAAACCTTGGGATGTTCTTTGAGGCGCGCGCGGACCTTCGTCAGCCGGTCCGCACTCAACTCCCGTACCGTCGGCAAGCCGAGTGGTCCGCACGTATCGTTCCAACCCTCAACCAAATCTTGCGGTGAAACCAATTCGGGGTCGGGGGCCTTCTCCTCTACTCTCTTCTCCTCTGTCTCTTCTCTACTCTGCTCTAGCGACTTGCTAGCGCCATTGATAGATGGTTGATAGCGGTCTGCTAGCGAAATAAGCCAACCACCATCTATGAGAATTTGCAGGTCCACTTTCTCGGTTGCGCCTATTCTTTGGGCGATCCAACGAGCGTCATTCGGTATTCGATGGTCGTGGCGCTGACTGATCAGCAGCCAGATCAGCATCAGGTGAGCTTTGGACTTGTCCGGTAGGGACTGGAATTCGTAATCGAAAAGGATCGAAGCGTAGAACTTGATCCAAGGTGGATTGCGATTTTTGTAGTGTTGAAAACGCTCGAAATTCTTGACCGCGAGAAACCCTGCACCACCCATTCCACGACACCCCCGTGTCTGTATGTTGCCCCGCCGCCGGGTCGCCGCACGGGGGTACAGCGATCACCGGGCGGAAGGGCGGATTTGGTAACGGCATTGCGCCGACTGAGGACATTCTACTCTCTTCCCACCTTCTGTTTCAAGATTTCACGGTCTGGAATCTCCAACCCTTCTACACAATTCAGACAGATCAGAACGTACTTGTGCGGGCGCCTGAGCCGCGAGATTTCATCGACGTGGGTCCAATGGCGGCAGAAGTCACACCTAATCTTGTGGTCTTTCACGCACGCACGATCCTTCGGCCAACGCTGCCAATTGTGTGTAAACGTCGCCGTCGATCAAGTTGCAGGGTTTAATGTGTCTGTACCACGTTCCGGACCACACGGGCTTCACATGAAGGCGAATAGTTACTCGACCACCTTTATCGAAGCCGCAAACGTCGCCCGTCACCATCCCGCTGCCGTCATACGGATACCACTGAACTGTGTCGCCTATTTTCACGCACGGACCAGCTTCACCGGCTTCGATGCCAGTACCGACAGCACATGGTCCCACGCACGCTTCTCGCCCTGCTGCGCTCGATACCAGGCCCATTCGACGCTGGACCGCGACAGGAACAGGCCCTCGCTCACGCCCTTCAAGATGCGCCGTTCTTCTGCTGATAGCGGCGGATAGGTGTCGCCATGCTCGCGGCCCTCAACCCCCAACGCTTGAAACTGATCGAGATACAGCGCCCCCGTCTCGCGACTCACGACTTCCAACTTCCGCCGTTCGGTATCTCTCCACGGATATCCGTCTCTGGCAGCGTCTTCAACCATCGGAACCAACCTTCCTGCGCTTCCCGATTGCAGGGCTGACAGGGATCGGTCCATCCACGGTCGTGGCGTTCTTCATGCTTCAAGGGCCGGTCGCAGGTGCACTCGCAGACCGTCTTGCACTCCGAGCAAACGAACTCATGGCGATTAGAAAGGGACATCTTCGTCGTCCTCCTGTCTCTGTCGATTGTTGCTCGACCGTTTCTCTTCCTTGGGCTTAAACGCAATGCTGAAAAACTTGCCCTTGTCGCTCTCATTGACCCACGCGGACAGCCAGTATTCGACGCCATCGACTTCGGCGCTTCCGGTGTAGCCGGGATCTTTGTCGTTCCGCTGGCGCTTGTTCTTGAACAGAACACCCCTCATGCTGTTATCGTATTGTCTCGCCATCGCGTTCTCCTAGAAGGGAATATCAGAGTCTTCGGTTATCGGATCTTGTGATGGCAGAGCGGCCAGTTTCGTTATCCGCTCCGACAGCGCCAGCATCTCGTCTATCGTCAGCTTCTCCGAGGTCTTGCCCAAGTCCCGCGCCGCTTCCTTCAGCCACTTCAGCCCCATCTCATCGCCCAGCTTGTCTTTTGCTTTCTTGATGAGCGCGATGCGTGTGTTCTTCACGCTGCCAGCGGCGGTTTCCAGCGGCACCGGTTGCCCGTTCTGCGAGATGTAAGGATTCACGCGCGCATTATCCGGCTTGCGCTTTTCCGGCTGGTCGTGTGGCGCATCTGCTTCGGGATCGTCGCCTATCCGCATCATCAACGGCTGCGTCAGCGCATACTTGAGCGCATTCGTCATCGCCTTCGCTACTGCCTTGTCGCCGGAATCGCGGCCCTCGCCGATGCTCGACACCACGACTTCAGCGAAGTGTGTGCGATTGCACGCCGCATCGGGCGTCAACTCGCCGCCATATTCATCGCCATCCAGAAACACATAATCCAGCGTTACGATCACATGCACATCCGTTCGCTCGTCGCCGTTCTCTTTCTTGATGGTGATGTTGTCCTGTACGAACGACAGGTTGCGCCGCGCCACGATTACATTCATCGCCGCCAGCCGATCCCCCATCTCGCCCGCAATGTCTTCGGCACGAAGGAAGTCATAGTCCTGAAACTTGTTGTGTCCCTTCTTTTCGATGTTCTTCAGTTCCCGCCTGATTGATGCGAGTTTCTGAACCAAGTTGAGTTGCTCTGCCATCTGATTTGTCCTCCCGATGAAACGCATATTGACATAACTTACATCATGTGTCAATGTACCCGATATGGATGCACTCGAAACACCGACCGAGAAGATTCAGCACAAGTGCAAACGATGCGGCTGGACGTGGCTTTCATGGCAAGAGCAGCCGTCGAATTGCCCGCGATGCCGGTCGGTTCTCTGGCGCACCAAGAAGAAAAAGGCTCCAACCCCCCGAGCAAGGCCAGCGGCGAACGGCGCGAAGCCCTCCCCGCATCAAGCTAAGTAGTCGCTGGCCTCCCTTAACGCATGCACGAAAAACAGGAGTTGAAAATGAGCGACCCAATCGTAAGCCTGTGGTGCGAGAACTGCGGGAAGCCCTGCAAGCCGATGGTCTGCTGGAACGACTACGTAGGCTCGGCGTGCTGCCAAAGCTATCTGCTGCGCCGCGTCACCGACAAGGAAGAGGGCGACCTAATCGCCGACCTCGACGCCGACGAACCGCGTAGCGCCGCTGAGAACGCGAGATTCAACTGGCTTAACCGATCTTAACGCAAGCACGATGGGAGAACGAACATGAAGCGCACGATCAAACTGAAGGCTTACGATGGCAATGGCACCCGCATCGAAGTGAAGTTTAACCTCACGACCGAACATCTGGTCCGCGAGGAGGTGGAAACTCAGGTGGCCAGCATAAAAGACGAGTTGATGGAGATGCTGCCCAAGATTCGTTACAGCAAGTTCTACCTAAGCGACGCCCGATTCATAAAATAGTCCTGAGAACGCGCGGCTGAAAATCGCCGATGGAGTCTAGGACGATGGCTGACGATGACGAGACTGGCGCGGTTGATCTGAAAGCCTGCTTCTATCAGCGCGGTCGATGCCGATGCGGGAAGTGCGCCATCTGCGGCCACCAGATGCACATGGCCATTCACGGCCCCAGCTACGGCGAGCAACCCGGCTCCAAGCCTTGGGGTCACCGTTTCCAGCCTGTACCGCGGATCGTGCGCGCATGACCGACGACCAGCCCGTAATGAACGTCAAGGAAGTAGCCGCCTATCTCCACTGCCACACGTCAACGGTCTATCGGCTGGTGAAGGCGGGCGGCATCCCTGCCTTCCGGCTCCGCAACGCGCGGTGCTGCGACTGGCGCTTCCTGCGGGCGGAAATAGACAAGTGGATGAGAGACGAGACAGCGCGCATGGGCCGAGGCGCGGCGGATTGATAGGAGACAAGGATGAGTCGTCCGCGAGCAGGACATTGCTGGACAGGAATCCGACGAAAGAACGGAGCATTCCTAGCTCTGATTCAGGATTGGTCTGGTCGTTGGCTAACCACTGGCGAAGCGGCGGCGTGGCCTAGGTGCCCTCGATGCCGAAGACCGACGAACGACCGACCGTTTGATAGTCCGCTTTGCTCGATCTGTTATTTCTACAAGAGCGGATTGCCAGTGGATGAATTCTGGCGCATCCACGACACTGGCTATCCGAAAGCGCCGTACAATATTGGTCGCGCCTGCACCAACCAGATGCACATTCTACGTGCTTTGAACGAGCCGAATGCTAATTGGCGGCAAATTCTAAAGTCTCAGACTATTCCCGCTAACGCTCGCGTAAATCGCTCAGGGTAGCTCTAGTCGTTTAGACTGTCCGAAAAAACTTGAACGTGCCCACGTCAGCAATCCACGTCGCCGACGCCGCCCAATACGGCACAACCGACCCTGAGAAGTACGAGTCCGCAGTAGGCGCCGGATTCGGCACGCTCTTGCTCAGCGCCGCCACCGCCGCCTGCACTGAGTCCGCCCAGAACGGGTCGGCAGCGAAGGGCCACGCTACCAAGTTCGGGTCGCCCTCATGCGTCATCGACGTGTACTGGTCGGGGCATCGAAGCACGGACATAATCGAATCGCCCCACCAGCCACCATGAGCCGCCCTCGTGACGACAGTGTAGGCGACCGCCAGCTTCGCCGTGTAGATTTCACCGCGTGCCTCGCGATAGACGCACAATGCGAGGAGGATGACGTTCGACCAATAGGCCGAGTCGGGATTCACGGCTTCAAAAATCCGCGAACTGCCAACAATCGAGATGCCACGTCGTCGAATACTCAGAGCCGTCAAGCTGCACACGCACAAAATGGTCTAGGGGAAATCCCGTGACGGTGCCTGTCCGCGAAGGACGCAACAACTTACCCTGCCACTCATTCCATACTTTCTCAGGCATTCGTACATGGTCGCCGACTCGTAGAATATTCATCGTTCAGGCTCCTTTGTCACGGGCACGGCCTCAACACATCGCTATAAACCCCCTCCACGCAGGGCGCAGGCGTCGCCGCAGGCAGCGGATGGCCCGCCGACTCTGGTAAAGGCAGCGGGCCGCTTTGCTGGTAATCCGGTGTGTAATTCGGATTCAGGGGCATCACCTCCTTTTCGGGCACGCTCCATGGGTACGCCACGGGCGGCGGGGCGGCGCAGGATGAGAGCAGCGCGAGGGCCATTAATGCGCGCACGAAAATCATTGCCCCTTGGTCTCGATATCGATCCTGTCGTCCATTTTCCCATGCAGAGCGTGGTGGAGAATATCGTACTTCGCATCTCCGCGCCGATTCGCGATAACCCATGAGTCTCGATTCTTAGCATGTGTCACAACGATTGCGACCTCGTACTCGCTCATCGGGAAGTCCTTATCGACTTCCTTAGCGATTCGCAGCATCTTCTCGTTGATAGTCACTTCTGCTCCGGCATGTTAATAACGCCGCCTTGGTTGTTATTGATGGTTGTCGTCGCTGGCGTGTCGCTCGGAGTGATGCAGCCCGTCGCGCCGCTGTTCGACCCGAAGCCCCACGGATACGTCGAACTCACCGTGATCGTCGTTGACGGCGGAGCCGAGCCCAGCCGCGCCATGAAGCCCGTCGCGGCCGCTGCGGACAGCCCAGCGGCGATTAGCGTGCCTGCGGGGTTGCTGTCCTGCGACGACCACGACGTGCCGATCGTACCAGCGGGGCAGACCGTGCTGCTCTTGATGGTGGTGCAGGCAACGCAGAAGCGCATCGCGAACGCAGCGAGGACCGCCCAGCCGATGATTAGTCTGTATCGCTTTATCATGCTGCTAATGCCTCCGCATCTGCTTCCATTTGTGCCAAGTCGAGTACCGAAGGTGACACGCCGCTCCCTGCTAGAAAGTCTTTACTCACCAGCGCAAAGCCTTCGTCCATGTAAGTCAGTACGAACTCAATCGTCGCGTAGTAGGTGTCGCCCCAGCTCTTCATGATGAACACGTTCCGGTCCATGTTGAAGCCGCCTACCCACGTACAATGGCCGCCCCAGCTACCAGGAGCCGCATCGCCACCCTTTCCGACGTACCATGTCCCCTCCGGCTGCGCCGTGATAGGCAACGCCCATCCAGCATAGAAGCCGCCGAGAAGCTGAATCGCGTATCGGACTTCGTCCAAGTCGCCGACGTTGATTTCGGCGTAGGCGTCTATTTTGTGCGCCACGCCCTTGGCGTCCACGAGGCCGGTCTTCTTCCAGTACTTGCAGGCTGTGAGCATATCGCAGCCGTTGTCGGTGCTGGGGTCGCCCGGAACGTAGCCGCCTACGTCCTCATAGCCCTTCAGGATACTCGAATCCGGTACGGTAAGCTCTGAGGTCGCAGAGCCGGTCCAGCCCTGAATGGCGTGCCCATAGGCCGCGATGACGCAATCCCCTAAATTATCGTTGAGCATCATGCCGCACGGGTCTGGGGCCTTTACGAGAAAGTCCTGATGGTGGTAGAGCGGCGGCAGAGTCTTCAGGTACTTGCCCAGCTTGAGGTTGCGCGGCTCGACTATCGAGGGATTCCGCCCGAGACGTTTACCGACTATTTGGACCGATTCCATTAGATTCCTCCATTTACATACATTTTCGGGTACTCGCCCTCTGGCGCCGCCTTCCCGAGAAACCCGCACAGCGCCTTCCATCCCGCACCGTGGTCCATGTTCATAGTCAACAAATCCCGTGGACGCCCTGCGAAGTAATCTCGCACCTCTTCATTATGTCGCCGATACCGCTTCAGCATCACGTCTGCATCGAATGTTGTCTGTCCATAGACTAGCTTATGGATCTTGTTCGATACCGGCCACGCATCCCATTCCCAGCGATAGCGATTGTGCGCGTAGCTCCAGTGCCTCCGCACGCTGTTCAGCCAGTTCTCGTCGTCCCTCACTGTCAAGATGAACTTGCTGTTCGGGTAGGCTCGGTCTAGCTGCTCGTAGAAGATCGCTACAGGCAAGTCCGATGCAGCATAGTGTCTCTCCAGCACTCGGCTCTTGCCGAAGCGAATCATGTCCCTGAGCACCGCGTTAGCCCATGACCCTGACGGCCAATGTACCGAGTCGTAGCCGAGGATCTGTAACGCCGCATGAAGGGAATTCGTCGCCGTCTTGTGCAGGCCGATGCCGAAGATTCGGGTAGGAATAGGCTTCAGCTCAATCGGCTCGGTGCTGAAGTTCCGGTAAACCGTCCCGCAGCCGAACTTGCCGAAGTTCACCACCGTATCGTCTATGAGCGGGTCGAACGTGTCCTCACCCATGCCGAGCGCACGAGCCTCCGGATACTCCCTGAATCGTACTTTGTCGGTGTGGTTGATGGCGCTCAAATACTGGTGGTCGATGGCGTTGGGGACGTAGCCGAGCCGCTCCAGCCGGATAACGAAGTCCTTGTCGTCGCTCCCCCAGGTATCGAATTCTTCGTCATAACCCCCAGCATTAATAAAGGCATTCGGCGTCACCGCCACGCGCCCATTGCAGCCGCGCAGCCCTTGGCCCGGCACCACGTCTGCCGCTAGGAAGTCTCGCCCTTTCATCTGGTCGGCGATGTAGCGGGCGAATCCCGGCCCTGTGAAGTTGTCGGCGTCGAGGTTGACGAGAATTTCTGCGCCTTCGAGAATGCCGCAGCGATGCGACAAGTTTTTGGCACGGGCCATCGCGAACTGGCCAGCGTCAGGTAGATGATAATGAACAACCCGTCCGCTCTCTAGCGCATCGCCTTGGATAGATTTGATGTACTCAACCAAGTGATCGGTGCTGCCATAGTTTAGAACCAAGAATTTGAGATTGTCGTAATCCTCATTGTCCCTAAGATTGCTGGGCAAGGTCCGCTGTAGATGTTGCGTTCTGTTCTTGCAGGTAATAGCAAAACAAATCCTAGGCGAGTCTGCGGTCATTTTTCCGTTCCTTCAGTTCCGTCCGAACCGCCCGTTCAATTATATCCTGAACCGCTTCGCGCTGTTCTGCGGCTTTTATCTTGAGAGCGACGACCAGTGAATCCGGCAACCGCACACTGATTTGTCGTCGAGGGTCTTGTAACTTGGTAACAACCATGCTTTAATGTTGTACACCAATGGAGAGCCGAATGCAATCTTGGTAAGGCATGGGCCGTCAGTCGCGGAAAGGCAAGGCATGACGCGGCACGCGGATTTGGTTCGATCAGGTTACTCGGGGCGATCCTTGGTCAGATTTAATGGAGTCAGGCACGGTAAACAACTAACCATTCGGAGGAAGGTAGAATGAGAAAGAATCAGGAATCGACGATTGAGGTAGTCCAAATCCGGACTGGGCGAATGACCTTGTTGGTGCGTGGGAAGACGCCTTTCATCGCCAATGCCATGTCGCAGAAGGTCCGGCAGGAATTGCTGGCCCCTGCCGGTCGCAAGAGCACCCACGAAAAGGCAACGAGCATCAAACATAACCCCATCGAAGAGTATCGGGGGAGCATCTACGCATACACCGATAACGATCATCCGACCCGAATCCATTTTCCTGCGGGCGGATTCAAGAAAGCGGCGATGACGACGGCGCTTGAAATGCCCGGCGTCAGTAAGGCCAGCATCGCGCGTCTTCTGTGGGTTGAGGGCTTGACTATCGACATTTTCGGCATCCCGCAAATGCTGATGTCGGTCACTCGCTCCGCTGACATCAACCACACGCCCGATGTTCACACCCGCGCTATCATTCCGAACTGGGCCGCGCGCATCGACGTGAGTTTCGTTATGCCCAAGATCACCGAACAACAGATCGCGAATCTGTTCGTCGGTGCGGGGCTGATGGTGGGAGTAGGTGACTGGCGGGTAGAAAAGGGCAGCGGTACTTTCGGGCAATTCGAGCTAGTTGATGCAGACGACAAAACGTTTCACGAAATCATCCGCATCGGCGGTCGGGAAGCGCAGGACAAGGCCATGCAAGAACCTGCGTTCTATGACCTCGAAACTGAACGGCTGTTCACTTGGTTTGAAGGCGAGATGCGTCGGCGCGCTAAGGCAGGACGGGCATCAATCGTAGCGAATGGGACGGCGGATTCAGCCGCGTAGCAACAATGCAGGTGAGACCAGACAAGGTGAAACTCGGAATCGTGTTACTTGGCGTGATTGGGTACGATTCGGTCCTGCGGGTTTGGTCAGACATGAAAGGTCGGGCGATCCACGACGGGATCTAGCAGCGTTAGGCAAAATAACTTAACGGAGGTTCGGAGAATGGAACAAAAACAATTGGCGGAAGAATTGCAGAAGCTTGAAGATAAGGAAGGGCGGATCACTGCAAAAGCGGTCGTCGATGCAGCCCGCGCGCCACGTCATCCCTTGCACGATCTGTTCACTTGGGATGACAAGAAGGCGGGCGAACAATACCGGCTCATGGAGGCTCGAACCCTCATCCGCGCCGTAAAGGTCGAGCGAATCAATCTCGATTTTCGCGCGCCTTTTTATGTGCGCGATGTGACGGTGCCAGCTGCGCAGCAGGGGTATCGCCGCCTCTCGGAGATCTCTCAAGATGTTGAAGATAGTAAAGCCACGCTGGCGATGGAAGCCGAGCGCGCCATCGCCTTACTGCGCCGCGCCAGAGAGATTGCAGCGGTGTTGAATTTGGGCGACGAGTTGGAGCGCGCGATTGGACAGGTGGCGCGATTCAAGGACTTGCTGACGACCAGCGCGAGTTGACAACGCAGGCAAGGTCGAGTCCGACCAGATACGGCGTGGAGATTGAGGCATGACACTACGAACAAAGCCGATCAGGCTGCTTGAGGCGAGGCATAGTTGGGTGCGCTTGGTGTGATTAATATGCGCAAGGTCAGGTAAGGCCGACGAGACGAGGCCAGGTTGGATGCCGATTGGAATGATGCACTAAGGCAAGGCCAGATAATCCATGTGCACTTCCACGTCCTACGCTGGATGCTCTCGCACTTTCGCGACAATCAGGCTGATCGCGTGCGCTGCTCGTAGCTGCTCAACCTTGTCCGCCAGCCCTTGGCGCAAGTGGTCGGCGATGGACTCCAGCTGCGCAATCGCGTCCGCCTCGATGACGAACGACTTCTCAGGCTGAACGAAGATCCGTCGGGGCATCTACGGTGTCTTTACCGCCGTCGCAGCCAGCGCCGCCGAAGTTACCAGCTTGCTCTTCGCTTCTTCCGCCCCTGGTACGTCCGCCTCCGCCGCCGCCTGCACCTTCACCACGTTCGCGACTGTCGTGTTTGGCGTTCCGTCGGGGTGAAACTCCGCGCTACCTACCGACTTGCCCGAAATGAACACGGTAATGAGCGATACGACGAAGCCGCTAAACGCTGATTCGAGACATGAGGTCTGGATCGAGAAAATGCCGTCTTTGAGGCACCCGTCAGCGAGCAGGAAGCCGCCGAAGCCCACGACGAAGGGGACAAGCACGGTTTGATACAGCCAGCCCTGTTGCCATTTTCTGAGCCACGGAGGAAGAGGCACCGTTCCCATCAGCGCATCTCCATCCCGCCCGTCCAGATAGGCGGCAACAGCGTATGCCCGCCACCGATGGCGCAGATGAGAAAGTTGATGAGCAGGATCAGCCCGATCGCGAGGTACAACAGCGAGAGCACCCGACCTCCGCCAGCCGCAGGCTGTCCGGGGAACGGCACGAGCGTCGGCACCCCCGGTATGAACATGCTGAGCACCACCGTGACGATCCACAGCACGAACAGAATGATCATCGCCCAGATTACGAGATTGAGCAGACAAACTAAAATTGCCATGTCAGTCCTCCTTCTTTACCGTTGCGATTCCCGTACCTTCCAATACACCTTCGGCCCTCGCCGCCCGCTGGGTCGCTTCTACCAGTTTCGATTCCTGATCGTTGCGCGCAATCCGCTCCGCCGTGAGCTGGCTGTTGATGACGGTGTGCACCGCTGCTACGTCCGCCCGTGTCTTCCGTCCCGACCACGCCGTTACCAGCGTATTTATGAGCACAATGACGGCGATAACTGCGCCCCAGACGTTTCCCTCAAAACTCATAGACTGTCCCATCCCGAAATCATCCAGCAGACCACCGCCACTATGCAAATCGCCACGACTATCGTCGCGTCTATCTGAACGTCGCTCACTTCCCGTTGTCCTCACCCATCGCCTTCGCCACTCGGTCAAACCCCATCTGCATCGTTCGCGTGATGTCGTTGCGCCGGTCGTTCAGGTTGGTCAGCAGCCGCATCTCCGTGGCGTGGAGTTCGAGCTTCAAATCCGACACGTCGGTCTTTACTCCCGCTATTGTCTCGTTCACCACCCTCAACCGCAGGTCGTCGTTGGCAGCGTCGGCCTCGGCGAATTGATGTAGTGCGGTGGCAAGGTTGCGCTCGGCTCTCAGTTCAGCCTTCTGCATCTCCAACATGAAATTGTCCTGCCGATCCTCCTGACGACCCAACCAGAACCACATCGCGCCCAAGGCTCCGGCTATGAATGGAGACGCGATAGCCACGATGAGTTCAAATACCCCAAGCGATACGTACTCAGTCGGCATCCCCCTCCTGTCACCCCTTCATTAGACCTCGTCGCTCGTAGATTAATCATATCTCATCCGCTCTGAAAGCCATCAAAAGCCGCCGTTGCACGACACATGAAGCCCCCCGATACGCTTCCCCATCGTCACCGAGTTGCACACCGGAGTCGCGCCGCCGGTGGGGGTGGCGCTGACCGTAGGCGTAGCGGAGATGGTCGGGGTGGCTGTGATTGTGGGAGTAGCGGTCGCTGTCGCGGTTGCCGTAGGTGTCGCGGTCGCCGTGGGAGTTGGTGTGATTGTACTCGTCGCTGTCGCCGTGGCAGTGGCAGTCGCAGTGGCGGTTGCGGTTGCTGTGCTGGTAGCTGTGGGGGTGGCCGTTGGAGTGGGACTTATCGTGGCGGTCGCAGTTGCTGTTGCGGTAGGAGTTCCAGCACCGAACTGAATCGTTCCGCCGCCGGAACCGTCCTGCTCGATATCCCCCGATACATCGGCCACAAAGTAAATAGGCAACGCGGTGCTTCCCGACGCTGTGCAGGGATAGGTTCCGTTATGCCCACTGACCGTTAACCCGGTAAATGGCGAGATCAACGGATCGCCCAGCAACGGTTGCTGAAGACCAAAGCCGCTACCGCTCGCGTAGTTCCAAACGTAAGACCAAAGGATTTGCGAGCCTTGCGCGCAGGTGTCCCCCGGCGCCGCAAAGTTGTTAGGGAAAACCAAACCACCCGTGCCGGTTGCGTTGGTAGAACTTGGAAATGTGAACGTTGTTGGGCCGGTTACGGTGAAGAGATGGGAGCTATTGAATCCCGCCTGCGAGTTAGAAGCAACGAAAACTCCGCCGCCCACTCCAAATCCGGTGATCAGGTTATGATTAACACTCGTCGTTACGGTCGCCGTCGTTCCGTTGCCGGCGATATTAGTAATCGGCACGCTATCGTCGAATCCTGCGGGCGTTCCTATAACGGGACAGGTAGTGCCAACCGGCCCAGTAAATGCCACGCTGGAAAACACGCCCCGGCACGAACCGCTGGTGCATCCACTCAATGTCACTGTGGGCGCCGAACTACCCGCTTGCTGCTGAGTGGTGAAAATATAAGCTTCTGCCGTTGAACCAGCGGTCAGGGGCGTCCACGGCCACGCCAATCTCTGAACCCACGTATTACCTCCACCCGAGAGCGTGGCTGTTACACCCGGTTGGTTGGGAGATAGCGAAACCGCGACGCAGTCATTAGTCTTGTCGCCCGTTGGCAGTCCGAGAGTGAAAGATGTCGAAAGCGACAAGCCTGCGACGCTCACTGGCGTACCGTCCTCGACAAAAGGTGGCTGGAAACTGCCGATATAACTCGCGATGGTCGATAGATTCGTGCGCGCAGTCCCGGTGACTGTTACGTTTGCGCCGGCCAAAGGCGTTGATACGAGGTTAGTAGTGCTCGGTCCCGTGTTCGATGACACTACGCTCTCGGATGCCGACGCCGGAGTTGCGATATTCGTTCCTTGCAAAGTGTACGACGGGAGCGCGAGGGAGCTAATTGCCGTCTGAGCGCCGCCCGCGCAGTTGCAAGGGATTGCCAATTCAGAAGCGTCGGCCAGGAGTGTCGCGCTAGGATAGGCCGATCCCCCGGACGCGGAGGAGCAGCTGCCGGAAGAAAAAGTGAATGTCGTGCCCGTGAGCGCAGTGATTGTCGATGTCTGATTACATGCGGTGACGCTCGTTCCGGTCGTCGTGATACTTTCGCCGGTCGTGTAGCTCTCGGATACGAGCGTCGTCGCCGTGCACGTTCCCGCTGCACAGGCAATCGTCGTGATCGGCACACTGCCAACCGTTGCGCCTAGCCAGGTATCGCTTCCCGTCGCGTTCACCTGCCCGCCTGCGAGGTCGAACGGCGTAGAAGTCACCCCTGACATGCAGGAAAGAGTCAGCGAATGCGGGATGCTGCCCGATCCCGCCGTCGATTTGACCGTGTAGCCGCTCGTATTTGTGCTCAGGATATCCGCTTCTTCCAAGCTAAGGGTCGGGCTGGTAGCTGACAGAACACGTATGCGTGAGTTCACCGTTGCCGATTGGCTCGTTTCAGTGAGCGTGTCGGTTAATGTACCCGTACTCGCGCATGAGCAGACGTTAATCGCACCGCTCGAAGGACAGGTCACGGCGCATGAGAACGCGCCGCTCACTGCCGTACCGTTGCAGACGCACGCATTGTTGGTAATGGTGCCGCCGCAACTGCTCGGAGTGTTGACTTTCTCGACATCGATAGCCGTCTGCGCAGACGCGCTTAACGCATGCGTGAAAAACAGCGCAAACCCAACGGCGAGAACGACTTTAAGCTTATTCATCAGTAAGCCAATGGGATGTAAGCATTGTTACTGTTTCCCGGACACACCTTGTAGGCCGTTAGCTGCCCTGCGAAGTCGTTCGATCCACCGCTCACGCTGATCGTCGCCTGCGCTGTCGAGAATTGATTCTGTAGCACATACAACGGCACTTCCAGTGGATTCGCGCCGCCAGCCATCGTGGAGAACGTCGGATTCGACGGATTGATGCTCACGAGCAGGCTAT